>Ga0307409_100001839_pt1 | contig 10784 bp, 8 predicted proteins | sample 322Ometagenome_2_FD_203888 | JGI IMG/M metagenome (GOLD analysis project Ga0307409, IMG submission 203888) | Maize rhizosphere microbial communities from greenhouse at UC Davis, California, United States - 322HYB-O-2 | ecosystem: Host-associated > Plants > Roots > Rhizosphere > Soil | place...
CGTGTTGAGGTATCCGTCCAGGGCCTCGGCCAGCAGGTCCCGCTCGGCCGGGCTGGGCCGGGTGATCAGCGGCGGCTCCTCGACCAGCCGGGCGCTGCCGTCGCGGCGTTCGGTGAACCGGGGCAGTGCCCGGTCGCTGGTGCGCCGGCGGGCCCGGCGGGCGGCCCGGTCGATGTTCTCCTTGAAGCTGGCCTTGCTGGCCGCCGCCCGCAGCCGGTCCACGTCCATCGGGTCGAACGAGCGGGCCAGCAGCGGCTGCTCGGCCAGGGAGGCGAGCTCCTCCCGGTACTCCTCGACGCAGTGCTGCACGGCCTCGCCGCACGCGCTCTCCCGGAAGCCGTTCTGCCGGCCGGCCGCGTACACGCTGACCACCAGCCGGCGCAGGTCCCACTCCCAGGCGCCCGGGTGCGCCTCGTCGAAGTCGTTGAGGTCGAAGACCAGATCCCGTTCCGGCGAGGCGTAGAAGCCGAAGTTGCCCAGATGGGCGTCGCCGCAGATGACCGGCGTGATGCCGGTGGCCGGGAGGGCGGCGAAGTCGCCGGCCATGATGCCGGCCGAGCCGCGCAGGAAGGCGTACGGGGAGGCGACCATCCGGCCCACCCGGACCGGGATCAGCCGGGGCACCCGGCCCTCGTGCGCCGCCATGATCTGCCGCACCGGGTCCGACCGGTCCGCGGGTGGGCGCCAGAACGCCAGGTCCGAGCGGTGCGCGCGGTCGCGCAGCGACCGGCCCAGCTCGTACCGCTCGGCGCGCGGGCGAGCCGGCCGGCGCAGTGACGCGAATCCCTCGTCCTGTCCGGTCCGGAGCACGACGTGCCCGTTGGAAGGTTCCATCACCGCTGAGGGTACGTGCCCGCCGGTCCCGGTTCCTGGCCGAACCTTGACCGCGGCGCTGTTATCGCTAACAATTCCGTTGGCCGCCAGACGAGGAGATCGGTGCGGTGGCAGAGATCAAGGGGCATCGCGAGCCCGCCATGACCGACGTGGCCCGGCTGGCCGGTGTCTCCCACCAGACTGTGTCGCGGGTCCTCAACGACCATCCGAACGTCCGGGAGCAGACCCGCCTGCGGGTCCGCGCGGCCATCGCCGAACTGGGCTACCGGCCGAACCGGGCGGCCCGGGCGCTGGTCACCGGCCGGTCCCAGGTGATCGGGATGGTCACGCTGAACAGCACGCTGTACGGGCCGTCCATGCTGCTCGCCGCGTTCGAGCAGGTGGCCGGCGAGGCCGGGTTCGCGGTCAGCGTGGCCAGCGTCGGCCGGCTGGACCGGACGTCGATCGCCGGCGCGGTCGAGCGGCACCTGGGCCAGCAGGTGGCCGGCCTGGTGGTGATCGCCCCGGTGGCCTCGGCCGGCGAGGCGCTGGATCACATGCCGCCGGATCTGCCGCTGGTCACCGTCGACGGCGACCCGCAGCGGTCGCACGCGCTGGTCACCGTCGACCAGGTGGCGGGCGCGCGGGCGGCCACCCGGCTGCTGCTCGACGCCGGCCACCGGACCGTCTGGCACGTCGCCGGCCCGGCCGACTGGTACGACGCGGCCGGCCGGATCGACGGCTGGCGGCAGGCGCTGACCGAGGCCGGCGCCGAGATCCCGCCGCCGGTGCCGGCCGACTGGTCAGCCGCGGCCGGGTACGCCGCCGGGCAGATGCTGGCCCGGATGCCCGAGGTCACCGCCGTGTTCGCCGCCAACGATCCGCTGGCTCTGGGCCTGCTGCGGGCGCTGCACGAGCGGGGCCGCCGGGTGCCGCAGGAGGTCAGCGTGGTCGGGTTCGACGACGTGCCGGAGGCGGCGTACTTCATCCCGCCGCTGACCACCGTGCGGCCGGACTTCGAGGCGGTCGCCCGCGCCGGGCTGGACCTGCTGCTGGCGCAGGTGTCCGGGGGCGCCGACGGGCCCGGCCGGGTGGTCCTCGAGCCGGCCCTGGTGATCCGGGACAGCGTGCGCTGAGGGCGTTTCGGCCAGGTCGCGGCAATGTTGCCGGGTACCGTTGACAGCCGCGAATGTTAGCGCTCACACTCGGGCACTATGAGCGTGTCCGAGGAGATTGCGCGGCTGCGCCGAGAGGTCGCCGGCCTGCACGCCGAGCTGCCCCGCAACGAGCTGGTGGTGTGGACCGCCGGCAACGTCTCGGCCCGCGTGCCGGGCGCCGACCTGTTGGTGATCAAGCCGTCCGGGGTGCGATACGACGAGATCACCCCGGACCACATGGTGGTCACCGATCTCGAGGGCAAGCTGGTCGAGGGTGACCACCAGCCGTCCTCGGACACCGCCGCGCACGCGTACGTCTACCAGCACATGCCCGAGGTCGGCGGCGTGGTGCACACCCATTCCACGTACGCCACCGCCTGGTCCGCCCGGGGCGAGCCGGTCCCGTGCGTGCTGACGATGATCGCCGACGAGTTCGGCGGCGAGATCCCGGTCGGGCCGTTCGCGCTGATCGGTGACGACTCGATCGGCCGCGGCATCGTCGAGACGCTGCGCGGCCACCGCTCCCCGGCGGTGCTGATGCGCAACCACGGCGTGTTCACCATCGGCAAGGACGCCGGCGCCGCGGTCAAGGCGGCGGTCATGTGCGAGGACGTGGCCCGCACCGTGCACATCGCCCGGCAGCTCGGCGAGCCGCTGCCGATCCCGCAACCGGACATCGACTCGCTGTACGACCGCTATCAGAACGTCTACGGACAGGAGCCCGCCAAGTGAAGCCGCAGATCTGGTTCCTGACCGGCAGTCAGGGCCTGTACGGCCCGGAGACGCTCGAGCAGGTGGCCACCCAGTCCCAGCAGATCCAGCAGATGCTGGTCGCCGGCGGCCTCACCCCGGAGCTGATCGGCAAGCCGGTGCTGACCGACCCGGGCGCGATCCGGGCGGTGATGCTGGAGGCCAACGCCGACCCGTCCTGCGTCGGCGTGATCGCCTGGATGCACACGTTTTCGCCGGCCAAGATGTGGATCACCGGGCTGGACGCGCTGCGCAAGCCGCTGCTGCACCTGCACACCCAGCTCAACGAGTCGCTGCCCTGGTCCACCATCGACATGGACTTCATGAACCTGAACCAGGCCGCGCACGGCGACCGGGAGTTCGGCTACATCCAGGCCCGGCTCAACGTGGCCCGCAAGACCGTCGCCGGGCACGCGAAGGACCCCCGGGTGGTCGAGCGGATCAACGGCTGGGCCCGGGCCGCGATCGGCTGGCAGCACCTGCGCGGGCTGCGGTTGGCCCGGTTCGGCGACAACATGCGCGACGTCGCGGTGACCGAGGGCGACAAGGTGGAGGCGCAGCTGCGGTTCGGCGTCTCGGTCAACACGTACGGGGTGAACGACCTGGTGGCCGTGGTGGACGCCGTCGACGAGTCCACCGTGGACGCGCTGGTCGCCGAGTACGCCGACGCCTACGAGGTGGTGCCCGAGCTGCGCCGTGGCGGCGACCGGCACGAGTCGCTGCGCTACGCCGCCCGGATCGAGGCCGGGCTGCGGCAGTTCCTCACCACCGGCGGGTTCGGCGCGTTCACCACCAACTTCGAGGACCTCGGCGGATTGCGGCAGCTGCCCGGCCTGGCCGTGCAGCGGCTGATGGCCGACGGGTACGGCTTCGGCGGCGAGGGGGACTGGAAGACCTCGGCGCTGCTCGCCACGATCAAGGCGATGGGCGACGGCACCGGCCGCGGCACCTCGTTCATGGAGGACTACACGTACCACTTCGGCCCCGGCCCGCAGAAGATCCTCGGGGCGCACATGCTCGAGGTCTGCCCCAGCATCGCGACCGGCCGCCCGCGCGTGGAGATCCACCCGCTGGGCATCGGCAACCGCGAGGACCCGGTTCGGCTGGTCTTCGACGCCACGCCCGGCCCGGCCGTGGTGATCGGCATGGCCGACATGGGGGACCGGTTCCGGCTGGTGGCCAACGCCGTCGAGGTGACACCGCCGGACGAGCCGCTGCCCAGGCTGCCGGTGGCCCGGGCGATCTGGAAGCCCGCGCCGTCGCTGGCCACCTCGGCGGAGTGCTGGCTGACCGCGGGCGGCCCGCACCACACCGTGCTGACCCAGGCGGTCGGCCCGGAGACGCTGCGCGACTTCGCCACCATGGCCGAGACCGAACTGCTGCTGATCGACGAGCGCACCACGGTCGACGACTTCCTCGACCGGGTGCGCTGGAACCAGGCGTACTACCGCATGTTCCGCTGATTCAGCGGGCCGCCGCGAGGCCGAACGACGACGGCGCGACGGTCGGGAACACCGTGTCCAGGGCGCCGAAACCGCAGCGCTTCTGCAGGATCTCGCCGATCACCGCGCGGTAGTCGGTGGTCGCCGCCAGGTCGCCGGCGACCAGCGCGCCGGGGGCCAGCGACGGCCAGTTCGCGTACACCTTGCCGCCGCGGATGCCGCCGCCCATCAGCAGCATGGCGTTGCCGTGGCCGTGGTCGACGCCGCGGGAGGCGTTCTCCTGCACCCGGCGGCCGAACTCGCTGACCGTCACCAGGGTCACCTTGGCCATGCCGTCCGGGCCCAGGTCGGCGGCGAACGCGGCGAGCGCCGACGCGGTGCCGGACAGGTTGTCGTACATCCGCTGGCCCTTGACCGCCGTGCCCAGGCCCTCGTGCATGTCCCAGTCGCCGGAGTCCACCGCCGCCGCGGCCAGGCCGACGTTCGCCTTGACCAGCCGGGCGATGTCCTTGAGCGCGCCGCCGAGCGGGGTGGCCGGGTAGACCGCGCCGTTGGCCGGCGTGTAGGCGGTGGCCCGCACCGCGGTGGTCGCGGTGAGCGCGGCGTCGGCGGCCTTCGCCGGTGCGGCGAGCAGGTCCGGCGCGCCCGCGTACATCTTGCGCAGCGCCGCGGCCATCGGGCGCTTCGCGCTCTCCCCGGCCAGCGTGAACGAGTCCACCGAGCCCATCGAGACATCGGTGGCGGGGCCGCCGAACAGCCGGGCCGGCATCGCGTTGCCCATCGACACCCCGGCCAGCGGGCCGGTGGCGCCGGTCATCCCGAGCATCCGGTCCAGCCAGCCGGTCCGCAGCGAGGTGCCGGCCGCCGCGCGTTCCATCTCCTCCATCGCGGCGAAGTGCGAGCGGCTCGGGTCGGGCTGGCCGACCGCGTGCACCGCGGCCAGGTTGCCGCCCTTCCACATCGGCAGCAGCGGCGCCAGCGCCGGGTGCAGGCCGAACGCGCCGTCGCCGGCGATCGCCTGGCTCTTCGGCAGCGCGATCGTGGGCCGGGCCTTGTAGTAGTCCGGGTCGCCGATCGGGGCGATCGCGGACAGCCCGTCGAAGCCGCCGCGCAGCGACAGCACCACCAGGGTGTCGCCGGTGTAGCCCTCGGCCGCGAACGCCAGGTTGGTGGACAACCCCTCGCCGGCCAGGCCGGTCAGGCCGGCCGCGGCGCCGGCCACGAGGGTACGGCCGAGCAGGCCCCGCCGGGTCAGCGACCGGAGCTCGGCACAACCGCACTCGTCAGAAGTCATCACAGTCACCTCAGCTGGAAGGTCGGCGAGTCGAGGACCAGCGCGATCAGGTACGGCAGACTGCCCGCCACCGACTTGTCCGAGCTGGTCAGAGAACTGGTCGGCAGCTTTCCGGCGACACTGAGCACGGCGGCCGTCTGAGCGGCCGGCAGGGTGGTGCCGAGCAGCCGCTTCGCCAGCGCATCGACCAGGCCGCCGTACGTGGCGGGCCGGACGGGCACGAGCGCCTTGAGCATGTCGGCGGGACGGGTGAGCTGCTTGGGGTACCAGCCGGCGGCGAGGTTCAGGTGACTGTTGCAGCGCAGCAGGAACGCCGACGGCGAGGCCCACGCGGCGGCCACGTCCGGGAAGCCGTTCGGCGGCGCCCAGCGCAGCGGCGCGTTCCCGGCGTTCACCAGGGCGTTGTAGAGAGCGTCCAGGGCCTTGACGCCGGAGGCCTCCGGGCCGAGGCCGAGCGCCCGGACGGCCGCGGCCAGGTCCTCGAACGGGGTGCGCACCTTCTGGCCCACCGCCGCGGTGAATTCGGCCGAGGTGAACAGCGCCCGCAGCACCGGGGCGATCGCGGTGTCGTTGTCCAGGTACACCTTGGCCAGCTTGGCGACCAGCGTGGCCGGCGCCTCGTCGGCGACGAACCGGACGCACAGCTTGGTGGCGATCCGGCCGGCGGTGGCCGGGTGCCGGGCCAGGTGGTCGAGGAACGCCAGCGCGGCCGCCTCGCCCCCCTCGGCGGTCGGGTTGGCATGCGCGAAGCCGAGCACGTTGACCGCGCCGGTGGCGTGCCGGCTCGCGGTGTACGTGTACGTACCGGCGGAAGCCACGGTCAGCCCGGTCAGCAGCTTCGCCGCCGCCTGCACGTCCGCCTCGGTGTAGACCAGCCCGACGGTGTGCAGCTCCATCAGCTCGCGGGCGTAGTTCTCGTTCGGGTGCGCCTTGGTGGACGACCGGTTGTCCAGGTACGTCAGCATCGCCGGGTGCCGGGCGGAGGCCTTGAGCATGTCGGCGAACCGGCCGAACGCGTGCTTGCGGATCACCTGGGCGTCGTAGTCGGCCCGGCTGTCCCAGACGCCGCTGGACGGCGCCGCCACGTGCAGGTGGTTGGACCAGAAGTTGACGGTCATCTCGAACAGCTGGCGGTTGCTCCAGATCGCCCGCGCGACGGTGGCCCGGCCCAGCTGGCCGAACGCCTCGTACGAGTGCACCGGCAGCTTCGCGCGGACCGTCGCGATGTCCGCGCCGGCCAGCGGCAGCCGCTTGACCAGCGCCTCGCAGGCGGCGTCGTCGATCGCGGCCGGGTTCAGCTGCCGGTCCAGCCAGCCCGGGACGCCCAGCTTGGCCGCCTCGGCCAGGGTGGCCGGCGTGGGCCCGAAGGTGGCGCGGCGGACCAGGTGCGCGACGGGGTCGGCGGGCAGCAGATCACCGGGGCCGGCGGCGGCGGCCGGTGCGGCCGCGACGGCACCTTCCAGGGCCAGCCCGCCGGTGGCGGCGACGGCCGCGGCGGCTCCGGCCAGGACGGTACGGCGCGAGGTCTTCAGCGTCTGCATGCCAGGTCGATCGACCGGTACGCGACCGCCCATCGCACATCCGGAATCGCGCTACCGACGCGCAATCCACGGGCACCCGTTCCGGACCTACCGGTCCCGGACGTACGCTCGTGTCGTGGATCACAATGCAGCCTTCAGTCCGGTCGAGGGTGGTGGCGGGGTGGTCGGAGGGGCGGTGCTTACCCCGGCGTCCTGGGTCGTCGTGGGTCTGGACAACGGCGGAACCTGCAACAACGCGACCGTCCTCGACGCCACCGGCCGGTTCCTGGTGGACCGCCTGGTGGAGAACCCGAGCCTGGTCACCGAGGGACCGGAGGCCGCGGTGGAGCAGCTGGCCGACGCGTTCACCGGCATCCTGACCCTGACCAGCACCCCGCTCACCCTGGTTCGCGCGGTCGGCCTGGACACGCCCGGACCGGCCACCGCCGACGGCGTCATCTCCTCGAAGGGCGCGACCAACTTCAACCAGCCGGCCTGGCACGGCTTCGACATCCGCGGCGCGCTCGAGTCCCGGATCGGCCTGCCGGTGATCTACAACAACGACGCCAACGCGGCCGCCCTGTACGCCCACCACCGGCACTTCGGTGCGGATGCCCCGGCGCGCTCCTCGGTGTCGGCGATCGTCGGCACCGGCCTGGGCGGCGGCGTGGTGGAGAGCGGCCGGGTGATCAGCGGCGCCGCCGGCATGGCGGGCGAACTCGGCCACGTGCAGATCCCGATGCTCGGCGTGCTGGAGGAGGACCAGCCGGTGCCGCTGTGCAACTGCGGCTTCGCCGGCGACGTGGAGAGCCTGGCGTCGCTGACCGGCATCACCAACAACCTGCTGCCGTACTGGCTGACCCGGTTCCCGGACCACCCGCTGGCCGCCGAGCCGGTCGCCAAGGCGGCGAAGATGCTGCGCGGGTACGCCGAGAAGGAGGACCCGCTGGCGCTGGCGGTGTTCGGGCAGCAGGCCAAGGCGATCGGCAAGCTGTTCACCATCGCCGCCAACTTCACCGACCCGTCGGCGTACTTCCTCGGCGGCGGCGTGGTGGAGGCCGCCCCGGCCTTCCGCGAGTGGTTCCTCGGCACCGTACGTGAGCACACCCAGCTGCGCCGCGAGCAGGCGGCGGTGGCCGAGTTCGCGCTGGTCCCGGATCTGGACATGGCCGGCGCCCGGGGTGCGGCGGTGGCCGCCCTGGACACCGTGAAGTCCACATAGGGCGGCGCACCCGCGTCATCGACAGCACTAGATATTGATCGCCTCCTTCAGTAGCGTCGCCCTTGCCGTCCGCGGCCGGGGGGCCCGGATGGGCTGAAGGGGGACACCTGATGCGACGAAGCATCGCGACAGTCGGAGCAGTCGTGCTCGGGCTCGTTGCGCTCACACCGGGCGCCGCGCCTGCTGCTCCGCACCACGAAGACCCGGGTGGCAGCGCCGCCGACCAGGTGGCGCGGGTCGCCGGGGTTCCGGTTGCCGACAAGGCCGCCCCGGGCGCCAGGCCGGCCGGGCCGAACCCGTTCCTGGCGAACCTGCCCGACGGTGCCAAGGCGGATTACAACGGCTGGACCTCCTACATGGCGAAGCAGGCTGCCGCCAAGGCCGGCGCCCGCCTGAAGGCGCAGGCGAAGAACCGGGCTGCCGCCGCGGTGACCTCGCCGATCCTGGTCGACGAGGACGAGCCGGCCGGCACCCGGGGCAGCAACGACAACCCGGCGTCGGCGCAACTGATCAAGGGCTTCGGCACCACCGCCAAGCTGAACCCGGCGGCGCGCGTGCTGGGCACCCTGAACCCGGAATCGGTCAGCGCCACCACGGTGCCGGCCAACGCCGAGGACGACGGCGCCATCCCGCTGGCCCCAGACACGCAGATCGGCACCGGCAGCCGGACCGGCATCGCGACCACCGGGACCATCGGCGACGGCCCGCACGGGTCGGCGGCCGGTGACACCGGCGACTTCGACTTCTACCGGCTGACCGCGGCGGCCGGCGACGTGATCAACGCGACCACCGCCACGCCGACCGGCCTGCTGGACACCATGCTGGCCGTCTACGACTCGGCCGGCACGATGGTGGCGTTCAACGACGACGCGCCGGCAACGCTGGACAGCCGGGTGGTCTACTCGGTGCCGACCGGGGGGACGTACTACGTCGCGGTGGCCGGCTACGACAGCCTGCCGGCCGACCCGAACGATCCGGCCAGCGGTCCCGGCGCGGCCAGCGAGGGCGCGTACAACCTGACCATCACGGCCGGCGAGGACGACCTGGACTTCTACGCGGTCAAGCTCCGGCCCGGCGACGTGCTGGGCGCGACCGTGAAGGGCTCGGCCGCGTACATCACGGTGTACGACACCGATCCGCGCGAGGTGCACGGCTCGGACCAGGATGCCACCTTCATCTACCCGCCCGAGTCGCCGCTGCCCGGCGGCGGCAACGCCACCACCGACTACGTCGCCACCGAGGCCGGTTGGCACTACGTCGGCGTGGCCAACGGCAACGGCGCGTACGACATCACGATCGAGGCGTTCCGGCCGCCGCTGCAGGGCAACAAGCCGGTGCAGACGCTGTTCCTGGACTTCGACGGCGCCCGGGTGAACACCGCGATCGGCGGCTGGGGCGGACCGGGTGTGGTTCAGCTCAGCCCGCTGTCGGCGTTCCTGGCCAGGTGGGGCATCACCCGTGCCCAGGAGGACGAGCTGATCGACGCGATCGTGGCCGAGGTGACCGAGAACGTCAAGCAGGATCTGATCGACTCGGGACTCAACAGCCGGTTCCGGCTGCGCATCCTGAACAGCAAGGACCACGCCGACCCCTTCGGCCAGCCGAACACCTCACGGATCGTCGTGGGCGGCACGATCGCCGAGTCCGGCATCAGCACCATCGGCATCGCGCAGAGCATCGACCCGGGCAACTTCGGTACGTCGGAGACCGCCCTGGTGCTGCTCGACGTGCTGAGCAACCCGGCCGGTCCGGCGTCGTCGCTGAACACCTACCTGACGCCGGCCAGTGACCGGATCGCCTTCGTCGGGCAGGCGGTCGGCAACGTGACCGCGCACGAGGCCGGGCACTTCTTCGGCAACTGGCACACCGACAACCGGAGTGAGCAGATCAACCTGGAGGACGCCGGCGGCGCCAACTACCAGAACCTTTACGGCGTCGGCCCGGACAACGTCGGCGGCACCGCCGACGACATCGACGTGGACTTCGGCGACGACCGGTTCAGCCCGGCCGAGGGCTTCGTCGGCATCGAGGACACGCTGGGACGGATCGTCTTCGGCGTGACGAGTTGAGTGAGTAGGTAGGACCGGAGGGGCGTCCCCAGGGGCGCCCCTCCGCTAGTCCTTCAGGGCCGAATCGACGTCCGGGTGCAGCGACAGGTAGTCGGTGAGGCCGAGGGTGTTCAGCAGCCGGCGCAGGAAGCCGGACGGCGCGGCCAGGCGGACCCAGCCGCCGCGTTCCATCGCCCGGCCGTGCGCGGTGACCAGGACGCCGACCCCCATCGAGTCGCAGAAGTCGAGACCCGACAGGTCCACGATCACGCGTGGGCTGGGCCGCTCGACGAGCCGGCTGAGGTTGGCCTTGAGGGCGGGCGCGGTGTCGATGTCGAGCGAACCGCGCAGGATCAGGACGGCCGTGTTGGGTGGGTGGTGCGCGACCGAGACCTGCATCTTTGATGTCGCTTTCGGGTCAGCGGGGGGCGGGCTGCCTTCCACCCTAATTGAGCGTTCCGGACGGAAGGTAGGTTGGTCGGATGGCGATCGATGTGGGTGAGCGGGTCGAGGACTTCGGGCTCCCCGACCAGGACGG
>Ga0307409_100001840_pt1 | contig 10784 bp, 6 predicted proteins | sample 322Ometagenome_2_FD_203888 | JGI IMG/M metagenome (GOLD analysis project Ga0307409, IMG submission 203888) | Maize rhizosphere microbial communities from greenhouse at UC Davis, California, United States - 322HYB-O-2 | ecosystem: Host-associated > Plants > Roots > Rhizosphere > Soil | place...
TGCGCGCCCGCGTCGGCATCGATCGCGTGCAGCAAATCGGACAGCTGGCCACTGCCATTGCGCTGCTGGGCTTTGCCTTGCTGCGCATCCCCGTGCTCGGCATGGTGGCGGCGCTGCTGGCCGGCGCAGCCTGGCTGGCCAGCCTGTCATCACTGAATGTCGCTGCGCAGCTGGCGATGTCCGAACCGCTGCGCGCCCGGGGCATGGCGCTGTACACGGCGGTGTTCTACGGCTGCCTGGCAGGTGGCAGCCTGTTATGGGGCCAGGTGGCCACGGCCGCCGGCGTGACGGCGGCGCTGCTTGCCGCCGCCGCGCTCGCGCTCGCCGCTCTCGCTCCCGCGCGGCACCTGCCGATCGGTGCGAGGGCGCAGGCCTGAAAACCTGGCGAGGGCTCCCGGGGCCGCTCAGGTATTCACGAGATCAGGCAGGCCTTTGCGCATCACGTGTCCCGGGAACACTTCGCGCGCGATGAAGGCCGGGTCGATGCGCAAGTGCTGCTGCAGCAGCGCCGCCTGGATGTCGCGCAGGTCAAGGGTTGGGGCGAGGTCGCGCCCCTGGTAGAGCGCAGCGGGTGAAAGGCCCGGCCAGTCCGACACGACCTGGCCACGCACCGCACCTCCGAGAAGGAATGCCGCCGAACCGGTGCCATGGTCGGTGCCGCGCGTGCCATTGATGGCAACGGTGCGTCCGAACTCGGTGACCACCAGCACGGCCGTATGCTGCCAGGCCACACCCAGTTCCTGCTGCAACGTGCGCAACCCCCCGTCCAGCGCCGCCAGCCGCGCTGCGAGCGCGCCCTGCGTCTCTCCCTGGTTGGCGTGCGTGTCCCAACCTGTGGTTTCCAGCACTGCCACGCGCGGCCCATCAGCACGCAGCAGGAATCCGGCCGCCGTGCGCGCGGCCTGCGCCAGCTGTGCCAGGCCACCCCGCCCACCGGCCATGTCGGCTCCGCCCCCGCCAGCCAGTGCCTGTGCTGCCGTGGCGTCGGCAAGGCGGCGGGACAGCAGCGCATCGCCTGCATAAAGGTCGGCGAGCCTCTCGATCGTGTCGTCGCTGACCTGCGGCAGGCGGCTGGGCGACCACGATGCCACCTCCGCAGGGCCGCGCAGCAGCAGCGGTACACCGGCGGCCAGTGCAACGCCCGCCTGGCGCGGCAGCGGTCCGCCCTCAGCACGGGGAAGCCCTGCCAGCGCCCGGTTGAGCCAGCCTGACTGCGCCGCGTGCGGTCGCGCGTGCCCGCTCTCCAGCACATCCTGCGCGTCAAAATGCGAGCGTTCGCGATAGGGGGTGGCCACCGCGTGCAGCAGCGCCAGCTGTCGCTGCTGCCACTGCGCGCCCAAGAAAGACAGGGCCGGATGCAGCGCGAACAGATCATCAAGTGGAACGATGCCGTCCGCCGCCGACAGCGCCATCGCGCCGCGGGCGCTCGCGTAATGCGGATCGCCCACGGGCGCGGCCGCGGCGAGGCCATCGAGCGCACCGCGCAGCAGCACCAGCACCAGCCGCGCATCGCTGGTGGCCGCGGCCGCAAAGCTCATCCTGGGCACCAGCAACGCAGGTGCGGCCATCGTGCCGGCGACCGCAGCGAGGTGGCGCAACAGCGTACGGCGCGAACAGGTATGGCTCATGGACTGCCTCCCGCGCTCATCGGCGCATGAATTCCGGTGATCCCAACCACAATGCCAGCGCCTGTGCGGCATCCTGCGCGCGCGCCACTGCTTCGTCGGAGCTGGCGGACCAAAGCGGTCCCAGGGACTCGGCGGCGAGCAGGCGCGCATTGCGGCGCGAGCCGACCTGGCCACCGAGATCCTGCGCCCACTCCAGCCGCTTCATCAGCGCAGCCGGACCATCCCAGTCTGCACTGCGGTCCGGCCAGCCGGCGGGGGATCCTGGTGCGAATGGCCGCTGCCCCAGTTGCTCGAACAGGCGCACGTCGCGCTGCGTGACAGGCAATTGCAATGCACGCCAGGCGGAATGGATGTAGTCCGCCGGCGTCTTGAACTTGGCCAGCGGCTGCTTCCATGCAGCGTCGGCGTCGAGCAGTGCGCCGTATATGCTGCGCAGATCCCCTTCCGTGCGCAGCCACACCTGTGCCAGCGTAGCCACCAGCGCCGGGGGCGGGTCGTCGGCAACGAAGTGGCGGGCGAGCTTGACCGCCAGGTGACGGGCTGTGGCGGGATGGCGTGCCAGGTCGCGCACCGCGCGTTCGCCCTGCGCCAGCCCCTCCTCGCCATAGCGCGCCCCGAGCAGCCGCTGGGCACCCGGCTCATGGAAGGCAGGGCGGAAGTGGAACCGGCCCGGCTCCCCGCCGCGCAACCTGCCCTGGCCGCCGCCGATCGACCAGCCGGAAATCAGCGTGGCCAGGGCGCGCACATCCTCCTGCGTATAGCCACCCTCCACGCCCAGTGTGTGCAGCTCCAGGATCTCGCGCCCGAGGTTCTCGTTGAGCCCCAGCGTGCGGCCGCGCCTGCCGGCGAGCTTTGCCGCCTGCGAGTTCGGGCCCATCGAGGCCTGGTTGTCGAGGTACAGCAGCATGGCCGGATGCTGCTCCACGGCCAGCAGCATTGCGGCGAAGTTGCCCAGCACATGCGGGCGGATGGCCTCGCGCTCCATGGCGCCGGCCAGTCCGAGCACCTGGACCTTGTCCACCGAGACGGCAAAGTGGTTGCTCCAGAAGTGCACCAGCCGCTCGGCAAAACTGCGCTGGCTGGAGGACGCCTCGCGGAAGCGGGCCAGCACCTCCGCCGCATGGGCCGGCGCGTAAAGCTCGCGGATGGTCTGTATTGCCGCGGCAACCGGGGGTGCATCACCCTGGCGCTCGCCCGCCGCGTCTGCACGCAGCTTCAGCGCGGCCGCCAGCAGCTCATCGGAAGCCGGCAGCGGCTCGCGGATCAGCGGCGGGCGGCCGGCGAGCTGGGCCTTGAGGGCACCGCGCGGATCGGTGGCAATGGCGCGGATTTCCCCAGGTGCGGCCCCCAGGCCAAACCGGTTGGCAGCGACCGCCGCTTCCATCTCGCGCATTGCCGCATCCTCATTCCAGCCACGGCGCCTGGCCGTGACAGTTGTAACGCGGTGGCTGGGCCGGCGTTGACGGGCGGGCGGAGCGCAGCCGCGCCGCCCCGCTGGTCAGCGCCCTTCCGCGATCCGTTGCTGCAGCGCCTCGCGCCGCTGCTGCGCGAACTGCCGGCACGCGCCCTCTTCCTTCAGCGCGTCGGCGCTGCCTTTGGCAGCTTCCAGCTTTGCCAGCCGCGCGGCATCCGGGTGCGGCGTCATCAGCAGCTCGCAGGGCAGCGACTCGATCACCTTCAGGCTCGACTCGAAGGCCGCCACTGTCTCCGGGTGATCCTTGAAACGGTACTTGTCGGCGCTCACCGGACTCATCGAATCGGCGTACACGAAGGGCAGGCACTTGCTTCCCTCGCAGGCATCCCAGGTCCAGGTGGCGCTGCCGGGTGTGTGGCCCGGGGTGGCGAAGACACGCAGGCGCAGGCTGCCGATGCCCAGCAGCTGGCCGTCGGTGACAATCCAGTTGCGCGCGATCTTCGGAATGGCGGGCGAGCGCACGCCATGCTGCGGATCATCCTTTGGCAGCTTGCCAGTGTGCAGCACTTCTTCGGCGGCACGCAGCGAATAGATCTGGGCGCCGGTGAGCTTCTGCAGCTGCGCGAGCCCGCCCACGTGATCCACGTGCGGATGCGAGAACACAATGCCCTTCACGTCGGTGAGTCTGAAGCCCAGCGCCTCGATGTTCTTCGCGATCAGTGGCGCGGACTCAGGCAGGCCGGCATCGACCAGCACGTGCCCGAACTCGGAGGTGACCAGCACGGAGGCAATGCCGGCCGTGCCCACGTAGTAAGTATTGCCGATGATCTGGAAGGGCTTGTGCGGCTGGTTCATGGCCGCCAGGTCAGGTGCAGCGGCACCACTTGCCCGCAGCGCGCAGCAAGCCAGCGCGAGCATGCCCGCCATCGATGCCGCCGCGCGACGCGCCCATTGCCTGGAATTGCTCATTCCTGTGTAACTCCCGGTAGTGTGGATTGCGTGGCGGGAAAGTTTACTCAAACACCGCCGCGATGGAACCGGTGTGCGGCTCAGCCCACCCACCGCCTGGCGTTGCGGAACATGCGCATCCAGCCGCTGTATTCACCCTGCGCCTGCGGCGGATACCAGGATTGCTGCGATATGCGGAAGGAGCGTTCCGGATGCGGCATGGTGATCAGCACGCGTCCGTCGGCGCTGGTCACGGCGGCGATGGCATCGGGTGATCCGTTGGGATTGGCGGGGTATGTGCCGGCCACCTGGCCCCGGCCGTCCACGTAGCGGAAGGCCAGCTGGCGCTGCGCCAGCAGTGCATGCCGTGCCTCCTCGTTTGCGAATTCCGCACGGCCCTCGCCATGCGCCACGGCGATGGGCAGGCGCGAGCCGGCCATGCCGGCCAGCAACACCGATGGGGATTCAAGGATCTCCACCAGGCTGAAACGGCCCTCGAACTGCTCGATGCGGTTGCGTACGAAACGCGGCCAGTGCTCACTGCCGGGCACCAGTTCCTTCAGCGCCGCCATCATCTGGCAGCCATTGCACACGCCCAGCGTAAAGGTATCGCCGCGCTCGAAGAAGCGCGCGAACTGCTCGCGCGCACGGCCGTGGAAGAGGATGGACTTGGCCCAGCCCTCGCCCGCGCCGAGCACGTCGCCGTAGGAAAATCCGCCGCAGGCCACCAGACCACGGAAGGCCGTGAGATCGCGGCCGGCATCCAGCAGGTCGGTCATGTGCACGTCATGGGGCTCGAAACCGGCCATATCGAGCACGGCGCCCATCTCCACCTGGCTGTTCACGCCCTGTTCGCGCAGCACGGCGACCTTCGGCCGCGCTCCGCGGTTCAGGTAAGGCGCGGCGACGTCCTGCTGCGGATCGAAGCTGAGGTCCACGTGCAGGCCGGGATCGGCGGTGTCCAGCTGCGCGGCGAACTCCTCCCGCGCGGACTGCGGCTCGTCGCGCAGCAGCCGCATGCGGTGCGAGGTCTCGCTCCAGGCGCGACGCGCCTCCACCCAGTCCAGCGTGAGCGTTGCCCCTCCGGCGCGCAGCGAAAGGGAGAACTGCGCCTGCGGCGCGCCGATATCGTGGATGCAGCCTGCCAGGCCCTGCGCGGCAAACAGTCGCATCACGTCGGCCACATCGCCACTGCGGACCTGCAGCACCGCGCCGGCTTCCTCGGCGAACAGCAGCGCCGCCGCGGGGCGCGGACCGGGCAGTTCCACTGCCAGGCCGCAATGCGAGGCGAAAGCCATCTCCGCCAGCGTCGTGAACACACCACCGTCGGAGACATCGTGATACGCCAGCACCAGCTGGCGCGCGCGCGCTGCCTGCAGCGCTGCCGCGAAGCCCTTCAGCAGCGCCGGATCATCCAGATCGGGTGCCACGTCGCCAAGGCGGCCATGCACCTGGGCCAGGATGGAAGCGCCGATGCGGGCCCTGCCGAGCCCCAGGTCGATCCACAGCAACCGTGTGTCACCCACATCCCTCTGCAGCAGTGGCGTCAATGTGCGCCGCACGTCGCCAGCGGGTGCGAAGGCCGACACGATCAGCGACACGGGGGCCACGACCGATTTCTGTTCGCCGCCCTCGCGCCAGGCGGTCTTCATCGAGAGTGAATCCTTGCCCACCGGGATGGCGATGCCCAGCGCCGGGCACAGCTCCATGCCCACCGCGCGCACGGCATCGAACAATGCCGCATCCTCGCCGGGCTCTCCGCAGGCAGCCATCCAGTTGGCCGACAACCGGATGTCGCCCAGCCGCGCGACGTCGGCGGCCAGGATGTTGGTGATGGCCTCGGTTACCGCCATGCGCGCGGCGGCGGCCGGATCGAGCAGCGCCAGCGGCGTGCGCTCGCCCATGGCCATTGCCTCGCCCGCATGACCGAAGAAGTCGCTCGAAGTAACCGCCACGTCGGCCACCGGCACCTGCCATGGCCCCACCATCTGGTCGCGACTGATCTGGCCGCCCACCGAACGGTCGCCAATGCTGATCAGGAAGGTCTTGTCGGCCACCGCGGGATGCGAGAGCACCCGCAGCGCGGCGTCGCGCAGGTTGACGCCCCCGGCGACAAAGTCATCTGCCACAGGCTGCTGCCGGCGCACGTCGCGCTGCATGCGCGGCGGCTTGCCAAGCAGCACGTCGATGGGCATGTCCACCGGACGATTGGCGAACACCTCATCGTGCACGGTGAGCACGCCATCTTCAGTGAGCCGGCCGATCACCGCATACGGACAGCGTTCGCGACGCGCAATCTGCTCGAAACGCGCCAGCCCCTGCTCGGAAACGGCCAGCACATAGCGCTCCTGCGCCTCGTTGCACCAGATCTCCAGCGGCGACATGCCGGGCTCGGCATTCGGCACGGCACGCAGCTGCACCTGCGCGCCGCGATGGCTGTGCGCCACCGCCTCCGGCACGGCATTGGAAAGGCCGCCCGCGCCCACGTCATGGACGAGCTGGATCGGATTGGCATCGCCAAGTGCCCAGCAGCTGTCGATCACTTCCTGCGCGCGACGCTGGATCTCCGGGTTGCCGCGCTGCACGGAGGCGAAATCCAGCTCCGCGTGCGAGGCACCGCTGGTCATCGAGGAGGCCGCGCCCCCACCCAGGCCGATGAGCATCGCAGGTCCTCCCAGCACCACCAGGTGGGCACCCACAGGCACTTCGCCCTTCAGGGCATGCTGGCGGCGCACATTGCCGAGGCCGCCGGCGATCATGATGGGCTTGTGGTAACCGCGGGCCTGCGAGCCGTCGAGCACATGCTCGAAACTGCGGAAGTAACCGGCGATGCAGGGCCGGCCGAATTCATTGTTGAACGCTGCTGCGCCCAGCGGCGCCTCGATCATGATGTCGAGGGCGCTGACGATGCGGTCGGGTTTGCCCACCGAAGTTTCCCAGGGCTGTTCGTATCCCGGAATCCGCAGGTTGGAAACCGTGTAGCCGACCAGGCCAGCCTTCGGCTTCGCCCCCAGCCCCGTCGCTCCCTCATCGCGGATCTCGCCGCCGGAACCGGTGGAGGCGCCGGGGAATGGCGAGATGGCCGTGGGGTGGTTGTGGGTCTCCACCTTCATCAGGATGTCGATGGATTCCTGGTGCGCGCTGTACACGCCGGTTCCCGGTTCGGCGAAATAACGACGGCCCTGCGCGCCCTCGATCACGGCGGCGTTGTCCTTGTATGCCGACAGCACGCCTTCGGGCGCTTGCGCATGCGTATTGCGGATCATGCCGAACAGCGACTTCTCCTGCCGCTGCCCGTCGACGATGAACTCGGCATTGAAGATCTTGTGCCGGCAGTGCTCGGAGTTCGCCTGCGCGAACATCATCAGCTCCACGTCGGTGGGATCGCGCCCCAGTCGTGTGAAGCTCTCATGGAGGTAATCGATTTCATCGGCGCTCAGCGCCAGGCCCATCTGCACATTTGCGCGCTGCAGGGCCTCCAGGCTGCGCGGCACCGTGGCCAGTGGCCGCGGCTGCCCGGCGGCGAACAACACCGCCCGATCCGCGCCACCCTCGAGCACCACTTCGGTCATGCGATCATGAATCAACGCGGCCACAGCGTCGCGCTGCGCGGGCGTGAGCGGCGCGGCGAGGTCGAGATGGAAGTCCACTCCGCGCTCCACGCGTCGCAACCAGTCGAGCCCGCAGACCCGCGCAATGTCAGTGGCCTTGCTCGACCACGGTGAAATCGTGCCCGGACGCGGCACCACCAGCAGCTGCACGCCCGGAGGTTCGTCGTCTTCATGCCGTGGCCCATATTTGAGCAGCCCGGCGAGTTGCTGCCGGCCTTCTGCGTCGGGCTCCCTGACGCAGTCGGCCAGGTGCACGAAGCGGCTGGCGACGGCACGCAGGCCCGGGACCGCGTCCTTGAGGCGCGGCAGCAACTTGGCAAGGCGGAATTCGCTGTGGGCGGGGCCGCCGGGGAGCTGGAGGATCACGTCAGGACAGGCGCCTGGCGGGCCGCGGAAAGGGCCGCGCAAAGCTTGTCCTGGTTCACGAACCGGACCGTGAAAATGTGATGTGTTGCCATAGTCTTCCGGGAAGCGGCTGCGCTCCGGCCGCAGCGCATTATAGTGCAGGTTCGTCAGCGAAGTTCCGGCGGCCCATGGCCCTGCGCCTCGAAATCATCAGTCCCCAGCGGCAGAAACTCGGTGCCCGCGGCAGCATCGTGCTGGGCGTGGCCGGGGGCAGCATCGGCCGCGCGCTGGACAACGACTGGGCCCTGCCGGATACGCACCGTTTCCTCTCCGGGCACCATGCCCGCATCCATTTCCGCGCCGGCCACTACATCGTCGAGGACGTCAGCAGCAACGGCGTGTACGTGAACGAGGCCACCAAGGCGCTGGGCAAGCGCGGCATCCACCGCCTGGCCGCCGGCGATGTACTGCGCATGGGCGAATACCGCATCCTGGTGCGCATCGACGAGGATGACCCTGCCGCGGCGCCTCCGCCGGGCGCCTCCACCATGGCCAACCTCACGGTGCAGAACGTGGTGCCGCTGCGAGTGCCCGGCGCGCTGCGCGACCCGCGCCGCGCGGGTGATGACCTGGGCCATGCGCTGGACATCGAATCGCTGATCCCTGAAAACACCGCCGCTCCCCTGCCGCCCCGCGCCGCCGGCGCCACGCTGCGCGACAGCAGCGATTCGGGTTCGATGACCGGCAGCGAGGCGGCCATTTCCTCCGCCGCTGCCGGCTCGATGCAGGACCGCGTGAACCGCCTGCGCGCAGCGGCACGCGCCCGCCTGGACGGCACCTCGCCTCCATTGGCCCTCCAGGGAGGCATGCAGGCCTTCTGCCGCGGCGCCGGCATCGACGGCGAGCGCATTCCCGTGACCAGCGACGCACAGGCCCTGCACCTGGCCGGCCGCCTGCTGCGCGAGGCGCTGGTGGGGCTGAAGGAAATCCTGCGTGTGCAGACGGCCTTCGACGACCACTACGGCATCGGCCATGAAAGGCCCGAGGGACGTTCACCGCTGGACATGGGCGTCGACGACTACCTGGTGGAGCTGGTGGGCGGGCACGAGCAGCGTCGGCTCGATGCGGTGATCAGCCTGCGCGAGCAGTTTGCCGCCATCGCGCGGCATGGTGGGGCGCTGGATCCGGCACTGCACAGCGCGCTGCGCCTGTTCGTCGGTCACCTGGATCCCTCGCGCATGCAGGGCATCCCGCCGGAACAGGCCCTGGCCCGTTATCGCGACCTCTACGCCAACCTGCTGCGGGCCCCGGAAGGCGAGGTACCGCACCTGTTCATGGAGGCCCTGGCGCAGGCCTACCTGGAGGCGCGCGGGCGCCGTTCCTGAGAATCCGGTTGCCGCACGGGCGTGCGGCCGGATAATGCGCATCGCGATTTTTCCGGTTCCAACGGCGAGGCTCCACATCGATGCTGCGCACCATGCTCCAGGCGAAACTGCACCGGGTGCGGGTCACCGAGGCCGACCTGCACTACGAAGGCTCCTGCGGCATCGACCAGGCACTGCTGGAGGCCGCCGGCATGCGCGTCAACCAGTACATCGAGATCTACAACATCACCAATGGTGAACGCTTCACCACCTACATCATCGAGGCACCGCGCGGCTCGGGCATCATCTCGTTGAATGGCGCGGCTGCGCGCAAGGCCATGGTGGGTGACCTGCTGATCATCTGCACCTACGGGCAGTACAGCGAGGAAGAGCTGGCCACGCACCGGCCGGTGGTGGTGCTGGTGGACGGGAACAACCAGCCGCGCGCGTAAGCGCGGCACGGGTTCAGGCGGCGGCGGTCTTCGCCGCTGGCAGCAGGCGCCCCAGCGCGTCGATCATGCGATCCACCTGCTCATCGCTGTGCGCCGCCGACAGGCTGATGCGCACGATGAACAGCCCTGCTGGCGTGGATGGCGGCACCATCAGGTTGGTGTAGATGCCGGCATCCAGCAGGCCCTTCCACAGGTTGATGGCCGACTCGCGGTCATTGAACAGCAGCGCGGTCACCGGTCCGGGATCAGGCGATCCCAGGCGGTAGCCGACCCGCCGCATGGCGGCGTGGAAGCGGCGCGCATGGCGCCACAGCCGCTCGCGCAGGTCATCGCCAGCCAGCAGCCGTTGCAGCGCCGCGCGCGCGGCAGCGATCACCGGCGGTGGCGGCGAAGCGGTGAAGATGTAGGGACGGCTGGCCAGCCGCAGCAGCTCCAGCTCCGCATGGCGGCTGATGCAGAAACCACCCACGCCACCCAGGCTCTTGGAGAAAGTGCCGACGATGAAGTCCACGCGATCGAGCAGGTCGAGCTCGGCGCAGATCCCCAGGCCCCTGGGCCCGAACATGCCGAAGGAATGCGCCTCGTCGACGATGATCATCGCGCCGTAGCGCTCCTTCACCTCGACGAACTCCCGCAGCGGCGCGCGGTCGCCCAATACGCTGTAAAGGCTCTCGACCACCACCAGGGTGCGCTTCGCATCCTCGCCCATGCGTTCCAGGCGGCGCGCGAGGTTTTCCGGATCGTTGTGGCGGAAGCGGATGGTCGTCGCGGCCGAGAGCTTGCAGGCATCGTGGATGCTCGCGTGCCCGTCGGCATCGACCAGCAGGAACTCATCGTGCCCTGCCAGCGCCGAGATCGCCCCCAGGTTCGCCTGGTAGCCGGTGGAGAAAACTATGCTGGAGGGATATCCGAAGGCGGCGCCGAACTCGCGCTCCAGCAGGCGGTGCGCGGCGTAGTTGCCGCTGGCCATGCGCGAGCCGGTGGTGCCGGTGCCCAGAGTATTGATGGCCTCGATGGCTGCA
>Ga0307409_100001841_pt1 | contig 10780 bp, 10 predicted proteins | sample 322Ometagenome_2_FD_203888 | JGI IMG/M metagenome (GOLD analysis project Ga0307409, IMG submission 203888) | Maize rhizosphere microbial communities from greenhouse at UC Davis, California, United States - 322HYB-O-2 | ecosystem: Host-associated > Plants > Roots > Rhizosphere > Soil | place...
ACGCGGCCATCCAGTTCATGTCCGCGGACACGGGTTCGCTGCAGTTTCTGGATCCGGAAACGAATGAACTCGTCATCCACGCCGGTCGGGGGCTGCCCGATTCCTTCCTTCCCCGTTTCGAACGTATTGGGAACGATATCGGCACGTCATGCTCGATCGCGTTGGCCACAGGTGCCCGTGCTTTCGTCGACTACTCCGATGCCACGGCTTACGATCATGACATGTCGGCCGAGGTTCACCGGGAGGCCGGGATACTTTCTGCATTATCTACGCCGCTACTTTCGCGGTCGGGTGACGTGATGGGTATGATAACGACTCATTGGCGTCGGCGCATCACGCCTCAGGAGAAGGAGCTTAGCGCCCTGGACGTTGTTGCCCGCCAGGCGGCCGACCTCGTCGAACGTCAGCGGACCCGAAAACAGATCTCGGATACGCTGGAGAGATCACAGCAACAATCCAGAATCTTTGATACGACACTAAGCTCGATTTCGGACTTCGCGTACATTTTCGACGCACAGGGGCGTTTCCGATATTCAAATAAACCCCTTCTGGATCTTCTGCATATTTCTCTGGACGAGATCATAGGGAAGAACTTTTTCGACCTCAACTACCCCGACGCGTTGGCGGCGAGATTGCAGGAACAAATTCAGCACGTGTTCGACACTCAAGAGATCGTGACGGACGAGACCCCTTTTACTGGGCCGGACGGCTCCCCGGGGTATTACGAATACATATTCCGGCCCGTAATCGCTGCTGACGGGTCGGTGGAGTTTGTTGCAGGTTCCACCCGCGATGTGACGGAACGTCGCCGAAAGGCCGGCGAATTACAGGAGGCTCGCGACCAGTTGGAAATAAAAGTCGCCGAGCGTACCGCCGAACTAGCGGAGGCATTAACCCAATTGCGTATAAGGATGGAGGAACAGGCCGTTTTGAAGATCGAGCGGATCGCGGTTTTGGAAAGGCTTTTTACCATTCAGGAAGACGAGCGCGGGCGCATAGCGCGGGACCTGCACGATCAGCTGGGTCAAAGTATTACCGCATTACGGCTTCAAATCACCGGTCTAAAAAAGCTCACTCCGGAAAATGAAAATTGGCGTGACCACCTGGCCCGGGCAGAAGCGATCGCCGGTAAACTCGATAGTGAAATCAGCCTTACCGCATGGCAACTGCGGCCAAGCTTTCTCGATTCAACACATTTCCTTGCGGCTTTAGAGCAATATATTTCCGAGTGGTCAAATTTTTGCGGAATCGGCGCCGAAATAAAATGTGACGGTTTGCGGGAAGCGGACCTGACTCCGGAAATAAGATCAAATCTATATCGAATCCTGCAAGAGGCATTAAACAATGCCGCTAAACATTCGAAAGCATCCACGATCACAGTAATGTTTCACAAACGTAATGGCAGCTTCTCGATGATCATTGAAGATAACGGGATAGGTTTTAACGTGGAGAAAGTTACAGAAAAAAAGACCCTCGATAAAGGTTTCGGTCTCGCTGGAATGCAAGATCGGGCAGCATTAGTTGGCGGGGAAATTGAGATCGAGTCCGCCAAGAGTAAAGGTACGACACTATTCGTGCGAATTCCTCTAAATGATTGACCTTATTCATTGCAAACAAAGTTAATGTCACGGCGTCATGTCACGATGTCAGGTCTGCGATGATGGTCACGTATGGCATAACGGACACCGGTTTGTTTGTTTAAGCAAGTCATCGGGGCCATCTGAACCTGCACGAATCCTGGGTCACACGGGAACTGCCTAATTTGCTGTTAAACTAAGAGATGTAATGCCTTACCGTCTTTTGGGCCCGCTGTGGCTTTGTCTTCCGCCGTGGGGCAGGATGTTTTTTATTCGACGTACGCAGCCGACCTTTACGGTTTCAGCGGCGGCGGTCGTATTGAATGGGAAGGGTGAGGTACTGCTGCTGGATCACATCCTGCGGCCCGGGGGCGGCTGGGGGTTGCCGGGCGGGTTTCTGGACGCGGGGGAGCAGCCCGCCGAGGCCCTTCGACGCGAATTGATGGAGGAGACCGGGATAGAGCTGTCGGACCTGAGAATGTTTCAGGTGCGAACGTTGGGGCGGCACATCGAGATACTATTTTCCGCCCGCACGAACGGCGACCCGAAGGTGATGAGTCGCGAGATCAAGGAACTGGGCTGGTTCCGGCCGGAAACGGTGCCCGAGAACTTGCCGAAGGCCCAAAAGCGTGTGATCGAACTCGTCGTGGCGGGCGAAGTTTGAAAAATCGACACGGGCTGATTAAGATGGTTGTTTGCCAACTGCTGCCCCGCGGCGGCCACAAGGAGACAGAAAATGGTTGATCTTATCCCCTCGCCGGAATCCGTGATGGAGATCCTCAGAAAGACGGGGGCCTATCGCAAAGGGCATTTCATTTACCCCAACGGCAAGCACGCGTCGCATTATTTTCAGATGCCGCTCGCGTTCAGGTATTACGACAACGCGCGGATCCTTTCGGTGGGCCTTAGCCGTATGTTCCGGATGGAGAAGGCCATCTCGAGCCGTTTGCCGAAAGTTTCGGTCATCAGCCCCAGCCCCGGCGGGATCATGGTCGCCTTCGGCGTGCGCGAGGCGTTGAGCGCCGAGCAGATCTATTGGGCGGAGATGGAGGACGGAAAGCGGCAGTTTCGCCAGTATATGTCCGAATCGGACGTGCACCCCGTGATCATCGTCGACGACATCATCCGGTCGGGCAAGGCCATCCAGGAAACCGTCGACCTCTGCCAGGAGATCAACACAGAAGTGATCGGAATCGGCGCCATCGCCCGTTTCGAGGACGGCCCGCAAGAGTTCGCCGGTATCCCCGTGAAATCTCTGCTGACCTTTGACGTGAACTTTTACGAGACCGAAAACGATTGGAAAGTCTCCCGAAGCGCCTCCGACGCCGAGGAAGAAAAGGTCAGGTTTTAGATCAAATCCCAACCAACGAAAAATGCCGCCCGAATCGTTCGGGCGGCATTTCAATTGTCGATTCCATTTAGTTGTTTCTGAAGTTCCCGCCGTTCGACGAACAATCTTAGGAACTTTTCTTTTTGGATGAGGAAATGCCAGATTGCGCGGCCCCAGCCGCTCATTTCGGTCGCTTCTTCTAACGAGTAGAGCGCTATGTAGCCGGCTATGAAGGAGAATGGGATGGACGCGGCGGCGAGCATCCATGAGCCGGAAAGGAAATAAAGGATCGCGGCGGTGATCAGCCACGTCAGAGGGAAGAAGATCATCCCTGCCAGCACTTTGACCGTCGAGGCAACGTCGTCAGCACCGTGGCGTGAAAACAGGTGGGCCGCGAGTTTGCAAAGCTGGTAGGCCGGAAAATGCAGGATCGCGCCGAAGATCGAGAGCGGCATAAGCATCACGAGGACCCAGGTTTGGAACAGCGCCTGGCGAACTACGAATCCGCGGCGTAGATTCGCGAGTGAAAGATGATTGGGTTCGAGGCCGATGGCGTTGAGCTTTTCGTCGAACTCGTGCAGTCTGTTTTTAAGGCCGTTGTCCATCCCATTTTGCGTGTCCTCCTCGACATAGCGTTTCTGGAATTCGAGTTTATCGCCGAGATTGATATTCTCTTCGCTCGCGGCTGCGAAGATCTGTTCGGCGATGGAAGCGGTGTGGAGTTCGGCCTCGGTTTCGGCGTTGAGGGTCACTTCTTTCAGAGCTTCCTCGATCTTCGCCGTCAGAACTTTGACTGCGTCGCGCTGCGGCTGGCCCTCGTCATCGAGTTCGACGGGCGCAACGCTAAACGATTCGCCGAAATGCAGCACGACCTCGCTGCGGAAGGTGGTTTTGTTCGTGTAATACAGGCCGACGGGCACGATGCGGAGATCTATCGGTTCGCCGCCGCCTACAGACACCGCCCCAAGCGCGATGCGTGCGGCGCCGGTCTTCATTGGGAGCAGCTTGGGCGAGTTGTGCGAAACGCCCTCGGGAAACAAGGCGATCGAGCCGCCACTTCTTAAACGCCTCTGCGCCGCTTCGAACGTCTTTTGATTCTTCGAGACATCCTCACCCGCGTCCAGCTTGCGGTAAACAGGTAAAGCTTCGACCGTTTTCAACAGGAACGAGATCACCGGCATTTTGAAGAGCGTGGATTTTGCGAGAAAGGAAATTCGCCGCGGCAGAGCGGTGAAAACCAATGCCGGGTCGACAAGGCCGTTAGGGTGATTTATCACGAATATCACGCCGGTGCCTGACGGGACGGTATCAGCATTAACCGTTTCGATGCGGCGGAAGAAGAGTTTGAGAGCGATGCCGAATATGGCGAGGATGATCTTGAACGTCGGCGTCCCTCGACGGTTCAGGATAAGATCAGGGAGACGAAGTTTTTTGATTCTGTCAGGCATTCGGCTGGAACGCCGGCACCTTGCCGGCCAGGTATTCGCCGGCAGGGTGCCGGCGTTCCAGTCATATCTCGTGGCGGTTGGCGAGTGCCTTGTCCATGGTCACTTCGTCGACGTATTCGAGGTCGCTGCCGACGGGCATACCCATGGCGATGCGGGTGGTGCGAACGCCGAGTGGTTTTAGAAGGCGTGCGATGTAGTTGGCGGTCGCCTCGCCTTCGGTAGTTGGATTTGTGGCGATTATCACCTCGCGGACCTCGACGCCGTCGTTGTTCTCGGGCATCAGACGAGGCAAAAGGTTTGTGATCATCAATTCATCCGGACCAACGCCGCGGATCGGCGAGAGTGAGCCGTGCAGAATGTGATAAAGCCCGCGGAACGAGCGCGTTTTTTCGACGGCGACGAGATTATAAGGCTCCTCGACGATGCAGATGATCGAACGGTCGCGTTTCGGGTTTCCGCAGTAAAGGCACGGGTCGACATCCGTCATGTTGTTGCAGACGGAGCAGAAGATGATCTTTTCCTTCACCTCGTTGAGCGATTCGATGAAGTTGTCGACCTCCGCCTTCGGCCGGCGAAGAATGTGAAACGCCAGCCTTTGTGCGCTTTTATGACCGATGCCCGGCAGACGCTTAAATTCGTCGATCAGCCGGGCAACGGGTTCTGAATAATCAAGCATTATTTACATCAATCCCGGCGGCAGCATCCCACCGAGTTTGCCTTTGAGCGATTCTTCGACCTTCCGGTGGGCTTCGTTAAGTGCCGCGACGGTCAGGTCCTGCAGCATCTCGACATCCCCGTCCTTTACGAGATCGGGCGAGATGGTCAGCTCTACGACCTCAAAATCGCCACGCATTTTTACCGAAACCGCGCCGCCTCCGGCCGACGCGTCGACAATGGTCTGCTTCATTTCCTTGCCCATCTGCTCCTGCATCTGCTGGGCCTGCTTCATCATCGACTGCATGTCGAATCCACCGGGAAATTTCATTTCTTTTACTTCCTTTTTCTAAATCTTAAGCGTTAAACAATCGTAACTTTCCGGGTGCCCAATTGCAAACATTTCCGACATTGGAAATTATAAAAATAAACGTTGACGGCCGATAAATACAGGCGTAGAGTATGCTCACCGAAACGTATCGCACTGCCGGATCGGGCCCTGTTTTTCGCACTCTAGGAGATGCAAAATGAACGGAGAAAAAAATTACTGGTTTAATGGCGGAGTTGCTCTGGCGGTAGGCATAGTTCTCGCTTCGCTGATTTTCGGCTGGTTTTTTGCCAGCTCAAGAAAGGGTGACGACGCGATCACCGTCACAGGCTCCGCGAAGCGACGTATTTCGTCGGATCTGGTCGTTTGGAGCGCCGGGGTTTCATATCAGGCACCCCAACTCGCCGATGCTTACCGCCAATTGGCCGAAAGCGTACCCCGCATAAAGGAGTACCTGATATCGAAAGGGATTCCCGAATCGCAGATGACCGTTTCGTCTATTGCCAGTACCGCCCAGAAACGGCGGGACAGCGACGGTAATGAGACATCCGAGATAATTGGATATAGTTTGTCGCAACAGATCGAAGTTCGCTCTCCGGACGTTCAAAAGATATCCCTGGTTGCAAGAGAGGCGACTGAGCTGATAAACCAAGGCATTCTAATCGAATCGAAAGCCCCGCAGTATTACTACACACAGATCGGCGACCTTAAGATCGAGATGCTCGGGGAGGCGGCGAAGGACGCTAAGGAACGCGCGGCCCGCATCGCTTCGAGCACGGGGAATTCGATCGGCTCCGTCCGCTCGGCGAAGATGGGCGTGCTGCAGATAACCGCGGCCGATTCCACCGACGTCTCAGATTATGGAGTGTACGACACGTCGACGATCGAAAAGGACATGACCGCCGTCGTAAACGTCAGTTTTGCGGTGGATTGAGAAAAGGCGAATATCGCCTTTTCTCAATGCTTCATCTTGGAAGGCCGGAACCGCAGGAAGAACTGATAACCGGCGTGCCGCGTGCCGCCGTAATACGGAACGAGCGAGGCCGGATTGGAGTTGAACGTCATCATACCGCCCAATCCAACGTCGATGCCTTTGTCTTTAACGACGTCGCGGACGTAGCCGAGCGAGTAGGCACTGAGCCAGAATGTGTCTTCGTGGATCGGATCGTCGTGCGGGATCACCAGTTCGTGGCCGTCTTTCCGGACGCGTTCGACGCGGCCGAAGACGGCGTTTTTGCCGAAGGTGTAATCGCTCTCGAAAAGGAACGCGTTGGTGGCGTGGCCTTCCTTATAGTTTTGCCCCCACACGAAGCTGCTCGCCCAGTTATTAGTGTCGCTGAACTTCTTATTGTAGATGGCGGACGCGGTCGTGCGGCGCAGGTGGTCGAGTTCGGGCTCGGCACGTTCGGGCCGCTTCAGATACCCGTGCGAAATTTGAAACGAGAGGTCTTTCGTCGGGTTGAACGAGAATCTGCCGCTGTACGAATTGAGCCGCAAGCTATCGAACGCCCAGCGGTTCTCGTCCGGCTCGGTGCCATTGAAAACGCTGCCCTCGATCTTGAACTTGCCGAAATTGTAGCCGCCCGTGACGACGCCCCAAGTGATGTGCGACGCGTCCTGCCAGTGGTGGCCGATCGGGGCGTCAGGGTTGTTTGCAGCCGAAGGGCGGTGAAGGTACATCGGCGGGCCCAGGGCCGGTTCGCCCGCGATGCCGCCGTAGGCGAAGAACGACTGACCTTCGTTCACCTTGTACGAATACGTCGCCGCGAGCTCCGAGATGAAATCGTGCGGGTGTTGCCGATCGTGGATGGGTTCTCCGTGAAACAACTCGCCCGATTGATATAGCAGCGGATAACCGTAACCGCGTTCTATGATCGGATCGAGGCTCGCCATAACGCGAAAGCCAAGCTGCGAGCGATTCGTCAGCGGCCGCGAATACATCGCCATCAACATCGTCGGTGCGTCGACGCGCGAACGGCCGCCTTTGCCGGCGACGGAAACATCCCGTTCTCCACCGATCTTCGTATATCGCAGATACGCCGTGCCCATCAGCATCAATATCCCGCCGTCCTTGTACATCTTCGACCAAGCATGCATCGGCGAGGAATCCGGTATCCAGGACGTTCCGGAGCCTTCCCTGTTCATTGGGTCGCCGATATCGATCGTCGATGACATCTTCATTGCGGAACTTCCGCCCCCGGTGTCGCCGTGGCCCTCATGGCCGGATGGTGCCGGTTTTGCCGGCGTGGGTGTGTGACTGTCGTGGCCGCCCGAAGAAGGGCTGGGGGAAGGTTTAGCTTGCGCCGGGGTTCCCGAATGATCGTGCGGCGTCGCTGTCGGCTTTGGTGTCGGAGTCGGCGAATGGTCGTGGTCCTTATCCTCGTCCGCCGAATGTACGTGTTCGACCTTCTCGGGCGGTTTCACGTTCGCCCCCGGCTGCACGCCGACCGCGATGTTCCCCCACATCCCGCCTTTTGCGTGACCGCGAACCGAGCAGAAATAAACGTACAGCCCGTTCTCGTTCGCCTTCATCACGATCTCTTCCGCCTGAAGCGTGCCGTCTTCCGCCCGCGCGGTCAGCTTTTCGCTTCCCGCAGTTTCCGTGATGGGCGGCGCGATATCGAACGGCAGCTTCATATGCCCAAACCGCACATCATGCCGCATGTCGTGGTCGACATTGACGAATAGTATCCGCATAGTCACACCCGCGGGCACGACGAGCGTCGGGTTGCGCATCCCCTGGATACGGTACGACAACATGTCGTCCTCGGGGCCGGTAACGACAACCAGGCGAATCTCCTTGGCATTGAACGCGAGGTTCGTTCCGCTCTTGTTCCCCAGTGTCTGATCTTTTTCCAACGCGGCCACGTCGACCGCCTTAACTGTTTTCTTTTCGCTGCTGACGAGCGTGAACGCCGTATGTGCATACGCCGACGCGCTCGCCGCAACGGCGATAAATAATAGCGATATAATTCGTTTCACGATTCTCTCTCCGTAGATCTAGTTTTTACGGCACACGCTATTGGCGCTGAGCCGACTCAAACCAATGGCTCGGGCAAGTAAGATCTGCCCGAAAATTAAGATTGATTTCCAGGATCTACAGGCGCGGAGGCGCGCGGGATGGCAGTGCGGAAAGAAGTGCGGTCTTGTAGCCGAGATCCGGCGGATCAAAATATGGCGACGGGGCCGCTTCGATCGCGAGTACTGGTACGAAGGCCGTTGACGCGAAAACCGGTTCGGCGGAATGCGTTTCGATCCCGACGCGTTTATCGTCGGTCTTTGCGATGATCGCGGGAACGGGTTTTTTATTGAAGCAATTACAGTCGCTTTCGAAATGATCGCCCATGGGAGCGATCTCGGCCTTCGGCTGTTCGTGGGCGGGGCCATGACAAGAGTTTTCGGCGACCTGCCTGACCGGTTCGTGATGGGTGCAGGCGCAAGCCGAGACCGCCGACACGAATAGCGACATGACCGCCAAAAGTGTTGAGATCATCTGCATTTTGCGTCTTACGTTCATCATCGTTCCCGTCAGGCGATTATCGCAATTAACCACCCTCTCAATCAACTAACGCGAAATTATGTTGCGAAATGTTTAGGTGCCCGCTTAGGATATTACGATGCCCGAGACCGACCCGCTGCAGTTTCGCACGCTGTACGATAGCCCAATGATCGTCGTGCGCGATTACGTTTGCACGCACGGGGATCACGCATTGCTGCCCGAGGAAGAATCGGGATCAAACAGCATCACTCTGATGCGTCACGGGGCGTTCGCACGGCATTTCGGGCGGCGGGCGGTGACGTCGGACGTAAATCAGGCATCGTTCTTTTCCAAAAGTTCCGTTTACCGTGTGAGCCACCCGAGCGGGTGCGGCGACCGCGGAACATCGATCAGTGTCGCGGAGCCGATCCTCAAAGACATCATTCGCGAACTTGATCCAGCGGTTGACGAGCGGCCTGATGCCCCGTTCCCTTTCGACTCCGGGCCTTGCGATACGCAATTGTTTCTTCGCCATCGCGACTACGTAATACGGCTGGAAAACGCCGGATCGCAGCCGCTCGAACCGCTTTGGGCGGATGTTGCGGGGCTGCAGCTAATCGCGGATGTTCTTGAATCGGCGTTCATCCATGCCGGAGCGAAACCCAAGAAACGCGCGGCTACAAACAACGACCATTCAGATCGAGCCGAGGCTGCGAAAACCTATATCGCAAGCCGCATCGGCGAAAACATTACGCTCGGCGAGATCGCCGAAGCCGTTAACTCGTCACCCTTCAATTTCGCACGCATCTTCCAACAGCAGACCGGCGTGCCCGTGCATCGATACCTCACCCGGTTGCGCCTGCGGACGTCGCTGGAACGGATCGCCGAACCTAACGTCGATCTCACCACTATTGCCCTCGATCTTGGTTTTTCCAGCCACAGCCATTTCAGCGATGTATTTCGACGAGAATTTGGAAAAACACCTTCGGAAGTTCGCGAAAACAGTACCGTTTCCGACCTGCGGAAAATGAGCAAGAATCTGATAGCGTGACGCCGCCCCAAATCTTTATTCTGGTTTGCGTGGAACACCGGTTTCACAAAACAAAACCAGGAGGATAAATCATGACTGCACAAAAATGTCCCGTTTGCGATTGGGAAGTGAAGGATGGAGGCGTAAAGGTAACGGTGGGCGGAAAAGAGATCACCGTTTGCTGCGACGACTGCGCCAAGGAAGCGATCGCGAAACACGAACAAGCCGCATCCGCTTAAGCCAAACTGTGTCGGGTGACGGCGGCCAACTCTTTGCGTCTTCGCGGCTTTGCGGGAAACAATTCTTCTCCCGCAAAGCCGCGAAGACGCGAGAGATTTCCAACGGCGAAATGTCCGATTAAGGAAACGGATCTCGTCTAACAATAATTGATAACCTAAAAATGAAATCACAGGTAGAAAAAGCAGAATTTTTCCGCAGCTTTCACGTCAAGGGGGACCCGTTGATCGTTTTCAACATATGGGATGCCGGAAGTGCATCGGCTGTTGTCGAAGCCGGGGCTAAGGCAGTCGCGACGGGTAGTCATTCGGTAGCCGCCGCTAATGGGTATGCCGATGGCCAGGAGCTGCCGCTCGATTGCGCTCTCGGCAATATCGCACGAATAGCAGCGAGCGTTGATGTTCCGGTCAGTCTTGATTTTGAGGGCGGCTACACGACCGACGTCGGAGAACTGGCACGGAACATCAAGCTCGTGATCGATGCCGGCGCCGTGGGGATCAATTTCGAAGACCAGATCGTTGGCGGTGAGGGGCTCTATTCCGTCGAGCAGCAATCGGAACGGATCGCGGTCGTTCGAAGCGCCGCCGATGAACGCGGCATTCCGCTTTTCATCAACGCCCGCACGGACGTTTTTCTCAAAACCTACCCGGCCGAGCACACCCGCGAACAGCTTGAGGAGGCGGTCGCCCGTGCCGATG
>Ga0307409_100001842_pt1 | contig 10780 bp, 11 predicted proteins | sample 322Ometagenome_2_FD_203888 | JGI IMG/M metagenome (GOLD analysis project Ga0307409, IMG submission 203888) | Maize rhizosphere microbial communities from greenhouse at UC Davis, California, United States - 322HYB-O-2 | ecosystem: Host-associated > Plants > Roots > Rhizosphere > Soil | place...
AGCAACCATGATCGAAGCCGCGAAACTCGTGCGCGCCGCCGGAATGCAGCCGCCGCATTGCATCGCGGTCCACGGGCTTTTCAGCACCGGAACTGTCGAAAGGCTCGGTGCCGTGGCGAAGTCGCTCCTGACCACCGACAGCATTCCCAACCCGCGCGCCGACTTGAAGCTCGCGCCGCTGATTGCCCAGCAACTCCCGACCGGCTTCGCCTAGTTTTTTGCCGGAGCTTCCTCTTCGATGATGCCGATCGGCTCGCCGCCGGGCTTCACCGAATCGGGCGTGACCACGATGGTGGTGCCTGGCGCCACGATCGCGGCAACGGCGCGCCGAAAAGCCTCTGGCGCGCGGAAGCGTTGCCATTCCTGGGCCGGAACCTCCTTGCCGTCCGCGGCCGACCTGGAGAGCTCGAGGCGGGTCCAGTGCTGCCCTGCCGCGTCCACGCTCTGCAGCGTGTAGGCCCAGGTGCCGGAAACCGGCCCGTCCACGGAAACGGGGCTGGAGCCGATCACGACTCCATTGCGCAGTACGGTCGCCTGCCGATCGGCGGCGCTGACGACGATGGAGACCGGGCCTTCGGCGGAGCGTTCGGGATGCCAGTCGACGCCTTCCGCCGACGGGGTTGCGGCTGGGGCAGCGCTCAACACGATCTCGGGCGTCGGCGCGATCCGCGGCGTGAGCGCGCGGTCGGTGACGACCACGGTCATCCCCAGCCTGGTCACTCCGTAGAGAAGCTTGGCGAACCCGGCCGGCAACCGGATGCATCCGTGCGAGGCGGGATAGCCCGGGAGCTGGCCGGCGTGGAGCGCGACCCCGTACCAGGTCAGGCGCTGCATGTAGGGCATCGGTGCATTGTCGTATTTCGAGGAATAATGCTCGACATGCTTCTGGAGGATTGTGAATGCACCGATCGGCGTGCGGTACCCGGGGCGCCCGGTCGAGATGCTCGTCGCGGCGATGGGTACGCCGTTGCGGAACAGGACCGCCCGCTGCGCCGCGAGGTTCACGACGAGCAGCATCGGTCCGGAGGGAGCAACCTCCGGGGCCCACACATATTGGCCGGGACGGAGCTTCGCGACGGCCTGGACGACCGAGCCGCTGCTGAGGTCCACCTGCTGGGCCGTCGCAGGGACGCACGCCAGCAAGGCGGCAATGAATGCGAGGCAGGTCGAGCGATTCATGTCGCTTACGAGCTTCTCAGCGGCGGAGCGCTTCGTCCTTACGGAATAGCCCGTAGCGGATCAGGAACATCACGTAATGTGCGGACCCGAGCAAATAGGCAGGGTCGAAGCGGAAGGAGAATCAGGATGCGTCATCTCAATCCCTCAAGAGCCGCGGTTTCCGTTGGAGCGGTCGTCGGTGCGTGGCACCTGATGTGGGTCAGCTTGGTTGCAGCCGGCGTCGCCAAAGCGGTCATGGACTTCGTGCTGAGACTGCACTTCGTCCAGCTGGATTACACGCTCGCGCCTTTCGCATTGTCGACCGCGGCGATGCTCGTCGGGCTGACGTTCGCGATCGGGGCACTGTTCGGGTTCGTCTTTGCGCTCGTGTGGAACTGGCTCTCGGTGCGCTCCGAAGTGATGGGTATCGACCCGGCCTTCAGCACACGCTGATCCGTAGCATTGCGTATGGAAGGCCGTGCGTTGAACAACGAGCTTAAGTTCATGAGTAACTGGAAAAATATCCGGCTGGAGCTCGGGCACACCAACGAGTTTCCGGCGGGTTCCGTCAGCCGCGCCTACCTCGTCCGGCTTCCCCTCGATGATAACGACCTGGTCGATGAAAAGGCTCTTCAAAGGAGTCCGCAACGCGCGACGGCGCGCCGATTCTGGTCCACCGAGCCGGATGAATGCGGACTCGTGGTCCGGATCGAAAGTGGATGGGCCATGCATTGCAACGGCAGCCCGGTCCGAATGCTCGACCTGGACGGCCGCCCGATCCGGCTCGGCCAGCACATCGCCGTCGAGGAGCCCGGCGGCGCGCTGCTCCCGTTCCGGATCGCCGGCATCCGCTGATACGCCCGAACACTGGCGGGTGGTCGGTGTCGGGAGTAAGGCCGCACCGGGGTGATCGCATGTATTTGAGGTCGTTGGGCAAGACGGGGACGGAGGAGCACCTGCGCTCGATCCTGGCCACCGTCCCGGATGCAATGGTGATCATCGACGAGAAGGGCATCATCCTCTCATTCAGCGCCGCCGCGGAAAAGATGTTCGGCTATGCCGAGAGCGAAGTTGTGGGCGAGAATGTGTCGATGCTGATGCCCTCGCCGGACCGCGAACGGCACGACGGCTATCTCCGCAACTATCGCGACACGGGCGTTCGCAAGATCATCGGGATCGGTCGTGTCACCACCGGCCGCCGCCGCGACGGCAACACCTTTCCGATGGAATTGTCAGTCGGCGAAACCTGGGTCGAGGGCGAGCGGATCTTCACCGGCTTCATCCACGACATCACTCAGCGCCAGGAGGCGGAGTTCCGCTTTCACGAGCTTCAATCCGAGCTCGCGCACGTCGGCCGCGTCAGCGAAATGGGCACGCTCGCCTCGTCCCTCGCGCACGAGCTCAACCAGCCGCTGACGGCGATCGCGAGCTACAGCGAGGGCATGGCCGATTTGCTTGCCGGCGAGATCGACGCGGACAAGGCTGCGCTTGCCCGCGAGACGATGAAGGACGTTGCCTCCGAGGCGATCAGGGCCGGCGAGATCGTGCGGCGGATGCGCGACTTCCTAAGTAACGGCGAAACCGAGCGCCGGACAGAGAATCTCTCCCGGCTGGTGACCGAGGCCAACGCCCTGGCGCTGGTCGGGTCGCGGGAGCATGGCATCGATGTCCAGGTTCGCCTAGATCCCGACGCCGACGAGGTCTTCGTCGATCGCGTGCAGGTTCAGCAGGTGCTTCTTAATCTCGTTCGGAATGCGATCGACGCCATGATCGACAGCCCGGTCCGGTTGCTCAATGTTTCCAGCAGCGCCCGCCCGGCCGGGTTCGTCACCATCAGCGTCGAGGACACGGGCTCGGGAATCAGCGAGACCGTGGCGCCGCAGCTGTTCCAGCCGTTCGTGACGTCGAAGCAGGCCGGGATGGGCATCGGGCTGTCGATCTGCCGCACGATCGTGGAGGCGCACGGCGGCCGGATCTCGTGCGAGCCGGGGCGCGACCGCGGCACCGTCTTTCGATTCACGCTGCCGACCGCTCAAGCCCGTGGAGATGCAAGAGATGAACTCTGAGGGACGAATGGTGCACCTGGTGGATGACGACGCATCGGTTCGCCGCTCGGTCGGCTTCATGCTCAGGACCTCCGGGCATCAGGTGCAGGCCTATGAGTCCGGCGCTGAGCTGCTCAAAAACAGCGCTCAACTGGAACAGGGCTGCATCCTTCTCGACATCCGGATGCCCGGGATGGACGGGCTCGAGGTTCAGCAGGCGCTGCAGGAAAAAGGCGTGGGATTGCCGGTCATCATCATGACCGGCCACGGTGACGTCGGACTGGCGGTGAAGGCGATGAAGGCCGGCGCCGTCGACTTCATCGAGAAGCCATTCGAGAAGGTCACGCTGTTCTCGTCGCTGGACGAAGCATTCCGTCGCCTCTCGCAAAGGCAGGTGACCGGCGAGCGCACGAAGGATGCCGCGGTCAAGCTCCAGGCGCTCACGGCGCGCGAACGCGACGTGCTTCGGGGGCTGGCGCAGGGGCTGCCGAACAAGACCATCGCCTACGATCTCGGGATCAGCCCAAGGACCGTCGAGATCCATCGCGCCAATCTGATGACCAAGCTCGGCGTGCGCAGCTTGTCGGAGGCACTGCGGATTGCCTTCGACGCCCAGGGTCGATGACATCCGCCGTTGTAATTAGTCCTGTCACGAATTTCAGCGCGTCGGTCGCCGGATTCCCGTGATGAGGTTCAATTGCAGCTCGACCGCTGCGGACTTCTCATATTCTTCTGCCAGCTTGCGCAGGGACGCGGCCGCACGCTCATCGAGCAACTGATCCGCCAACCGGCGGCACTTCTTAGCCATTTCGCGCAAGTCGGCCTCACCCGCGCCTTCTTGCATGGGCAGGGATTTACCGCGCCTCGCGCCCGACTCAATAAGTTAGGTTAGAGTTGCGGGCGTGCTCCGGCTGATCCAGCGATTTGGACGCCTGCTTAAGCCGCGGAAACAGTCTCGGAGACCGGACCAGCTGCCGGCTCTTCGATCGTGACCGGGTGCAACGCTATGCCGGTCTCCTTGAAAGCATCGAGGTTGGCCACGGTGGTCGCGGCGATCTTCGTCAATGCCTCAGCGGTGAAGAAGCCCTGATGGCCGGTGATGAGGACGTTCGGAAACGTAAGCAGCCGAGCGAACTGGTCGTCCATGATCGCCTCGTCCGAACGATCCTCGAAAAACAGCGCGTCTTCCTCTTCGTAGACGTCAATGGCAACGCCGCCGAGATGCCGGCGCTTCAGCGCGCCGATGACGGCGCGCGTATCGACGACCGCGCCGCGGCTGGTGTTGACCAGCACTGCGCCGGGCTTCATCCGCCCGATCGCCGCCGCATCGATGAGGTGCCGCGTCCCGTCGTTCAGCGGGCAGTGCAGCGTCACGATATCAGCACGCTCGAGCAGCTCCTCTAAGCTGACATATTCCACACCCATGCACTCGCATTCCGGACGCCGTACCGGATCGTGCGCGAGGACCTCGCAGCCGAAGCCCGTCGCGATCCGCGCGACGACAGAGCCGATATTCCCCGCGCCGACGATGCCGATCGTCTTGCCGGCAAGATCGAAGCCCATCAGGCCGTCGAGCGAGAAGTTGCCCTCGCGAACGCGGTTGTATGCGCGATGGACCTTCCGAACGAGCGTGAGGATCAGGGCGAACGTGTGCTCGGCGACCGCATGGGGGGAATAAGCGGGCACTCTTGCGACCGCGATCGCGTGCTCGCTTGCCGCCTCAAGATCGACATTGTTGAAACCGGCCGAACGCAGCGCGATGAGGCGGATCCCCATATGGGCGAACGCCATGATGGTTGTAGCGTTCGCCTCGTCGTTCGCGAACAGGCAAACCGCCGACGAGCCCTTTGCGAGTGCCGCGGTCGAGACCGTCAGCCTGCAGTCGAGGTAGCGAAGCTCATGGCGGCCGGCGGCATTGGCAGCGTCCAGGAACTGCCGGTCATAAGGCTTCGTGCTGTAGACGGCGACCTTCACGACCCGTTTCGCTAGCGCGCGATCAGCAGTGGCAGGGCGCAGCCCTTGAGCAGCGTCCGGGTGACGCCGCCGAACAGGAGCTCGCCCGCCCTGCTGTGGCCGTAACCCCCCATTACGATGCAACTTGCGTCTTCCGCGTACGCGCCGGCAAGGATGTCGTCCGCGATGCTTTCGCCCATTCGTGGGCGGGATACGAGCCTGCTGTCGATGCCGTGCCGCGACAGATAATCACGAGCCTGTGTGCCGGGAGTCTTCCCGCCTTTGGCTTCTTCCACGGTCAGCAGGACGACGCCGGGAAGGAGCTTGAGCAGCGCCACCGAGGCGCGAAGCGCGTCTGCCGCTTCGTGACTTCCGTTCCATGCGACGACGGCCGGTCCAGACGGCTTCAATCCGACGACTTCGTCGCCAAGCACCAGAAGCGGGGTCCTCACGTGATCGAGAAGTCCGCCGAGAAGACTGATGACCTGGCCTCCGAATTCCGGCGACTTTGGTTCGCGGCCGATCACGAGAAGATCCGCGAGGGATGCGCAATGCACCAGGTGCGGCATTAGGGAGCCTGCCACCTCTTCGTAGGTCCATTCGACATTTTCGTCGGCGAGCCTTGCCTCGAGCCGGGTGCGAAGCTTGGCCGCCTCCGCGTCCAGCGCCTCGATGATTTCCAGGTTAACGAACACTCCGAATGCATCCACGACTGCGTACGCATCGGTCGGCGTCACGTGCACCAGGCGGAGCTCCGCGCCAAAGCTGCGCGCGATGGACAGCACAGCCTCGAGCCGCGCGTCGAGCATCGCGTCGCCGTGAACATGGAAGAGGATGGTCTTGATCGCCGAGCCGCGGGCCTCCTGTTTGCTGCTGCGCGGCGCGGATCGCTCCATCACTATTTGATCCTGTTTCATTTCCAGTCTCCTGACGTGCGATCAGTGGGCGATGACCAACGGCAGCGGGCATTCCGTCAGCAAAATGCGGGTGACGCCGCCGAACACATATTCGCCGATGCGCGTGTGGCTGTATCCGCCCATCACGATGTAGGCGGCGCCGGCGCCGCGCGCCCGTGCCACGAGCATATCGGCCACCACATCCGCACCGGCATCTCCCGAAGGAGGCTGCTCCACGGTCAGCTCGGCATGGACTCCCTGGCGCGACAGATATTCGAGCACCTTCGTGCCCGGAAAGAGCTTTGGACTGTTCTCCCGCCGCTCCGGGATCTCGATTACCAGAACCTCCTTCGCAAGCTCGAGCAGGCCGAGCGAAGCGCGGACGGCGTTCGCCGCCTCGACGCTGCCGTCCCAGGCGATCACTGCGGTTCCCGCGGCATCGAAGCTCGGCCCTTCGAAGGCGGGGATGAACAGCGGGGTGCGGGCGCGCTGCAGCAGATCCCCGATCAATCCTATGGTCGGCCCGACAAAATCGGCTCGGCGCGGCAGGCGCGCAGTGACGAGCAGGTCGGCGAGCGCTGCGCGGCCGATCATCGTGGAGGCGACATCGCCACTAACCTGTTCATAATCCCAGCTGACGTCTTCCTTGGCTAGGCGCTGTTCGACCTTCTGGCGCAGCTCATAGTCGCACTGATCAAGCGCCTGCATGATGTCATTCATGACGAAGATGCCGCCGAAGGTGTCGAAGGCCACATAGGCTTGGAATGGGGTCACGTGCAGGCAGCTGAGATGCGCTGAACAGGCACGCGCCAATGCGAGCCCGTTATCGATCCGTTGGTCGTGAAACTCATCGTCGAGGATGTGGAGAAGGATCGTATGGATACCTGGCGCTCTCGGCCGGATTGCTTCTGTCCGCTCGTCCTGTCGCTCCATCAGAAGCTGTTGCTCCGTCCTCATCGCTTTTCTCCCGCTAACGAGATTGCAGTGCGGCAGTTTCGGAGGTCCCGACGGCGGCGCAAATAAGGAGTTGTCCGTAAGCGCCCGAGCGGCAGCGAACCCCCGGACAATTGCGTAGCGACGAGCGGCTTATGCCGGCTGACAAGTAGCGCATGGAACAGAAAGCCGTCGGCATATTGAATACCTACCGTCTGATGGCGATCGCCACATTGCGCCCGGACGGGTGGCCGCAGGCGACCATGGTCAGCTACGCGAACGACGGGCTACTGCTCTATTTCGTCGTTTCCCGCGCGAGCCAGAAATATGCGAACATCGAGCGCGACAGCAGGGTCTCGATCGTGGTGGGTCGCGACTTCGAGGATCCCGCGCGGATCAAGGCGCTGTCGATCGCCGCCAACGCTTCCGAAGTGCGCGACCCGAAGCAGCGGGAACGGGCCATCGACCTCGTCCTGGAGCGCCATCCGAACCTCGCCAAGCTTGGCCGGCCGGATTTGAAGCATTCGGCGGTGATGCGTGCCTATTGCAGCATCGTCACCATCCTCGATTACTCGAAAGGGTTCGGCCATGCCGACCTGTTGACCGTCGGGCCGGGCGGCGCCGAGATGACGCCGGCCCGCGACGACGATTGGGGATTTCTGCCCACCGATGCGCCAGCCTGAATAGGGTCCCCATTCAAGCCTGTTCGCGCGGCGCCAGCCAGTCGTGCCCGAACAGCTTGAGTTGCGCCAGGAGCGAGACGAGGAAGGCTGTCGACCAGCCGAGCATGATCACGCCGGTCGCGCCTTCAATGGCGCCGAGGATCCGCCACGGCTTCACGACGAGCACGTCCCCATAGCCGATGGAGGCGTAGGTGACGGTCGAGAAATACAATGCACTTTCAAAATCGGGCGCGGCTCGAAGCACCAGGTACAGCCCGGCATACAACCAGATTTCGACGGTGTGGATCGCGAACAGCCCGAGCGCGGCAGCCAGCAAAAGCGTGATCGGCGGCGCACGCCCGGCCGGCCAGATCAGACGATGCGACCTCAGGAGCCGCACGAGGGATCCCAGTCCGAGCATGTGGATCATGACGGTCACCAGCACCATCATGCTCGCAAGCGTCAGCTGGTGAATTAGATAGATATTCACGCACAGCTCCTCTCGTTACGACGCGAGTGCCTGCCTTGGCCCGACCGACCGTGCGATAGCAATGTCCTGACCTTCGCGTCGTGCCCGGCAGGCCATCTCCATGCGTATGATTACTTATTCCGTGACGTCGGCCGGCCTGCGAAGCAGGCTTGCCTTCCGGGGAATCCTCGCTCCCCAGCCCATCCTCTCCGGAAGGCCCTTCTCCAGACTGCGTCTTCGTGGTTTCCCGTCGGGCAGGCACGGCGCAAGCGACGGGAGCGAATGATCGACGAGCCGCCCACATTAGGACTTCCCCAGTCCGAAGCCGAACGGCGCCTGGCGCGACACGGCCCCAACATTGCTGCGGCACGCCCGCGCAGGGGCCTGCCGCGAATTGCGCGCGAAACGCTGCGCGAACCCATGTTCCTCCTGCTGCTGGCCGCGGCAGCCCTGTATCTCCTTTTCGGCGACCTGGCGGAGGGGCTGTTCCTGTCCGCCGGAGCGCTGCTGTCCTTCGGCCTGGTGATCGTCCAGGAAGCCCGCAGCGAGCGCGCGCTTGCCGCCTTGAACGAACTCGCCGAGCCGCGGGCGCGAGTCATGCGGGACGGCGCTCTTGCGACCATCCCCGCAAGCGAGCTGGTGCCGGGCGACGTCGTCCTGATCGCGGAAGGCACGCGGGTTCCTGCCGACGCAAGGCTGATCGAAGGAAGCGCGCTCGAGATCGATGAGTCGACCCTGACGGGCGAGGCTGCGGCGTGCACCAAGGTTGCTGCCGGTTCGGAGCGGGGCGGCAATGAGCCCCGAAATCCGGAAAGCGCGGCTGTGTTCGCATCGACGCTCGTGCTTCGCGGGCAGGCGCTTGCCGAAGTCACGGGAACCGGCAGCGGGACGCGCATCGGCCAGATCGGGGCGGCGCTCCAGGACATCGAGGAGCAGCCGACGCTGGTGCAGCGAGACGTTCGATGGCTCATCGGCCGGATCGGCATCCTCGCGGGCTTCTTCTGCGTCGCGGTCGCGGTGACCTACGGCCTGCTCCGGCACGACTGGTTCCAGGGCGCCTTGAGCGGGCTCACGCTCGCGATCTCACTCATTCCCGAAGAATTCCCGATGGTGCTCGTGATCTTCATGGCGCTCGGCGCGTGGCGCATGGCCAGGCATAACGTGCTGGTCCGGCGCTCGGCCGTGATCGAGACCCTGGGAGCGACCACGCTGCTGTGTGCCGACAAGACCGGCACGATCACCCAGAACCGGATGGCTCTCCGCCAGGTCTGGCGCTCCGGGACGACCCACGATCTGTCGGACGAGCTCGTCGCGGAACCGCGCGCGGTGGTCGAGGCGGCGCAGCTCGCGTCGGCGGTCCAGCCCCACGACCCGATGGACGTAGCGGTGCACGCGGCTGCGGGGCCTCGAGCGGGCGCCGATCTGGTGCGGTCACACCCCCTCAGCCCGGAGTTCCTCGCGATCGTCCAGGTGTGGAAACGTCCCGGCCAAAGCGGCCTGCTCTATGCGGCGAAGGGCGCGCCCGAGACGATCCTCAACATCTGCAGCCCGGGTAAAAGAACGCGCGAAAGAGTGGAGAAGGCGATCCATGAGATGGCGAGCGCCGGGATGCGCGTTCTCGGGGTGGCGACAGCAGCCGTCGACGGCACCGTCGAGGCCGACCCGCGGCAGCTCAGCTACGAGTTCGAAGGGCTGCTCGGATTTGAAGACCCCGTCCGGGCCGACGTGCCGGCCGCGCTCGACCGCGCGCGGCGCGCCGGCGTCGACGTGGCAATGATCACGGGGGATTATCCCGCGACCGCGCTCGCCGCCGCGCGCGAGGCCGGAATTGACACCGGCGCCGGGGTGTTGACCGGTGCCGAAGCCGAAGTCGCTGCCGACATCTCGCGCGTCAGGGTCTTTGCGCGCGTCATGCCGCAACAGAAGCTCACGCTCGTCCGGCGCTTCCGCGACGCGGACCATGTGGTCGCCATGACCGGCGACGGGGTCAACGATGCCCCGGCGCTTGCCGCAGCCGACGTCGGGATAGCCATGGGACAGCGCGGTACCGATGTTGCCCGCGAAGCCTCCGACCTCATCCTCCTAGACGATCGCTTCGCGTCCATCGTGACGGGGATCGCTCTCGGGCGGAGGATCTTCATCAACCTCCGCCGGGCGATGACCTATATCGCAGCGATCCACATTCCCGTCGCCGGGCTCGCGCTGCTGCCACTTCTGCTGGGGCTCCCGCCGATGCTCTATCCGATGCACCTGGTGCTGCTCGAGCTGATCATTGACCCGCTCTGCTCGATCGTGTTCGAAGCCGAGCCGAGCGAGAGAGACGCAATGGACAAGCCGCCCCGCAATGCCCGCGAGCCTTTGTTCGGTCGGGCGCAGATCGCGATCGCGGCGGTAGAAGGCGTGGTCTTGCTTGCCGGAGTCCTCTCCTTCTACCTCTGGATGAACCGGATGGGTGCCGGGGAGGGCGAGGCCCGGGCAGCTGCATTTGTCGCGCTCGTCAGCGGCCATCTCGCGCTCGCTCCCGCAGTTCTTGCGGGCAGGAGCCGCAGCACTCCGGGCCGCCACCGGTGGATGTTGTGGGGCGTGGCGGCGGGCGCCTCGGCGGTCCTGCTCCTGATGCTGGCTGTGCCCGGGCTGCGCGAGATCATGCGCTTTTCCGTGCCT
>Ga0307409_100001844_pt1 | contig 10778 bp, 6 predicted proteins | sample 322Ometagenome_2_FD_203888 | JGI IMG/M metagenome (GOLD analysis project Ga0307409, IMG submission 203888) | Maize rhizosphere microbial communities from greenhouse at UC Davis, California, United States - 322HYB-O-2 | ecosystem: Host-associated > Plants > Roots > Rhizosphere > Soil | place...
CCTGTTCAAAAGACTGCGCGTCCACTCGATCAGGTCGTTGAAGTCCGCGACGCCGGCGCTGCGCTTGGCCCGCGCGTATGCAGCCGCGAATGCCTGTCCCGCACGAAGGCCGGCGGCCATGTCCCTCGCTAGCCGCGCGCCGTTCTGGACCTCGAGCAGTTCGCCAACGAGGGTGGCGAGACGACCAGCGTGCGCCTCGTAATCAGGCTCGACTTTTAGCTGCCCGGCATAAGTGCGTTGTACGATCTTCCTGAGGTCCGGGAGCGCCACCGCTCTCTCGATGGGCGTCAAAGCAAGCCAATTTTCGATTTTCTCGGCGTGGCTGAGCCCGGTTTGTGCACCCCACCTGCGGTTCGCGTCCGCGATCGCTTCCAACAGGTCGCAGTCGAACTGGTCCTCGTGGCAATGATGGGCGAGGAAGTCTTCGACCGATTCATCGGGAAGCTCCATCACCTGCCGGAGCTTCGGCTCGATCAGCTCCGGAATCCCAAGTTTGGCCATCCCCTCCGAGGCGTGCGCGCAGCGCATCAGGTAGGACGCAGCGCCGTCCTCGCCGAGGCGAAGGCTCAGGCACTGCACGTCCGCAATCAGGCTTTCGTCACCCCGCGCCTCCGCATCGGCCAGCAGATTGGCGAGAGTCGTCCGGGCCAGCTCCTGCTCTGCCCGGCCCTCGATAGGGGTAAAGCCCGGCGATATTCCGGCCTCGGCGGGGAAGGACGCGAGAAGCGCCTGCGCGAAGCTGTGGATGGTCTGGATGCGAAGACCGCCCGGAGCTTCGAGCACCTTTGCGAACAGCCGCCGGGCGCGCTCACGCGAGGAAGGGCCGGGATCGGCACGAAGAGCGATGAGGTCCGCCGCAAGCTCGTTGTCCTTCATTCGCACCCAGGCTGCCAGACGCGCGCCGATGCGATTGGCCATTTCGGCCGCGCCGGCCTTCGTGAAGGTCAGGCACAAGATGGCTTCGGGGTGGGCGCCATTCAGCAAAAGGCTGAGCACCCTCCCCGTCAGGACCTGGGTTTTCCCCGAGCCGGCGGATGCAGAAACGGAGGCATGCACGTTGGGATCGACGGCAGCAGCCTGAGCACCCTCCAGCACCGGCAACGGCTTGAACTTGCGCGCCATCAGTGCAGCGCTTCCAAAGTCACGCCCGCGCTCATAGATGTGCGCGGAAGCGACAGTTCCAGGGGAGTAAGATGGCCGAGGACAACGACAAGGATGACGCCAGCGAGCAGCGCCGGCAGAAGCTCGTCAAGGCCGGTGTCGCTGTGGGCATCGGTTCGGCGGCGATCGTCGCCGCGCTTCTCTACGCCTCCAAGGTCAAGAAGAAGCCTCGTCGTTAGTCGCTTCATCGGCGGCCGTACCATTCTTCAAGCCGCATGAGCTGATCGTAATCCCCGTAGGGCGCGTAGGCCGGGTTCAGCTTGGCCGTGAATTCCTCGTCGCCTGTTAGCCACCTGCGCGCGGCCTCGACGAAATTGCGCCGCGCATGCTCGAGAAATTCGTCGGGTCCCATCTTCTTATCGGGGCGGACGCATCTTCCGAACTGGTCGCCATATTTGCTTAGGGACCAATATTCGTGGGCCCTCGAGCGACCCGAGATGCCCTCGAACCCGCCCGCCTCGGCGATGAGTCCGAGCAGCCCGAGCTGAAGGGAAAATCCGGCTTCGACCGCCCTCTGCGCGGGCGCCTTTCCGGTCTTGTAGTCGACGATCGCGATCCCGCCGACTTCGAAGCGATCGATGCGGTCTGCCTTCCCGTGCAGGGTCACGCCATCGATGACCGACTCACCCTTTTTCTCAGCCGCGACCGGAAGGCGGCCCGCGGCTTGGTTCTCCGTCTCCTGGCCTTCGATCCAGCGGATCGCCTCCATCAGCCGCGGCTGCCAAAGCGCGCGAAGCATGGGGTGGATGGTCGCGCTCGCGAGCAGCGCCCGCGCCCGGGGCACCAGCTTTTCCGGATCGCAGTTGTCGTCACGCAGCCACTCTTCGAGTACCGCGTGCACGGCGATGCCCTTCCACGCCGCGCTGTGATCCGCGTCGACCAGGTCCAGCCTTCTCAGGCGAAGAATTTCCTGTGCGTAAAAGGCGAAGGGATCCGCCTTCAAACGGTCGACGGACGTGACCGAAATCCGCGTCGGACGCTGATTACGAGGCGGCCTTGGTGCAGGCCGGTCCGCGGGTCTCATCGCGCCAGGATCGTCCAGGGTCAGCGCGAGGCGCTCCAGACGCGTGTCGTGCGCCAGTCCCCCCGTCATCGCCTGCAATCGCAGCCAAAGGCGTGATGCGACCGTCGGTGAGCGGCTGTCGCGTCGGGCGCGCGTGATGAGCACCTGCCGCGCTCCCAAGGCACTAGCAAAATCGTGTGCCGAGAGGCCTACTCGGAACTCCAGACCCGGCAGTCCGAGATTCGCTCGGATCTTGGGAGCAAGCCAAGGGTCGGGCGCAGCCAGCGCGGGCCAGACGCCTTCGTTCAGGCCGCCCAGAATCATGAGATCCGCCTGCTGAAGCCGTGCCTCCAGAAGTCCCCAGATGAAGACCCGGGGATGTCCACCATAAGATGGGCGAATACGTAGTCCGTCGAGCAGTTGCCGCAGGATGGGCACGGCAGCGGACGCCGTCAGCGGGAGCTCGGAAGTGGTGATACCCTGGATACCGGAAATGAGATCCGCCGCTGCTCGTCCCGCAGGGCCGGACCATGCACGATCGCCGGCGAGCGCCTCCGCGGCAGCGCTGATCGCCTGAGCCAGATCACTGAGCAACGTGGCGGAAGCCAAGCCTTCGAGATATGTGAGGCTCGGACGAATTCGCCGCCACGCCCGCTCCACACCTGCTTTGTCAGCCAGATGCGCGTCGATGCCCGCCAGTCCCGCGGCCGGGCGTGGCCCCCGAAGCGCAAGATCAAGCGAGCGGACGTCGTCCATCCACTTCCGCCGCGCGTCCCCTTCGCCTCCAACCAAAGGATGCTTCAGCAGTGCCATGAGCGGGATCGGCGCGAGACTTTCCGCGGCAGCCGAAGCAATTGCCAGAAGCAGCGTGCCCGGTGCGAGCTCGGAAAGCGACCGTCCCGCGCTATCATCGGCCTCGATTCCCCATCGGCCGAGCAGCGCACAGACGCGCTGAGCCAGCAACCGGTCGGGAGTGACCAGCGCTGCCGTTCGGCCTAGCGTCTCCAGCGCCTCGCGGATGGCCAAAGCAATGGCCTGAGCCTCCGCCGCGGGGTCGGGCAACTCGGCCGCTCGAATGCCGGTCAGCCGGCGCTCGGCCGGCTTCAGCGCGTTCCATTTGTCGCTAAAGTCGGCGGCGGTCATCGCGTGGGCGATCGCGCGTGTTCGCACAGCGGGCGAGGCACCTCGGCCCGACGACGGCCAAAGCTGCACCTCGCCGCGTGCGACCCCGATCCGGTCAAGTAGGACTTTCAGGTGAAACTGCGGATGGGTCTCCACTGTCCGTCCACGCTCGTCTGGCCCAAGCGCCTCCCATTCCTCTTCCGGCAGCGAGCTCGCTAGGCTCAGTCCCGGAAGCACCATCATCCCCTCCGGCATGCCGGCGACCCGCGCAAGGACCGCGGCAATCGCCGGCGCCGCGGTCGTAATGCCCGCGGCCAAAGTGAAGCCGGTTGGCGGATGCTCCGCCCAGCGACGGGCCGTCTTGCGTAACAGGCGATTGCGACGGTCGGTCAGGTCGATCCGGCCTCGCTCAGCAAGGAGAGATGGCCAGCGCTGAAGGACCGCCGAGAAACGCTCCAGCGCTTTCTCCCAATGTGCCGCCAACTCGGGCGCGTCCACCACGGCATCGGCAAGCCGCGTCGGATCGACCTCCTCAATGATCAAGGCATCGATCGTCCGCGCAAGCTCGGCTGCGAGGCGAAGCGCTTCGGCGACGGATTCGTCCGGCTTTCGAACCAGCGAGGCCAGCAGCGCCATACGCTCTAGCGACTCGATTGCCGGCGGGACCGGGTCTTCGTCGTTGGCCGGATCGAGCGCGCCGCCTATCCGCTCGTCGAGCTCCGGATCGCCGATCGGGATCAGCCGGGGCAGCAGCAGACCTGAGCCGCTAGCGCGGACAAATGCGTCCGTCACGGCGCGCACGGCGCGATTGTTCGGCAGCAGGATGCGCCCCGACGCAAGGCCGAGCGGATCACTTCCGAAACGCGCGATCAATCCACTGGCGAGTGAATCCGCAAACGAGCGGTGCGTCGGGATTGTGTAGACCGCCGGGCGCTCGGCGCGGCCGTCAGACATTCTGTAGAAAAGCTTCCGTCTCGCCGATGGCCTTCGGCGTTCCGACGTCGAACCAGAGCCCTTGATGGACGGCTCCGAAACAGCGGCCGCCCTCTATGGCCCGGTCCCACAATATGTTCGTCGAGAACGGCCCCTCGGGCGCGCCTTCCAGGAGGGCCTTCGACACCATTTGAATTCCCGTGAAGACGAAAGGCGCGACGCGCGAACGCTCCCGCCGACGCAGGCGGCCCTGCCGGTCCATGTGGAAGTCGCCTGACCCGCGATGGTTCTGCGCCCGGGCGTGCGGCACCAGCAGGAGGAGCGCGTCCATCTTCGCGCTGTTCCAATGGGACGCGAGCAGCTTCAGCGTGTCCGCCGGGCCATCTACCCACAGATTGTCGCTATTGACGACCAGGAACGGGTCCGCATCGATCATCGGCGCGGCCTTCACCATCCCGCCCCCGGTCTCGAGCAATTGCTCGCGCTCATCGGAAATGGTGACGTTGAGGCCGTGCGGCCTGGCCGCGAGATGCGCTTCGATCGATCCAGGCAGATAGTGGACGTTGACGACGACGTTCTCGACTCCGGAGACGCGCAGGCGCTCAAGCACCTGATCCAGCAGCGGGCGGCCGGCGACCTCAATCAGGGGTTTGGGGCGGGTGGCCGTCAGCGGCCGCATTCTCTTGCCGAGACCCGCAGCCATGACCATCGCCGTCTTCGGCACTTCCGCCGACACTTCGGCGCGAAGCCTGAGCGCTCGACGGGCTGCGGTCACGCCGCTTCCTTCCACGGCGCCACGCGATAGTCCGTACCGACATTGACTTCGAACCATTGGCGCACGGGCTCCAGCGCCGGCTGGGCGAGGTCCCGCTCGAGCAAACCCCACATCCGCGGCTGGAATTGCGTGTAGTGCGGCTTGTTGTCCCGCTTCCATAGGCGGGTGAACACGCCGAGGATCCGCGTGTTGCGCTGCGCCGCTAGCGCCCAATAGGCCCGAGTGAACGTCTCTCCCTTGCCGGTCTTGGCCACATATCGTTCGAGCATGGCGCGCTCGATCTCAGGTGAGACGTCTCGGCGGGCATCTTCCAGCACGGACGCGAGATCATAGGCCGGGTGTCCGGCGAGCGCGTCCTGGAAATCGAGCAGGCCGAAGTGGGCCACGCCCTCGCGGCCCTTCACCAGCATCACATTCTCGGCGTGGTAATCGCGCAGCACCGTGACTGGTCCGAGCCCATCGGCAGCAACCGGCTCGAGCACTTTCGCCCAGGCATCGCGATACCCCACGGAGTCCACGGAAAGCCCTACCGTCGGGCAATACCAGTCAGTGAAGAGCTTCAGCTCTTCCAGCCACTGATCGAGACCGTGCGGAGGAAGCCCCGGCATGGGCTCGTGTTGGTGCAGATGGACGAGCACGTCGGTCGCGAGCTCGTACAGCTCGCGCTCACGCGACGGATCGTCGTCAAGATACTCGCGAAGGCGCCAATCGCCGAAATCCCCTAGCAGAAGCAGGCCGCGTTCCATGTCCCTCGCGAGAATCTCCGGCGCTGTCAGCCCTGCCTGCGCGAGCCACTCGGCAACGGCGACGAAGGGCCGCACGTCCTCGTGCTGCGGTGGCGCATCCATGAGCACGGCACTTCGATCGCCGTCCACCACGCGGAAATACCGCCTGAAGGACGCATCGCCCGCGAGCGGCAGGATCTCAGCGCCTTCCCAGCCGCAGGATGCGAGGAAGGCGGGGGCGTGTTCCGGCGGAATCATCTTGGAGGCCATCGCGTCTGCCATGAAGGCGGGACCTTTGCTGTCAAGCGCCTCGCGCCGCCTTCCCCAAATTCCAGGGTGAGCCCAAGCGATTGCGGCCAGGCCGCAACACCGGCTTTTTCGGGCCATTCGACGAGGAGCACGCCTTCGGCTGCCGCTTCGAGACCGAGCTCCTCCAGCTCTCCAACATCGTCGATGCGAAAGAGGTCGACGTGCCAGACCGGCAATTCCAGCTCGTCATAAGGCTGCACGATCGCAAAGCTGGGGCTCGGCACTTCGCCTTCATGGCGGAGCGCAGCGAGGATTCCGCGAGCCAGCGCGGTCTTGCCGACCCCCAGGGGGCCGGACAGAGTAATGACGTCACCGGCGCGCAACGCCGTCGCGATTCCTCTGCCAAGCTCCTCTGTCGCCTTCTCGTCTACGAGGATCATTTGGTCCCGCGCGGAATGGTCAGGGTCACCACGGTGCCCTTCCCCTTCTTCGATTCAAGCTCGACCGTGCCTCCGTGAGCCTCCACGAACTGCCGGGTAAGCGGCAAGCCAAGGCCCAGCGCCGCCTCACCGCGCACCCCTGCTTCGTTGATGCGGTCGAAGCGCTCGAAGACGCGCGGCAGGTCCTGCTTCGAAATGCCAATGCCGTTGTCGGTGATCCGGATCATCGCCTTCTCTTCGTCACCGGATGCTTCGACGCGGATGCGCCCCTTGCGGTCCGTGTAGGCGATGGCGTTGTCGAGCACATGCTCGATCGACTCACGGAGCAGACGGACATCTCCGAATAGGAACCCGGCTGAGGGAGCAAGGTCCACTTCGACCTTCTGGTCCTTCTCGGCGGCGCGTGCCTGCATGGCTTCGATCGCCATCCGGCAGAGACCCGCGAGGTCAATTCGCTCGCGCTCCATCGGGGCGGCGCTGGCTTCACCGCGGGTCAGCGCAAGCACGTCGTCGATCAGCTTCGACAGGCGCGCGACGGCCTCGAGTATGGCATCGACGTAATCGGCCGCGGCCGGGGCCAGCTTGCCAGCGTAGCCGCCCGCCAGCATTTCCGCGAAGCCGCCGATCGAGGTCAGCGGGGTGCGAAGCTCGTAGCTGACATTGGCGACAAAGTCGGTCTTGATCCGGTCCGCCTGCTCCAGCGCAGTGGCGCGTTCGCGCAACGCCTCCTGGATGCGCGTCGAATCCGTGACGTCGACCATTGTGAAAAGCGCATTGCCGTCTGGAAGCGGAACCGCGGCGAATTCGAAATACCGCCCATCCGTCAGCGAAATCCGTCCGTTGGCCGGCTGGCGCTCGTTGGTCGTGTGCCGGACCATCTCGCGGATCTGCGCCGCGGCTGTCGGATTGACGAGCTTCCTCGCCATCGCGGGAACGAGCTCGTCGACCCGCGGATGCTCGGTCAGTCTTTCCTCTTCGAGGTCCCAGACATCGCGAAAGCGCCGGTTCCACAGGTAGAGCCGGCCATCGCTCGCGAAAACGCTGATCGCCTCGAAAAGATTGTCGAAAGTAGCGGCGCGAACTCGGAGCAGCGTGTCACGCGCCGAAGCGAGCCGGACCTGCTCGGTGCGATCCTCCAGGAACATCCGCAGGCCACCGTCCGGCAGAGACTGCGCGACCATGCGCAAGTGATCGCCATCGGCGAGGATCCAGTCCTCCTCGATCACTTCCTGTGGGCTGGTGAACCACTCGCGCCGCTCGGCCTTCCAGACGGGGAAGTCGCGGACCTCCGGCAGACGGTTCCGCTCCCGCATCCGTTCCAGCACGCGGTCGAATTCAGGACCCTCGGCGAGCCATTCGGGATCGAGCTGCGCCATCACGGCGAAAGGCTGATTGAAGAAGCTGACATTGCGATCGGCATCGAACTGCACGGTGCCCGCCGTCATTCGGTCGGCAAGGTCGCGTTGCGATTGCACGTGACGCGACAGTTCCGCGCGGGCTTCTTCCTGTTCCTGCACGTCGATCGCGAAGCCTGCGACAGCCCCTGTCGGCAGCGGAACGTTGACGATCCGCATCATGCGCCGCTCGCCGCGGATCGTCGCGGGCTGCATCTGCGCGAAGAATTTCCCGCTTTCGAGCGCGGCCTCAGCGGCGGCGCGAGCACTGGCTGGCCCGCTAGCGTCGATAAGCTCGGTGGATCGCGAGATGACGTCCGCTGCATCCCGGGCTTCAACCGCCTCGACGAAGGCCCGGTTGACGAGGCCAAGCTGCAGGTCGGGGCCCCGGTACCACATTGGAAAAGGCGCGGCTTCGATCAGATGAGTCAGGGAATCGAGCGCTGCTTCCGTCTGCCGGATCCGAAGCGCGAGCTTGCCCCGCTCCGCCTCGGCTGAGCTCGTGTCCGAGAACCAGAGCAGGATCGTGCCGGGGGGCTCAGGCGCTGGAGCCGGCCCACCTCGAACTTCGAATATACGATTGGAGCCTGCGGCCCTGACCTGCCGTTCGATGGGTGCGCCCGACAGAGCAGCGGCCTGAACGGCATTTCGCAGGTCGGAAACATCATCTTCGACCAGGCCGTTGCCTTCGTTCGAAAGGTCCGACCAGCTTTTGGCAGGCGCTTCCACGCTGAGCTCGCGCAACAGCCGCTCGTCCGCTTCGATCGAGCCGCCTCTCCGGACCAGTACTGGCCTTGATGGGGCGACTTCGAGAAGGGAAGCCATCGACTTCGCGGCGGCGACGACCGAATTCGCATCGCGTATCCGGCGCCCGGCGAGGGCGAGCAAGGCCGCCGCAATCGCGAGCCAAAGGCCCGCGATGAGCAGAACCAGCCATGCCGAGCCCCCCAGCTCCCCCATTCAATTCCCCGACTTTCACTGCAACCCCACGACTTTAGTCGCTGGGCCGCAGTTGCAAAGGAAAGAAAGTCCTCACGCCCGAGCGACCTGCGGCAGGCAAAAAAAGACGGGCGGGATTTCTCCCGCCCGTCAAGTCGTTCGCTGACGTCGGCCTTAGAAGACTTTCGCCTGTGCGTTCACGAAGAACGTACGACCGCGGAAGTCCCACGCCGACTGGAGCGGAACGTTCGAGGTGGTGTTCACGAACGGATCCTCGGCAGTGATCTTCGGAGGGTTCTTGTCGAAGACGTTCCGGATACCCAGCGTCAGGCTGTACCGATCCGACGGCTCGAAGCGAAGCGACGCCGTGTGCAGCCAGTAGTCGTTTACCGAGAAGTCATAGACCGCCGGTGGGAAATCGACGTCATCGTTCAGGAAGTCATCGTCCGTGCCGCCGATGTAATCGACGCCCCAGCGAGCATACCAGGAACCCCAGTCGTATCCGACGTGACCCGTTCCGGCCCACTTCGGATTGCCGATCGAACCCTCGAAATGCGTCGCAGCGAACGCCGGATCGTTCTGGTTTACCCGGTCGATGATCTTCACGACGTTGGCACCCATGTCCAGCTTACCCGGACCCAAGTCACGGTCGTAACGCAGGGTAAAGTCGATACCCTTCACCAGGTCGGTCGCGACGTTGATGTACGTCTGTGTGACCGTCAGAGCGCCGGTGCCAGCCCCGGTGAACGGAGCGCGGCTGACGAACTGGCAGAACTCCGGACGGGTGCCGTTGTAGCAGTTGGTCGCGATGAAGCCCGCGCCAAGCTGCGACACGCCGTTGTTTATCTCGATACGGAACCAGTCGATGGCGAGCGACAGGTTCCCGAATTCCGGACCGAAGGTCGGCTGGATCACCGTGCCGAAGGTCAGGTTCTTCGACGTTTCCGCCTCGAGGCCTGCTTCCGCACCGCCGCGCTGAATAACCGTTACGCTGTTGTTCTGGAGGAAGTTGTTCGGAAGACCGTCCGCCTGACAGTTCTGGAGAGTCGTAGCGTTTGTCTCGTTGAACAGCTCGTGACACGGATCGGTGGTGTTAGCGAGGAAGCCCGTGGTCGAACCAAGGAACTGCTCGAACAGCGCCGGCGCGCGATACGACGTGCCGTAGCTGCCGCGGAATGACAGCCAGCGGGTCGGCGAATAGAGGCCGCCAACCTTGTACGTCGTGTCCGAACCGTACGAGTCGTAGCTCGTGTAACGGCCCGAAGCGTTGATCGTGAGTGCCTCTGCGAACGGAACGTTGCGCAGGATCGGGAACTCGAGCTCGGTGAACGCTTCCCAGACACTGTCCGAACCCTTGGTGATAGGCGCGGAAGTGAAGTTGTACAGGTTGTTGCGCTGCGCATCCGACGACGGGACGTCGTTGATGCTCGACTTGCGGTACTCCATGCCGACCACCGCCTGGGCGTCGCCGCCGGGAAGACGGAACAGCGGGCCATCGAGCGTCAGGTTCGCCGTCCACTCGCGGAAACTGGTGTGACCGACCACGTCGTCGGTGACGTAGTCGAACCACGCTGGAGCCAAAGTACGAGCCTGACCGGCGACGATGCCAGCGCTGATGGCCGGAGCCACCACGCAACCGCCAGTGACGTCCACGCACGCAAGCTGCGAACCCGGTGTGTTGGCAAGCGTTGCACCAGCCGTGGTGATCGGCGTGCCGGCAGCGTTGACCAGACGAACGTTCAGGCTCTGGGCCAGGCGATCGGCAAGGATCTGCTCGAACGAGTAAGTACCGTCCGCCCAGCTCTTCGCCGCGTAAGCGTCATATCGCCAAGACGACAGGAACGGCAGGTCGCCGCGGAAGCCGCCGGAGACCTTCACGAAGTCCTGAGTCTGGCGGCTGTCGTAAATGCCGTAGTCGGCAAACACGCGGACACCGATCGTCGAGCTGAGCCGCCGCGGCGTGGTCGTTCCAGCGGTCAGCGGCACCGTGTTGAAGAGGCCGCCGTTGCCGGCGAGGAGCAGAATATTGTTCGGCGC
>Ga0307409_100001845_pt1 | contig 10767 bp, 8 predicted proteins | sample 322Ometagenome_2_FD_203888 | JGI IMG/M metagenome (GOLD analysis project Ga0307409, IMG submission 203888) | Maize rhizosphere microbial communities from greenhouse at UC Davis, California, United States - 322HYB-O-2 | ecosystem: Host-associated > Plants > Roots > Rhizosphere > Soil | place...
TAGGGAGTAGGGAGTAGGCCTACTCCCTACTCCCTACTCCCTGCTCTATCGGTGCATCGGCAGCTTCGCGTCGGTGGCCTCGGCGACGGCGGGCTCGTGGCCGGCGGCTGCGTACTCGGCGCGGAGGCGGTCCATCAGCTCCTGGCGACGGTCGTAGAGGCGCTTGAGCGGGCGTGGCTCGTGGCGCGCCCGCGCGTACGCGGTGAGCAGCGGCAGGGCGACCGTCGAATCCAGGTAGCAGACCACCGCGTCGGGGAGGCGGTCGGGGTCGATCTTCCCCCAGCTCACCGCCTCGGCCGGCGTCGCGCCCGACAGGCCGCCAGTGTCGGGGCGCGCGTCGGTGATCTGCAGGAAGTAGTCGTGCCCCTTCTCGTCGATGCCGAGCACCTCCTGGATCTGCGGCTCTGTCTGCAGCATGAAGTTCTTCGGGCTCCCGCCGCCGAGGATCAGCACGCCGCTCTTGCCGCCGCCGCTGCCGTCCTCGCCGCGCTTGGCGGCGAGGACGATCGACGCCGTCTCGTTCACGTCGGCGTTCGGGTCGATCACGCAGCGGTTCCCGTCGAGCGCGAGTGCGGCGACGTTCATCCCAATGGACGAGTCGCCGGGCGACGACGTGTAGACCGGGACGCCGCAGGCGTGGGCCGCGGAGAGGAGGGACTTCTGGCCGATGCCTAACGCCCGCTCGCGCTCACGCACGTACTTGCCACACAGGTGGTGGAACTCGGCGCTCGACATGCTGCGCTGGAACTCCGGCGCCCGCAGGATCTTCCGGAAGAACGCGTCGGTGGACAGCAGCACGTCGTAGTCGAAGAAGACGTCGTAGATGCGCACGACGCCCTCCTCGCGCAAGACGACGTCGCTTGCCGTTGGGTTGCCCCGATGCATGGACAGCCCCAGGCCGAAGTGCGTGTCGTGGTACAGGTTGGCGCCGGTGGAGATGATCCAGTCGACGAACCCGGCCTCGATCAGCGGGATCAGCGCCGCCATGCCCAGCCCCGCCGGCGTGAGCGCGCCGGTGAGCGTGAGCCCCACCGTCACGTCGCCCCCGAGCATCTTCTGCGTGAAGAGCTGGCACGCCTCGCGGAGCCGCGCCGCGTTGTAGGCGAGGAAGGCGCCGTCGATCAGGTCGGCCGCGGTCTCGCGCCCGTCGATCGGGGGCGGGTCGATGCGCTGGCCCCGGAGGAATCGCGAGGCGGCGTGCGACGTGTGCTCGGACTCGGCCCCCTGCTCGCGCCGCTCCGCGGCGCGCTTCTGCTCCGCCTTGTTGCCGGCGGCCGAGGCGCGGGCGTCGGCCGTCGGGCGAGTACCCCCTGGGCGGTTGGCGGCGGCGCCCGGCGCCTTCTTCGCCGCGCCCGACTTGCCGTGGCGGCTCGCCTTGAACCCGCCGCGCTCACGCGCGCCGGGCGGCGTGTCGGCCGGCGCGCCGCTCGCGGCGCGGCGCGCACCGCTCCCCTTCTTCCCGTCGTCCCTCGTCATATCTTCTCCGCGCGCTCGGTCCGCTTCGAGGCGGTCCGGGTTTGCGCCTCGTACGCCGCGATCACCGCGGCGGCCGCTTCGGCGGGATCGTCCGTGAGCAACATCAGGTCCATGTCGCCCGGCGAGATCTTCCGCTCCAGCAGCACGCGCGTCTGCAGCCAGCGTAGCAGGCCCGCCCAGTAGCGCCGGCCGAAGAGGATGACCGGGAACTGGTAGATCTTCCCCGTCTGGATGAGCGTCAGCGCCTCGAACAGCTCGTCGAGCGTGCCGAAGCCGCCGGGGAAGATGATGAACGCCACCGAGTACTTGATGAACATCGTCTTCCGCACGAAGAAGTAGCGGAAGTTGACGAGCGTGTCGACGTACGGGTTCGAGCCCTGCTCGAACGGGAGCTCGATGTTGCACCCGATCGAGCGCCCGCCTCCGGCGCGCGCGCCCTTGTTGGCGGCCTCCATGATCCCCGGGCCCGCCCCGGTGATGATCGAGAAGCCCGACTCCGCGAGCAGCTGCGCCACTTCCTGGGCGGCCGAATACTGCGGGTCGTCGGGGTGCGTGCGCGCCGAGCCGAAGATCGACACGCCCTTGTGCACCGACGCCAGAGTGTCGAACCCTTCGATGATCTCGCCCATGATGCGCATGACGCGCCACGGGTCCGTGCGAGTGAAGTCGACTTCGGGCCCCGGCTGCTGCAGGAGCTTCTCGTCCTCGGTGACGGCCGCGGCGTCGTCGCGGATCGAGTGGTCGATGACCCGCGACGCACCGGCTCGGCGCGACCCGGGCTGCTGCGAGGGCGGCGTGCGCCCGGCGCCGATGTGGCCCGCCTCGGTGCGCTCCTTGAGTCCCTCGACGGCGCGCTGGCCGGCGCTGGCGAGCGTGCTCGGGTCCGCCTTCTTGCCAGTCGCCGTTCGCGGGCCGCCGCGGCGGCGCGCCACCTTCCCGTCCCCGGCGCCCGCGGGCCGGCGGGCCGCGCCGTCGCCGTCTCGCACCGCGGCGCGCACAGGAAAGGAGGCGGTGACGTTGTCGGGGAGCGCGCGGGGCGGGGTCTGTTTTTTCTTCGCCATTGTTCGGGTGGTGATTGACGCGGCTCGGCGCGTCGGTGGTACCGAACGCGCGCGGGCGGACTTGGAGTCTAACGGACGCACCGGGGCGAATGGAGCGGCGCGACGAGGATGCGCGGCGCGAGGGGCCGGTGGCGCGTCGCGGCGCGAGGTACCCCATCGTTCATCCGGGGGACCCGCCAGCCGGGGCTGATCGAATGATACCTTGACCTTCTAGGCAATTCGCTGTAGTGTTGCCCAGACTCTCTAGGGTAGGATCCGCTTGGCCGCCGCTGCGAACGACCTGCTCCACGGCACCCTCGACGCCCTCGTGCTCAAGACGCTGAGCTGGGGCCCCCGGCACGGCTACGCCATCGCCCGCTGGCTCGAGGACACCACCGGCGACGCCCTTCGCATCGAGGAGGGCTCGCTCTACCCAGCCCTCTACCGGATGGAGCGGCGGGGGTGGATCGAGGCGGAGTGGGGCGTGTCGGAGCTCGGCCGGCGTGCGAAGTTCTACCGGCTCACCAGTGCCGGCCGCGAGCAGCTCGCCCGCGAGACCGCCCAGTGGGAGAGCTTCGCCGCCGCGGTCTCGCGCGTCCTCCTCCCCACCTGATCGGCGCCGCCGGCCGCGAGCAGCTCGCCCGCAATGAAGCGCCTCACCCGCGTCGTCGAGGACCCCGCCGCTCCGGACGCTCCAGCCGCTCGCCGCGCCGGGCCGGCCGGATTGCCGGGGCGCCTCTCGCGCCGGCTCCGGGCGCTCGCCTGGCGACCGAGTGTGGACGACGAGGTAAGGGAGGAGCTCGCCTTCCACCTGGAGATGCGCACCCGCGAGTACGTGGCGCGGGGCCTCAGCGCCGACGACGCCCGGGCGGCGGCGCTCAGGCGCTTCGGCGACATCGATGACGTCTCCACCACGTGCCGCGAGATCGGCCGACGGAGGGATCGCGACATGCATCACGCCGAATGGCTCCACGAGCTGCGGCAGGACCTGCGCTTCGCCGCTCGGCAATTGCTGCAGACGCGGGGCTTCACCCTGGTCGCGGTACTCACCCTGGCGCTCGGGACGGGCGCGAACACCGCGGTGTTCAGCGTCGTGCACGGGGTGCTGTTGCGCAGCTTCCCGTACCCGGACGAGGGGCGCCTCTACACGCTATGGGAGCGGTCGCCGGAGCGGGACGCCGACAAGTCGACGCCGTCGTTCGCGAACTTTCAGGACTACCGGGCGCAGAGTCGGTCGTTCGCGTCGATGGGCGGCGCCTCGTTCCGCAGCTACGACCTCACGAACGCCGCCGAGCCGGACCAGGTCGTCGCCTTCGCCGTATCCGACGGCTTCTTCACGACCCTCGGCGTTCGCCCGCTGCTCGGCCGCGCGATCACCGACGCCGAGGCGCGCGATGACGGGGCCGCCGTCACGGTACTGAGCTACGAGCTCTGGCAGCGGCAGTTCGGCGGGGACCGGCGCATCGTGGGGCGCGCGATCACGCTCGACGGCCGGCCTTTCACCGTCGTCGGCGTCCTCCCTCCCAAGCATGGGTGGCCGCTCTTCTCCGAGCTGTGGACGCCGCTCGGCCCAGGCCCCGCCGACCGCGCCGCGCGCGCCCCGGGCGTGCACGTGCTCGGCCGGCTCGGGCCCGGCGTCAGCGCCGAGGACGCGCAGCGCGAGGTCGACGTGATCGCCCGCCGGCTGGCCGCCGCATACCCGAAGGAGAACGGCGGGTGGGAGGCGCGCGTGACGTCGCTGCACGACGAGATGGTGGGCGACGCCCGCCCCCGCCTGCTCCTGCTCCTGGGCGCCGTGGGGTGCGTGCTGCTCGTCGCCTGCACAAACCTCGCGCACATGCTGCTCGCCCGCGGCACGCGGCGCCAGCGCGAGATCGCCATCCGCGTGGCGATGGGCGCGACCCGCGGGCGCATCGTGCGGCAGCTCGTCACCGAGAGCCTCGTGCTCGCGCTCGTCGGGAGCGCGGCCGGGGTGCTCGTGGCGCGCTGGCTCCTCCCCGCGCTCCTGCGGCTCGCGCCGATGGAGCTGCCGCGCAAGGACGAAGTCGGCATCGACCCGACCGTGCTCGCGTTCGCCCTCCTCGTCGCCGCAGTCACCGGACTGCTCTTCGGTGTCCTCCCCGCCGTGCGCGCGAGCAGGCCAGACGTCGTCGAAACGATCAAGAGTGGTGGGGGCGGCGCCGGCGCGGCGGGCCGGCGCGGGGGGTGGGGCGCGCGTGGCGCCCTCGTCGTCTCGGAGGTCGCGCTCGCGACCGTGCTACTGGTGGGCGCGGGGCTGCTGCTCAAGAGCTTCGGCCGGCTGCAGCAGGTGGCGCTCGGCTTCGACCCGCGCCCGGTCGTGAGGCTCGGGCTGGTGCTGCCCGAGAACCTCTACCCCACGGGCGACGACCGTCGCGAGTTCTTCCGCCAGGTCCGCGAGCGGATCGGCGCGTTGCCGCAGGTGGAGGCGGTCGGGGCCTCGAACTCGCCGCCGTTCGGCATCAACATGGAGGCGGAGGTCGCGCCGGTCGGCGTGCCGGACGCGCGCCCGCAGCAGGTGGGCTCGCGGGTCGTCACCCAGGGCTACCTCGAGGCACTGCGCATCCCGCTGCTGCGCGGCCGCATGTTCGGGGACGAGGACGCGCCCACGGGGCCGCGTGTCGCGCTGGTGAACGAGACGCTGGCGCGCCGGTTCTTCCCGGGCACGGACCCGGTGGGCCGCGCGCTCGTCGTCCGGGACTGGGGAACGGAGGGCGAGGAGGCCACGGAGGAGGCCACGATCGTCGGCGTGGTGGGCGACGTCCGCCACGGTGGGCGGGCCCAGGCCGTCGTGCCGGAGGTGTACCTGTCGTACGCCCAGATCACGTGGAGTTACATGAACCTCGTCGTGCGCACGCGCGGCGCCGACCCCGCGGCGGCGCTGCCGGCCATCCGCCGCGCCGTGGCGGACGTCGACCCCGTGCGCCCGCTGTTCGCCGTCTCGCCGATGGTGGAGGCGCTGGAGCGCGACGGCGCGCAGCCGCGCTTCAGCGCCGCACTCGTGGGCGCGTTCGCGCTGCTCGCCGCGCTGCTCGCGTGCGTCGGCATCGCCGGCGTGATGGCGTTCGCCGTGTCGGCCCGGAGCCGCGAGATCGGCATCCGCGTGGCGCTCGGCGCGCGGGCGCGCGACGTCCTCGTCCTCGTGCTCACCCCGGGCGTCGCGCTGGTGGCGGCGGGCGTCGCCATCGGCACGCTCGCCGCGCTCGGGCTCTCAGGGCTCGTCCGAAGCCTGCTCGTCGGCGTCAGCGCGAACGACCCGTTGGTGTTCGCCGCGGCGGCCGCGGCGCTCGCGGCCGTGGGCGTGGTGTCGTGCTATCTGCCTACCCGCCGGGCGACGGCCATCCAGCCGGTGATGGCGCTCAGGAACGAGTGAGAACGGCAGGGAGTAGGGAGTAGGTCTACTCCCTACTCCCTACTCCCTACTCCCTGCCGTTCGATAGATCTCCTCGACCAGCTCCAGGTCGCGCCGCGCCAGTGCCAGCGTCATCGCCGGCTCGCGCCCGGTGCGCAGGGAGTCGATGAAGTCGCGGAACATGGCGGAGTAGCCGAGGAAGTCGCGCACGCCGGGCAGGGCCACCCGCCGGCTGCGGCCGAGGACGAGCAGCCCGAGCCCGTTCGACTCGAACACCGCCGACCCGTCCGTGCCGAAGATGCCGGAGAGCCGCAGCCCCCTGAGCGGCGAGGCGATCTCCCACGAGTGCGCGAGCGTCCCGACCGCACCCTCGGCGTACTCGAACACGGCCAGCATGCTTCGCTCGAGCGCCGCACTCCCCCGGCCGCGGGCATGCGGGCGCCTCCCCTGCACCGCCGTGACGGTGAGCCCGAGGTTCGCCATGAAGCTCACCCAATGCACGCCGCCTTCGAACAGCGCGCCGCCACCGGCGAGCGCCGGGTCGGCGCGCCAGTCGGGCGTCGGCTGGTGCTTGAGCGCGTTGACCTGCACGAAGCGCACGTCGCCAAACGCGCCGGCGGCCACGAGCTTCCGCAGCTCGGCGGCGATCGGCTTGTAATGGTAGTTCTCCGCCACGAGTACGCGGCGCCCCGCTCGCGCCGCCGCCGCGGCCACGCGGTCGACGTCCGCCGCGCGGAGGAACGCGGGCTTCTCGACGATGGCGTCCTTCCCCGCCTCGAGCGCGCCGAGCGTGAGGTCGAGGTGCGTGGCCGGGGGCGTCGCCACGAGCACGCACGTCACGCGCGGGTCGGCCGTCGCCTGCTCGTACGAGGCGAACGCCCCGTGGCCGCCGAAGCGGCGGTCGTACGCGGCGGCGCGTTCGGCATCGCGGCTGGCGTAGTAGCGGCGCACCTCGCGGAAGCCGCGGAGCCGCTTGCTGTGCATCCGCGTGGCGAGCCCGCACCCCAGGAAGGCGAGCCCGATCGGCGCGCCGGCGCTCCGCGGCTCAGCCGGCAAGGGGGCCAGCCATGTGGAGCGGCGGAACGCCTAACGGCGCCGACGCCCCCGCCAGCCGCGCCCCCACCCGGAGCGCGCACGCCGCGATCGTGAGGCTTGGGTTGACGCCGCCGGACGTGGGGAACGCACTGCCGTCGGCCACGTAAAGGTTCTCCAGGCCGCGGAAGCGCCCGTTCTCGTCCAAGGCCGAGCGGCGCGGGTCGCTGCCCATGCGCACCGTGCCGAGCGCGTGCGAGAAGGTGTCGATCTCGTAGACGTAGGAGTACACGGCCCCCGCCGCGCGCATGATCCGCTTCGCCTCGCGCACCAGCACTCGCCCCGCGGCCTCGTCGCGCCGCGCGTAGCGGTGGGTCACCGCGAGACGCGGCAGCCCGAACGGGCCGCGCCGCGACGCGTCCACGTGGACGCCGTTGCCGGACTGCGGCTGGTCTTCGGCGATGGTGAGCAGGCCGGTGGTGAGCGGCACGCCGGGCGCGAGCACGTGGTTCAGCGGCCGGCGGTCGCGGAGCATGACGCGCACGGAGCTCGGCGGCGGCGGCGCCCACTGCTGAATGCCGCCCAGCTTGCCCGGCGGGGCATTCGGGCTCGGGTGACCGAAGTAGAAGTCGTGGATCGCGAAGTGCTTGTGGAACTCGAGCGCCGCGTTCGGGCGCCGCGGGAAGACGCCGAAGACGATCGAGTTGCGGTGCCGCATGAGGTACCGCCCGACCACGTCGCCGCCGGGCGCGAGCTGCTCCGCGCCCGACGCCAGCAGCAGGTACGGCGTGACGAGCGCGCCGGCGGCGAGCACGTAGCGGGCGCCGCGCGCGGTCCAACGCTCCCCGGTCTGGCGGTCGACGCACTCGACTCCGCGCACGCGCCCCCCCGCCGCGCGGAGCCGCACGGCCGCCGTGTTCGTGCGCAGCTCCATCCCGGCCCGCACGAGGGCCGGCAGGACGCAGGTCGCGAGGTCATTCTTGGCACTGACCGGGCACGCGAACCCGTCGCACGTCGAGCAGCGCTCGCACGCGGCGCGCCCGCCGCCCGCCTCGTAGTTGATGGCGAGCGGGATCCGGAACGGGTGCAGCCCGAGGCGCAGCGCCGCGTCCCCCAGGATGCGGCCCGCCCCGGAGAGCGGTCCGGGGTCGTAGGGAAACGGCGCGCTCCGCGCCGGCTCCGTCGGGTCCGTCCCGGACTCGCCAGCCACGCCGAGGAGCCGTTCGGCGGCGGTGTAGTAGGGCTCGAGCTCGTCGTACCCGAAGGGCCATGCCGCCCCCGAGTCACCCACGATCTCGGGGTTCACGTAGAAGTCCGCCTCGCGGAAGCGCAGCGCCGCCCCGCCGTAGAACACCGACGGGCCGCCCACGCAGTGGAACGCCTCGATCCGGCGGTTGGTGGCGACGTCCACCTGCCACGGCGTCTCGCGGGCGTGATCCGGCTCGACCGCCCAGGCGCCGCCGGGTGCCCGGTTGTGCGGCCCGCGCGTCACCCAGTCGCCGCGCTCCACCATGAGCACGCGCTCGCCCGCGGCCACGAGTTGGTGCGCGACCATCGCGCCGCCGAAGCCGCTGCCAACGACCACGGCGTCGTAGACCTGGTCGCCCGTCACGCGGTGACGCCGCGCAGGAGGTGGGGCGCGTACATGAGCGCACCGAAGCGGAGCAGCCGTCCGACGCTGCTCACCGCCACGTACAGCGGAAGGCCGAGGCGCAAGGCGCCGCTCGCCACGGTGACGGCGTAGAACGGCGGCAGGCCGACGAGTGCGCTCACGAAGATGATCGGCCACGTGAGCGCGGGCCACCGCCGCAGCGCGGCGACCGCACGGTCCACGCGCTCGCGGGCGCGTGGCTTGGCCGCCGCCACGAGGCGCTCGGCGCCGGCGTACACGGCGACCTTGCCGATCATCGTGCCGACCGTGATCGCCACCACGATCGGTGCGCGCATGCCCTCGGCGGCGGCCACGCCGGCCCCGACGACGAACAGCTCCGTGTTGAAGAGCGGGATCGTGGCGCTGAGGACGCCGTACAGGAGCGTAACGAGCAGGAGGGCCGCCGGCCCCATGCCGGCGAGCGAGTCGGCGTCCATCAGCCCGGCCAGGCTAGTACGCGACCCCGCCGGCCGCCGGCGCGCCGTCGCCCGCCACCCCGCCGCGCCGCGGCGCCGTCAGCGCGGTCGCGTACGAGGCGAGCACCCCGAGCCAGATCGCGGCGTACAGGTACGCGAATGGCACGCGGCGCCTCAGCATCTCGGGGTGGGTGACCGGCTTGCCGGCGAACTTGCCGCGCGGCTTGTTCGGGAAGAAGAACGTCTTGTACGTCTCGACCGTCGCGCGCTCGAACCCGAGCGACGCCATCGCCAGGTAGAGGTAGCGGTCGGTGAGTGGATAGAGGATCGCCGCGTACGCGAGCGTCATCAGCGGACTGCGGAAGAACTTGAGCGGCTCGAAGCCCTCCTTCGGGGCGTCCTTCCACGCGCCGCCGACCGCCGTCAACCACCCGCCGATGCTCCCGACGAGCAGCGCCACCGCGAGCCGCGGGAGCGGCAGCGCCGCGTACTGCAGGCGGTCGAGCGCCACGACGACGAGCCCCACGATCGCGAGACACGCCGCGCCCACGGCCCACCGCACCGGCCGACTCTTCACCGGCGTCCCGAACATGCTGAACTGCATCGGGATGAAGTACTTCGACTGGTCCTCCTCGCGGAAAAACGTCTTCCAGATCTCGACAGCGGTGCGCTCGGCGACGTACGCCATGCCGAACAGCACCACCAGCCCCGCGCCGGTGGTGAGGTCGAGCGCGGTCCAGCGCTCGAGCAGCAGCCCCACGGCCGCGCCGACGATGATGCTCCGCGAGTACCGGCGGTAGCTGAACCCCTCGTGGATGGCGTCCTTGTACATTCCCCACGTGGCGGCGTGCGCACCGGCGAGCGCACCGACGAGCAGACCGATGAAGAGAGACACGAACGGAGGGCGGAGGGACCAGGGAGCCGCGCGTGAGGCGCGTTCGGCGCGGACAGCGCGCGCCCGCAGGGGCACGGGAGCACGGCCGAGTTCGGAGGGTGCCGCCCGGAAGCTAAGTGACTGGCCCGCCCCTGCCAATGCTGCGGGCCGTCCGCCGCCCGCCGGCTCGCTGGTCATCCTCCTCGCCGACGGTGCGCGCCCCGACACCCTCGCCGCCGCGCTCGACGACGGCACGCTGCCCGCGCTCGCGCGCCTGCGCGCCGACGGGGCGCTCCACACAATCGCGTCGGCGTTCCCCTCGGTCACGGGACCGGCGTCGGCGCCCTTCCTCATGGGGCGCTATCCCGGACCCGTGGGACTGCCGGGCATCCGATGGTTCGACCGGGCGCGCTCGGCGGCCAGCTTCCCGCACTTCGCGCGCAGCTACGTGGGCGCCGAGCTGCGGCACGTCGACCGCGATCTCGATCCGGACGCGCCCACGCTCTTCGAGCTCGCCAGGCCGGCCATCGGCGCGCTGTCGATGATCAGGCGCGGCCTGTCGCCCCGGGCGCGCATCGGCGCCGGCGCCTCGTTCGCGCTCCGGGCGGCCGCCACGCACTTCGCCGGCGACGTGGACGGGTGGCTCCGCATCGACCGGGAGGCGGGCGCCGAGGTCGCGCGGCGCGTCCGGCGCGAGCGGCCGCGCGTCGCGTTCGCCTCGCTGCTCGGAATCGACAAGGCGTCGCACGCGGCCGGGCACGACGCGCCGGCGGTGCGCGCCGCGATGCGCGTGGTGGACGAGACGGCCGCCGAGATCCGGGCTGACGCGGAGCGCGACGGACGGTGGGAGCGGATGCACCTGTGGGTGGTGAGTGACCACGGGCACTCGCGGGTGTGCGCGCACGAGG
>Ga0307409_100001847_pt1 | contig 10761 bp, 6 predicted proteins | sample 322Ometagenome_2_FD_203888 | JGI IMG/M metagenome (GOLD analysis project Ga0307409, IMG submission 203888) | Maize rhizosphere microbial communities from greenhouse at UC Davis, California, United States - 322HYB-O-2 | ecosystem: Host-associated > Plants > Roots > Rhizosphere > Soil | place...
GCGTGGCAAGCGGGGCTTGCCTGGGCCTTCATCATCGGCGTGATCGTGCTCTGCGGGGCGCTGGTCGGTCCGTGGATCCTGCGGTGGACGCCGCGAGCGGCGATGCTGGGCGCGCTCGCAGGCATTTCGATCGCGTTCATCGCCATGCGTCCGGCGGCGCAGATGTGGCAAGCGCCGTGGATCGGGCTGGTGGCGTTCGCGTTCATCCTCGTCGGCTGGCTCGGCTACCGGCGCATGCCGTTCGGCGCGCCGGTCGGCCTGCTCTCGGTCTGCGTGGCGACCGCGGTCGGCTGGCTCGCCGTGCTCGCGGGCTGGTCCAACATCCTCGAACCCTCCGCGGTGTCCGAGTCGTTCGGGCAGCTTGCGCTGCGGCTGCCGATACCCGGCGGCGAGGTGCTCAGCGGGCTGAGCGACATCGCCCCGCTCCTGGCGACCGCGATACCGCTGGGCGTCTACAACTTCGCCGAGGGTATGAGCAATGTGGAGTCGGCAGCCGCCGCGGGCGACCGCTACCGGGTGCGTCAGGTGCTCACCGCCGACGGCATCGGGGCGATCGTCGGCTCGTTCCTCGGCTCTCCCTTCCCGCCCGCCGTGTACATCGGCCACCCCGGCTGGAAGCAGGTGGGCGGTCGGATCGGCTACTCGCTGGTGACCGGGATCGTCGTCGCCGTGGTGTGCGTCACCGGGCTGGTCGGCACCTTCCTGGCGCTCTTCCCCATGCAGGCGCTGGTGCCGGTGCTGCTCTACATCGGGCTGGTGATCGGCTCGCAGGCGAACACCGCATCGGCGAAGCGGTATGCGCCCGCGATCGTGCTCGCGCTCCTGCCCAGCCTCGCCCAGTGGGCCACCGGCCAGATCGACAACGCGCTCGCCGCCGCGGGCACCACTGCGGCCACTGTAGGGACGGACCAGCTGATCGCGGCCGGGGTCATCTATGACGGCCTGCAACTGTTCGGTCAGGGCGCGGTCCTGGTCGGCATCCTGCTCGGCGCGATCGCCTGCTTCGTGATCGACCATCGCTACTACTCCGCCGCCGCCTTCTCAGTGGTCGCCGCCGCGCTCTCCTTCGTCGGGCTGGTCAACGCGGAGTCCGTGACGTGGAACGCGGCACCGCCCGCCACCATCGGATACCTGCTGCTGGCCGCGATCCTCGCCGGTTTCGGCTACGCCGCGCGCGCGGAGAAATCCGCCGAGCTCGACGACGGGCTGCTGTTCGTCAACGGCACCCTGATGCGGGGGCTTCCGCTGCACGGCAACCTCGCCGGTGCCGAGTTGCTCGAGGAAACACGGACCGCGCCCGCCTACCGCGTGCACAGCATCGACGACGTGCACCCGGGGATGTACCGGGCGGACGACGGCGGGGCGAGCATCTCCGGCGAGCTCTACGCCATCCCGATCGAGACGCTGCTGCGGGTCATCGAGGGCGAGCCCCCGGGCCTGTACCGCGGGCCGGTTGAGCTGATCGACGGCCGGGTCGTGCCGGGCATCCTCTTCGATGAGGCTACCGCCAAGAGGCATCCCGAGATCACCGCGCTGGGTGGCTGGAGGGAGTACCTCGGTTCGAGGTCTGACGTCTCAAAATCCTAGGGCTCGTCTGCGCGGCGCGGTCGCCGAAGTCGATCAGCAGCTTGCTGGTGCGTGTGGTACGACGCGACCGCGCCGCGGATGTGGCGCTCGCGCAGCAGCAGACCGAGGCCTACCCTGCTCGCAATCGACTCCCATCGAGCACGGAGCCGATCGACCCTGCCCGGGTGACGGCGAGAGCCTGCTTGATATGGCGGTGTGTCAGGCCGGTGCGCGGGAGTCGGACCGAAGGGCCTGTTCGGCAGCTCGGAAGACGGCGCGGGCGGCCCACAACGTTGCGGACGGCGCCGATGAGCAACCGATGCCTATCGGTAGTGCCCGGCCGATCGCGAGCACGCCCCGCCGGACAACGTAGCTATCGTCGAACCAGCGGTCAGACTCGAGTTCAGGGTTCCAAGCTGTTCAGGGGCACTTGTCGGTGACGCTGGGGCCCGCAAGCACCCAGCTCATGGAGAAGCGACCAGGTCCAAACCCCGGTGCGGCCCGCATCGCCCAAATCTGTCCCAGACGAACGCGACAGCGCGATCGATCTCACTCCGCCATCGCCAGCCGGCGAAGCGCGAACACCGCCATGGGGGTCGAGTCCTATCGAGGCGCGGGCTCCGACGCAGCCGCTGACCTCGGCATGGGCAAATGGTTCGGTACGGGGATCGACACAAACCGGCTCTTCACGAATGAGGGTGTAGTTGTGGCCGGAAGCCGCCGGCCTCGAGCAGGCTTCTGGCGATGTAGTGGGTGAGGTTGCGGAAGCCGAGGGCTGAGCCGCGGAGGTGTTCCAGGCGGCCGTTCATGGCCTCGGTTGGGCCGTTGCTGGTGCCGGGGCGGTCGAAGTAGGCCAGGATGTCGGTGGCTCGCCTCTTCAGGGTCCGGCCGAGGGTGCGGAGTTCGGTGAGGGCGGCCGGGACGCCGGCACTGAGCGCGATGATCAGGCGGGTCATGGCGTGTCGGCCGGCCGCCCGGTCGGGGTGGCGGTAGGCGGCGATCATGCGTTGGTAGATGCCCCAGGTCGCCTGGACCTGAATGTGGTCCTCATCGCCGAACAGGGCGGTCAGCCGTTGCTGTTGGCGGTCGGTGAGCAGGTCGGCGCCGGTGTGCAGGGTGCGGCGGGCGCGGTAGAGCGGGTCGGTGCTGCGGCCGCGGTGGCCGTGCAGGTCCTGCTGGACCCGACGCCGGCAGCGGTCCAGAGCGTCGCCGGCGAGCCGGACGACGTGGAAGGGGTCCAGCACCGCCGTCGCCTCGGGCAGCTCGTGGCTGGTGGCGGTCTTGAAGCCGGTGAACCCGTCCATCGCGACCACCTCCAGGCCGTCCCGCCAGGCCCGGGGGCGCCCGGCGAGCCAGGCTTGGAACGCCTGCTGGGAGCGGCCCTCGACCATCGCCAGCAGCCGCGACGGGCCGGTCCGGTCCCGGACCGGGGTCAAGTCGATGACGACGGTGACGAACCTGTCACCCCGACGGGTGTGCCGCCACACGTGCTCGTCGACGCCGATCACCTGCACGTTGTCGAAGCGGGCCGGGTCGTCGAGCAGCACCCGCCGACCCTCAGCCAGGACAGCGCTGTTGGCGGTGGTCCACGACACCGCGAGGGCCTCGGCGAGACGAGCGACGCTGAGATGCTGACGAACCAGCCCGACCAGCGCCCACCGCAGCGCGGTGCGGGTCAGCTTCGCCCGCGGCCCCGCGGCGCGGCTGGTGTCCTGCCGCCACACATGCCCGCAGCCGGTGCAGCGGTACCGGCGGATCGTGAGCAGCAGCGTGGTCGGCCGCCACCCGAGCGGCTCGTGCGCCAGTCTCCTCGTGACGGTGTCGCGGGGTCTGCCCTCGCAGCCGCAGCGCCGGCACCAGCGGTCCGCCTCCTCGACCGCGTCGTCGGCGACCCGGCAGGCCAGCACCGCCCGATCCGGTTGCAGGTGCTGGCCGACCACCACCAGACTCAGCTCGTCGAGGCGGCAGAACGTCGTCACATCAGGGGTCGCGAAGGTAGCGTCAGGCACGTCGAGGTCTTCCTAGCTAGCCTTGAGCTTCTCAGGGATTTATCATACGAACCCCCTCAAGCCATGGACCGCGGGCGGCTCGGGAGGAGAACGAAAACATGACCGCAGCCGGTAACAAGGTCCAAGACCACTACGCCAGCGAGGGCATCGCAGCCCGCATCCTCGCTGCGCTTAGGGCGGCAGGAGGCAGCGAGGCGGGCCCGATTACGCCCGACGCGCTCGCCCCACTCGACCACTTCCACGGCCGGGGGCTGAAGGCGACAAAGGAGATGGTAGCGCTCCTCGAACCCCTCTCCGGCGAGCGCATCCTCGACATCGGCGGCGGGATCGGCGGACCGGCGCGGTGGACCGCGACGCACTTCGGTTGCCACGTGACCTCGCTCGACCTGACGCCGGAGTTCTGCCGCGCGGCGGAGGAGCTGAATGCCGCGACCGGCCTCTCGGATCGCGTGCGCGTGGTGGAGGGCAGCGCGACCGATCTGCCCTTCGAGGACGATGGGTTCGACCGAGCCTATTCCGAGAACGTGGCGATGAACATCGACGACAAGCGGCGCTTCTATGCCGAGGCGCTTCGTGTGCTTCGCCCCGGCGCGGTGTTCGCATTCTCCCACTACGGAGCCGGGCCGAAAGGCGAGCCCGACTACCCGCTGCCCTGGGCGGCAGGGCCGGGCACGAGCTTTTTGTGTTCGCCCGAAGAGACACGGGAGCAAGTTCTCACCGCGGGGTTCGAGATCGTGATCTTCCGGGACAAGACGGAGGAGGTCCTGCCGGACTTGCGGGAGAACCGCCGGCGGTTGGAGGAACACGGGCTGCCGCCGCTGGGGCTGCAGACGCTCATGGGCGAGCGGATTGGGGAATTTCAGATCAACGCGGCCCGGAGTGCGGACGAGGGCCGTTTGAGCGTACTTGAGGCCCTAGTCCGCAAGCCGGCCTAGCTAGGTGGGCAGTGTCGGAACTCCCATCCTCGGAAGACCTCGACCCCTCCACAGGCACCGACGCGCCGACCCCTCCAACCACGACCGGACCCTCGAGCTACACCCTCAACTGGGAAGAGCCCACAAACCACTCCCCCACACGCCGCCAGCCTCTCGACGGTCATCCCACTCGGATAGCCTCCGCACACCGCCTCGAGTACCCGACGCCGAGGTGGCGTTGCGTTGCCGTGGCGCCACCGCCGGGCGGATCGCGAAACATCCGAGGATACCGCCGACGGCCCGGGCTACACCGGTGAATAGCTATTGGATGCCCACGGCGTCGAAGGCATTGTCGATGACGGCGAGTTTGCTTGCCAGCATGTCGGGGTCGTCCTGCCGGAAGTAGGTTTGAGCGGCCAATCGGACACCGGTGCGGCTGTCCGAGAATCCAGAAGTGCGCGACAGGTATTGCGTGAGCGCCAGGTAGAAAAGGCCGGCGACCTCCCGTGGTGTGAACACCACGGCTCCGTTTTCTTTCGCTGTCAGCAGGTGATATGCGGCCTTGTTGTGGATGCCGCTGTTGCGGTGCAGCCAGCCGAAGTCGTTGGACCGGTCCGGCACCTCGCCCGGGCTCAGCGTTCTCATCTGGTCGAGGTGCGCCGGCTGCCCGCGCCGTTCAGGATCGCTGATGTCTCGCAGCGGCACGCCAGTGGCGTCCAGGTCCTCCCCCATCTGCCAGTCCCATGTTTCCACATCGCCGCCGTCCGGGGGCTGCCAGTTGGCGATGATGATCCCGAAGATGTCTGAATAGGACTCGTTCAATGCGCCGGATTCCAGCTGATATTCCAGCCGCGCCGTGTGATCGGTCAATCCGTGGATGATCTCGTGGGCGACGACATCGCGGGCGACAGCGTAGGAGCGCAGGTCGCCGTTCACCATGCGCTGGCCGTAGATCATCTGCGTACCGATCCAGGCGGCGTTGCGCCACTCGCGATTGTTCGGGTCGAGGTTACGCGACGTGCAGTTGACGGTGGAAATCAGCGGTCCGCCGCGATTGTCCAGGCCCGCGCGGTGGAAAACGTCGAGCAAGAATTCGGCCACGGCTACCGCGTTGATGTGCGCGCTGATCGCAGCCTGCAGCCACGGGTCCGGTGGGTTGGCGACGAAGTCACCCGGCAATCTGCGTCGGAGCAGCCGGGCGTCTTGGAAGAGGAAGTCGTGGGTGCGTACGTTGCGCATGGTGTCGCTCAGGCGCATGTTGTTCTGCTCGTCCCGTTCGACCCGGACCTTACGCTCGACTCCCTGGAATTCCACGATCCCCTCGAACGGTGTCCAGGTGACCGACTGGGTCCGTGGCAGTCGCCCGACAATCTCGGCGGTGTGCGCGTCGATGACATAGTCGGCCAGCTCCGGCGTATCACCGTCGTCTTCGCGCGGTACGTCCTTGGACATGTACACGAGCCGCCACCGGCTCGGGTCGGTCTGGTTGTCGAAGTAGTAGTACAGCCGTGGCGGCTCGAGCACCGACTCGTTGCCGACGTCCTCGTGGATCACCGCCAGCGCCTGGGCCGGGGAGATCGTCGCCACTGGATCGACGTCGGTCGGTTGTCCCAGCGCGGAACTGATCGCCAAGAATCTATTGTTTTGATCGAGCTCGACGCTGACTAGGGACCCGTACACCGGGATCCCGTGGAAGTCCTGGGCGAATCTGACCACCGTAGCGCCGGTGAGCCGCACGGTTTCGGTGCCCAGCGTGCGTAGAGTCATGCCCTCGACATCGCCGGCGTCAAACATGGGTACCGCCGGACTGTTTATCATCCGGTCGAGGTGGCGACGCGCAACCGTCTCCGGATCGGCCGTCTGCGGATCGAACGTGACCCCGCGTTCCGCGTCGGCGGTGCCCAGTTCGCCGTTAATGGATTCCAGCGCCCACTCGTCCAGTTCCTCCTTGCTGTGCAGCGCAAAGTTGGAGAGACCGTTGTCCGCCATGTTCGCCTCCGGCTCAACGCGAGGTCACGGATAGCTTGCCTGATGTGCGGACCGGCTGCTTGTCGGATCAGCTACACCGCATTGACCGCCCCGAACGGATGGGCCAGCCTCATGCCCAGCACATGCTGTCCGGCACGTCGCGTCGAGGAGAGTCCTCATGGCAACGACCCTGCTCTGCATACACGGACGAGGCCAAGCCGCCGGCGACGACATCGCCCGTATTCCCGAGCGGCTGGCCGCGCACGTCTCCGGCAAGAAACGCGAATGGCTCGGCGGCTTGGCCAAAGGGCTTTTCGCGGCCCGGCACACCGCGGTGCGCGAAGAGAACGTCGTGTTCCCCTTCTATGGCAACACCCTGGCCGACGCGATCCGGGCGTTCGAGGCGGCCGGCGGCTTGCCACCCGACCTGGGGATCCTGGCCGAGGAGATGCCGGTGGAGGACGCGGTACTCGCCGAGACGAAAGCCGACGCACTGCTGAACGCGGCCGCCGCGCTGGGCTTCAACGCGGAGCGCGAGCTCAGCTACATCGATCCGGCGATGGCTGCGGAACTCACTGACCGGGATCCGGACATGGAGCTGGGCTGGGGCGATGCGCTGCGGCTGCCGGTGCTCCGGGCGGCGCTGCAATTCGTCAGCCGCAAGACCGGCGCACCAGCCGTCATCATCGAGCAGTTCCTCGACGACGTGGCGTACTACCTGGAGATGCCCGACATGCGGAAGGCGGTGCTCGACGTCATCGACAACGAGCTCCGCCGCGCCCAGCCCGACGGCGGCGACCTGGTCGTCGTGGGGCACAGCCTGGGCAGTGTCGTGGCATACGACTTCCTCAACCGGCTGCCCGCCAGCTACCGAGTCGGCCAGTTGGTCACCGCCGGCAGCCCGCTGGGCTACCCGGTCGTACAGAAGAACCTCCTCGGCGCCGCCGCCGGTCGTCGGCCCATGGTGCCGTCGGCCCTTCCCGACCGGCTCGGGGCCTGGCTAAACGCCTACGACGTGCTGGACGTCGTCGCGCTGATCCACCCGCTCGCCGGCAGCTATGACGAGCGGACACGAGGACAGATCACCGACACGCGGACCTACAACCCCAGCGGGCCACACTCGATCGTCGACTACCTCTCCGATCCGGACGTGGCCGGACCGATCGGCCGAAGCCTGGCCGCCTGACTGCGCGCACACGCCAACAACGGGCCGCCGTCAACTGATGCCGCAGCTGTCGCGGCCGCTAGGCTGGCTGGCCAGCCGTACCCGGCTGGGCAACATCGTCATCGAGTCTGTGTCGCCTCGTCCGCCGGGAACGCCCGGCCCCGCGCAGTGCAGGCCGTGCCGGGTCAGCTGGACATCACACCTAGCGGTGCTGACGTCCAGCGAGGATTGCTTGCGCGTTGGCAAGTCGAACCTTGGCGCGCTTGCCAATCTCCGGCGGCATTGCCGCCGGCCGGGCAGTCAGTCAGTCGTGACCGTTGCCCGGGACGTGGGCTTCGATGCGTGCCTCCGGACCCGGGAACACCAGCGCCTCGTGACCCGAGTCCAGCCAGCGCACCTCGTACGGCGGTGTACCGTCCCCGTGCCGGAGCGCGATGATCACGCCGACACGGCGTGCGTCACCGACGTGCTTCCCTTCGACCACGAGCCGGTCGCCAACCTTCGCCGTCATCATGTCTGCGCACCTCCATCACGTCGTCGGTGACGCCGTTTGGCTAGCGTCACCATCAGCATCGCCGGTCTCGGCGGTCCCCGCCAGGGGCGGGTGACCCCGCGCGCTGGACCGACTGGAGGGCCTCACCAGCTCTGAAGTCGCCGGCCGGGGCAAAGAGGTCGCGGCATACCGTGCACCGGTGAGCCGTCGAACGCGACCGCGGTGGCATGGCAGTTTTCCGCCGCCGTGTCGCCGGCAGGCCCTGTCTTCCCGCCCGAAGACAGGGTCTTTGATGTGCCTGCGGATGGTACCGAGCGCGCGCGTCGCGCTAATGGCCGCGTGCCTCTACCCGGAATCGCTGCACCCGCCGCCCGCCGATGGTCTCAGCGGTGTAGATGTCGCCCCTGGAGTCCAGGTCCAGCGTGTGGACGTAGGTGAAATCGCCGGCCATGTGGCCCGGCCGGCCGTACGAGCCGAGCGTGCGGCCGTCGCGGTGCGTGATCGTCCAGAGGAGCTGCTCCTCGCCGTCGGTCACATAGATCAGTTTCTGGTCGCGGTCCTTCGAGAAGGCGAGGTCCCACGACGTACCCGGGCTGGCCGGGTCCGTCAGGGAGTACCCGCGGTTGACCCAGATGTTGCGGACGAACGCACCGTCCTTCTCGAAGACCTGGATCCGGTTGCCCTTGCGGTCGTTGACGTAGACCAGTCCGTCGTTGCCGAGGTTGACCCCGTGGACGACCTGGAAGAATTTTCCGCCGACGCCGGTTTCGGCTTCGGCCAGGGTGCCCTGCTCACCCCACTGGCGCAGGTAGTTTCCGTTGCGGTCGAAGACGACCACCCGGCGGTTGCCGTACCCGTCGGCGATGTAGACGTCACCGTTGCGCGGGTCCACGGCGATGTCGGCCGGACGGTTCAGGAAGGTACGGCTGCTGTTGTTCGGAGTACCTGCGATTGTTCCGTCGGATGAGTCGAAACGACCCTTCACGCCGATCTGGAGCAGGAGCGTGCGAAGGTCGTGAGTGTACTTCTGGACGATGGCGTCGCCGTTCCCCGCGATCCAGACGTTGTCCCAACGGTCGACGAAGCAGCCGTGGACCCCGTCGGGTAGCACCGGCGGGGTGGCGGAGTTGACGACGTTGCCCGCCAGGTCGTAGACGACGAATGCGGGCGACGGCGTCGCGACGCGTAGCTCGGTCTCGGTCAGGTTTCGCCGGTTGATGGTGTAGAGCCGGTTGCGGGAGTCGAAGGCGTTGCCGGCCACCTCGCCGGTGACCCAGTACCGTCCGGTCTCCGGGTCGCGCGGCAGCGGCTTCGGCCAGAACGGATCCACCCGGAACCGTGGCGTGGCGATCAAGGTCGTACGGGCATCGGCGTCGAGCACGGTGAATGCGCCCGGCATCACGGCCGGAGCGACGCCGACGATCGCCGCCGACTTCAACACGTTCCGTCGAGAGAGTGGTCCACCCCCAGGCATGATGTCCTCCTTTATTTGCCGAGGGATTGCCGTGAAGATATTGACGGCCGGGCAGCGGTGGAGGACCGCGAGCGGATTCTGCCGGAGATTCGCCAGTGGCTTCTCTTCGGGCGGTGCGCGGAAGATCGACATGGATCATTGTGGCTGCGGCTGTTCAATCGAAGCTTGAACGCGGAGGCCTTCCGGAACAGCCAATCGCGCACATCCGCAACCGTCAATGACCTACCCGCCGGTAATGTGGCGCGTCCGGCGCCGCGTCCCAACGATGATCGCGTCCGGAGGGGTGGGACGCCGACGGGTATGGGCACCGCTCGGCGACAGTTCGGCGACGGCCGTCGGTGAGGGCTAGTGATCTCGGTAAATGCGGTCCTACGGTGATCGCTATCACCTGTAGGAAGGAGCCACCGATGACTCCACAACCATCCGGACGCGGCTTCTTGGGAACGTCCCGTACCCGTCGCGACGTGCTGCGGACGACCGGAGCGCTGGCCCTCGGCGCGGCGCTCGGCGGACCGCTCGCCGCTTGCGCGAGCGAGGAGGACGCGGGCCCGGGCGGGCCCACCGCGCCGCCCAGCGGCGCCCCGACCGAATCGTTCGCCGAGCCGACGAAGAAGCTTTCCGGCAACCTGTCCATCCTGCTGTGGAGCCATTTCGTGCCCAGCCACGACACCTGGTTCGACAAGTTCGCACGGGACTGGGGCAGCAGGGTCGGGGTCAACGTCAAGGTCGACCACATCGACCAGGCGCAGATCACCACGCGGATTGCCGCGGAGGTCTCCGCCGGACAGGGCCACGACGTGATCCAGTTCATCGCGCCGCTGTCCCAGTTCGAGCCGAGCGTGCTCGACATGAAGGACGTCACCGACGAGGCGGTCAAGCGCTGGGGACCGCAGCTCGAGCTGTGCGCCAAGTCCAGCTCCAACCCGGCCACCGGCAAGTTCTACGCGTACGCCCCGGGCTGGGTGCCGGACCCGGGCAACTACCGCAAGTCGCTGTGGGAGCCGGTCGGCTTCCCGAACGGTCCGTCATCCTGGGACGACCTGCTCAAGGGCGGGGCGGAGATCAAGTCTGCCAAGGGCATACAGATGGGCTTGGGCATGTCCCAGGAGATCGACTCCAACATGGTGCTGCGCGGGCTGATGTGGTCGCACGGCGCCTCGGTCCAGGACGCC
>Ga0307409_100001849_pt1 | contig 10761 bp, 9 predicted proteins | sample 322Ometagenome_2_FD_203888 | JGI IMG/M metagenome (GOLD analysis project Ga0307409, IMG submission 203888) | Maize rhizosphere microbial communities from greenhouse at UC Davis, California, United States - 322HYB-O-2 | ecosystem: Host-associated > Plants > Roots > Rhizosphere > Soil | place...
GTGCTGCTGCGCCAGGAGCAAATCGACCGGGGCTATATGCGGCTGGCCTGCCGGCTTGCTAAGAAGGCTGCCGGAAGGACAAGCCCCAACCCAATGGTCGGCGCTGTGCTGGTCCGTAACGGGGCAATGATCGCATCGGGATTTCACCCATTTGCCGGCGCCGACCATGCTGAGATCGTTGCGCTGAAGAAGGCCGGCAGTAAGGCCAAGGGCGCCACCCTCTATATCAACCTCGAACCATGCAACCATTACGGTAGAACACCGCCCTGCACCCGCTCTTTGATCGCTGCAGGTGTCAAGGAAGTGGTCGTCGGCATGAAAGACCCGAATCCGCTGGTCGCAGGCAAAGGTCTGCGCGCGCTCGTCCGCTCGGGCATCAAGGTTCGCTGCGGTGTTCTCCACGGGGAATGCCAAACACTGAATGAGGCATTTACCAAGTTCATCACTCGCGGAGTGCCGTTTGTGACGCTCAAGCTCGCGGCTTCTCTCGACGGTAAGATTGCTACACCGGGTGGCGATTCCTATTGGATTAGCTGCGAAGAATCTCGTGGTATCGTGCATCAATTGCGTAATAGCTTTGATGCGGTGCTGGTCGGAGCGGGCACTGTGATTACCGACGATCCACAACTCACTTGCCGGATCGCAGGCGGACGAGATCCCCGGAGAATCATCCTTGATGCGCGTTTACGGATTCCCCTGGATGCGGAGTTTTTGCGCCAGCGCGGCAGCGATAAAAACATTATCGTGACAAGCAATACCGCCCCCGCAGGCAAGATTCGAGCTTTGGAAAATTTAGGTGCCACAGTTTGGTGCTTGCCTGTGAGAGAAGGCGCGGTGCGGTGGCTTCCGCTGCTAAGAAAACTGGCCAAAAGCGGGATTGTCAGCGTACTTCTCGAAGGCGGGGCGATTACCGCGGCCGGCGCTTTGAAGGAGAAGATGGTCGACAAACTCCTGCTCTTCTATGCCCCAAAACTCCTGGGCGGCGACGCGCGTTCCATGATTGCTAGTTTGGGAGTGGAAAGAATCGATCAATCCGTCATGCTTCAAAGTATTCAGATTCGGAAATCAGGCGCCGACTTGCTGGTTTCAGGATACCTTGAGACGAGCGGGGCTGGCCGATTGCGCTAAGCTGAAAGGTTCGCCTGCATCATGTTTACCGGTCTGATCGAAGATGTCGGACGCGTCGCTAGCTTAGTGCTTAATAAGCAGTCAGCGGTTTTGACCGTCGAATCAAGTTTGGCGCTTCGGGGGATTCCACTGGGCGCTAGTATCGCCGTCAACGGCGCGTGCTTAACGGTCGTTCAGAAAGGCAAAGGGACAGTGGCATTTGACGTTTCGCCGGAGACATTGGAGCGCACCAGTTTAGCTACCGTCGAACCTGGCACACTGCTCAATCTCGAACGTTCGATGCGCCTCAAGGATCGCCTGGGCGGGCATTTGGTTACCGGCCACATAGACGGTGTCGGGAGTGTCCATTCGGTTGAAAAAAAAGGAGACTTCACGTTTTTTTCCTTTCGGCTTGCGCAACGTTTGGGATCACTGCTGGTCTCCAAGGGGTCGGTTGCCGTAGATGGAATTAGCTTGACTGTAAACCGATGCAGCGCCCGGGGGTTCAGCGTCGCGATTGTCCCATTTACTATGCAAAACACTAATTTGCGCGGCCGTAGGGTTGGTGATAAAGTCAATGTCGAGACAGATCTAATCGGCAAGTACGTTTGTCACTTCGTTAACCAACGAACTAAAATTCAGCTTTAACACTCGACGCCATTTCGGTACCACCATGCCCATCTCCAGTATTGATGAAGCCCTCGAGGACCTTCGCCAGGGGCGGATGATTATTCTCGTCAATGAGGAGGCTGCAGACAGCGACGGGTTTTTTTGCGTTCCGGCCGAGAAAGTCACCGCCGACATCATCAATCAGATGCTGCACCACGGTAGAGGGGTCATTTATCTGGCACTCACCGACGAGCGAATTCGCCAACTCGGCATTCTGCTGATCCCGCACGAGAGCAGCAACTTCTCGGGACATCTATTCGGAGCCGCCTTTTCGGCGCGTCTCGAAGGTGTTCCCGCTGTCTCCGCCAAAGGGCGCGCGCACACAATTCAAGTCGCTGTTGCCGATCAAGCAAAACATGCGGACTTAATTGTCCCGGGACATATCCAACCGATCCAAGCGCGCTCCGGGGGAGTCTTGGCGCGTTCGGGGCGAGCGGAAGCGTCGATCGATTTAGCTCGCTTGTGCGGGTTTACTCCTGCAGGGGTAATCTGCCACATTCTTAAAGACGACGGTTCTGTGGCGCTGTTGCCGGATCTGGAGAAGCTCGCGGAGCGACTGGAGATAAAAGTTGTCGCCGTGACCCGACTGATCGCTTATCGCTTGCGCAATGAGAGCTTGGTCAAACGAGCCGCCGAGGAGGTCTTTCCGACAATCCATGGCGGCATGTACAAGGCTATCGTTTATCGAAACGAAGTCGATGCTTCCGAGCATATGGCGCTCGTCAAGGGGGATATCAGCAACCCGGATAGCGTCCTAGTGCGTTTGCATTCGGAATGCTTGACAGGAGATGTTTTCGGCTCCGAGCGCTGCGACTGTGGCGATCAGATCCGCCAATCGCTGAAACTCATCGATCAGGCTGGCAAGGGCGTGCTCGTTTATATGCATCAAGAGGGTCGTGGCATAGGTCTCACCAATAAGATCAAAGCCTATGCCTTGCAGGATCGGGGTTTTGATACCGTGGAGGCAAATTTGGAGCTAGGGTTCAAGGAAGATCTCCGCGACTATGGGATCGCCGCTCAGATGCTGCGGGATCTGGGCGTGAAAAGTGTTCGCCTGTTGACCAACAACCCGCGCAAGATTTCCGGTATCGAAGAGTACGGGGTAACGGTGAAGGAGAGAGTTCCTCTTGAGGTATTGCCGCGCGATAGCAATATTCATTATCTTCGAACCAAGCAGAAAAAACTCGGCCATTTGTTAACCAATTTGGAAGCCAAGCCAGGCAAATCTTAACCCTCCTCTTATGGCCAATGTCATCGAAGGCAGTATTGACGCCCGCGGCATGAAAATCGGTGTCATAGTCAGCCGATTTAACAAATTTATCACTGCCAAGCTGCTAGAAGGCGCATTGGAGGGTCTTCAAACTCATGGCGCTGCGGATGATGATCTGACGGTGGTCCATGTGCCGGGCGCGTTTGAAATTCCCATCATCGCCGGACAAATGGCGGCCAGCGGAAAGTTCGATGCAGTCATGTGTCTGGGCGCCGTGATTCGTGGCGATACACCGCATTTCGAATATGTCTGCGATGCGGTGACGCATGGAATCAGCAAGGCTGTTTGGGAATACCGGGTACCGATCAGTTTCGGGGTCCTAACAACCGAAAACGTGCAACAGGCCATGGAACGCGCCGGAGTGAAGGACGCGAACAAAGGATATGAAGCTGCGTTAAGCGCTATCGAAATGGTAAGCGTGCTGCGCCAACTCGATAACATTCTTGGGTTATCTTCGTCGAGGGCGGGCACCCGACCCTTAGAGCATTCATAGGATTCTGTTAGTCATGGGAATTAGACGCAAGGGCAGGGAGTTGGCCCTCCAAGCCCTGTACCAGATCGAAATTACCGGCGACGCTTCAGCGGCGGCGGTTGATCTCTTCCTCAGTCATTTTGAAGGTAGTGCGCAAGCTAAAGAATTCGCGCGGCGTTTAGTCTCCGGCGTCGTCAGCCAGCGGCCGGATATTGACCGCTTGATCGACGAATGCACGGAAAACTGGAAGCTTGCGCGGATGGCCAAAGTGGATCTGCTAATTCTCCGGATATCCGCATACGAATTAATCTTCTGCCCCGACATTCCCCTCAATGTCAGTCTCGACGAAGCTATCGAGATGGGAAAACGTTTCGGGAGCGGTGATTCAGGCTCGTTTATCAATGGCGTGTTGGATCAACTGGCTCACGCAGAGATCGCCAAAGCTCACTGACTGCATGGAACCGCGTTACCAAGCCAAAGTAATCGAAGAAAAGTGGCAGACATTCTGGGAGGAGCATAAGTCCTTTCAAGCTTCCGAAGATTCGGCAAAGCCTAAGTACTACGTGCTTGAGATGTTCCCTTATCCTTCCGGTCGTATTCACATGGGTCATGTGCGTAATTACTCCATCGGTGATGTGGTGGCTCGCTACAAGCGCATGCGCGGATATAACGTTCTTCATCCGATGGGATGGGATGCCTTTGGCCTGCCCGCCGAGAATGCTGCCATCGAGCGCGGAATTCACCCGGAAAAGTGGACTCAGGAAAATATTTTGTACATGAAGGCGCAGCTCAAGCGTATGGGCCTGTCCTATGATTGGTCGCGTGAGATCGCCACTTGCCAAGCTGAATATTACCGTTGGAATCAATGGATATTTCTGCAGTTCTACAAACGCGGGTTAGCATACAAGAAGAGTTCTTTGGTTAATTGGTGTCCTTCCTGCGAGACGGTTCTCGCCAACGAACAGGTGATTGAAGGGGTTTGTTGGCGCTGTGAATCGACAGTGACTCAGAAAGAGTTGGATCAATGGTTTTTCCGCATTACAGACTACGCCGAGGATCTACTTCGCGATCTCGAACGACTACCTGGTTGGCCCGATAAAGTACTGCTGATGCAGCGCAATTGGATCGGCAAATCAGTCGGCGCAGAAATAAATTTTCCGCTTGCTGGGCGAGCCGAACCGCTGAAAGTCTTCACCACCCGTCCCGATACCGTATTTGGTGCGACCTTTATCTCGCTTGCGGTTGAGCATCCTCTGGCCTTGAAGCTCGCTCAAGGATTGCCGCAAGAAGATGCGGTTCGAGAATTTATCAACAAAATACAGCAGCAGAATTCGACCCGCCACGGCGCTGAAGAGGGTGAGAAAGAAGGGGTCTTCACCGGAGCGTATTGCACCCATCCAGTCACCGGCGCGAATATTCCGATTTATCTAGCTAATTTTGTGCTGATGGATTATGGGACCGGCGCGGTCATGGCGGTGCCTGCACACGACCAAAGGGATTTTGAATTCGCGCGCAAATACCGGTTGCCGGTGCGAGTCGTGATTCAACCCGCAGGCAGTGTTTTGCGCGCTCAAGAATTGACCGAGGCGTATGTTGATGAAGGCGTGATGATCAATAGCGGAGCGTTCAGCGGATTGACCAGCATCGAGGGAAAAGAAAGAGTTGCCGAACATCTGGAGAAACAAGGATGGGGTAAAAAGGCAATTCGCTACCGCCTCCGCGATTGGGGTGTCTCGCGGCAACGTTATTGGGGAACACCGATTCCAATTATCTATTGCGACAAATGTGGTGTTATGCCTGTCCCGGAAGAGCAGCTTCCTGTTACTCTTCCCATTGATGTGCCGTTTACCGGCAGAGGGCGCTCGCCGCTGGCTGAAAGTAAAGATTTCAATGAAGTTCAGTGCCCTCGATGCGGTGGCGCCGCTCGTCGCGAAACCGATACCATGGATACTTTCGTTGATTCCTCTTGGTATTACTTGCGTTATGCTTCTCCGAAATCGATTGCCGCTCCTTTTAATGCTAAGCAGGCCCAGTACTGGATGCCGGTGGATCAATATATCGGCGGTGTCGAGCACGCGGTACTTCACCTGCTCTACGCTCGCTTCTTTACCAAAGCGCTGAGGGATATAGGGCTTGCCAAAATGGATGAGCCTTTTACGAATCTCCTTACTCAAGGGATGGTTTGCAAAGAAACCTACCGCTGCCCTGAGCATAACTGGCTCCTGCCCACCGAACTTGGCGGTTCGGAAAGGGACGGATGGCGCTGCCCTCAATGCGCACGCCCGATCGAAAAGGGTCGGATCGAAAAAATGTCCAAGTCGAAGAAAAACATTGTCGATCCGGAAGAACTGGTCGCAGCCTATGGAGCCGACACCGCTCGGCTATTCACATTGTTTGCGGCCCCTCCCGAGAAGGATCTTGAATGGAGCGACCAAGGAGTTGAGGGCGCATATCGGTTTCTCAGCCGGCTGTGGCGCTTTGTTTTGCATAACCGAGAGATGCTGCTTGATGGTAAAACCGATTCGCGGCAGCTAAATGGATCCGCTGAGGTGCGCGAGCTGCACCGCATGATCCACCGGACGATCAAGAAGGTCACGGATGACATCGACGGAAGGTTCCACTTTAATACCGCGATTGCGGCTATCATGGAGCTCTTTAACGCGCTCACGATCGCCGCTGGCCGGCAGGAAGGACACCCGGCTGCGCCGGTTATCCGGACCGGCATGGAAACCATCATCCAGCTCCTCTATCCATTCGTGCCGCACTTGATGAGCGAACTCTGGCTAAGCCTGGAAAAAAGTCAGCCACTGGATCAAATACCCTGGCCGGAGTATTCACCGGAGGCGCTCAACGAAGAGCAAGTTCTTATCGTCTTGCAAGTCAACGGCAAAGTGCGCGGGAAAATAACCGTCCCTGCCGATACTCAAAGAGATCAAGTTGAAAGTGATGCTCTGGCGGAGCCGAGAGTTAAAGCTTTCATCGGCGGGAAAAAGGTTGAGCGAATCGTTTATGTACCGCGGCGACTTCTCAACATTGTCTTGGAGGGATGAAGCTTGAGATATACTCTGCGGCAAACTATCAGACGGGCAACTGCGTTAACAATCCTCGGTCATTGCGCCGCTTTGACCATGGCCGGCTGCGGCTATTCATTTGCCGGCCGGAGCGAGACGTTTCCGGACGACATTCGCACGGTTTACATCGAACCGTTCATAAATCAAACGCGCAACGTCGGTTTGGAGAAAGAGCTAACTTCGGCACTGCGCAGCGAATTTTATCGACGCGGGCAACTCCGTGTCGTCGACAATATTGATCAGGCGGACGGGATTGTTGCGGGAGTAGTGCGAACGTTCGAAAGCCATGTCGCCTCAGTTAACCGCAGGGATGAAGTGCTCCAGTATGAAACTGCGATGATTGTCGATGCGTCGCTGCGTCGACGAGAGCCCAATGAAATCATTTGGCGGACCCAGGGCACTCGCCTGACGGATATCTATGGAGGCTCTCGAGCAGCAGTAGTGACAACTTCGTCGGAATTCAAAACCGGGACGTTGAACGCGTCGGACGTTCGGCGGCTGACCGATATCCAATTGACTGAGACAGAAAACCGCGCGGTGCGGGGACAACTAGTCGAACGTTTTGCGCGAGAGCTGCATCAAAGATTGATGGAAATGTTCTAACGCCGATGTCTCCGTCGGCGCATTCGACACAAAGCGGGATAAGATTGCTATACAGACGCAGAGGTGCGAGCGGCCGCCCGCGCCAATCGAGAAAGCCAGCGCGATGCAGTATTTCGATTGAGGATTCCCTTGCTCACAGCCTTACCCAATGCTTTATTGACGGCTTTGATGTCAGCGGCCGGAGAATCGGCAGTCTGATTTGAGACTGCTTGGCGCGCTTTTTTGATCAAAGTCCTTACCTTGGATCTTGTCTCCTGGTTCCTTGCCTTTCGTTTCAGACTTTGCCTGTGTCTCTTAATAACCGAGGGATGAACTGCCAAGCTGGCCTCCTAGAAATGTTTCCATTTACTTACCACCTCGGGTTATCGGAGTCAATTTGAACGAGGAACTCGGGAAGTTAACACGGGCCGCCGGGGTGGTAGGCTTCTTCACCTTGCTCAGCCGGGTCTCGGGCTTGTTTCGCGATATTGTTATCGGGTTTCTGTTTGGCGCGCAGGGTGCCGCCGATGCCTACTTTGTCGCCTTTAGAATCCCCAACCTTTTAAGGCGCCTGACGGCCGAGGGCGCTTTGACAGCCGCGTTTATTCCGGTCTTTACCAACTACATGGCAAAGGAGGGAAAGGCCGAAGCCATTAGAGTCACTCAAATTGTGTTTACGTTTTTAACTATATTTTTGGGATTGATTACGCTACTCGGTATCGTTTTTGCTCGCCCGCTTACGCAGTTTTTCGCTCCTGGTTTTGTCCAGGAGCCTGAAAAATTTTACATGGCAGTGGCGCTGACCCGTTGGATGTTTCCATATATCTTTTTTGTCAGCCTGGTTGCATTAGCCATGGGAGTACTCAACGCCCTCCGCCATTTCATGGCGCCAGCCATGTCACCAGTTCTATTCAATCTCTGCAATATCATCTGCGCGATTGTCTTTTACCCGTTACTGGATGAGCCGATTCTTGGCTTAGGCTTTGGAGTTCTCATCGGTGGAGCGGCGCAACTTCTATTTCAGATACCTTATTTGCTGAAACAAGGTATTCGTTTACGGTTTAATTTCGATTTCAAACACCCTGGCCTCGGCCGTTTGTTGTATCTGATGGGCCCTGCGGCGTTCGGCGCAGCGGTTTATCAAATCAATGTTCTGGTCAGCACTATGCTCGCTTCCTTTCTGCCAAGTGGAAGCGTTTCTTATCTTTATTATGCAGATCGATTTTTAGAGTTTCCCGTGGGAATCTTTGCCATAGCCCTTGGCACCGCAGCGCTGCCAAGCTTTTCTAGCTTGGTGGTCAAGGGCAACATCCAAGAACTCCGCGCGACTCTGGCGTACGCCCTCAGAATCGTTAATTTCATTTGTTTGCCTGCCACCGCCGGCTTAGCTGTCTTGGCCGTTCCCCTATTTGCGATCTTTTTTCAACGCGGCGCATTCGATGCGACTGCGACTCTAAAGTCGGCCCAAGCGCTTATTTTTTTTTCATTTGGACTCTGGAGTATCTCAGGCACGAAGTTAGTCGCGCCGGTGTTCTATGCTATCGAGGACACGAGAACTCCTGTTTTAGTTGGAATCATCGCGTTTATCGTCAATCTTCTTGCCAGCCTCGCGCTGATGGGTGAGATTGTCCTCGAACCGGATTCCGCTGGAATCATGGCCCAGGCAATGGCTATGGCATCAGTTCGTATCGGGTTGAGTTCGCTCGGTCACGGCGGACTTGCCCTGGCGACTACGATTTCTTCATTGTGCAATTTTTTCATCTTGCTGCTTATCCTGCACAGGCGCCTAAAAGGAATTCCACTACGGGAGGTCGCCTACTCGTTTTTCCGGAACCTCATCACTACGGTGATTATGGCTTTACCGCTTATTTGGGTTGTTGGGAATATCGACTGGACAGGCACTACATTGCCGATTTATTCGAAAGCCTTGATTCTCGCCGGCCTAATCGTTCTCGGGCTGATATTGTATCTCGCGCTCAGTTATCTGCTCAGGAGTCCTGAATGGCCGATCGTGGAACAATTCCGGCGCGCACTAAAGTCGCGCCTGTACCGGGCGCTAACCTAAATGCAGACCGTACGAGTAAAAAAACTGCTGTCAAACTGGGCATTCTGCTGGATTCGGGATCTGTCGCCGCCTAGAGGCCGATCGATGTTCGGTTATCAACAACTTATGCACAAAACCTGTGGCAAACTGTTTCCGTGTTCACCCTGATGCTGCCGCGGCAGGCTTGCGCTGCCGACTACAAACCGATAGCTACTCGTCGCATTAGACTCTCGCCTATTATGTTTTCTTCTTTCAAATAAGAACTCGGGAGCTTGTGACGGACCTTGAGACGATCTACCGCAAAGAATTCGTAACCGGTCTGATATGATGGTTGATTGCTTCCGGCGTATGCGTTCCAAGAGCCGAAAAGCCTTGCATCCGGGACTGAGTTATGTAATAGAATTTGCTTAGTTAAATTTTTTTGATGTGTGACGGGAAAGGAGGTGAACTAATGATCGGTAAGAAAATTATTTTGTTGTCAGGGATATCCCTCTTCACTTTGACTCTCGCAATTGCAGGGTGCGGCAAGAAAGAAGAGCCGGCGCCACCGCCGCCTCCGCCTCCACCAGCTGCAGAGCCAGCACCGGCGCCGGCTCCGGCGGAACCGGCACCAGCAGCTCCGACACCAGGTGGTGATACAGGGGCTCCAGCAACAGGTGAAAAAGTTCCTGAAACGAAGGACGAGGCGAAAACCAAGTAAGGTCTTAGCTCCTAACAGGTTATTTGCCAACCAAAAAGGGGAAGGGTATTTATCCTTCCCCTTTTTGTAATTTCCGCCCTGGAAGGCCTGTGGCATCGGATAGTTATTTAACTTTCTCGGAGCATCTTGAAGAGCTTCGCTGGTGTTTACTCAGAGCGTTGGCTGCGATTGTTGTTGCGACGCTGGCCTGTTATTTTTTCGCCGATGCGATCTTTGGGTTTATGGTGGCTCCGCTCAAGCAGATTCTGCCGCCTGGCCAAAATATAATTGGAACGACCGTCACCGAAGCCTTTTTCACCGAAATCAAAGTCGCGTTTCTAGCGGGCGTGCTTTTTTCATCTCCTTTCATCTTTTACGAAATTTGGCGCTTCATCAGACCGGGCCTAATCGGCGACGAGGGCAGGTTGGTCATTCCGTTTGTTGTATGCGCGACCCTATTTTTCCTCGGCGGCGCCTATTTCTGTTACCGAATTGTCCTTCCCGTGGCGTTTTCCTATTTTATAGAACAGTACGGCACACTCGGGGTTACTCCGGCAATTCGCTTGGGCGAGTACTTCACTTTTTTTTTTCGTATGGTCTTGGCTTTCGGAATCACCTTTGAGTTGCCGATCATCACATTTGTTCTGGTCCGGCTCGGAGTTTGGGATCACCGCTTTATGCGACGGTCCTTTCGTTATGCGGTCATTGTGATATTCATACTGGCTGCGTTTTTAACGCCGACGCCGGATATCATTAATCAATTGTTGTTAGCAGTACCGATGCTGCTGCTATACATCTTGAGTATCGGCGTCGCGTATATTTGGCGTAAAGCTGAGTGAACGTGGTTTATCGTCATAGGGAAGAGGA
>Ga0307409_100001850_pt1 | contig 10759 bp, 16 predicted proteins | sample 322Ometagenome_2_FD_203888 | JGI IMG/M metagenome (GOLD analysis project Ga0307409, IMG submission 203888) | Maize rhizosphere microbial communities from greenhouse at UC Davis, California, United States - 322HYB-O-2 | ecosystem: Host-associated > Plants > Roots > Rhizosphere > Soil | place...
AGACCGAGAGCGAACGCCGCGCACGGGGATAGTCACGCCGCCCGCTTCTGACGCGATTCGCCCCATAGCACTCTCAGCGACGCCTCGCTGTGATACCCACCTGATCATTACCCAGTAACGTGCGGAACCGTCTCGGACGCGCAGGCTCGCACTAGAGCCGCAGTGACCCAGCCTGGGTTGCGTTCCACAGGCGCGCAGTATTTAATGAAACTGTTAATTAAATGGAGGGTTAAGTGTCAATCGATCAGCTCAGCTTCACGTTCGCCGCTCTCGCCGATCCGACGCGCCGCTCGATCCTGACCCGGCTCGCCGAGGGGGAGGCGACCGTGAACGAGCTGGCGGAGCCGTTCTCGGTGAGCCTGCCTGCGATCTCGCGCCATCTTAAGGTGCTTGAGCGCGCCGGATTGATCGTGCGCGGCCGGGAGGCGCAGTGGCGGCCGAGCCGGCTGCAGGCCGACCCGCTCGACGAGGCGGTGGAGTGGATGCTGGCGCGAAAGGCGACGTGGCAGGCCCGGATGGACCGACTCGAGACGCATCTGCACAGAACAGGAGAACAGCATGAATGAACCGACGCCCGTGGCGGCCGCCGATCAGCAGGTCCTGATCACACGCATCTTCGACGCGCCACGCGAAGAGGTGTTTAAGGCATGGACCCAACCCGACCAAGTGGCGGCGTGGTACGGCCCCGAGCACTTCGACACACCACGCGAGCAGATCCACATCGACCTCCGCGTCGGCGGGCGGTATGAGCTCACCATGGTTCAGCGCGATAGCGGCGCCGAATTCGCGATCGGCTACCAGATCGTCGAGCTCGTGGAGCCGGAACTGATCGTCCTACGCTCCGACCCAATGCCACAGATGGGAATGCACGAGCCCACGATCACCCGCGTGGAGTTCAACGACCACGGCGCCAAAACGCGGATGACGCTCAGCGACGGACCCTACCCCGCCGGCCGCGACCACGCCGAGGCCGGATGGACCGCCGCCTTCGACAACCTCGCCACACTCCTCGCCTGATAACAACCCCCACTGCACCAGCGCGTACCAGCCCGCCCTGGCCCCCGGCCAGATGGATCTGTTCAGTTGCGTCGGATTTGAGTTGTCCAGCTGTAGGAATCCATCCGTACCTTCGACGAGCGGTGCGCCCTCACGTCGCGGACAGCGCGAATCCGTTCCGGTGCGGTGAATGCTGTCGCCCAGCCTCCGCCCATGCGAGCGCACCTGCTGGGACAACATGCCGAGCGCCACATTAGGTCTAATGGCGCAGCCGCGGCGGTAGGTCCGCAGTGATCTGCTCGTTGGTGCCTGACTAACCGAATGGCCCAAAGCATGCATACCCCTTGCCTGGCACCACCCCTGATCCGCCAGAAACGTCTGACTGTCGAGCGGCTCGCAGCGCCGTCCTACGCCGGCCGGAGACCCTCAGCTTAGGCAGGACGAGCCGATGAGCCTCCTGAGCCGAGCCTTCGGCGTACAGCCCCGCCACCCCTACGCGGTGCGGATTCAACGCGACCTTGTGATCCCGGCCGCCGACGAAGTGGCTTCGCTGGCGAACCGCTTCTACGCAGCCGACATCGACCAACCCCCACTGGTGCTGCTCCGCAGCCCGTACGGCCGTGGCGCGGCGCTGGACCGGGTGCCGCAACCGCTGGCCGAACGCAGCTACCAGGTGCTGTATGTGAGCCTGCGCGGGACCGGCGGCTCCGGCGGAGTTCGATGATTCACCATTGACCCGGCCGACGCCGACGGCACGCTGTCGTGGTTGCGCGAGCAGCCGTGGTTCGGCGGCGTGCTAGCTACCTGTGGCGCCAGCTACCTCGGTTATGTCCAGGGGGAGCTAGCCGCCCGCGACATCCCGGAATGGAAGATCGCGGTCATCCAGGACGCACCGTCGGAGTTCGCCCATCAGTTCATGTATCCGGGCGGTGGATTCGCGCTGGGCAACGCGCTCGGTTAGGTGCAGATCGTCGATCGCATGTTTCGTGCTCATCGTGGAACACTCCCCCAATTCTTCGGTGTGTTCACCGGCCCAAAGTCGATGCGCCGCGCGGTAGCCACACTCCCGTCGCAGACGCCGACATCGCGCTGACCGGGCGGCGGGTGCGATGGTTTCAGGAGTGGATCTGCTACGCCCCGGACGACCCGTATTGGCAGGCCACTGATCATCGCGCCAACGCCGCCCGGATGCCGCCGGTGGTCTACCTGCAGGGCGGCTGGTACGACTTCTTCCTCCGCGGGATGTTGGCCGACTACGCCGCGTTGCGGACGGCCGGTCGCACTGTCCGGTTGCTGATTGGGCCTTGGGGGCATGGGCGCGGTCTCTACACCCGCGTCGGGATGGGTGATGCTCGCTGGATGCCGTGCTCGCCGACGACACGCCACCCTCAGGGGCGCGAGTGTTCTTACAGGTTCTCGCCGCTGGACCAACCTGCCCGGCTGGCCCCCACCCGTCTGCGACACCGCCCGGTATCTACACCCGGCCGGCCAGCTCAGCGCCCACCTAGCCTCCGCCGGCCCCCAAGCCGGTTTCGCTATGACCCGGCAAATCCGACCCCTCCATCGCAGGTACCGCGGTCGGATTGTCCGCAGGCCCCGCCGACAACCGCGCCTCGAAGCTCGACCGGATGCTCTTACCTTCACCAGCGATCCCCAAGCCGCCGATCTCGAGGTGATCGGCCCCGGTGCGAGTCCGCCTGCATGTGCAGTCATCGCTGGCGCACATCGATCTGCATGCCCGGCTCTGTGACGTCACCCGCCGCGGCCGGTCGATCAACGTATCCGATGGGGTCGTGCGCCTGACCGATGCGACCCCGGATACCGCACTTCCCGTCGAGTTCGCTCTCTGGCCAATCGCGCACACGTTCCGGCGAGGGCATCGGATCCGGCTGCAGGTCTCCGGTGGCGCCCATCCCCGCTACGGACGCAACCACGGCACCGAAGAGCCGTTCGCCACCAGCACATGGCTACAGGCCAGCGACCGCACGGTGCTCCACGACGCCCCACACCCTCTGCCGTGTGGCTACCCGTGTACGGCTGACCGCCACAGGTTGGCCGGCCGGCCGGGTATATCCGGCTGAGGGTCGATCGATCCCAGGAAACCCGGACGTGAACGCTCTGATCGAACAAGGCCACACCTGTTGCCAGAATGTTAGAATGTAACATTCTGCTGTGGGTAAGTCAGCGACTACGCGGGCGCGTCTCCAGCGGGAGGCTCTGCGGCTGTTCACCGACCGCGGCTACGACGAGACGACAGTCGGGGATATCGCCGCTGCGGCAGGGGTCACGCAGATGACGTTCTTCCGGTACTTTCCGGCCAAAGAGCTGGCGGTGGTCGATGATCCGTATGATCCGGCGATTGCTCGCGCGGTGGCTGCCCAGGCGGATGATTTGCCGGTTGTGGAGCGGGTCCGTCGCGGTCTGCTCGCCGCCTGGGAGCAGCTGGAGGACGCCGACGACGCGGAGTTCCGGCTGCGGCTGCGGATTGGCGCCGGCCATCGAGGGCTGCGGGCCCGAATGCGGGAGAACAGCGTACGGACGGAGGCAGCCATTGCGGCCGCGTTGACCGAGAGGGGCGTGCCGGCATTCCGGGCGGTGGTGGCCGCGGCTGCGGTGATCGGTGCGCTGACGGCGGCTTTGTTGGAATGGGCGAACGATCCCGACGCCGGGCCGATGGGCGATGCCGTCACGGCCGCGCTGGCGTTATTGGAAATCCAGCCGCCGCAATGAGTACCGTCACGATCCGAGCGCACGCGATCACCAGGCGCTTCGGAGACGAGCAGGCTGTTGCCGGGGTCGACCTGGAAATCCAGGCGGGGGAGATTGTCGCCCTGGTTGGTCTCAACGGGGCCGGCAAGTCGACCTTGATGCGGCTGCTGCTGGCGATGCTCCGACCAGACGGTGGAACGGCGGAGATGTGGGGCTGCCCGGTGGCGGATGCCGACCGCGCTGTGTGGAGCCGAGTGGGGCACCTGATTGAGACTCCGCCCCGGTATGGCGAATTGACTGTGGCGGAATCGGTCTACTCCGCCGCGCGCCTGCAAGGGTTGGGTCAGCGGCCGGCGCGCGTCGCCGCGGCCGCGATCATCACCGATTTGGAGCTGGACCATTGGCAGCATCGAGCGACTCGCACGCTGTCACTGGGGAATCGGCAACGTCTTGGGCTCGCCATGGCCCTGGTTCATCGGCCGGATGTGCTGGTTCTGGATGAACCCGGCAACAGCCTCGACCCGCTTGGGGTGGTACGGGTCCGGCTGCTGCTGCGGACGCGCGCCAGCGACGACGGAGTCTCGGTCCTGGTGTCCAGCCAGCATCTCGATGAGGTGGCCCGGATGGCTGATCGGATCCTGCTGCTGCATCACGGTCAGATCATCGGCGGCCTCGATCCACACGGCGCTGACGTGGAGCACCAGTTCTTCCAACGGCTACTCGAAGCCGACCGGGCCGAGCGGAGGCCGCGATGAACGCTGCCCTGGAGTTCGAGCTGCTGAAAGCCCGACGAGCAGGCGTGTTCCGGTGGGGGGCAGTGGTCGTCGCTGTCGGCGTACCGGCCCTGTCCACGGGCTTCTTCGAGCTGGTCCGGCTGGGAGGAAACTCCCCGTCCGCGGCCAAGGCAGCGACGATGATCACCGAACTGACCCTGGCCGGTCTCCTTGGCACCGCTGGGCAGGTGCTGTCCGTGGCGATCCTGATGACGGCCGGCATCGCCGCGTCGTGGAGCTTCGGCCGAGAGTTCGTCGACGACGCGCTGCCCGCGCTGTTCGCCATTGCGACACCCCGCTCGTCGGTGGCCGCCGCAAAGTTCGTCGTACTGGCCGGTTGGGCGCTTATCACTGTTGTTTCGACGGTCATCCTCACCGTAACCGGCGGCCTGCTCGTTGGACTCGACATGAACGCGGCGGCCGTCCAGACTGCGTCTCAGGTCGCCGCCGTCGGTCTGCTAGGCGCAGCGTTGGCCGCACCAATAGCACTGGTTTCCAGCTGGCGCCGCGGTTACCTGCCAGGAATCGTCGCCTTGGTGGCCGTCGTGGTCGTCACCCAGCTCGTCACCGCCCTCGGCGCCGGCGCCTGGTTCCCCTACGCAGCGCCAGCACTGTGGATGGGCATGGGCGGCGCGGCCGCCGCTAGCGAGGTGTCAATCATCCAGCTGCTGCTACCGCTCCCGGTTGCGGCTCTGGCCGTCGTCGCGACGCTCAGCTGGTGGAGGCGCGCCGAGGCGCGCTGAACCCTGACCGCTCTGAATCTACGATCACGGCGCGTCGGAGGCACCACACCGCCATCAGTTTTTGATGCTCTGCCATTCCTCTTTCCCGGGAATGCCTTCAGATCGTGGACCACACCCTCTATCTGGTTGATGGTGACGACCTATCTGGTTGATGGTGACGACCCGATCGAGGTCGTCGACTGGTTCCTCGGTATGAACGCCGACCACCTGGGAAGCGCGCACGTGACATAAGAGGTTCTGTTGATCTACGGGGAACATGACAGCTTCCAGCCGCCGTCGCCCGCCCGCGCCCAGGCCAAGGCACTCACAGCCGCGCGCAGCGTCACGGATCGCATGTTCACCAAAGTCCGAGGATGCTGATCAACACTGCCAGATCGGCAACATCGGCCTCGCGTGTCGTGTGCTGACGACATGGCCGCCGGACACCAGCCAGGAACCGATTGGCCTGGACTAAGTCGCCGCATCACCAGGCATTTGTCGACGCAATCTCCTCAAGAATGCCCACCGCTTTGGCGACGCCGTCTTCTAACCGCAGCCCCTCGGAAACTGCCTGTGCGCGATGTCGGTAGCTAGCGTTCCGTCCCAACATGCTGAGTCGGTCCGCCAGCTCGCCAACGCTGAGTCGACGCACCGGCAACGGTGCAGGACCCAGGCCCAGATCCTTGACTCGCTGCGCCCAGAAGCCCTGATCACCCAGCACGGGACAAACCAGGGTGGGACGACCCGCCAACAGACCAGCAGCGGTCGTTCCAGCTCCGCCATGGTGAACCACGCCGACCGTCCGGGGAAAAAGCCAGGCGTGCGGGACTGCTTCGACGACGTGCACACCGTCGGGCGGCGAGCCCAGCTCGAGACCACCCCAGCCGGTCGCCACGACGGCACGGACTCTGGCCTTCTCGATAGCGCCGACCACGATCTGACCCCGAGTCCAGGTATGTTTGCCAAATCCCATGCTGCCGAACCCGATGTAAACCGGGGGTTCCCCGGCCGCCAGGAAGTCCACAAGCTCTGTCGGCGGATGCCATGTCTCAGGCTCATCGAGGAACCAGTAGCCGGTGACATGTGCGTGCGCCGCGTAGTCCTCCGGAACCGGTACGACATGCGAACTGAACCCATAGAGCACCGGCACCGGACGGCCGTCTGGGAACCGTAGATAATCACTCCAGCGACTCATCGCGGACAATCCCAAAGTCTCCCGCCGAAACGAGTTGATCATCCCGCCATAAGCCACTGCAGTGAACCGATTGAACTGATAGCTCAACTTGTTGGCTGAGCCACCGAACGGCCAATGGGCGACGAACGGAATCGGGAACGCTCTCGTCGGCGTCAAGAACGGCAGCGGCAGCGACACCACCGCCGGCACCTGGAGGCGCTCCGCAATATGCAGGCCGCCCAGCATCTTCGGGTGGTAGACGAGCAGGCTCGGCTTGAACTCGCACGCCGCCTCCCACTGATCCAGCAAGGCGGACCGCATCGCGGCGGACATCCGACTCACCAAACGGAGGGCATCCGACGCTCCAGCCATCCTGGGCATCTCCGACCGAACCAAGTCCAGCATCTCGTTGCCCATGTGCACGTAGTCGACACCAGCTCCGACGACCAGACTCCGAAAGCCCTCGGCAGTACACACAGCCGCCTCATGGCCGGCCGCCCGAAGCCCCTTCGCCAAGGCGACGAACGGTCGAACATCACCAAGCGTCCCAAACGCGAGAATCAGGACACGCACTGCGACCAGTCCATCGAAAACCCTTCGGCTCGACATCGCCAATCGCCGACCAGGCTTCCCGGCACACCATGATCACTGTAGCCCGCCCGTTCGCCGGCGCTCGACGAGCCTCATCACGCCAGATCTGTCCACGATTTTCGGTGCAGCCGACCCCGGACGACGCCCATCCCCGACCTGGGAACAGCCCGGCTCGCCGGCAACGTGGGCCGGTCGCCACCGTTCCCTGGTGCGGATCGTCCACCGCGCCATGGTCGTCGCCGAGCACGTCAGGCTTGAGCGATCGATTTCAATCGGTTCTCCGAAGGCCGCACAGCATCCTGGTCAGCGCCGTCCAAGGGCACCGAAGAGGTGGCTAGGTCCGTCATAGCGATGACGGCGGCTGCGCGGATGTCACCCAGCGAACGCGAAGTAGCGCAGCCAAAGGTAAGGCGCCGCGAGCAGGATAGTCACCACAGTCACGATGGCGCCCTTCTTGGTGAACTCCCAAAACGAGATGGGAGAACCGGACCGCATCGCAATGCCAAGGACGACGACGTTGGCGCTGGCGCCGATCGCAGTCAGATTGCCACCGAAGTCCGCCCCGATCGCCAGCGACCACCACAGGGCGTCGGCCTGCACCGGATCGCCGATGCCCTGAGTCAGTTGGAGCACGATCGGGCTCATGGCTGCGGTATAGGGGATGTTGTCGACAACGCCGCTGAGCAAGGCTGAGACGAAGAGGATCAGCATGGTGGCGGTGAGTGGGTCGCCGCCGGTGGCCCGCGCCGCAGCTTCGGCCAGCTGGGTGATGACCCCGGTCTTGACGAGCGCGCCGATCATGACGAACAGACCGGCGAAGAAGAGCAGCGTTTCCCATTCCACGCTGGGCATGAAGTCGCGCGGCTTGCTGCGCGATAACAACACCAAGACGCCTGCCCCGAGCAGCGCCACCACAGACGGCTCGATGTGAAAAGCGGCATGACCGATGAACCCGATGAATACCGCAATTAGTACGGCTCCGCAGATGATCAGCAGCCGGCGGTCCTTGATGGCCTCCCGCTCGTTCAGCCCCATCACATCTGCGACTCTGTCTGGATCACCCTGGAAGGAGCCGCGAAATAAAAGCGGCAACATGGCGACCAAGACGGCGATAGCCAGAGCCGCAATGGGCGTCATGTGTAACAGGAAGTCGTTGAAAGTCAGCCCGGATCGGCTTGCGATGATGATGTTCGGCGGGTCGCCGATCAAGGTGGCGGCGCCGCCGATGTTGGACGCCAGAACTTCGGCGATCAAGAAGGGAACCGGGGAGACGCCGAGCCGCTCACACACCAGCAAGGTGACCGGGGCGATCAGCAGCACTGTGGTGACGTTGTCCAGCATGGCCGAGGCGACCGCCGTGATCAGCACCAGCAGCACCATCACTCGAAACGGTGAGCCCTTTGCGCGCTTCGCCGCCCAAATGGCGATGTATTCGAACACCCCGGTCTGTCGCAGGATTCCGACGATGATCATCATGCCGAGCAGCAGAAATATGACATCCCAGTCAACGCCGGTGTCATGGGAGTAAAACGCGTCCTCCGACGACGCCACCCCGACAGCAAGAATGACGCCGGCGCCGGCGAGCGCTGTCACCATCTTGGGAACCCGCTCGGTGGCTATCAGAATGTAGGCGATAACGAAAGTCGCCACCGCGACGACGGCCATCAGGCCGCTTCGCTCGTGATCGACCAGCCCTGCGTCAGCCTGGCTGTAGCGCGAGCTCCAGCAGCCGGGACGCGCTGATCACGCCGATCAATTTGTCGCCTTTCATAACTGCGGCCAACGGGCAGCGCAGCCTGGCCATGATCGCGGCCACCTCGATGATGGTGTCGTCGTGATTGACAGCAGCCAGCTCGCGACGCTCGGTCGGCAACAAGTCGCGGACCCGCTTGCTGGCCAATTTGTCGCCCGCACGGTCGGCCATCGACTCGTTCATCACCCGCGCCAATGACGGGTCGTCCTGAACATAGCCAGGGACCAGAAACCTCACTACCTGAGAGGCCGGAAGGATCGAATGGGGCGAACCATCCGCTTCGGTGACAACCAACGCCGGGAGTCGTCGTTGAGCCAGGAGCCGGGCCGCCTCGAGCGCACTCGCGTCCAAGTCGACCAGCGGCATGTCCTCCGCCATCTGCTCGGCGTGCACGCCGCCAGCGTACGCTGCGCGTCCAGCAGGACGTATTGGTCAACGCGCCCGCAGACAAAGTTAAGGAAGTCATCAGTCAGCCTTCGTCGGAGTGCCGCGCAGCGACATGCTGAGCGAGATTGCCGACCAGACTTCCCGGCGCACCTGGGATTAGTGGACTTGTTGAAGGGCGAGCCTAGCGGATCAACACTCAGAGCGACGGATGAGGTGCTTGACCAAGGTGCCGATGGCACTCCGTGGGTGTACGACCGAGCCGTCCGGTGCGCGGGACAAACGATCCCGGCTGCTTTGGTCCTATGAGTGGCCAGGAATTAGCAGCCAGCAGTCTTGCAGCCGAACGGCTCAGCTGCGGGCTCGGCTCGGAGCGGGCTGCGACCGCTGCCGCATACATCACCGCCCGCGCAGCTCCACTCGTCCTGAGAGAGAGATAGGTGGCCCACAAGAGTCAAAAATGCCTATGCCCGGCGAGAAACGGACAGTTAGTCTCTGTCATTCGACCTGGCGATTTCCGAAGCCGGTGACCTGCGGTTTGGCCAAGAAGACTGACACTGAGGTCATCAGTTTCTTTGTCAGTTTCTCTTGCCATTGTTGGGCGCAGCCCGGCACTGCGCTTCGCACCAGCCCAGATCCTTCAGAATTCACGGGATGAGAGGGTCGTAAAGGCTCACAGGGAAGTCCCACCAAGCCGAGGCGGCGCCCGGTCTCGGCGTCGCGCGTTAGGAGCCACCCATGTACCAGCAATCCAACGCCGCCCATTACGGATCGGCGGCATGAACCGCGACGGCGTGCGGCAGGCCGCCCATCTGTTGCGCACACATGTGACCAGCCTCGGTGCGCACGATCACCTGGCCCAGGTGGTGACCGTGGCTAGCCTCGTGTACGCCGACCGGCTGAACCAACCGCCGATCTACCCCGGGTGATCCGAATACAGTCGAGGAGGTCAGCACGAGATTCAGCGAGATCCTCGGTGACCAGCTCGATCTCGCCGCCATCATTCTGAGCGGCGCGGGCGGGATGCTCAACATAAGCCCCGTCGCCGTATAAGTGCGTTGACGTGCGGTGTTCCTTAGCTCACCCGAGTCTCGCGCGCGCATGCGAGCCCACGCGGGGAAGGTAAGACGGGCGGAGAGCTCGACGGGGGTTAGCGGCCGGGTGCGGCCGGCCCGTTCGGACGCTGGCCGGGTGTTTGGTACGGGCGCCGGCTGTCGTCGTGCCGGCGACTAGGTGCGGTGTGTGCTGCCTGCCGTCCGTCGGTCCTCGCATCTGTTGGCGGGCAGGCGGCACGCGCGATGTGCCGGTCGAGGCGTTGTTTCCAGAGGGTCGGGAGCGTTTCGAGTTGGCCTCCTGCTCCGGTTGGTCGCGGGTCTTGGGGATTAATGCCGTTGGCGGCGCGCCACACTGCGATTTCGCCGATGAGGGCGGTGCTTGGGTGACCTCCCGGTGCAGCCCAGACTGGCTCGCCGTCACCTTGGCGGGCGTGGCCCTGGACCTGGGCGGCGAGGTCGGCGACGAGTTGGGATCGCTTTGTCAGGTAGGGCCCCCAGCCCGGATGGCTACGGAGTGTTTCTGGAATGCCCGGGAGCCAAGGCAGCGGACCTGGGTCAACAGGCGCCAGCTCTGGGAGGCGCCAGTAGAGGACGGCGGCCAT
>Ga0307409_100001852_pt1 | contig 10756 bp, 8 predicted proteins | sample 322Ometagenome_2_FD_203888 | JGI IMG/M metagenome (GOLD analysis project Ga0307409, IMG submission 203888) | Maize rhizosphere microbial communities from greenhouse at UC Davis, California, United States - 322HYB-O-2 | ecosystem: Host-associated > Plants > Roots > Rhizosphere > Soil | place...
CAGAAATGCTTCGCCTTCTGCACCTACTGCTTCCGGCACGCGCAGGTGCGCGGCGACGACGATATGTTCATCCAGGAGGACATCGTCCAGATCCACGACTACCTGCGCGCCCACCCGGAAGTGACCGACCTGCTGATCACCGGCGGCGACGCGGGTTACATCCCGGTCGAGCGTCTGCGGCAGTACGTCATGCCGATCATCCAGGACCCGCGCCTGCTGCACGTGCGCACGGTTCGCCTCGGATCGCGCATGCTCACGTACCAGCCGGAGCTCATCCTCACGCGGAAGTACGACCGCATGCTCGCGCTGTTCGACACGATGCACGACAACGGCGTGCAGCTCTCGTGGATGTCGCATTTCTCCACGCCGCGCGAACTGCTCAACCCGAGCACGATCGCCGCGATCCGCCGGCTCCAGCGCCACGGCGTCGTCGTCCGCAGCCAGAGCCCGATCATGAACCACATCAGCCTGTTCACCGACGAGCAGGGGCGGGTGGACGTGCAGCGCTCGGCGCAGAACTGGATCGAACTCGGGAACCTGCTGGCGACGCTGCTGGTCCGCTTCCACTCGATGTACTGCGCCCGCGCGACCGGCGAGCACCACTACTTCACCGCGCCGCTGGCCGACATCGAGAAGATCTCCAACCTCGTCTTCCGCTCCCTCTCGTCGCTCAACCGCCCGTCACGCTACATCACCATGACCACGTCGGCCGGCAAGCTCTCCATCCTCGGCACCGCGGAGGTGAACGGGCAGACGGCGTTCGCGCTGAAGTTCAACGAGAGCCGCAACATGGCGTGGATGGACCGCGTGTTCCTGGCGAAGTACGACCGCAGCGAGTCGCGCGTCGACTTCCTCCTGCCGTTCGACACCGACCGCTTCTTCTTCGAGGACGAGCTGAAGGCCGTCGAGCAGGAGTTGCTCGCGCTGCACGGCAAATACCGCCCGGCCGACGGAGCGGAAGCGGGCCGCACATGATCAACAAGCGCTTCAATTCTGCGGCGGAGGCGGTGGCGGACATCCGCGACGGCGCGACCGTCATGATCGGCGGGTTCGGCGAGGCGGGCAGCCCGATCGAGCTGATTCACGCGCTCATCGACCGCGGCGCGCGGGACCTGAGCGTCATCAGCAACAACACCGGCAGCGGCCAGGTGGGACTGGCGGCGCTGATTGCCAACCGGCAGGTGCGCAAGATGATCTGTTCGTACCCGCGCAGCGCGAACTCGACGGTTTTCCCCGATCTCTACCGCCGCGGCGAGATCGAACTGGAACTGGTCCCGCAGGGGACGCTGGCCGAGCGCATCCGCGCGGGCGGCGCGGGCGTGCCCGCCTTCTTCACCGCGACCGCCGTCGGCACCGTGCTCGCCGTGGCGAAGGAATCCCGCCGCTTCCACGGCCGAGAGTACGTGATGGAGATGGGGCTTCGCGCGGACTTCGCGCTGGTCAAGGCAGAAAAATCCGACCGCTACGGCAACCTCGTCTACCACCGCACTGCGCGGAACTTCGGCCCCATCATGTGCACCGCCGCCGACACGGCCATCGTGCAGGTGAAGGAAATCCTCGAGGTCGGCGCGATTGATCCCGAGGTCGTCGTTACGCCCGGCATCTTCGTGCGGCGGCTGGTCGAGGTGGCGCACCCGGCGCAGGAATCGCGGCTCGTGAACGAAGGGCGGTGCTACCCGTGAAGCCGTCGCAGGACGATCGCGTCGGTTGGACGCGCCAAGAAATGGCGCGGCGCGTGGCGCGCGACGTCCCGGACGGTGCCTACGTCAACCTCGGCATCGGCATTCCGGAACTGGTGGCGCAGTTCGTCCCGGCGGGGCGCGAGGTCATCTTGCAGACCGAGAACGGCCTGCTCGGCATGGGCCCGCCGCCACCTGCGGGCGCCGAGGACCCGGAGCTGATCAACGCCGGCAAGAAGGCGGTGACTGCCGTCCCGGGCGCCGCCTATTTCCACCACGCCGACAGTTTCGCCATGATCCGCGGCGGGCACATCGACATCTGCATCCTGGGCGCGATGCAGGTGTCGGCCGCGGGTGACTTGGCCAACTGGTCGACCGGCGAGCGCGACGCCATCCCGGCCGTCGGCGGCGCGATGGACCTCGTCGCCGGCGTCAAGCGCGTGTTCGTCGTCACCGAGCACACGACCAAGTCCGGCGACGCCAAGATCGTCGCGGCCTGCACCTACCCGCTCACCGGCAAGGCGGTGGTCGATCGGGTCTACACGAACCTCGCCGTCATCGACGTTACCACAGCGGGCCTGGCGGTCATCGAACTCGCGCCGGGCGTGAGTTTCGAGGCGGTTCAGGAGCGGACCGGCACGCCGCTCATCGATCGGACGGCTGACGCGTCACCACGACGACAATCACACCATGAACTCTCAACCCACCCGTAGCAGCCGCCTGTACGAACGGGCCCTGCGCGTAATGCCCGGCGGCGTGAGCCGCAATACGGTGCTGCGCCGCCCGCACCCGTTCTACGCCGCCGGCGGCGCGGGGTGCTACGTCACCGACGTCGAAGGCGTTCGCCGGATCGACTTCGCGAACAACATGGCGTCGCTGATCCACGGCCACGCGCACCCGGCGATCGTCGAGGCCGTCACGCGGCAGCTCGAGCGCGGCAGCGCGTTCACGTTCGCGACTGAGGCGGAGGTGCTCTTCGCGGAGCACATGTGCGGCCGCTCCGCCAGCTTCGAGCGGATCCGGTTCGTCAATTCCGGGACCGAGGCGGTGATGTGTTGCCTCAAGGCGGCGCGCGCGTTCACCGGCCGGCCGAAGATCGCCAAGGTCGAGGGGGCGTATCACGGGCTGTACGACTACGCCGAGGTGAGCCAGAGCGCCGGCCCCGCGAATTGGGGCGAGGCCGCGCACCCGCGGAGCAACCCGGTTGCGCAGGGCACGCCGGCTGCGGTACTGCACGACGTCGTCGTCCTGCCGTTCAACGACCCCGACGCGGCGCTGGCGATCCTCGACGCGCACAAGACGGAGCTGGCGTGCGTGCTGGTCGACCCGCTGCCGCACCGCGTCGGGCTGATGCCGGCGTCGAAGGCGTTCGTCGCGGCGCTGCGCCGCTGGACGTGCAAGACGCGCGCGCTGCTGGTTTTCGACGAGGTGATCACCTTCCGCTGTGAGCACGGCGGCGCGCAGGAGTGGTTCGATGAGGATCTTCGTCCGGACCTGACGGCGCTGGGGAAGATGATCGGCGGCGGGCTGCCCGTCGGCGCGATCGCCGGGCGTGCCGAGGTGATGGACGTGCTCAACCCGCTGGCGGACGAGGTGCTCTTCCCGCACTCCGGCACATTTTCCGCCAACCCGCTGACGATGACCGCGGGCCTGGCGGCGATGCAGCTGTTCGATCGCGACGCGGTCGCGCGGCTCAACCGCCTCGGCGACTACGCCAGGCGTCAGATCGCCGACGCCATCCGCACCGCCGGCATCGACGCCTGCGTCACCGGCGCGGGCTCGATCTTTCGGATCCACCTGGCCGCGCCCGAGCCGCCGCGGAACTATCGCGAAGGCTACGTCGACGCCGCGCGCAAGCAGTTGGTTGCGGCGATGCTCGATCACCTGTTCGACAACGGCGTCATGCTCATTAACACCTGCTCCGGCACGCTCTCGACGCCGATGAGCGAGCGCGAGATCGACGTCCTCTGCGGGGCGTTGCTGAGCGGGTTCCGCAAGCTCAAGTCCCAGCGACCGGCGGCACCGCCGTCGCGCTTGCAACACGAAAGGGCGGGTGCGCGATGACGTCACTGCCACCGGTTTTCATCTGCGACGCGGTCCGAACCCCGATTGGTCGGTACGGGGGTTCGCTCGCGACCGTGCGGACGGACGACCTCGCGGCCATTCCCATCACGGCACTGATGCAGCGCTGCCCGCGCGTCGACTGGGCGGCGCTGGACGACGTGATCCTCGGCTGCGCGAACCAGGCGGGGGAGGACAATCGCAACGTCGCCCGCATGGCGGGGCTGCTCTCGGGACTGCCGGAGACGATCCCGGGGAGCACCGTCAACCGGCTTTGCGCGTCCGGCATGGACGCCGTCGCCGCCGCCGCCCGCGCGATCGCGCTGGGCGAAGCGGACTTCATCCTCGCCGGCGGCGTCGAGAGCATGACGCGCGCGCCGTACGTGATGGGCAAGGCGGCCGAGGGATTCGCGCGCGACGTGGAGCTGCATGACACCACGCTCGGCTGGCGGTTCGTGAACCCGCGCATGCACGAGCGCTACGGTACCGACTCGCTGGCCGAGACCGCCGAGAACCTCGCCGAGCAGTTTCAGATCGCGCGACAGGACCAGGACCGGTTCGCGTTCCGTAGCCAGCGGAAGGCTGCCGCCGCGCAGGCGGACGGGCGGCTGGCCGATGAGATCGTGCCGGTGGCCGTGCCGCAGCGGAAGGGCGACGCCGTTTCCGTCGAGCGCGACGAGCACCCGCGCGCGGTGACCGTGGAAAAGCTCGCGCAGCTCAAGCCCATCGTGCGCCCGCAGGGCTCGGTGACCGCCGGCAACACCTGCGGGATGAACGACGGCGCGGCCGCGCTGCTGCTCGCGTCGGAAGCCGCGGCGGCGCGATATGGGCTCGTGCCGCGGGCGCGGGTGATCGGCACCGCGGTGGTCGGCGTCCCGCCGCGCATCATGGGCATCGGCCCGGTGCCCGCGACGCGAAAGCTGATGGGGCGGACCGGGCTGTCACTGAGCGACATGGACGTGATCGAACTGAACGAGGCGTTCGCGGTGCAGGTGCTGGCGTGCACGCGGCAGTTGTCGCTGGCGGACGACGACCCGCGCGTCAACCCGCAGGGCGGCGCGATCGCGCTGGGCCACCCGCTCGGCATGAGCGGGGCGCGGCTCGTCCTCACCGCCGTGCATCAGCTTCGCCGCAGCGGCGGACGCTACGCGCTGTGCACGATGTGCATCGGCGTCGGCCAGGGGATCGCGATGATTCTCGAGCGCTGTAAGTGAGACGGCTGTCGCGCGGCCAGCGCGCGCCGCGCGGCCCGCGCGGCGCGTCAGTTGGCTCGCGCGCGGAAGCGATACGTGCCCGAACCCACTTCGAAGATCGCCCGTCCGCCGTCGAGGCGGACGAACTTCACGCCTTCCGCGTCGCCGCCCTCCGCGACCTGCTCGCGCGTCGTCGCGGGGACGTGGACCAGCGCGGTGGTGTTCGCGGGCACGGTCGCGGCGATCGTGAACGCGCCGTCCGCCAGCTTCCATGCGCACGCGAGCTGCCCGTAGGGTGTTTGCAGTGTCGCGCTGGCGGCACTGACACCGGGACCGGCCGTCGGCCGCAGTCGGAAACGCTTGAACGCGACCGCCTCCGGCTGAATGCCGGCCAGGTCGCGGTTGAACCACTCCTGGATGTGGCCGAGCATGCAGTGATTCATCGACGAGTTATGATCCGCGTCCCACGCCTCGGGCAGGCTGGTCCAACCGGCGTTGACGAGGAAGGCGTAGCTCCCCAGGCCGTCGCGGTTGAGGATGCGGAACAGCGCGTCCGACTTGCCGAAGTCGGTCAGCGCGCGGACCAGATAGTGGAAGCCGACGTCGCCGGCGGTCTGCTGGTAGTCGCGCTTCTCCAGGTCCTTCACGATGGCGTCGGCGACTGCCGGCTGCTCGGATTCGTCGACCAGCGCGCAAACAAGGGCCATCGAGTTGGCCGTCTGGCAACTGCCGTTGTTCTTGTAGGTGCCGCCGCCTGCGTAGAAGCGCGCGTTGAACTTGCCGTGGATCCGGGCGGCGAGGTCGCGATACGCGCGTTCGTCGTCAGGTTTGCCGATCACGTTCGCGGCGTCGGCGACGCGGCGGGCGCAGTCGTGGAAGATCGCCATCGCCGACAGCTCGGGCGGGGTGAACTTCGACGGCCCCGGCCGCTCGCCGTGCCCGTAGTCGTACCAGTCGCCCAGGCCGGCTTTGGGAACCAGCTCCGTCGAGGTGCTGTGCATGTAGTCGACGAAGCGGCGCATCATCGGGTAGCTCTGCTCGAGGTTGCGCCGGTCGCCGTACCACTGGTAGACGTACCACGGGATCAGCACGCCGGCCGCCCCCCACTCCGGCGTGTACTGGAAGCCGTCGTGAAACGTCGCGTAGCTCGGCGCGACGGTGGGGATCATGCCATCGGCGGATTGTGAGTCGGCGATGTCGCGGCAGACCTTGGGGCCGAAGCCGCTAAGGTCGAAGCGGTAGGCCATGCTGTCCCACATCAGGTGCGGAACTTCGAGCCACCCGAGCTTCTCGCGGTGCGGGCAGTCGGTCAGCACGTGTGAGAGGTTGTTGCGGACGGCCCACGAGACCATCGTGTCGATCTTCTCGTACATCGCGTTGGAACAGCCGAACGTGCCGACGACGGGCGCGTCGGCGCGGACGTGGATGGACTCGATCGCAGTGACGACCGGCTTGTCCTGCGGGTTCGGGGAACTCGCCGGGACGGCGCCTTCGAGCTGCAGGTACTGGAAGCCGCTGTAGAACAGGTCGCAGAACCACGTCTCGCCGCGGTCGTCGCCGCGCAGCGTGTACTCGAAGTAATTCGGCGAGCGGATGCCGGACTGATCGACGACGCCCTTGCCGTCGTTGCGGTGCGGTGACTGCCCGTGCCTCTGCTCCGCATACATGAGCCGCAGCGTCGCGCCCGCCGGGCCCTTGACGTTCAACCGCACCGTCGCCGACGCGTTTTGGCCGAAGTCGTAGACGTACTTGCCCGACTCCGGCTCGTTCACGTGGACCGGTTTGAAGACGTCGAACGCGCGCAGCGGCGGCGATGCCGGCGACGCCAGTTCGCCGAGCTTCGGGTCGATCACCTGCGCTGATTTCCACGCTGAGTCGTCGAAGGCGGCGGTCGCCCAGCCGTCCGGGAGCCGGCGCGCGTCGTACGTCGGGCCGCCGAGGATCGACAGGTGCGTCCACGGTCCGACCGTCCAACGCCAGCTGCCGTCAGAGACGATGCGCGTGGCGCTGCCGTCCCCGTGCTCGATCTCGAGCTGCGCCAGGAGCACCGGCGGATTGTCGTTCACCCCGCCGTGCAAGCGCCGATCGCCGCGCGTGGCGTAGTAGCTTCGGCCGAGCATCACGCCGATGACGTTGCCGCCGCGGGCGACGAGGTCGGTAACGTCGAAGGTGTTGTAGTAGACGGTCTTCTCGTACTTCGACCACGCCGGGTCGAGCAGCCGATCGCCGACCGGCTTGCCGTTGATCACGAGCTGGTAATGACCCAGGCCCGTCACGTGCACGAGCGCGCGGCGGACGCGCTTCTGAATCTCGAACCGCCTGCGGAAGATCGGCAGCGGCGGGTGGGGGCCGCTGGCATCGGCGTGATTCCAAGGCTGCGCGCCCCACTCGGCCACAACCTTCGCCGGCTGCCATTTCGCCTGCGCATCGCCGGCCGGAGCGAGCGACGTTTCCCACGATTTATCCGTGACGAATTCAATCGGTTTTGCATCCTCGACCGGCACGACGAGGGCGGCGACAAGACCGGCCGGGTTACGGCGCCCAGTCGCGCCTTTGCCGTTCGTCGCTGCGATCTTCAAAACGTTTTCGCCCGGCGACCGGAGCAGGCGGCCTATGTCGAAGCGCGTCGGATGTTGCCACTCGTCCTGCTTGCCCACGCGCTGGCCGTTGAGATGGATGACGGCCTCGTTATCAGCGCCGATGTGGAGAAATGCTGATGTGAGCTTCACGCCGGCCGGCAGCTCAAAGGCGCGGCGGAAGTGACGCGTGCCGAGTGGCGCGTCGACCGCCGGCTGCCCCTCGACCGGCTCCTCCGGATACCAGATCCAGCTCGCGCGGGTGATCGCCGGCTGATCGTCCCTGCGCCAGCGACCGTCGGTGATCCACTTCGCGTGCCAGTCCCCTGGCGCGAGCAGGCCCATTGTCCACTGCGCCGGCGTCGCCCAGGGTGACTCGCGGCCGTCGCGGCCGGTGACCTTGACCGTCCAGAAGACGCGCTGGCCCGAACGGAGCGGCTTGCCGGCGTACTCAACGTGAATCGACTCATCAGATTTCCGCCGGCCCGAGTCCCACAGGTCCGCGCGGCCCGGTTGCAGGAGGTCACGCGACGACGCCGCGAGCACGTGGTAGGCGACCTGCCGCTCGCCACGCGCGGGCGACTGGATGATCCAACTCAGCCGCGGCGCGGTCGATTGGATGCCCAGCGGGTCGTTGCGCATCTCGCATCGCAGTTCCATTGCCGTCAGTCCCTCCGGTCCGGGTCGCTGCTCAGCAGCGCGCGTCATTACGACCATCGACGCGAACGTTAATGTGAAAATCAGGATCAGTGATCCGGCAGGAACGTTCGGCCTCGGCGCGTGCGATTGCATGGGGGCGCCTCCTCTCCACTGCGTACCGCGCCACGGTGTCCCCGTTAACGTGAAGCTCCGGTTGGTCGTGCGTCGCCCGCGGTGGGAGCGCGCTTACCCGCGACTCGCCCGCGGGCAAGCCCCGCCGAGAGAGTGCCGGTTCGGCCGGAACCGACAATTCGGTTTCCGGCGCCGGAACGTCCCGAAGAAGGTTGAGATAAATGATGCAAAACCCCGACGGCTGGAGGGGCCGGCGACATTCTTGTCCCGCCACGGTCCGGGCACATTCGCGTCCCACCAACGGTGGGCGGAGTCCCTCGAGCTGCCGCCGGTCGCCAAGCTGCGGCTGGAACTGGCGGTCGAGGAGTTCCGTTCCCTCAGCGCGAAGATCAAGCGGCTGGAGGCCGAGCTGCAACGATACGCCGACCGTCACCCCGCCGTGCGGCTGCTGATGACGATCCCCAGCGTGGGGATCCGCACGGCCGCGACGTTCGTCGCCTGAGTGCACGACGTCGCCCGCTTTCGCGCAGCCGCCGCATGTCGCATTGGCGGGTGGGCACCTCCAAAGTGATTCACCTCCCGGATCCGGTGCTGTTAGACGCCAGCCTGGTACGCAGCTCAGCCACGCCAGCTGACGCTTGGGCCACACCCCACTTGGCCGCGGCGATGACGAGCTGGCCCGCTGCGTCGAGCGGGTGTGCGGGCGTCGGGGTTCACGCCACCATTCTAAGGGGCTCGCCCAGACACAATGCGGCACCCGATCGGCATCGGGCGGGCGAGCGCCAACCATTTTTTCGGCGCTGGCGGCGACCGTCCGTCGCATCCCAACGGTAGAGTTGATCTGGCTGACCTCTTCGCCTCGAATGGCATTAGGGGCCCGCGGACGTGGGGTGCGGCATCACTGGGGACGGAATCGCTGTCGGCGTGGCAGCCGTGGCTCGCACAGCATGGCCAAAGGCGCACCACGTGTTGCAGCGGATCGTTTAGATCGCTCAGAGCACCTTTGGTTTGGACGCGATATGAGTGATGAGCCAAGAGATTCACTGGTAGCGAAGGTCTTGAGTTTCGGTGATCTCGTCAGCTACCAGAGCGGCTCCGTGGTCAGCCGGGTGATCCTGAAGCAGAAGGGTGGCAACGTCACGGTTTTCGCCTTCGACGCCGGTCAGGAATTGAGCGAACACACTGCGCCGTTCGATGCGGTCGTGAACGTCTTGGAGGGCGAGGCCGAGGTCACCATTTCCGGCACGCCTCTTCGAGCCACCGCCGGCGAGAGCATCATCATGCCCGCCAACCAACCGCACGCACTGAAAGCGATCAGCCGGTTTAAGATGGTGCTGACGATGGTCCGCGGGTGAGCGTGAGGTATGCGATTCGGGTTCCGCCGCCCTTCGCTCCGCAAGCGCCTCGCCGCTCGCACGTCGGCCAAGCGCTACGTGCGGCACTCGCTCGGCCTGAAAGCGCCGAGGGGTTAGGGCTGGCTGATGAACCCGAAGAAGGCGGCTTACAACCGGGTATACAACCGGACCACCTTCGGCCTCGGCCGAGGGTGCGTGCTGATGATCGCGGCGACCCTCCTACCGGTCCTCGCATTGTCTGGGGCGTGGTGGTGGGCCTCGGCCTCGTCGTGAACGAATCGGTGTAGCATCTCGTTTATCGCAGGAGCGTGATGGCGGCTGCTCTCACCCCACTACGGGCAGACACGGAATTGCGGCACAGGCGCGGAGACCGAGGACGCTGGGCCGCTCGACCTAATCGCGAGCAACGACCCGGCGATACCAATCAGCCCGTAGATCGTCGCCCCGATTCATCGATAACAACCGGGGCGACGAAGCTGGACGCTGGAGCGAAGCACCACCCTACTTAGAGGACCACTTCCGACGCAGCCCGATGATCCCCAACAGCGGCAGGGCACCAAACGCCGCCATCGGCAGTGGGACAGGGGCGACTGCGATGGGCATGGCAAAGTTATCAAACTTGTTCTCGTATCCGATCCCACGCAACGGCAACCTATCTGAACGGACCGATGACAAGCACCTCCGAGGACGAAACTATCTCGCCGTTATCGCGGCGCATGAATTATTCAGCGCTGCCGGGCATATCTAACGTGTAGAATGCGTGCCGGCGTCGCGGAGGGCGTTGCGATTGTTCTCACGCGTGGTCACTGACGCGAGGTCACGTGAACCAGCCGGATGCAACTGCGGTCTCTGACCGCGAACCCAGCGGCAGCGCTGACGGCATCGCCGGCGCGCGGTGGGGCTCGCAATCGCGCGCGTTCATCATCGTCGCCGGCCTCGTGCTCCTCTTCTTTGCGCTGTGGGAGAGTGTGGAGCGCCGTTGGGGTACCTCCAGCGCGGACTCACGCCTCCACGCGCTGCACCTGGTCCGCGGCATCGGCGCGTCGCTCGCGGCGGCGGCGGTGGTCGCGTGGCTGATCGGCGCCGCGTCCCCGTCGCCCGCGCGCGGCGCCGCGCGGCGA
>Ga0307409_100001853_pt1 | contig 10755 bp, 6 predicted proteins | sample 322Ometagenome_2_FD_203888 | JGI IMG/M metagenome (GOLD analysis project Ga0307409, IMG submission 203888) | Maize rhizosphere microbial communities from greenhouse at UC Davis, California, United States - 322HYB-O-2 | ecosystem: Host-associated > Plants > Roots > Rhizosphere > Soil | place...
GCGCCGTCGCCGCCCGCCGCCGCACCATGCTGACGATCTGTTCCCAGCTCGTCGTGCCGCGCAGGCGCAGCACCTGGAGGCTCGAGCCGAGGTTGGCGAAATGGCCGTGCGAATCCTGCAGCCCGGGCAGGATCGCCGCGCCGTGCACGTCGACCACCCGCGTCCGCGGCCCCTTCATCTCGAGGATGTCGGCCGAGGACCCGACCGCGGTAATGCGATCTCCCGCGATGGCGATCGCTTCGGCCTTCGGCCGCGCGTCGTCGGCGGTGTAGATCACCGCGTTATGGAAGATCAGGTCGGCCGGGGCGGTCTGGGCGGAGGGAGCGGCCAGCGCGGCGAGCAGAACGGCGGCCATCAGGAGTCTGTGCATGGCCGGATTCTATCGCTGCTGCCGCTCGTCGGCGCAATCCGCCGCGGAGTGCAGGCTGCGCCGGGATGCCGTGCGCGGATCAGAGATACGTGAGCGGGTCGATTTGATATGCCGCGGCGTCGAGCGGCGCCTGGACGGTCTTGGGCTGGCCGTCCACGGCTTCCCACAGGTTCAGGTCGTACGGGCGATCCAGCCTGGTGCCGTCGCGCTTCATGATGATGCGGACGCGCGGGCGGTACGGGTCGGGCGCATACGTGCGCACGACAACGGCGATCTCTCCGGTATCCAGGCGGACGAGGTTTCCCGCCGGGTAGATCCCGACCAGCTGCGCGAAGCGGCGAACGAGGTTCTGGTCGAATTGCTTGCCGTCGTTGCGCTGCAGCACCGCCAGGATCCGATCGGTCGGGAACGCCTGCTGGTAGGCGCGCTGCGAGCGCATCGCATCGTAGACGTCGGCGATCCCGCACAGCATCGTGGCGAGGTTCAGCCCCTGGCGCTTGACGCCGTTCGGGTACCCGGTGCCGTCCACGCGCAGGTGGTGCTCGAAGGCGACGACGGGAGCGAGAGCGGGCATCTCCGGCGTCTTGCGAAGGATCTCGGCGCCTTCGATGGTGTGGCGCTTCATGATCTCGAACTCCGCCTCGGTGAGCTTGTCCGGCTTGTTCAGCACTTCCGTCGGGGTACGCACCTTGCCGATGTCGTGCATCAGCGCGGACAGGCCGAACTCGCGAAGCAGCGGCCCGTCGATGCCGAGCCCGCGCGCCTGCCCCATCGTGAGCAGGGACACGTTCACCATGTGCGTGAACGTGTAGTTGTCGTAGTTCTTCAGCGCGGTGAGCGCGAGCAGCGCCGTCCGGTTCTGCGCCACGGCCTGCGCCAGGTTGTCCACCATCCCGCGCGCGACGTGCGCATCCGGGATCCCTTCGGTCCTGGCGCTCTCCCACAGCGTGCCGGCCAGCGAGACGGCATCGTCGTAGAGCCGACGGATCGTGGCGATGTCGCCGACGCTCGCATCGACGCGCTGCTCGATTTCAAGGCGGCCGACGCGGATGTGCGGCAGCTTCGCGAGCGCCTCGGCGACGTGATCGCTTCGCGTCTTGCCCGGCGCGACGCTCTCGCTCTGTGCGACGGTGAGCACCAGCTTCGTGAGCTCGTCCACGTCGACGCCGCGATCGATCACGATCCGTTCGATGCCCGCCTGCTGGATGCGGCGCATCAGCTCGCCCATGTTCTCGGCCGCTCGCGGCATCGGGATGTCGCCCACGACCAGCTGATCGCCGACGATGCCGATGGCGATCGAAGGGGTGGTGGCGTGCACCAGCGTCACGGTGTCGTTGAGCGCGGAGATGTTCCGCGTGACGAGCGGATGGGTGGCGGCGTAGAGCTGCGCGCCGCGCAAGGCGGCCGCAAACCGCCTCACGAGATCGTCCGCGGCCCGCGCCCGCTGGCCGCTGCTCACGACTTCACCCGTTCTCTGACGGCGCTGCGCACCATGCCCACCTGCGCGCGCGCCACCGTCCGCACGCCCCGCGGGCCGCGCGCCTCCGCGTCCTCGAGCACCGCGGTGGCCTCGGGCCCGCCGATGCGGCGCAGCGCCACGGCAGCGGCCTGGCGAACGGCCGCCGAACGGAACGGCGCCCACCAGTCGCCGCTGTACAGCATTTTCTTGAGCGTCTCGGTCGACTTGGGATGCACCGAGAGGCTGCCCAGGGCATCGATGATCCCGAGGTGCGCGTTGACCATGCGGCCGCGCGGCTGCGTGTGATTGAGCACGTAGCAGAGCAGCGGAATCGCCTTGTCGTCGCGCAGCGAGATCAGCTGCTCGAGAATCGTGTCGCGCGATCCGCCCTGCAGCGCGCGTTCCAGCACGGCGTAGGCTTCCTCGGTCGCGATCTGCATGATCGCGCGGATCGAGTCGCGCTGCACCTGCGGATCCGCGTCGTCGAGCATCGACGCGAGCTCGGGGAGCGCCTCGCGTCCGCCGAAGACGCGGAGCAGGTCGATGGCGGTCCGCCGCACGGCCGGATTGCGGGAATGCTTCAACTGCTCGACCGCCTGCCGCCCCGCCGCGCCGTAGCTCACGAGGAGCTCGCGCAGGCGACGGACGGCGCGATTGTTCTCCTCCGAGGCCAGAGACTCGGCCAGCGGTCGGATGACGCTCGCGCCCAGCGTGCGGCACAACGCGGCGAACGGTTCGACTTCCGCATCGTCCACCTTTCGCAGGTGGAGGACGACGTGACGGACCAGCGGCCCGGCCGAGAGGCGCTCGAGCGCGAGCTCGGCCTCCGGGCGGAACGCTTCTCGCCCCTCGGGTCCCGCCTCGCGCGTCATCGGCTCGAGCAGCTCGCGCGCGCTCCGCGCGTCTCCCAGCAGCGTCAGCCGCTCGATCTGACTCGTGACCAGGGTGGTGATGCCCCGCCACTGGATGTGATCGGTTTCCAGGCGGAGCAGGTCGAGGAGGAGCAGCAGGTCGAGCCGGCGCACTGCATCTTCGTCCACGCTCGCCAGCCAGCCCTGAACCCGCTCCGGTGGATCGTCGGAGATGCGGTCGACCTCGATCGCCTGCGTGCGCGCCTCCGACAGCTCGCGTGCGTACTCGGCCGAGACGTACGGCTTGTCCGAGTAGTTCATGAGCATGCTGGCGGCGTTCTGCCAGAGCTCCTGGAACCCTGATTCATCGCCCAGCGGACTCTGCGCCACTTCCTCGCGCGCCGCGTCGAGCACCTCGCCACGGTGCGCAGTGTCGGGGACGAGCGCTTCGAACGCCTGCGCGAGCCGTCCCGTCGCGCCGCGCTCGGCGACGATGTTGCCCGCGACGAACGTCGCGATCGTGCGATCGTTCATGCGGTCCACGATTGCGCCGACCATCTCGCCCTCGCCGGTGCCCTGGTCGCGCTGCGAGAGCATTGCCAGCATCATGTCGGGGGTCAGCTTCGACGTCGCCTGCGCCACCGAGCGCAGCATCGCGTCGAGCCCGTCGGGAGCATCGCGCGTCATCCGATCGACGAGGCCGCGGATGATCCGCAGCAGCGCCGCGGCGCGCGCGCCGACCTTCGTGTCCGGACCGCCGGCATCCTGCAGGCGGGTGAGGAAGTCGCCGAACCGCTCCGGGTCTCCGGCCACGTCGAGCAGCGTCGTAATCGTCGCCTCGTCGAGGTCGACGCCATCACCCTGGAGACAGTTCGCGATGATCTGGTCCCACTCCGCTGTCTGGCCGCCCGCCCGCTCGCGCAGCACCTCCGCGTAGTCGATCTCGTGAATCTCGAACCGGCCGCGATTCGCGAGCGCCCACGCTTTGCCGATGCCGCCCTCGGCGATGAGCTCGTCGGCATTTCTGGCGAGCACGAGGAGAAACACGAGCCAGTCGGTCACGTCGGCGTCGCGTTCCAGGCGGAGCGTACCGACGAGCCGCGAATGCAGCAGGTCCGCCAGTTCGCCGACGGCCGGGTCGGGCTTGACCGCGGCGCGCCCGTCAATCGTGATCCGATCGGGCTCGATCGCGAGCGTCACGTCGCCGCCAGCGGCCAGCCGGGCGGCAGCCGCGACGACGCGGCCGAGCGACGCCTGGATGGCCGGATGGGTCCCCGGGTACAGCGTGACCGCGCGTGCCGCCGCCTTCGCGGCGCGCGCGAACTCCGCCAGGCTCGTGGCCTGCTCCGCCGACATCTGATCCGTGTGCTGTGCCGGGCTCATGTCAGGACGAGAAGACAGACGTCAAAAGCGACAAAGCAACAAAGGGATAAAACACCAAAACCACAAAGCGACAACACGACAACGACGACGCGACCAGACCACGAAGTGCCTCGTCACAGGACCGCCAGCGGATCGAGCTCGACGCCGTCGGGATCGACCGATTCCACGACGGCGCGCGGGAACTCTCCGCGCGCGTCGCGCTCCCAGGTGTTTGCGAGGAACGGCTCTTCGATCCGCTCGCCCGCTTCATTGAACAGGATTTTCACCTGCGGCCGGAACGGGTCCTCGGGGTGCTCCGCGGTGACGATCCCCATTTCCTCGGTGTTCAGCCGTACGAGCGTTCCGATCGGGAACATGCCCATCAAGTTGACAAAACGCCGCAACAGCACCTGGTTGAACGCCGGGTTGTCCTTCTCGCCCATGATCGACTTGATGCGTGTTGTCGCCAGCCCTTCGCGGTACGGGCGGTTGCTGCGCAGCGCATCGAACACGTCCGCGATGCTCACGATCATCGTGCACAGGTTGAGCTCGCGGTGGCCGATGTTCTCCGGGTAGCCGCTCAGATCCTGCTTCAAGTGGTGCTCGAAGGCGACGATGGGAGCCAGCGCCGGCATCTCCGGCGTCCGCCGCAGGATGTGTGCGCCGTCCACCACGTGCTGCTTCATCATCTTGAATTCTTCGGCGGTCAGCTTCCCGGGCTTGTTCAGCACCTCCTGCGGTGTGTTCACCTTCCCGATGTCGTGCATCAGCGCCGCGAAGCCGAACTCGCGGAGCATCGGTCCTTCGAGATTGAGCGCCCGCGCCTGCGCCATGGCCAGCGACGCCACGTTCACCATGTGGGTGAACGTGTAGTTGTCGTACTTCTTCAGGGCCGTGAGCGCCATCAGCGACGTGCGGTCCTGGGTGACAATGTTCGCGAGGCTGTCGATGATCTTGCGCGCGGTGTTCGGATCGGGCTTGTCACCCGCCTGCGCCTGATCCCAGATCGTGTGTGCGTCGTCGACCGCCGTCGCGTACACCCGTTTTGCCGCCGCGATCCCGACGCCCTCCTGCGGCGTCTCCTCGATCGCCAGCCGACCGATGACGATGCGCTGGACACCGCGCGCTGCGAGCCGCTCGTCCACCGCGCGCCGGGCGCTCCGGTCGGCGAGCACCTGGAGGAACATCCGGATGTCCTCCGCCGTGACCCCGCGGTGGAAGGTAATCTTCTCGATCTCGCGATCGCGCAGGCCTCGCACGAACCCGGTGAGCGACGCCGACCCCTTTCCCAGGCGCGTATCGTTGACGACCACGTCGTCGCCGATGAAGCCGACAATGACCGTCGCACCGTTCTGAAGGTGGGCCGAGCAGGCGGAGGCCAGCGCGGCAACCGACCGCTCGACGAGCGGGTGCTGCGGCGCGTAGAGCTCCGCCGATCGAAGGCCCGCCGCAAGGCGGCGTACGAGTTCGTCCGGATTGCGGCTCATGCCAGGGTCAAGGAAATACGGCTCGCCGGGGCCGGCCTTACCCGGCCCGTCCCGCCCGGACAATCTTCCGGAGCAGGCGGTCTCCTGTCTTTTCGGCTTCTAGGAGCGCTTGCTGTGCCCTGGGGGTGCCGATTGTTCGAAGGGCCTCCACCGCGGCCTGTTTGACGGCCCGGGCCTTCCGGCGGGAAAAAATCCGCTTTTTCCGCATGACGGTCTCGACCGGGGCGACCGCCCTATCGTCCGCCAGCTCGCGGACCGCGCCCAGCGCGTCCAGGACGGTCTGGTGATCCTCGCCAAACGGGTCGCTTTCCCCCAGGATCCGGGCGAGCATCGGCACGACGCGGGGGTCCCGCTCGGCCACCAGCGCCTCGACAACGGCCGTCCGGCTGGCGCCCGTGGCAGCCCTCAGGACCGTCTGGATGGCGCGCGCAGCCGAGGGGTCGTCGATGCCCGCCAGAGCGGACACAGCGGCCCGCAGGACGCGTGGATCGTTGCGTCGCAGGAGCGCCTGCAGTGGCGGGACCGCCTCCGGACTGCGGGTCTGGCCGAGCAGGACGGCGGCATTCCGCATGACGAACCACCGCTCGTCGTCCACCATGGCGGTCAGGGGGGTGACCGCGCCCGCCCCGTAGCCGCGGACGATGTCTCGCGCCCGCAGCCATTCGGGGGTCTCGGGTTCCGATTCCAGGGCCGGCATCAGCCCTTTGACCGCGGCCGGGCCGATCGCCGCGCAGCAGGCGGTGAAGCTTGCCAGCGACGGCTCGTCGAGGTGAGGCAGCAGCGCGGCGGCTTCGCGCAGGGCCGGTGATTCGCCGATCGTCGTGAGCGCCGCGCGACACGCCGCCACGGCAATAGCGCCCTTGCGGTCGGCCTCGGCCCGGAGCGACCGGGCAACGGTCAATGCATCATCGAACGCGCCCGACATGAGCAGATCCTCGGCAAGCGGCACCATGTCGCCGGCGATCTCGGCCGCGCGTTCGGGGCTGTCCTCGATTCGGAGCAGGTCGGTGATGAGCAGGACCGAGAGGCTCCGCACGTTGTCCTGCTTGAGCGTATCGACCCACTGCCCCCATTCAGGCGGCACGTCGCGGCTGGCCATGACGTCGGCTCGTTCGCCCGCACCGGCCAGAGCGGACTGATAGTGGTCCGAGACGTATGGCTTCTCGTCGTAGCTGACGAGCAGCTCCTCCATCGACGCCCAGGCGGCCTTGAACTGGCCCCCTTTCCCGAAGTCGGATTCGGTCAGGAGCGACTGCGTCATGCGCATGACGCGCCGCTTCCGCTCGGCATCGGGCGCGATGGTGTCGAAGACCTGCGCCAGACGCTGCGTCGCCTTGCCGTCGCGCGCCATCGCCGTCGCCAGCATCTGCGCGACGACGTCGTCGTCGAAAGCGGAGGCGATGCGCGCGACGATCGGCATCTCCTGCGCCGAGTCCTCGGTCTGCATCAACTGGAGCACCACGTGCGGATCCAGGTGCGCGGTGGCCGCAGCCAGGTTGCGAACGACGTCCGGCAGCCGCTCCGGCTCCATCACGTTGACGATGCTGGTGAGGTGACGGAAGACGGCGAGCACCGTGGCGGCCTGGGTGGTAATGAGCGGCGCGCCGTCGGCAGTGCGCTTGGGCAGGATGACGTCGGCGGCAAGGTCGGCGATGTCGGGGACCCGCCGCGAGATCTCGAGCAGCCGCTGCTGCTGCCGTTCGTCGAAGAATGCCGTGCCCGCGACGATCTGGCTCACGAGCGACTTCCACACGTCGTCACGTTTGCCGACGGGGGCTTCGACGTCGCGGTCCTTCAGGATCGCTTCGTAGTCGATCTGCTCGATGGCGATGGCGGAGATGCCCGCGGCTTCCCACGCGGGAGCCGGGCCGCCGGCAGCGCGAAGATCGTCAGGAGGGCGGCTGAGGATGTCCAGCGCCGCGCGCAGCGAGGCGTCGGGCACGTCGCCGAGGAAGGTGATCTGAAGGAGGTCGTGATCGTGGAGCAGCTTCGCGGCTTCGCCAACCGGCTGCTCGGGCGGCAGCGGGACGCCGGCGACGAGAAGCGTCTCCGGCGTGACGCCGAACGTGAAGGCTGCACCGGACGTGCACGTCCGCACGGCCTCGCCGAGCCGATGCACCGCCGCACCGACGGCGGGATGCTCGGAGGGATACAAGCCCCACGTGCGCGCCGCGGCCGCCAACGCCCGGGCCAGCGCGATCGAGAGGCGCGTCAACTCGGGTGATAAGGCCGGCGCCGCTGCGTTGGGTCGCGGTTCCACCAAGTAATCGAGATTATACTGTTGCGTTTCGCATGCGAAACGTGGACGTCATAGCCCGGAAGCGCGACGGGCACGCGCTGACGCGCGAGGAAATCGACCTGTTCGTGGCGGGCGTGACCGACGGCACCTGGCCCGACTACCAGGCGTCCGCGCTGCTGATGGCGGTCGTGCTCCGTGGCATGAGCGCCGAAGAGACGCATGCCCTGACGGATGCAATGGTTCGCTCCGGCGAACGGGTCGATCTGTCGGACATCCCGGGTGTCAAGGTCGGAAAGCACAGCACGGGCGGGGTGGGCGACAAGGTCTCGATCGTCCTGGCGCCGCTCGTGGCCGCGTGCGGTGTGGTGGTCCCGAAGATGTCCGGCCGGGGTCTCGGCCATACCGGGGGGACCCTTGACAAGCTGGAGTCGATCCCCGGATTCCGCATCAACCTGTCGATCGAGGAGTTCAAGGCGGCGCTGCGACGCGTCGGAACGGCCATCGTCGGGCAGACCGCGTTGCTGGCGCCGGCGGACAAGAAGCTCTACGCCCTTCGCGACGTGACCGCGACCGTTCCGTCCGTGCCGCTCATCTCCTCGTCGGTCATGAGCAAGAAGATCGCCGAGGGGTGTGACGCGCTCGTGCTCGACGTCAAGTGCGGAGCAGGCGCGTTCATGAAGACGGACGCCGAGGCGCGCGCGCTCGCGGAATCGCTCGTCGCCCTCGGCACGCGGGCCGGGGTGCGCACCGAAGCCTTCATCACGAGCATGGACGCGCCGCTCGGGCGCGCCGTCGGCAATGCGCTCGAGATCCTCGAGTGCATCGAGATCCTGAAGGGTCGCGGGCCGGAGGATCTGGCCGATGTGGCCGTGACGCTGGCGTCGCGGATGCTCGTGATCGCGACCCAGGTGAGCGAGGTCGACGCCCGGGCGACGGTGCGCGACGCGCTCGACTCGGGCCGCGGCCTGGAGCGGCTGCGCGCGATGATCGAGCAGCAGGGTGGCGACCCCATGGTGGTCGATGACTACACGCGGCTGCCGGGCGCCCGCTCGAGGCGTGTCGTGTCCGCCGAGCGGGAAGGGTTCCTCGCGGGCTTGCAGGCGGATCTCGTCGGCGACGCGTCGATGGCGCTGGGGGCCGGGCGCTCGCGCGTCGAGGACGCGATCGATCACGGCGCCGGGATCCTGATCGCCCGCAAACCGGGAGAGCGCGTGCAGGTCGGCGAACCAATTCTGGAGTTGCTGTACAACGACGACAGCCGCCTGGAGGAGGCGATCGATCTCGCGCGGCGGGCGATCGACATTGCCGTGGAACCGCCGCGTATCGGCCCGCTGCTCCGCGGGACGGTGCGATAAAGCTCATGCCCATCGAACGTTCCGGCCGATCCCTGCGACTCGTCGCGATTGCCGTGGCGGTGCTGCTCCCGCTTGCCGCGTGGCTCCTCGCCGGGACGATCGGCTATCGAGGGCAGGCAGGGGCCGGGGCGCTGTGCTTCATCGCCATCGTTGCCGCCTGCTCGCCGAACCTCGCGCTCGTCAACTGGCGCACCGTGTTGTGGGGCATGGCGCTGCAGCTTGGCTTCGCCCTGCTCATCCTCAAGTTCGAGGTCGGCGGCCGGCGGCCGGTGTACGAATTCTTCACCGCGGTCGCGAACGGCGTGAAGCGCTTCCTCGAGTTCACCGACGCCGGCTCGCTGTTCGTGTTCGGCGTCCTCGCGAACCAGCCGAGGCTGGGCGAGGTGCTGGGCCCGGAAAACGGGTTCATCTTCGCCTTCAAGGCGTTGCCCACGATCATCTTCATCTCGTCGTTCTTCACGGTGCTCTACCATTTCGGCGTCCTGCAGTTCGTCGTCCGCCTGATGGCGCGGGCGATGATGTTCCTGATGCGGACGAGCGGTGCCGAGACGCTCTCGGCCGCGGCCAACGTCTTCATGGGCCAGACCGAGGCGCCGATCATCGTGAAGCCGTTCGTGCCGCGCATGACGCAGTCCGAACTGCTCGCCATGATGGTCGGCGGCATGGCGACGATCTCCGGCGGGGTCATGGCCGTCTACATTGCGATCGGCGCCGACCCGGTGGCGATCCTGACGACGAGCGTCATGGCCGCGCCGTGCGGCCTCTACCTGTCGAAACTGCTGCTCCCCGAGCTGGACGAGCCGGAGACGCGCGGCGAGGCGCGGATCAACGTCGAGAAGCTGCACGTCAACGCAGTCGATGCGGCGGCTGGCGGCGCGTCCGACGGGTTGCAGCTGGCGCTCAACGTCGCGGCGATGCTCATCGCGTTCCTCGCGTTCATCGCGTTGTTCGATTACCTGCTCGGACTGATCTGGCCGGGCCTGACGCTCGCCAAGGTGTTCGCCGTCATCTTCGCGCCGGTTGCCTTCATGATGGGCGTGCCGCAGGCCGACATCGGGCCGATGGCCGACCTGCTCGGGACGAAGCTGGTTGCCAACGAGTTCGTCGCCTTCGTGAAGCTGACGACGCAGTACAAAGGTGTGATGAGCGAGCGTGCCTTCGTGCTGGCGACGTTCGCGCTGACCGGGTTCGCGAACATCGCCTCGATTGGCATCCAGCTTGGCGGGATTGGCGGGATGGCGCCGTCGCGCCGCGGCGACCTGGCGCGGCTGGGATCCCGCGCGCTCCTCGCCGGCTTTCTGGCGACGCTCGTCAACGCGTGCATTGCCTCGATGCTGCTGTGAAGGTCTCCGAAGCCACGTTCGAACGGGTCGAGGAAGCGGCGGACGACATCCGCGCGCGATGCCGGAGCGGAGCGGCGCCCGCTGCCGGAGGGCTCCCGGACACGGCCATCGTGCTCGGCTCGGGGCTCGGGGACTTTGCCGACACGCTCCTCGACGCGATCGCGGCGCCGTACGGTGACATCCCGCACTGGCCGGCGTCGAATGTGGTCGGTCACGCCGGGCGGCTGGTGATCGGCAGCGTACGGGGCAAGCGCATCGCGGCGCTCTCCGGGCGGGTGCACTACTACGA
>Ga0307409_100001854_pt1 | contig 10751 bp, 8 predicted proteins | sample 322Ometagenome_2_FD_203888 | JGI IMG/M metagenome (GOLD analysis project Ga0307409, IMG submission 203888) | Maize rhizosphere microbial communities from greenhouse at UC Davis, California, United States - 322HYB-O-2 | ecosystem: Host-associated > Plants > Roots > Rhizosphere > Soil | place...
GGGCCGGCCGCTCCGCGGCAACCCCCCGACACTTTTGTGTGCCATATTCGTATACAATTCTGCTGGTGTCGGCGGCCGGCGGCTCACGCCCGCCGGCGTGGTGTCAACCCTCGGAGGACTAATGCGTGGCTTCCCCCTGCCGTCCCTCTCGCTCGTTCCATTGCTGCTCGCCGGCGCGGTGTCGGCCGCGCCCGCCCAGGCCGGGCGCGGCGGGCCCGACACGCCGGCCGCGCGTAGACTCGCGGAACTCGTGCGCGCCGTCAACACCGGGAGCGCCGACTCGCTGCGCCGCTACGTGAGCGCCGGCTTCAGCTCGGCGTCGCAGGCGCGGCTCCCGGCCGAGGAGCGCGTCGAGCGGCTGCTCGACATCTATGGCAGCTCGGGCGGGCTCGCCGTGAAGGAGGTCGAGTCCCCGAGCACGACCGAAGCGTCGGCGCTCGTGCAGGGCAAGCGCACCGAGTCTTGGGGGCGGCTCACCGTGCTGGTGGACGGCGCGGCGCCGCACGCGATCGACCGCGTCGGCTTCGGGCCGGCGAGCGACCCGACGGTCCCCGCGCGCCGCCTCACCGACGCCGAGGTGGTCGCGCAGCTCAAGGCGCACGTCGAGCGGCTCGCCAAGAGCGACGACTTCTCGGGCACGGTGCTGCTCGCCAAGCACGGCAAGCCCCTCTACAGCGCCGCGTTCGGGGAGGCGAACAAGGACTTCGGCGCCCGCAACAGGCTCGATACGAAGTTCAACCTGGGATCGATGAACAAGATGTTCACGGCCGTGGCCGTGGCGCAGCTCGCCGAGGCCGGGAAGCTGAGCTTCGACGACTCGCTCGGGAAGTTCCTCCCCGCGGGCACGATGCGTCCGGAGGTGCTCGCGAAGGTCCGCATCAAGCACCTGCTGACGCACACGTCGGGACTCGGCAGCTACTTCACGCCGGAGTGGGACGCCATGTCCCGGGCGCGCTTCCGCACGGTGGACGACTGGATGCCGCTCGTGAAGGCCGAGTCGCTCCAGTTCGAGCCGGGCACCCGCTGGTCGTACAGCAACACGGGGATGCTCGTGCTCGGCAAGGTGATCGAGGTCGCGAGCGGGCAGGACTACTTCCACTACGTCCGCGAGCACGTCTACGAGCGCGCGGGGATGACGAACAGCGACGCCTACGAGCTGGACCGGGTCAACCCGAACCTCGCGGTCGGCTACGAGCGTCGCTACACGGCGGCCGGCGTGGACGTCCGCAACAACATCTTCGTGCACGTGATCCGCGGCGGGCCGGCGGGCGGCGGCTACTCGACGGTCGAGGACCTGACGCGCTTCGCGGTCGCGCTGCAGTCCGGTCGGCTCGTAAGGCCCGCGTCGGTGCGGCTCCTCACGTCGCCCAAGCCCGAGGTGGCCTCGCCCGAGTACGGGTACGGCTTCGGCGTCGAGGAGGGCGGCAAGATCGTGGGGCACAGCGGCGGCTTCGTGGGGATCAACTCGCAGCTCGACATCTACCCCGCCGAGGGCTACACACTGGCCGTGATGTCGAATTACGGCGGCGGCGCCGCGCCCGTAGTGGCGAAGGCGCGCGCGCTCCTCCTCGCCGGCCGTCGCGCGACGGTGTCGAGTCGGTGACGAACCGAGGAGTGAGCCGCGGATGAGCGCGGGGCCGCGGCCACCGAGAGACGGGACATACACTCATGTCGACACGTAACGCACGTCGCTTGGCAGGCGGGGCTCTCGCCGCGGCACTCAGCGCCTGCGCGCAGCCCGTAGACGCGCGACACGACGCCGCGCGTGCGGACTCGCTCCCGCTCGCGCTCTTCGAGTACGATCGCGCGGCGCCACTCGACGTGCGCGACTCGCCCGTGCGCACGGTGCAGGGGGTGGAGGTGCGTGCCGTGAGCTTCGCGAGCCCGGGCGGGGGCCGGGCGACGGGGTACCTGGCGGTGCCTCTGGAGGCGTCGGGGCGCCTGGCGGGCATCGTGCTGCTGCACGGCATGCCCGGCAGCGCGGGGCAGATGATCCCGCGCGCGGTGTACCTCGCGCGCCACGGCGCCGCCGTGCTGGCGCTCGACGCGCCGTTCGCGCGGCGCTCCGGCGGGCCGGTCACGCTGTCACCGCAGGACAGCGCGGAGCAGGTGCAGCTCGTCGTCGACCTGCAGCGCGCCGTGGACGTGCTGCTCGCGCGCGACGACGTCGATCCCGCGCGGCTCGCGTACGTGGGCGGGAGCTACGGCGGGGCAATGGGCGCGCTGTTCGCCGGGGTCGAGCGGCGCCTCGAAACGTACGTACTCATGGTGGCCGACGGCGGGCTGGTGTCCCACTTCACGGGCCCGGACGACGGACCAGGTCCGCCGGGCCCCGTGTCGGCCGACCAGTGGCGCCGGTGGCTCGCGGCGATGCGGCCGATCGAGCCGCTGCGCTTCGTGCCGCGCGCGGCGCCAGCCAGCCTCCTGTTCCAGTCCGGGCGGCTGGACCAGCTCGTGCCTGTGGCGGACGCCGAGGCGGTACAGCGAGCGGCGAGCGAGCCCAAGACGGTGAAGTGGTACGACAGCGGCCACGCCCTGCCCCCAGCGGCGGCGGTCGACCAGCTCGTGTGGCTGCACGAGACTGTCGGTACCACGCCCCCGGGTCCGGCGGACGAGGCCGGACCGAGCGCACTAGCCGCGGATGAACGTGGCTGAACGGCCGTCCGCGGACTTGAAACAGGAGCCGGGCGGCAGTACGTATGGGCGGGTACCCGGGTCGGGGGCATGCGACTGCAAGAGCGGCGGCCCAGCCGGGCACCAGCCCGATCAGCTTGGATCGGGAGACACGAGTGGAGGTCCTCATGCGCGGCACGACGCTCGACACGGCCGTCAACCCATCGGTCCGCACGTCCTCGCTGACGCCGGGCACGCTGCCTTCTGTGGAAGACCTGGTGACGGCGCTGCTGCACAATGTCCCGTTCCTCGCCCAGGTACCGGTGGTGGCGACGGACGCGGAGTCGGCCGCGTGGCTCGCGGCTGCGGGCTGGCCGATGTCGCCGCGCACGGGCGCTACCGACGGCGTGTGGTGAGCTCGGTCGGTCCGAGGGCGGCCTGGGCTCGTTCGCGCCCGAGCCGCCCCCTCGCACCGACCGGTGTGGAACAGCGGCTCTCGGCTCTCGGCTCTCGGCGAGAGCGGTGACCCGGGGCTGAGCCGGTGACTACGTCGGTGTGAGGATGGGGCGGCGACGGCCCGCCAGCGTGCGTAGGCTGGCACCCTGCAGCGCCGACCCGCGCGCCAGCCGCTCGCGCTCCCACTCGACGGCGACCGCGAGCGACGTGGAGGAATAGGGCATCGGCTCCGCGTCGCCGGTGCTTTCCAGGCGCGAGACGAGCGTCTCGAGGGCCTGCACCGCCGCCGCGCGCGACCGCCCGACGCCCACGGCCGAACCCCCCCACTCCGGAGACATGGCGACGTAGTCTCCGACCGCCGTGTCGTACCACACCATGCAACCGTACCGTGATTCCGCCACGTTGACCCCCGCCGCCTGGCGCGTCACAGGTTCGTGCGAGTCGCGTACATCCGCTGAGGTTCTCATGAGGTTCTCACGAGGTTCTCACGCGCCTTGCACGCCCTACGCACCGTCCACATCGCTATCCGTGCGCATCGGCGCGCACCGCGGTGGGGACGACTCGCGCGGCGGGGCGGTCACGAGGCCGGCAGGGCCGCGTGGAAAGCGGGGTGAGGCGGAAGGCTGACCGAGTGCCCCGACTGGACCTCGGACGGCCAGCGCCTCGTCTTGTCATGCCTCACCTCGGTGGGCGGCCAGCAGATCGGCCCGCAGAATAGACGCGCCGCACTCCGTTCACTCCGCCTCCCCGCCGCGCCGCCCCGGCTCCGGCCTGACCACGAACTCCTCCCGCATCGAGGCGAGCGCGCGCCACCCGGAGTCGTCGATCGCCCCCACGACTCGCACGGCCTCGCCGGCGGCATCGTCCCACCCGAGCCGGACCTCGATCTGGTAGCGGACGCCCGACGGCGCGATCCGGTCCCCGACGAACGGCGAGGCCGGCACTAGGGCCCGCAGCTCGGCGAGGGAGAGCGCGCGGAACTGGGCCAGGTGCTCGCGGAGGAGCGCGCGTGCCTCGGCGGGGTTCATCTCGCGTCGCCTGGAGTCGTCGAGCGGTGTCGAGGATGGTCCCGGGTCGCGGACGCGGGACCAGTAGGAACGATCGTGCGCCCGCCGTCGCCCGGTCAAGCGGGTGAGTTGTAACAACGAAGGGGCGCGACCTCTTGGCCGCGCCCCTTCGCATTTCCTGTAGTGAGCCAAGTGGCTCACGTCGAACGACTTGACGCGCGCCTTGACGGGGCGCCGCCGGTGCCGGCCTACCTTCGTCGCCGTACACCGCAATGACTGCGTTCGGGGCCGGTGCCCAGTGCTCCACCCTTCGTTCGGCGGCAACCTCCATATGAGCTACGCAGCATGGATTGTCCGCGGCGTCCTGCCGCTGCTCCCCATAGTCGCGCTCGGTCTCCCCCGCGTCGTCGGCGCCCAGGGAGAGCCGGCAGCCGCTCATCCGAGTCGCCAGCTCTCGCTCGACGAGGCCGTGCGGCTCGCCCACGCGACCAGCGAGGCGATTGCGATCGCCCGCGCCGGCGTCGACGGCGCCGGTGGAGAGCGGCGGAGAGCGAGCGGCATCCGGCTCCCGCGGGTCGCCGCGTTCTCGTCGTTCGACCGCACGATCCGCAGCGAGTTCGACGGTCTCGCATTGGGCGAGCCGGACGCGGGCGACGAGCCGGCACTGCCCTTCGGCAGTCCCACCACCTATCGCGCCGGGCTCTCGCTGACGCAGCCGGTGTTCACCGGCGGGCGGACGCTTGCCCGCGGCCGGGCCGCGACCAGCGGCCAGCGGGCGGCGGAGCTCGCCCTGACCTCTGCCCGCGCCCAGGCCGCCCTCGACGTGGCGGAGGCGTACTTCGACGCCGCGCTCAGCGAGCAGCTCGTCGGCATCGTCGACGCGACGCTGGCCCAGGCGGAAAGCACGCTCCACCAGGCTGCGCTGCTGTTCGAAGCCGGCCGCGGCTCGGAGTTCGATTACCTGCGCGCCAAGGTCGCCCGCGACCGGCAGCGCCCGGTCGTGACGCGGCAGCGCGGCGAGCGCGACGTGGCGATGCTGCGGCTGAAGCAGCTCGTCCACGTGCCCGCCGACACCGATCTGGATCTCACGACCGGCCTCGATCTGGAGCCGGCTGCCGTCGTGGCCCGCGCCGCCTCCATGGAGGCGCCGACCGGCGGCGACGGGTCCGCCCCCGGCGTGGCAGGGCGGAGCGTGGCGGACTACGCGGCGGTGCGCGAGGGGGCGGCGCGGCTCCACCAGCGCGAGCAGCTCCTCACCGCCGCACGCGCCCAGCGCTGGCCCGGCGTGGCGCTCACGTCCAGCTGGGAGCGCGTGGCCTACTCGCGCGGCGGGATTCCCGCGCACCAGGACTTCCGGACCAACTGGACGGTGGGTGCCCGCGTGGACCTCCCGCTCCTCGCCGGCGGCCAGCGCGCGGGTGACGAGGTGGAGGCCGACGCGGCGCTGACCGCGGCGCGCGCCGAGCTCCGGCGCATCGAGCAGCTCGCCGAGTTCGACGGGCGGGCGGCCGCGGCGCAGCTCGCGACGGCCGAGGCGGCGTGGGCGGCGAGTGAGGGCGCGGTGCACGAGGCGGCCCGCGCCCACGAGATCGCGGTCGTGCGCCACCGTGAAGGGCTGGCGATCCAGCTCGAGCTGGCCGATGCGCGCCTGGCCCTCGAGGCGGCCCGCGCCGAGCGGGCGCGCGCCGCCCGCGACCTGCTCGTAGCGCGGCTGCGCGCGACGCTGCTCCCCGACCTCCCGTCCGCCGGCCGCAGCGGCGGATCACGTTAGGCGAGACGTTTCCGACTCCCGCCTCCCGACTCCCGACATTCGACCCCCGGCGAATCATATGACACATACGTTTAGGCATCCATTCGGCTCCGCGAGCAGCTCTCGCTTTCCGAGCGAGCGTGCGCGGCGCCTCTCGCGGCTCGTCCCGGCCGCCGCGGCATTCCTCCCCGCCGCCTGCGGGCAGAGCGCGCGCGCCGCGAGCGCGCCGGCGTCGTCGGCCGTCGTCGTCGCCAGCGACGACGTCGCGACGGTGCAGGAGCGGAGCGTGCTCTCCGGGCCGATGATCTCCGGCGCGCTCGCGCCCCAAGTCCAGGCGATCGTGCGCGCCCAGGTCGGCGGCGCAGTGAGCGCGACGCTGGCCGAGCGCGGGACGCGCGTCGCGGCCGGCGCCGTGCTGGCGCGCATCGACGACCACACCCAGCGCGCGGCACAGGCGTCGGCGCTGGCCGAGCTGCGGACCGCCGAGGGCGCGGCCGCGGTGGCGCGTCGCCGCGCCGAGCGCACCGACCGGCTGCTCGCCGCCGGCGCGGTATCGGCCGAGCAGGCCGAGGACGACCGGCAGGGCGTGGCGGCGGCCGAAGCGGAGCGGGCCGCGGCGCACTCCCGACTGGCGGCGGCTACGCAGGAGCTCACGCACGCCACCGTGCGCTCGCCGATGGGCGGCGTGGTCAGCGCGCGCTCGGTGGGCGCCGGCGACGTCGTACAGCCGGGCGCGCCGATGTTCGAGGTGCTCGACCCGTCGTCGATGCGACTCGAAGCGTCGGTGCCGTCGGCGCAGCTCGCCGCGCTGCACGTCGGCGCGGCCGTGCAATTCACGGTCACGGGATACGCGGGCCGCGTGTTCACCGGGCGGATCGAGCGGGTCAGTCCCGCCGTCGACGCGGCCACGCGCCAGGTGCCGGTGCTCGTGACCATCGACAACCGCGACGGCCGGCTGGTGGCGGGGCTGTACGCGGAGGGACGGATCGCGGCCGAGGAGCGGCGGGCCGTGCTCGCTCCCACCGCGGCGGTGGACGCCTCGAGCGGCCGGCCGGCCGTGCTGCGCCTGTCCGGGGACCGGGTGGCGCGGGTCGAAGTCGAGACCGGCGCGCGGTACGCCGACCAGGGCGAAGTCGAGATCGTCTCCGGGCTCGTGCCCGGTGACACGGTGCTCGTCGGCACCGCGCACGGCCGGCTCGCGCCGGGCGCCGCGGTGCGGGTGGCCGCCTCTACCATCACCGTGCGCTGAGGAGGCGCCCACCATGTTCATCTCCGACTTCTCCATCAAGCGCCCGATCGTCACCGTGGCGATTCTGCTCGCCATCGGAGTGTTCGGGCTGGCGGCGCTCGCGCGACTCAAGAGCGACGAGTTTCCCGACGTCCAGTTCCCCGCGCTCGGCGTCATGCTGACGTATCCCGGCGCCGCCCCGGAGGGGGTCGAGCGCGAGCTGGTGGACCCGATCGAGGACCAGATCGCGACCCTCCCGGGCGTCGACAAGATTCAGTCGACGGCGTTCGACGGCGCGGCGCAGGTCCTGGTCCTCTTTCAGTTCGGCACGGACATCCAAGCCGCCTCGCAGCGGGTGCGCGACGCGATCGCCACGATCCGCGCCGACCTCCCCGCCGAGATGGAGGAGCCGACGATCGTGCAATTCAGCCCGGCCGACGAGCCGGTGCTGTCGATCACGCTCTCGTCGCCGACACTCGGCGCGGCCAAGCTGACGCGGGTGGCCGACCCCGGACTCACGCGGGCGCTGCTCGCCGTGCCCGGCGTGGCGCAGGTGACGCTGTTCGGCGGCGTGACGCGCGAGCTGGCCGTCGAGCTCCGACCCGACGCGATGGCCGCCGCCGGCGTCGGCGTGCGCGACGTGGTCGCGGCGCTCCAGACGCAGAACCTGGCGGCGCCGGTCGGCCGCATCGTCGGGCCGCGGAGCGAGCGCAGCATCCGGCTGCGCGCCCGTCCGGTGGACCCGGCGGCGTTCGAGGCGCTCCCGGTGGCCCGCCGCGGCGGCCGCATCGTGCGCCTCGGCGACGTGGCCGCGGTGCGCGACACCACCGCCGAGACGCGGACGCTGGCGTTCCGCGATGGCGAGCCGGCGCTGGGGTTGAACGTCGTGAAGGCGCGCGGCTTCAGCACACCCGCGGTCACCGCCGCGGTCCGCGCCCGCCTCGACGAGCTGCGCCCAACGCTGCCCGCCGGCACGGCCGTCGAGGTGGTGCAGGACGCCGGCACGCGGGTGACGGCCTCGGTGCGCGGCGTGCAGCGCGCCCTGCTCGAGGGGGCGGCGCTCACGGTGCTGGTCGTCTTCCTCTTCCTGAACTCCTGGCGGTCGACGGTCATCACCGGGCTCGCCCTGCCCGTGTCGGTGCTCGCGTCGTTCGTGGCCGTGTGGGCGATGGGCTTCACGATCAACATGATGTCGCTGCTCGGGCTGTCACTGGCCATCGGCATCCTGATCGACGACGCCATCGTGGTGCGCGAGAACATCGTGCGGCACGTGGAGCGCGGGAGTGACCACCACCGGGCGGCGCGCGAGGGGACGAGCGAGATCGGGCTCGCGGTCACCGCCACCACGCTGTCGATCGTCGCCGTCTTCATCCCGATCGCGTTCATGGGCGGGCTGGCCGGCCAGTGGTTCAAGCCGTTCGCGCTCACCATGGCGTCGTCGGTGCTCGTGTCGCTGCTGGTGTCGTTCTCGCTCGACCCGATGCTCTCGGCGTACTGGAAGGACCCGCACAAGCGGGCGCACGAGAAGGGGCGGATCACCCGCGCGCTCGACCGCTTCAACCACTGGTTCGACCGCGTGGCCGACCGGTACCGCGGCGTGATCGCGTGGGCGCTCGATCACCGGCTGGCGATGGCCTCGATCGCGGTCGGCTCCCTCGCCGCGGCGATCGCCCTGCAGGCGACCGTGGGCGGGACCGATTTCGTTCCCCCGTCGGATCGGGGCGAGATCACCATCACCGTCGAGCCGCCGCCAGGCTCGACGGCCGAGCACACGGCCCGGCGCGCCGAAGTCGCAGCGCGCATCGTCCGGGCCCGGCCCGAGGTACACTCCACGTACACCACCGTCGGCCGGCCGGAGGGCGCGGCGGACCAGGCGACCATCTTGGTTCGCCTGGTGCCGAAGGGGGAGCGCGCGCTGAGTCAGGCGGAGGTGGGGCAGCGGATACGGCGCGAGCTGCTCGAGGTGCCGGGCGCGACGTACTCGGTGTTCGCGTCCGGCGACGGCGGCACGGGCAAGTCGATCCAGGTCGAGCTGCGCGGCCCCGACGGGCGCACGCTCACCGCGCTCGCCAGTCAGATCGCCAACGCAGTGCGCACGGTGCCGGGCGCGGTGGACGTGGGGCTGTCCACGAAGGGGGAGAAGCCCGAGCTGCAGGTGGACCTCGACCGCGGGCTCGCGGGCGAGCTCGGGCTCACTGCCGCCGACGTTGCGCAGGCACTGGGCCCCGCCTTCGCCGGCGTGGACGCGGGAGACTGGGTGGACCCGGACGGCGAGACGCGCGACGTGATGGTGCGGCTCGCGCCGGCGCTGCGCCGCACGGAGCGCGGCATCACGCAGCTCCCGCTGGCCATCACCGACACCACGGGCGCACCCGCCGTCGTGCCGCTCGGCCAGATCCTCAGCCTGTCGGAGGGCGTGGGGCCGGCGCAGATCGACCACCTCGGCCGCGAGCGGTCGGTCACCGTCCAGGCGAACGTGGACGGCCGCCCGCTCGGCGACGTGACGGCCGACATCGATGCGCGCATCGCCACGATCGCGCTGCCGGCGGGCTACCGAGTCGTGCAAGGCGGCGAGAGCGCGGACCAGAGCGACTTCTTCGGCCGCATCCTGGTCGCCCTCGGCATCGCGCTCGTCCTGATGTACCTGATCCTCGTCATGCAATTCGGCTCGTTCGTCGACCCGCTGGCGGTGCTGCTCTCGCTGCCGCTGTCGCTCGTCGGCGTGGTGGGCGCGCTGCTGATCATGGGAGACTCGCTCAATCTCATGACGCTGATCGGCGTGATGCTGCTGATGGGCGTCGTGGCGAAGAACGCGATCCTACTCATCGACTTCGCCAAGGTGGAGCGCTCCCGCGGCAAGACCCTGCGCGAGGGGCTGATCGAGGCCGGCCGCGTGCGCCTGCGCCCGATCCTCATGACGACGTTCGCGCTGGTGGCGGGGATGGTGCCGGTGGCGGTGGGCGCCGGGGAAGGGGGCGACTTCTACGCGCCGCTCGGCCGCGCCGTGATCGGAGGCACGATCACCTCCACGATGCTGACGCTGCTCGTGATCCCGACGTTCTACGAAGTGCTGGAGGAGTGGCGGGAGCGGGCGGCGGGTTGGCTGCGCCGGCCCCGCGGAGCCGCGGCTGCCGCGACGGGGCTCGAGGCCGTGGCCGGTGACTGACCCGCGGCGTACCTGAGGAGAGGGGAGGGGTGGGCGCCGGGTGGCGCTCACCCCTTCAGCTTCAGCAGCGCCTGAAACGCCGGCTCGTCGCGGATGCTCTCGAGGTCCATGTCGGCGTGGCCGATGAAGCCGAGGTCCTGTTCGAAGCCGTACGACAGCCCGTGCGCGAGGGCCTCGTGCAGCAGGCGCAGGGCCTCCTGCCGCTGGCCGAGGATCGCCGCGATCTGCGCGCGGAAGTAGATGTTGCTGCCCCGGAGGGATGGGTCGGTGAGCTGCGCGAGCTCGTCGGACGCCCGTCGTGCGCCCTCGACGTCGCCGGTGCGGGCGGCGGCGCGCCCGCGGAGCGCCATCACCAGATAGAGGTCCCTGTGGCGGGGCACCAGCGTCTCCGCGAGGTCGCGCGCCTCCTTCCAGCGCTCCGCCCGGTACAGCAGCTCGGCCTGCATGAAGCGCGTGGTGTCCCCTGCCGGCCCCGGCCGGACGGTCGCGGCGGGGGGCGCGGGGGGCCGCGCGGGGCGCGCGCGCGCCCCG
>Ga0307409_100001855_pt1 | contig 10748 bp, 5 predicted proteins | sample 322Ometagenome_2_FD_203888 | JGI IMG/M metagenome (GOLD analysis project Ga0307409, IMG submission 203888) | Maize rhizosphere microbial communities from greenhouse at UC Davis, California, United States - 322HYB-O-2 | ecosystem: Host-associated > Plants > Roots > Rhizosphere > Soil | place...
AGTAGACGTGCAATTCGGTCACCGCGCCCGCCTGCGTCAGGTCCGCGAACAATTGCGCGTTGGCCAGCGACGGCGCCCGGTCACCCGCGGCCGACAGCAGGAACGTGGGTGGATAGTCCTGCAGCGACTCGCCGGCGGATGCGCGCCCGGCGCCGTAGATCAGCGCGGCGTAGTTGGGTCGCGAGCTCACGCGTTCGATGGGATCGGGGCTGCCGGCATCGCCGCCGTCCGAGGCCGCGATCAGCGAGCGGCCCAGGCTGCCACCGGCGGAAAATCCGATGAAGCCGATGCGCGCCGGATCGAGATGCCACTCGGCCGCGTGCGAGCGCACCAGGCGCAGCGCACGCTCGGCGTCGAGCGTGCGCGCGTCCTGGTCGTAGCGCGGCGCGAGCCGGTACGTGAGCACGAATGCCGTCACACCCCAGTCGTTGAAGACCTCGGCGACGTCCGCGCCTTCGCCGCCGTACATCAGCATGATGTTGCCGCCGCCGGGCGCGACGATGACGGCGCCGCCATTCGCCGTGCCCGCGCGCGGCGCGAACACAGTCAGAAAGGGAGCGTCCAGCGGGCCGTCGCCCTTCGCGGCGGGGACTTGTCCGACATTCCACAAGGGAATGTCACGGTACTGGGCCGGATCCGAGGCGGAGAAGGCGGCGACCGGGAAAAACAGCGCGGCTAACAAGCGTTTTTTCATGGCGCGTGATCTTAGCCGAGTGCGTGGACTTTTCTGCTAACGTCCGCGCATGCGCCTGCGCGGTATCGGCCCCGAAGTCCTGCTGCTGTGTTTCCTGCTGGTCGGGGCGGCGGCGTTCGTGCTCGGTCGGCGCACGGCGCGCGGCCGGCGGCTGCGCCGCGACCTCGACTACTTCACCGGCCTCGATCACCTGGTCAATGACCGCTACGACCGCGCCACCGAGGTGTTCACGCGCCTGGCGACCAAGTCGCACGAGGCCGACATCCAGTTCGCGCTCGGCAGCCTGATGCGCAAGCGCGGTGAGGTCGACCGGGCCATCGCCATCCACACCGAGCTCGAAGGCAACCGCGAGACCGCCATCCGCGAGCAGGCGACGTATGCGCTGGGACTGGACTACATGAGCGCGGGGTTGCTGGATCGCGCCGAGGAAAAGCTGCGCAATCTCATGGGTTCGCCGCGTTACCGGGCGGCGGTGCTCGAGCGCCTCGCCTGGGTCTACGAGCAGCAGCGCGACTGGCGCGCCGCGCTCGACATCTGGCGTGAACTGCCGCCGGAGCAGCAGCGCGAACGCGCCGGGGTGGCCGCGCATTACTGCTGCGAGCTGGGGGAAACGGCGTTGGCCGCGAAGGATTTCGACGCCGCGCGCGCGCACCTCGCCGCGGCGCGCGTGCACGCGGCCGGGGCCGCGCGCGTCCAGATGCTGGCGGCGCGACTCGCCGCGGCCACCGGCGACAGCAAGGCGCTGGACCTGTACTTCACGGCGCTCAGCGGATCGCGCGGTGTGCAGGACGCCTTCCTGCAGGAGGCCCATGGCGCGCTGGGCTCCGCGGCCGGCGAGCTCGACGCGCGCCTGCGCGCACACCAGCCGCCGGAGCGTGAACCCCAGCCGGTCTCGCCACGCTTCCGTTGTGATCAATGCGGCGTGGGCAGCGTGACCTGGCATTGGCGCTGCCCCAGCTGCCGCTCCTGGGATTCCCTGCAGAGCGTGAATCACCGCGGGCCCTGAATAATCGCTGAGATTGGCCAGATTGCCGACTGCGGCCCGCCACCGGCGGGTTGTTAGTCTCCTTCGCGCCCGGCGCCGCCGGGTTCAACGCAAGGAGGCAACATGTCCATCAAACATTGGGTTCCCACGCTGGTCGCCACGCTGCTGCTCGGGCAGGTCGTGCAGGCCGAACCGGTCAACATCAACACCGCGGACGCCACGTCGCTGGCCAAGGCGCTGAACGGCATCGGTCCCGCGAAGGCCAAGGCCATCGTCAGCTATCGCGAGAAGAACGGTCCTTTCAAGAGTGTCGATCAGCTCGCCATGGTCGAAGGCATCACGCAGAAGCTCATCGACAAGAATCGCGCGGACATCAAGCTCGGCGCGGACGGCAAGGGCGCAGCGCCGGCGGCCAAGCCGGCCAAGCCCACCACGTAAGTCCCGTCCTACGGCCGTGGGAGATGTGACAGCCCGCACTCTCTCGCGTCTCCCCGGCCGGGGGCCTGCAGGGCCATACAGGTGGCGTGGTATGGTTTCGGCCCCTAATAACCGGAGCCCTTATGTCCGCCGCCAAGTCGCAGAGCCGCATCGACGTCGCCGTCTTCCCCGTCGCGGGTCGCGGTACGCGCTTCTTGCCAGCCACCAAGGCCAGCCCGAAGGAGATGCTGCCCATCGTCGACAAACCGCTGATCCAGTACGCGGTGGAGGAGGCGTTGGCGGCCGGGGCGCGCCGCCTGGTGTTCATCACGGGTTCGTCCAAGCGGGCCATCGAAGATCATTTCGACACCGACGGCGAGCTCGAGAGCCTGCTGGTCAAGCAGGGCAAGAGCGACCTGCTGAATACCTTGCGCAGCGTGCTGCCTTCATATGCGTCCTGTATCTACATTCGTCAGCCGGCGCCGCTGGGACTCGGCCACGCCGTGCTCTGCGCCAAGCCCGCGGTCGGCGATGCGCCATTCTTCGTTCACCTGGCCGACGACCTCATCGACGCGAAGCAGGCCTGCCTCAAGCAGATGGCGGATCGTTTCGACGGTGGCAGCATCGTCGCGGCCGAGACCGTGCCGAAGGACCAGACCGACAAGTACGGCATCGTGAAGACCGGCGACCGCAATGGCGACCTGCATCGCATCGAGCAGATCGTCGAGAAACCCAAGCCGGACAAGGCACCGTCGAACCTGGCGGTGGTGGGCCGCTACCTGCTGACGCCGCGCGTGTTCGCGCACCTCGAGCAGATCGGCGAGGGCGCGGGCGGCGAGATCCAGCTCACCGACGGCATCGCGCGGCTCATGAAAGAAGAGCCCGTGTACGCCTACAACTTCGAAGGCAAGCGCTTCGATTGCGGCAGCAAGCTCGGCTACCTGCAGGCCAACGTGGAATACGCGCTGGCGCACAAGGAGCTCAAGGGGACGTTCAAAACGTATCTCAAGAAGCTCGCCGCGGACCTTTAGGATCCGATCAGGCTGCGCAGGTTGTATCTCGACTCGCCGCTCACCATCGATCCCAACGTACGGCGGTACCTGCCTACCTCGATGCGTTGGCGGCGCGGCTCGAGTTGCCGCCCGCGCGCGGCGCCGCGGGCGGATCCTGCTGCGCAACCTTCGGCTTCTCGCGCACCGGAATGTTCAGCACCGATCGCGCCACATCGACGATGGGCAGCACGGCGTCCGGGCGCTTGAGCACCCAGCGCGCGTACTTGTTGTTGAGCTTGCGGTAACGAACGGTCGCACTCGCCGATAGCGGGGATTTGGCCCAGGCCGGTACGTTCAGCTCGTAGGTCACGACGTCGGATTCGCCCGCGGGAATCATCTTCTTGTAGCTGTCGCCGACCATGTTGAAGAGGTCGTGCTTCCAGACGTGTTTGCCGCCGCGGTCGATGGCGATGGTGCGGTAGAAAAGCGCATTGGGATCGACGTCGTTCCCCTCATTGACGCCGCCGCTTTCGAACACGAGATTCTGCTCCGCATCGACCACGCGCAGGTGGATCCAGGCCTCGTTGATGTCGGTGGTGCCGCCCGGAAAGTCATGTCCGACGCCGACGTTGGTGACGACGACGGTGAGCGCCGCGGGCTCGCCGAAATAGAAGTAGGGCGGAGCTTCCTTCTTGATGGAGGTATTGGCCGGGATCGGGATGTTGCTCTCCACGGCCTCGGTGCGCGCCGGACGTTCGAAGCTGATGCGAACGATATCTGCCTGCAGGAAGTCGGTGACGCGTTGCAGGTGCTCCTGGTTGCCGATGTGCCAGGGAATCGCCGTGTTGGCGCCCGGCATGTAGTGTGCGCGCACCATTCCATTGCCATCCGCGGATGGGTCGTTGCTTGCCATCAGCGGCATGTGGCAGTCCTGGCAGCGCGTGACGCCTTGCTTGGCGAAGGTCTGGGCTCCCTGGCCCGAGTAGGGACTGTTCAGCCAGGCGGTGAAATCGTCCTGCATCTTCACCCAGCCCCAGCTGTTCATGCTGTCGTCCATGAACTGCGCGTGGCAGGTGGCGCACATCTGCGGCGTGTGCACCAGGTCGCGTCCCATGGTCTGGCGGTGCTGGCGCGGCTGGATCTTCACCAGGAAGTTGTGCAGCTGGTTCGCGAGCAGGCTCTTGCGATTCGCAAACAGGTAGTCCGCCTCCGGCTCGAATTCGAAGCTGGCCACTCCCTTCAGGTGCACCACCTTCGACATGTTGTGGCAGGTCTGACAATTCACGCCCTCATTCATGTGGCCGTGCGTATCGAGCCTTCCGCCCTTGCTGAGCTGACCGGTGAGCAGTGCGACGGGCGCGTGGCAGCCCTCGCAGTAGCGAGTCGCCTCCATGCTCTTCTTGGTGGCCAGCAGGTTGACGTTGGTCTGGTAGGCCTGTTCCGCGGCCGCCTGCGCGTGAATCGACTGCTTCCACTGGGCGGCGATGTCCGCGTGGCAGGTGGCGCAGTTGTCGGTGCCGGTGATCTGGCGCTCGTCGATGAACGCGCCATTGGAGGTTTCAGTGTGGCTCGGGCGAAACCGGTGATCGCCGTAGCTCATCCCGTACGGCTGGATCACCGCCTCGGAGCTGTAGCGCATCGGGAACGCGGAATACACGATGGTCACGAACAGCAATGCGACGCCCGCGAATGCCAGCGCGAGCGGCACGCGGCTCACCGCCGGCCATGTGAGAGATGGATACCATCCCTGAGATTTCTCGCGGCGATGGTCGAGACGCATGAGGCGCTGGCCGAGGACGTGGACCAGCAAGGCGAACAGCGTCGCGTAGGCGGTGTAGACGTGCACGACATACACCCAGCGCAGCGACTCGCGCTGCCCGAAAACGGTGATGTGGATGCCAGTGCCGATGAGCGCCAGCGTCAGCGCCACAGCCAGCAGGCCGACGATCACCATGACCGGCCGCCGGACTCCGAAGGTGCGCTTGAAGTGCACGCGCACGTATGGCAGCAGGATCAGCGCGACGTATATGCCGATGCCTGTGTGCAGTAGGTAGGTGAACTGCTGCCACGCGGCGTGCGAGGGAAAGAAATAGGTGACGAAGCCGGTGACGGCCGTGACCGCCAGTGAGCCGAGCAGCTGCCCCATGCGGCGGCGCTCGCGCACGATCAGCTCTTCGCTCCGGGTCACCGGTGCGGGACCCTGGTTGGTATTGTCGGGGGAGTTCACGTCAGCCCTCTTGTATGGTTTTCAGCAGCTCTCGAACTTCGGTCCTGGCGAGCAGGCGCGCCGCGGCCACGCGCCAGTCTTCGCGTTCCGCGGGGTTGCGCAAGACGCGCCACAGCAGCTCCCGCGCTCGTGGATGGCTCGGGGTCAGCGCGCACAACGCGGGAAACTGCAGCGGATCGTCCTTGCGTTCGGCGATGTCGACCAACGCCGAGTCGAAGTCCGCGTCCGCCTTCTGCGCGAAGTGGTCGATGATCTGGCGCCGGACGCCGAGATCGGATTTCAGATCGAGCAGCTGGTCGCGGGTATAACGTCGCGCCCAGGCTTCATGGCGCGACAACAGCACCCCGACACCGGCGTTGATGACCCGGCGATCGGGATCGGAGAGCACGTTGCGCAGCGCCGGCGGCAGTTCGGGCGCCTGCTGGAAAAACGGCAGCCGCGAGCCCCAGTAGATGACCGCGGCGGCGCGAACCGCCGGTTCACGGTCTTGCAGCAACGATTCGGCCGGCGGTGCGTTACCCGGCGTCGCACTCAGCACGCGCAGCGCGAGCGCGCGCTGTTCTGCGGGGATTCGCGCGTCGCTCGCGATGGCGAACAGCGGCACGTTGACGCGTGCGTCCGGCAATCGCAGCAGCGCGGCCAATGCGAGCGGACGCATTTGGGCTTCGGCCAGGTTCTGCGCGAGCGCGGACACCGGCGGACGGATCGTGCGGCTCGACAGCGCGGCGAACATCACGCGCCGCACCTCGAAAGCTCGATCGGCGAGGGCGCTGGCGGCATGGGTGGCCTGGCGTACACGGTCCACGTCGAGCAGGGCCACGAATGCCGCGCTCCGCACGTTCGCGTCGCTGTCGCGCGCGAGACTTTCGAGCAGCGGAATGACCCGTGGGTCGGCGGCGTGTGCCAGGGTACGGACCAGCATCAGGTGGTCGGCCTTGGCCAGCAACTGCGCGCGGCGCGACGTGGAAACGATCGATTCGACGAGAATCGACCGGTTCAGGACCACGCCCTGAAAAGAATTCGCGAAGATCTCGTCCAGCACGCGCAGCGCGTCATTGATCGCCTCCGGGGCAGTGGACTGCAGGGCGGCATTCACGCGGCGCCGCAGTTCGGCGTCACTCAGCGCCTCGAGCCGGCGCAATGCGATCAATGCATGCGCGCGGACCAGCGGCGCCTGGCTGGCATCGGCGGCAACCGCCGCGATCCGCGGCAGTGCCTTGCGATCGCGGATGATGCCCAGTGAACAGACCGCTTCGGCCCGGACCTTCGGATCCGCGTCGCCGAGCGCCGCGAGCAGCGGATCGATGCCCTCGAACCGCTTCGCTTCGCCGAGCGCATGCGCCGCGGAGCGCCGGACTTCCGGGTCGGGATCCGACAACAGGCGGATCAGGTGCGGCAGGGCCAGGTACTTTCTATAGATGACGGCTTCTTCGACGCGGTAGAAATACGCGAACACTTCGGCCGCCGCGGCACGCACGCGCGGGTCGGGGTCGCTGAACACGCGCAGCAGCCAGCGCACCGATGCTTCGTCCTGGTGGTCGCGCACCGCGTCGAGCGCGACGAGGCGGATCTTTTCCGAGGGATCCCCGAGCGCGGATATCAATACGCTCAAGCCTTCGGGCGTCTTGTTCTTGCGGGCGTACTCGACCGCCTGCGCACGCACCGAGGGTTCGTCGCTCTTGATCAGGCTCTCGAGCAGGCGCGTGGCACGTGCCGGATCCGTCGCGGCAATCCAGCCCAGGTAATCGATGGTGTACTCGGGCCGGCTGGCCACGAGGCCGGGTATGTCGCCGCGCGGATCGTTCGCTTGCGCCGCATTCACCAGGCGCGCCGATCCGCCTTCGGTGATGGAAACATAAGAGTCCGTGGGCAGGTCGGAAAAGACCTCGGTCGAGCCGGAAGGCCAGACTACCGTCAGCTTGCGGCGCTTCGATTCGGTGTTCCAGCCGAAGTGCAGCCGGCGATCGCTCGAGGAGAGGAATCCGCCCGACGTGACCCAGCGGCTCTGGCGCATCCCATCGACCTCGAGCGTGACTGCCGCGCCGATGGCGTCGCGATTGCCGCGGGTTCCCTGCAGCCGCACGCCGAGCCAGTGTCCGCCGGTGGTTTCATTGCGCAGCAGCTGGCCGAGGTCGTTGTTGTTCGCGATGTAGACGTCCAGGTGTCCGTCGTTGTCGAAGTCGATGCTCGCGATGCCGCGCGAGGACTGGGTATCGGCGAGCGCCGGGCCGGCATGCTCCGAGGCATCGACGAATTTCCCGTTCGCGTCCTGCAGCCACAGCCGGTTCGGCTGGCCCTGCGCGATCTTGTGTGTCAGCGGATCCGGCACCGGCAAACCGCTGCCTTGGAACAGGTCCAGTGTGCCGTCATTGTTGAAATCCGCCAGCTCGATGCCCCAACCGCCCAGCGGTGTCTGCTCGTCCGAGCCGATTCCGAGCTGGCGGCTGCGGTTGCGAAAGATGCGCTGCGCGGGCGATTCCATTTCGGCCAGCAGAACGGCGGGCGGCTCGCCGGCCACGGTGCTCACGGCGAAATCCGCCGCCGCATCCCCGTTGACGTCGCCAATGGCCACGCCATGGGCTCCGTGCGCGTCGTTGAGCCGCAAGGCCAGGCCGGACTCGCGGAATTTGCCATTGCCGAGGTTGGCGTAGAACAGGTTGGTCGTGCCGACGTCGTTGGCGACGAACAGATCCGGATGTCCGTCCTGGTTCGCGTCCAGCCACACCGCGCCCAGGCCGCGGCCACTGGCCTCGCTGAGACCGGCTTCCGCCGTCACATCGCCGAAGTGGAAGTCGCCGAGGTTCCGGTAGAGGCGGTCGGCCGTGCCGACATACAGCGGAGAATTGAACTGCCGCGGAAACTCGCGGATGTACTGCGAGTTGCCCTCGTAGGTATTCATCGTCTTCTGGAAGTCCAGGTAGTTGACGATGTAAAGATCGAGCAGGCCGTCGCCGTCGTAGTCGCCGAGCGCCGCCGAAGTCGCCCATTCGTGGTTGGTGATGCCGCTGTAAGCGCTCACATCGACGAACTTGCCGTCACCGGAGTTGCGGTACAGCGACACGGATCCGTAGTTGGTTACGACCAGGTCGGAGTTGCCGTCGTTGTCGAAATCGCCGACGGTGCATCCCATGCCCCAGGATTGCGCGGCGAATCCCGCGTTTTCCGAGACGTCCGCGAAGCGCCCGTCGCGGGTGTTGCGATAGAGCGCGTGGCCCTTGGGCAGGTGCCACCAGTGCTGGGAGCCGTAGTAGCGGCTCTGGCCGGTACCATTGACGAGGAAGAGGTCGGTCCAGCCGTCGTTGTCGTAATCGAATGCGCAGGCGCCGGGCCCCAGCGTCTCGTTGAGGCCGGTGAGGTGCTCGTCGCCCTGCAGGTGGCTGAAGATCACGCCGGCCTCGAGCGTGACATCGCGCATCAAAACCGTGCGCAGCTGCGGGGCGCCGTCGTGTGTCGAGGAAGAATTGCCGGCGTCGCGGCGGCCGGGAGTCGGCGTCAGCACGATGGCGACGAGCACGACGGTGGCGGTGGTTAGTCCCAGCGCAAAACGGGAAACGAGGGAGCGGAGGCGCGGCAGCTCCACGGCGCGGTAGATCCTGCGCATATATTGTTGAATCACCGCGACATCCCCTGTTGCCACTCCCATCCAATGGCGCCGCCAGTCTAGCCGATGAAATCAAGGCCGGGGATCGCCGGCGGAAAGATTGTCATGAAATTTCCCGACGATGCAGATGTAGCGGCAGACACAGGCGATGGTAGTTCGATGGGTATAACTACCTCGCCGGCCGCGATCCACAGATCAGGAATTCATTTACATTCGAGGAGCCGGGTAGGTAGTATCCGGCGCGCGAGGACAAGGACAAGAAATACGCGAGAGCTGCAAACTCCACCAAAAATGCAGCGCGCGTCAGGTGAGGCAATCAGTCCAGCAGGTGTCGTTTGGATCAGCAAGGCAGCTTGCGCATTGCGCGTGCGCGCTCGGTTTTCAGCACTGCGATTTCCCGTGTCCTGGCGGCCTGCTGTCTGCTCGCCGCGAGCCATGCCGCGTTCGCGGACACGAAGACGCTGGCGCCGGTGGCCGATACTTATGTAAGAAACATCTCGGCCAACCAGAACCAGGGTAGCGAGACCCGGCTCAGCATCACGGACCTCGGCAATCATCGCAGCCTGGTCCGTTTCGACCAGGCGCAGATCACGAGCGCACTCGCCGGGGCACAGGTCGCTTCCGCGAAGCTGCGGTTGCGCATCACTTCCAATGGATCGAACTGGGGTGCGACCGGGCGCGGCGTTTCTGCCCATCGCATGACGCAGACCTGGGTCGAAGCGCGCGCGACCTGGAACTGCCCGAACGACACCAACCTCAATAACTCCTCGCCGGATTGCAGCCCCAGCTGGAACATGGGCAACAGTTCGCAATGGCCTTTCGTCTCGACGCCGAGCAGCGTTGCCACGATCAAGGACGGGCAGACGGGCGTCGTCGAGTGGGATGTGACGGCGGATGTTCGCGCCTTCGTCGCCGGTTCCGCGCAGAATTTCGGCTGGCTCGTCAGGAAGGCGGACGAGACCAGGACAGGCCGTGCCGAGTTCGGTTCTCGCGAAAGTTCGCAGGGGCCGCAACTGGTCATCGAGACCGGCCCGCCGCCGCCGTCGCCCGCGCCCGTCGTTTACGACACTTACATCCGCGAGATCTCCGCGAACCAGAACGCCGGTGCGGAAGTGTCGATGCAGGTGAACAACCTCGGCAATCACCGCTCGCTCGTCGCATTCGACCAGCAATGGCTCGTCGCCTCGGTCGGCACCGGCACGGTGACGGCGGCGAAATTGCGCGTCGAGGTCATCTACAACGCGAACAACTGGGGATCCGCCGGGCGAGACATCGCCGTGCACCGCCTGACGCGGGCATGGAATGAACTGAATGCCACCTGGAACTGCGCGAACGACTCCAACATCCAGAACAGCTCTCCGGACTGCAGCGGCACGAACGCGTGGTCGATGTCGACTTCCGCGCAGTGGCCGTTCGTGGCCACGCCGTCCGCGACCTACCTCCAGAAGGACGGCAAGATCGGCGTGGTCGAGTGGGACGTCACCAACGACGTCAAGGCGTTCCTGCAGGGAACCGCCAACTACGGCTGGATCATCAAGAAGGCCGACGAGAGCAAGACCGGTTTCGTGCGCTACTCCACGCACGAAGGCGCCATCGCACCGCAACTGGTACTGACCATTTCCAACGGTGGTCCGCTCGATTCGGATGGCGACGGTGTGCCCAACGATCGCGATGCCTTTCCGAACGATCCCACCGAGTGGGCGGACCTGGATCATGACGGTATCGGCGACAACTCGGATCCGGACATCGATGGCGATGGATACCCGAACGGGCAGGACGCGTTTCCGTTCGATCCGGCGGAGCATGCCGACCTGGATGGTGACGGCACTGGT
>Ga0307409_100001857_pt1 | contig 10746 bp, 7 predicted proteins | sample 322Ometagenome_2_FD_203888 | JGI IMG/M metagenome (GOLD analysis project Ga0307409, IMG submission 203888) | Maize rhizosphere microbial communities from greenhouse at UC Davis, California, United States - 322HYB-O-2 | ecosystem: Host-associated > Plants > Roots > Rhizosphere > Soil | place...
AAGTCGCTATCTGGGCGGTGGCGACGCGCACATCACCGCGCTGCACCGTTACTTTGGAAATCCAGCGCTTACCCGAATTCTGAATCTGCTTTTCAGCACCCGGTACACAGACGTGTACTGTGGGTTCCGGGCCTTTTCCCGGGAGACCTACGAGGCCATTCGGCCGGTGAGTCCCGGAATGGAGTTCAACCTGGAGCTTGCCATCAACGCCGGGCTTGCTGGCCTCAGGGTGAAGGAGATCCCGATAATCCTCGCTCCTCGTAAGGGCGAGTCGAAGCTGCGGACTTTTCGCGACGGTTGGCGCAGCCTTCGGATGATGCTTCTGTACTCACCCAACAAGGTGTTCCTTGTTCCCGGCGTGGCTCTGCTGGTAACTGGCTTGCTCCTCCATCTTGCCGTGCTGTTTGGGTCGATTCATTTCAGTGGCCGACCGGCCGGCGGTGTCACGGCAGTGTTCGCCACGATTTTCAGCGTTGTCGGATTTGAGATTTTAAGTCTTGGGTTGCACGCCAAGACCTATTCTTGGAGCCGGCGGTTCGATCGTAATAATCGCGTACTGGCGTCCTTCTACCGTCACTTCACACTGGAAACCGGGCTCTTGCTTGGCGCCGGGCTGATTACCGGCGGTGGAGCCATCCTGGCAGCAATCCTGGTGAAGTGGCTGCGTTCCGATCTCCTGCCGCTGCCCCATCCAGAATGGGTTTCATTCGCGGCGACGCTCGTCATCATAGGCTGCAGTACCCTGTTCTCCTCTCTGTTCATCTCGGCTATGTCCATGAGCCGCCCGCGGGACGTTGCCTGAGCGTGAGGCGAGTGGGATGGCCAGTGATCATGGTCGGTCTCCTCGTTCTCATGGGCACGGCGCTCCGAGTGGCCGCCGCACTGCGGCCCGGCCTCTGGGCCGACGAGATTTTCTCCCTCTCGATGGCAACGGGGCACAGCTTGGAGCACCCGGCAGCCATAGCCAACCCATCGCTCGGTGATTTTTCCGAGCCTCGCGAGAGTCAGTCTCCGGCATTTTTCAGCCGTTATACCGACCACGAAGAGACCCCAGCGGGCGCCCGGCGTGTAGTTCGCGCGGTGCTCCTGTCGGATACCAGCCCACCACTGTACTACCTGCTTTTGAATTCGTGGACCCGGATTTTCGGCACCCGGGATGCCGCCCTGCGGCTCTTCTCTACCTTCTGGGCGTTTCTCTCTCTGCCTCTGCTGTGGCTGGTGGGGCGAAAGCTTGGCGGTTCTACCACCGCGTGGGCCTCATGCCTCCTGTTCTCCTTCGCCCCCGTGGCGGTGTTTTACTCGGCGGAGGGCCGGATGTATTCGCTCCTGTGGTTCGTCGGCCTGGGATTGGGATGGCTCACGTTGCAGTTGTCATCGAGCAGCGAACGGCCCTGGCTTTCGATTCTTTGGGTGCTTAGCGGGGTGGCCGGCCTTCTCACTCACTACTTCTTTGCTTTTGTATGGGTAGCCTGTCTAGGATGGCTCTGGCTGGACGGGCGGCTCGCGCGCCCGCGCCTTCTGCTGCTTGCCGGGGCCACTCTCGTCACAGTTCTGCCGTGGTATCTCGAGGTGCCGGCAAGCTTAGGCAGCTGGCGCGTCAGCGGCAGTTGGCTCGAAGGTGATCTTGTTTGGCCCCGTGCCTTGGGGCGACCCTTCACGCTTGCCGGGAGTCTGCTTTCAGGGAGTACCTTGCTCGGTGGCTGGCGACGCGCTGATCGTCTCCTCACGCTCCTGCTTGTCTTGACCGTCATCTGGATGGTAAGCAAGGGCAGGGTCCGCCACTTGTTCTCTCATCGTGCGCTTTTGATGTGGTTGTGGTTGGCAGCCGTGTGTGTGGGACCGCTGGTCTTCGATCTGTTGCGTCATACAACTACCACCGAAATTCCTCGATACGTGCTCTCGGGCATGCCCGCAGCGGTACTGCTTGCCGCCCTCCTGATCAGCCAGTTACCTCCTATTCTCCAAGTGGGCATGCTCGCCTGCATCCTGTTGACGTGGCTCCCGGCGAACAGGCTGGTCGTTCAATCGAGTCTCACGAGGCCTTGGCAGCCCTATACTGAGCTGGATTCACGACTGGAAGCCTGGGCTCGGCCCGGTGACCTTGTCCTGGTCACCTCGATTCCCTCTGGTGTACTTGGAGTGGCTCGATACCTGAGGCCCGATATTCCGATGGCATCCTGGGTGTCCCAACTCGGTGTGCGTGAGATACCGACCGACATCGAGCGGCTCGTAAGGGGCAGGACTCGGGTTGCATACGTGAAAATCCACACTTTGGGAGGGTCCGCCGCACCAGAAGAATGGCTGCGATCCAATGGCCGGCTGCTTGGGCGGGAGGGGTTTCGGAAATCCAGCGCCGAGGTGTTGTACTTTGGACCGCTGGCTGGGGACACCGTGTTCGGTGCGACTTCGCCGATCGTACGGCGGCTGCAGAAATAGCATGATCGCTCCCCATGCGTCACCGGCACCTTCTATTGTTATTCGCCCGCCGAAAGGCTGGGCGCCTCTCGACCTGCGCGAGTTCGCGGGCTCCCACGAGCTACTCTACTTTCTTGTCCTTCGCAACCTGAAATTGCGGTACAAGCAAACCGCCCTCGGCGCGGCCTGGGCGCTGCTCCAGCCGCTGCTCACCATGGCGGTATTCACGCTCGTATTCGGACGCTTGGCTCGGCTGGGTTCAGACGGCTTGCCCTATCCACTTTTCGCGCTGGCCGCCTTGGTGCCCTGGACGTACTTCGCCAACGCTTTCACCCAGGCCGGCAACAGCCTCGTGGACCAACAGCAGCTGCTCACCAAAATCTATTTCCCGCGCCTGCTGCTCCCTCTCGCTGCGATCATTGCCGGGCTGGTGGATTTCGCCATCGCGTTTACCCTGCTTCTACTGGTCCTCGCCTGGTACGGCATCGAGCCCTCAATACGATTGCTCGCCGCTCCGGCATTCGCGCTGCTGGCGCTGGCCAGTGCCTTCGCGCCAGGCGTTTGGCTCGCTGCGCTCAACGTACGCTACCGCGACGTGCGCTACGTCATTCCCTTCCTGGTGCAAATCTGGCTGTTTCTCACTCCGGTCGTGTATTCGAGCGGGCTCATCCCCGAATCATGGCGAGCGGTCTACGGCCTCAACCCCATGGCGGGCGTTGTCGACGGATTTCGCTGGATGATATCCCCTGTTGCCCCCCCTCCTGGTACCGGCTTACTAGTCTCGATTGTGGCGGTAGCAATGCTGCTCACAAGCGGCCTGTATTTCTTTCGGCGAGTCGAGCGGTCCTTCGCCGATGTGGTCTGAGCTATGAGCGGTGTCGCCATCCAGGTCGAAGAGCTCGGCAAGCAGTACCGCGTGGGACACGCCCACGGTCCCCGCACGCTCCGGGAAGACCTGGTGGATCTCGCCCGGATTCCTTTGCGAAGAGCGAAGCGCCGCGCCTCCTTCGAGGATGACACCGTCTGGGCACTGCGAGACGTGTCGCTGGAGGTGCAGCAGGGCGAAGTAGTCGGGATCATTGGAGGTAATGGCGCCGGTAAAAGTACCCTCCTCAAGATTCTTTCTCGCATTGTCGCGCCTACCGAGGGATGGGCCCGGATCGAAGGACGGGTAGGCTCCCTGCTGGAGGCGGGGACCGGCTTTCACTCTGAGCTGACCGGCCGCGAGAACGTCTATATGAGCGGGGCGATCCTTGGTATGCGGCGCGCCGAAATCGGCCGCAAATTCGACGAGATCGTAGCGTTCGCCGACATCGGCCCCTTCCTCGACACACCGGTCAAGCGGTACTCGAGCGGCATGCAGGTCCGGCTCGCCTTTTCGGTGGCGGCGCATCTCGAGCCTGATACACTGATCGTCGACGAGGTGCTCGCGGTGGGTGACGCAGAGTTCCAGAAGAAGTGCCTCGGAAGGATGCAGGACGTGTCTCGCAGTGATGGCCGGACGGTGCTCTTTGTCAGCCACAATATGGATGCCGTGCAGCGGCTCTGTGCGCGGGCCATCCTTCTGGAGCGGGGACGAGTGGTTGCCAGTGGGCCTACAGGGGGCGTGGTGGCGCAGTATCTCGCGCGGGTAGACGCACCGTCATCGGCGGGAGCCTGGATTGACCTGTCGAGCATAGACCGCATGGGCACGGGTGTCGCCCGCGTGGTCCGAGCGCGGTACCGGAGCGACCTCGACGCGGCCGGTGGCCAGCCGTACCCTGACGGGCCGCTCACGATCACCCTGGCAATCCAAGTCACGGCCCCGTGCACCATCGCAAGCCTGGCGGTCAGCCTCTCGGACATGCATGGGACGAAGCTCGTGAACGCCGACACGATCGCCCTGGGTCGCACGCTGCGCCTGGAGCCGGGCGAGCACCAGATCGCTCTCAGGATCGCGGAGCTGCACCTAAACCCCGGCGTCTACATGATGGGTTTCTGGCTGGCGGGACCTCTGGGCGCCATTCACGATCATGTAAGACCCGGGTTCGATCTGGAAGTCGTCGCGCAACAGGCGCCAGGGCTGGGACGGACGCCGGATGACGATGGTCTGGTCACCTGCCGGCTGGAGCTTCTGGACGCCGACTGACGTGGCGGACTTCCTCGGCCCAGAGAGCGAGGAAAAAACCACGCGCGAGCACATTCGAGGGAGGGGGCCCGCCGGCGTCCGCCTCCGCATGACGAAAGTCCGATTGCGCGTGAATCAACCACAACAGCACGCGCAATGGGCCCAGATTGCCAGGCTCCACGCCTGTAATTCTGAGGTAGTGCTCGATGCACTCACGACGGACTGCCCCAGTTCGTGTGGTGGGATCGAGGGAGCGCCTGTAGGACGCTAAGCGGCTCTCAGGATCATGTGCACGATCCACGTTGAACGAGGCGTAGGCCAGATAATAGAGCAGGTCCAGACCCGGTAAGCCTTCCACTTCACCCGACTCCCAATCCAGAACTGCAAGCTCGGAACTGGGGGTAACGAGGAGATTCCATGGGCCGAAGTCCCGCTGCTCGGGTACTGCGGGAAGAGATCCAAGCGTGCGTAGCAGGCCTTCAGCCTCGCGGAAAAGCCCAGGATCCACTACTCGCCCGAACCGGTCTGCGAACTGGGCGAGAATCGGCTCAACGAGCGTCTCTCGCCAATGAGCCGCAGGAAGGGAAGCCGATCCCCTGGCGAGCTCGGCAAGCCAGTTGGTGACCTTGATCGACCATGCGCGGAAGCTTCGGCGTGAGAGCAGGCGATCGAGAGGACGTCCGCTCAGCCCTGTCTCCCCAATCAGCGGCACGCCATCGATTTCCCGACTGAAGAGGAGGCCTGGCGTACCGGAAATCGGATGGCCACGGCGGGAGACAAGACCGGCAAGCACAGCGCCCTCCCGGCGAAGGCCCGTTGCGGCTCCCTCAACTCGCGGCGCCTTGACTGCAACTGCCGGGAGCGGGCTTGGCTCTGCGAACGCCAGCAGCACCACCTTGCTCACGCTACGCGGTCCCCCAGTTACCAGGAGTGCAGATAACCTCTCAGGCGGGGTGCCGAGCCCCAGCTGCTGCCAGCGCGCACGAAGCCATGCCACCTGGTCCAGATCGTTGTTCGGTTCGTCTGCCGAAGGGCGGTGCGCTATAGCATGGATGGCGCGCCCGTACCTGCCGATGACGAGATCGAGGATGCGCTGGCGGACTCCGGTAAGCAGTCGCCGCACGCGACCGCCACGGAGCCGCTGCCGCGATCTGACATATTCGGCGGCACCTTTCGCGTCATTGGGGATCCAGTATACCGGCAGCGCGGCAGAGGAGGGCCAGGTGTGGTAACAGGTCACGTCTGCGAAACCCGCCGCACGGAGGGCCCGCTCGACTTGGCGCACTCCTCCATGCTGGCGGTGCCACTCGGTGTAACATGCGCCGCCCGGGCGCAATGCTTCGTGCAGCTCAAGCAGCACCCGGGTGTCGGGATCCTCGGCGACGACGAGGTCGCAGTCACCGCCTGAACTTTTTGAGACGAGCTCATGGGCGATGCCGGCCACCGCGTCAGTGAGCGCCTGGCCGGCCCGGCAGAGTGCCCGGTACGGCCGTGGAGTGGAAAGCAGGAAACGCCAGTCGGCCCGACGAAGCCGGGGATTCAGCTCGTGCTCGGGCAGGTCAGATGCCGGGAGCACTCGGCGCCCCCACCTCGAGCATGACCTCGTCGTAAACCTTCATGACCCTACTGGCGGTTCTGGCCGAGGAGAATTCCCGTTCGACCCGTTGCCGGCCTGCCGCTGCGAGTCGCTTGGCAAGTGCTGGATCTGCTCGCAGCCGTCGGATAGCTATGGCGAGTGCGGTGGAATCCCCCGCAGGAACCAGGAGTCCCGTTTGATCATGCGTAATGGCTTCGTCCGTGCCTCCAATCGCGGTGGCTACGACAGGCCGCTGGGCTGCCATCGCCTCCAAGATCGATACCGGGAGTCCCTCGTACAGAGAGGGCAGGACGACGAGGTCGGCCGCGGCCAGGAGCGCAGGCACGTCCGCGCGGTAACCGAGGAAAACACAGCGCTCAGCAACACCAAGCGTGCGGGCCTGTTGCTCCAGCTCGGTGCGAAGTGGCCCGTCACCAGCCATAACGAACGTCGCCTCCGAAACCTGCGCCGCTGCCGTGAGCAGGATGGCATGCCCCTTTTGAGGGTGAAGCCGCGCGGGTGTGAAAACCAGATAGTCCGGCCGGCCGCGCAGCAGCTCGGCCCGGAGCGCGGCATCAGAAGAGGGGTCTAGCGGAGGGACGAGGATGCCGTTTCTCACCACGACGAGCTTTCGTGTCGGGACGTGCAGATCCTCGGCATAGCGCGCCTTGACCTCTTCGGAGACAGCGATGATACGGCGGTGTGGTCTGAGCGCGAGGGGGTAGTGCGGGCTGCCGCGAAGCTCCAGGTACAGCTGTGCCGTCCCAACGATACCAGGCACTCGCGCGAGCCAGGCTGCCTGCACACCGTACTTGCAGGCGAGCGGCCAGCTCAAATGCGCGTGGAAGATCGCGGGACGTTCGGCCCGAACAGCCTGCCATAGCCGGAACACCCCCGCGAGGCGCCCGCGCCGACCAACACGTGGGACGGCGCGCGTTCGGATGCCTAGCTTTGCAGCCCTCTCAACCAGGAGTGCGATTCCAGTTTCGCCGTGATGGAGCAGAACAGGTTCATATCGAGCCCGGTCGAGGGAGCCGAATAGCTGCAGCGCTGCCTCTTCGTTGCCCCCGAAAATGTCGCTGTCCACATAATGAAGGACGCAACGCCTCACGGGTTGTGCATTGTGTTGTCCATTTGGTGGAGTCAGCGTGCGGATGCGGTTCGCACCACGCCGGCCAGAGAGTCGAGATTCTGCTGATGATAACGATGAGCGAATTCGCGGGACCCCGCGGCGAGTGCGGCTGCCCGATCCGGATTTCGGAGAAGGTCGATCAGGAGATGGGCAAACTCATCGGCGGTTCCTGCCTGCAGAAAGGCGGACCCGGCACCCTCCTCCAGGCCGCGGGCACCGGACGCAGTGGTCACCATTGGTCGTCCGTGCCGCAAGGCATCGATGGACTTGATGCTCAGACCGGTTCCGAACTGCTGTGGATTGATTACCACCGTCGCTTGCCGATATAAATCCTCAACCGCGTCGACAAACCCGAAGCGGCGCAGGCCAGGCGCAGCACCATCACTAATGCGGCTACAGATGCCGCCAACCAGCCACAGCTCGGCGCCGGGCACCTGCTGCAGAACAGACGGGAGAACCTTCTCGATGAACCAGTTTACCCCATGTACGTTGATGCCCATCGGACCACCCACGAACAGTATGGTCCGCCCGGCCGACCCTGCGTAAGCGGCCGCGCTGCCCGCAACTGGCGGAGCTAGGTGGCCGACAATCGTGACCGGTCTTTGTGTCACCGAACGGAAATGGTTGGCATCCCACTGCTGGATGGCGAGCACGGCGTCGGCCCGATCGAGACCCTTGCCTTCCTCTTCCCTCCCGGTCGAGAAGAACTCTCCGGTCTGACCGTGTTCCCGGTAAAGGCGATAGCGGTCGGAAAACACATCGAGCGTATCGATGAGCTTCACGACCCGGCTCGGAAGAAAATCGAAAAGTCTGGAATAGAAAACGTAGGACACCACAATCACGTCAAACGCGTGGCGCTCGACCAGATTGCTTGCGTAGTGAGCGCATTCCGGGTCGAAATAGCTGTCCACCGGAAGGTTGAGGTGCAGCGTCTTCGCCGTCAGCCTTAATAGCTTCCGCTGGCCTCGCCGGATGCAGCTCGCCGGCGACAGCCCACGGAAGACGTGCAATCGGTCATTCCAGTGCTGCCGCATCAGGTCGTCAGAAGCCCAGAGGGGTTGCTGGAGATGGAGGAAATGCACCTCATGCCCCAGGGACAGCAGCACTTCTGCCATGTGTCGAACCCGCGCGCTGGCTCCGGTGGTGCTGGGATGCGTCGGAACTGGCGCTATGAGAAGTATCTTGCTCACGGGGATAGGGCCTCGAGGCCCGGGCTGTTGCATGCTTGGCGCGATGCCATCTATCCGATCTGGTCGCAAAGATATAGCACCCCTGAAACGCCGGGTATCCACCGCCAACACACGCGTCGTGTGGTATGCTTCCTGCTTGTTGCCCGCGGACGCTTAACCATTGCACCAGCAGGGCCTACGACTACGGGGTTCACTCCCGAACCGCGAGGGCTACTGCTTTGTGCACTGCCGTTGCGTGACCGGGAGGGCTCGGTTAAGCGAGGCTCTCCAGCCGCTTTACTTAAGTCCAGCGAGGATGTTACGGTGACCGGCTCGTGAGCACGACTCCGCTGGTGTCGGTGGTAGTGATCTTCTTGGATGCCGAGCGCTTCCTGGAGGAGGCCATCCAGAGCGCGATGGGACAGAGCTATCCATCCTGGGAGTTGTTGCTGGTGGATGATGGCTCCTCCGACGGGAGTAGCGCGATCGCTCGTCGTTATGCCGAGCGTGAGCCTGGCCGGGTGCGCTACCTGGAGCATCCCGGCCATTCGAACCAGGGGATGAGCGCATCCCGCAACCTCGGCCTCCGGAACGCCAGTGGAAAGTACCTCGCCCTCCTCGACGCCGACGACGTGTGGCTGCCGGCGAAGCTTCATGATCAGGTCGCCATCCTCGAGGCGTTCCCCCAGGTCGCGCTGTTGTTTGGCGCCCCTCTCTATTGGTTCGGGTGGACCGGCCGGCCCGAGGACAGCGCACGCGATTACATCATCGATCTGAAGCTCCCGGCTGAACGAGTTTACGCCCCACCGTCGCTGTTGCTCTCCTTTCTGCAGGGAACGGCTCCTCCACCCTGTCCCTCTGATGTGCTAGTCCGACGTGAAACTGCTGTGAGTGTCGGGGGCTTCGAGGCGCGATTTACCGGGATGTACGAAGATCAGGCCTTTTTCTCAAAGTTGTTGCTGCGGTCATCGGCGTTCGCTTCGAGGCAGACGTGGGACCAATATCGGCAGCATCCGGACTCGTGCTATGCTGTGGCGAAGGCGACCGGGCGGCGCGAGAACGCCCGGCGCTACTACCTGACGTGGTTCCGCCAGTATCTCGAAGAGCAGGGCCTGTCGGACGGCCCGGTGTGGGAGACCGTTCTCGCTGAGCTTCGGCCATTCAGCCTAAGATTTCGAGTGCTGAAGCCGGTCAGGCGGCTGGTGCGGGCTGCGCTGCCCACGGGCCTCCGCTCATGGCTCGGGTCTCGTATGCCGGGGCTGAACCAGTCGCCTGCCACACGTCCGGTGCGCTTCGGGACGCTTCGCCGTCTTACGCCGGTGAGCAGGCGGTTTGGCTGGGATCGCGGCGGGCTCCCCATCGACCGCTACTACATCGAGCGCTTCCTCGGGCAGCACGCACCCGACATCGCCGGCGATGTCCTCGAGGTGCGGGACGATGCCTACACCCGCAGATTTGGCGGCACCAGGGTCACGAGAGCAGACGTCCTGCATCCAACCCCCGAAAACGAAAAGGCCACCATCGTAGCCGACCTCACCTCGGCCGACCACATCCCGAGCAACACTTTCGACTGCATTGTCCTGACGCAGGTGCTCCCGTTCATCCCGGACGTGCAGGCGGCAGTCCGGACGGTCCAGCGTATTCTGCGGCCGGGTGGTGTCGTGCTCGCCACGATGCCTGGCATCAGTCAGATCGTACGGTACGACATGGACCGCTGGGGCGACTACTGGCGATTCACCTCGCTATCGGCTCGCCGCATCTTCGAATGCGCCTTTTCGCAGGGCGAAGTTCGGGTGGAGACGCACGGAAACGTGCTCGCCGCCACCGCGTTCCTGCAGGGACTGTCGAGCCGAGATCTCCGCCCGGATGAGCTGGACTACCGTGACCCGGATTACGAAGTGCTCATCACGGTGCGAGCGGTGAAGCATGGTTGACGTCCCGCGCGTCAGCGTCGTAATGGCGGTGCGCAATGGGGCGCCGTACCTGGAGAAGGCCCTGGACAGTATCCTCGCACAAACGTTCACCGATTTCGAGTTCGTCATTATCGACGATGGGTCGGTGGACTCGACACCTGAGGTGCTCCAACGCTATCAGGCGGCCGACTGCCGCGTCCGAGTGCACCATCAGGAGAATGCGGGACTCACTCCTTCGCTCAACCGCGGGTGTGCTCGGGCCCGAGGCGCATACGTGGCGCGAATGGATGCTGATGACATTTCATTCCCTGAGCGGCTGAAGCGTCAGGTGGAGTTTCTGGACCGGCACCCACGGGTCGCCATGGTAGGGTCAGCGGTCGTCCGGATTGATGAACTGGGTCGCGAGATCAAGCGAAACATCTGTCCCACCTCGC
>Ga0307409_100001859_pt1 | contig 10742 bp, 11 predicted proteins | sample 322Ometagenome_2_FD_203888 | JGI IMG/M metagenome (GOLD analysis project Ga0307409, IMG submission 203888) | Maize rhizosphere microbial communities from greenhouse at UC Davis, California, United States - 322HYB-O-2 | ecosystem: Host-associated > Plants > Roots > Rhizosphere > Soil | place...
GGGTGGGCCGCCGGTCAGGCGACGCGTTGGCTGGCAGGTCGACCAGGCGGCACACAGCTAGAGCGCCGAACCCCGGCCGTCCACCAGTCGCGGTGAGTTGCGTTCAGGGCTCTTCAGCGGAACGCGGCTCGGGTTCGTCAGTACCGGAGCCCCTTCGCCGCGAGCGTGTCCGCCTTGATAGGGCGGATCGACCCTCGGATCCTCAGTGATCCTGGTGTTGCCCGCTGCTGACCTTGCGGCTCGATTGGCTCAGCGCGCACCTCCGCCAAGCGCTGCTGCCGCAGGTGACCTGCAACACTGTGACGTGAACGTCGGGTCGCAACATCGGAGGCACGGCATGGGTGAGTACGTCGACATCGACGGTGTCAACACCTGGTATGACGGGCAGGGAACGGGTGAACCCCTCGTCCTTCTGCACGGTGGCCTGTGCACCAACGAGACGTGGGCGGCGCAGATGCCGGTGTTTGCGGAGCGCTTCCACGTCATAGCGCCAGAACGGCGGGGTCATGGTCACACGGCCGACGTGCCGGGGCCGCTGAGGTTTGCCGACATGGCGACCGACACCATCGGCTTTCTCGACCGGATCGTCGGTGGGCCTGCACACCTCGTCGGCTGGAGTGACGGTGGGATCGTCGGCTTGCTGGTCGCGATCGAGCGCCCCGGCCTTGTCCGGAAGCTGGTCGCGATCGGGGCGAACTATGACACGGCAGGTATCGCTCCCGAGGCCGAGGACATGGCCGCGAACATGGCCCCGGACAGCAACGACATGGCGATGTTTCGGCGCCTGTACGAGATGCACTCGCCCGACGGGCCGGAGCACTGGCCTGTCATCTTCGGCAAGTTCACGGAAATGCTGCAACGCGAGCCGCACATCCCCATCGACGACCTCGGTCGGATCTCGGCGCCCACTCTCGTAGTCATGGGCGACGACGACCTCATGTCCGTCGAGCACTCCGCCGCGCTGTTCCGGGCCATCCCGAATTCGGAGTTGGCCGTGGTCCCCGGCGCGTCGCATGCGGTTGTGATTGAGAAGCCTGAGCTCTTGAACCGCATCGTGCTCGACTTCCTCGAGAACGAGCCGGTGCCGACGATGATGCCCGTCAGGCGGGCCGCGACCGGTGCGGAGATGCTCTAGCCGACAGGAGGCCTTGCGGGCCAGCGTTCCGAGCATCCGACCCAGCGCGGGCCGATTTCGTCGACGTCGAGTTGTTCGCCCGAACGGGCCAGATACCAGAATGCCTCGTCGATCGCCCATGGGTTCATGCGCATGATCCTGCTTCCGACGACGCGCAGCACGGCGCTGCTGAGCTAGCCCGACTCCTCGGATGCAAGGCACGCGACGACCGTCGACGCGTTCGCGGGGTCGAGCAGGTGCTATCGCGCGGCGTCGGAGGCGTCACCTTTCCACGGGTACGACATTGTCGGTAGGTGCGCGTCGTCAGTTCCTGTTGGGAGAAGGAGGAGGAGGAGGAAGTACGGCCACAAGCACGCTCGTTGTGCTTCGTTCAGGTGTGGACCATGAGGTGACGCTGTCCGCTGATGATCGCGGAAAGGCAGCGCCTAAAGTGCACCCTGTCCCGCGCATTCCAGCGAATCTGGACAGACGGCGACGGACATGATCATGGTTCTGACCTGCAGCGATGTCTCCTGCGGATCTGGCTGGACATCGTCCGACTCCTCTTCTGATCTCCGGTTGTGGTTTCGAGCCTCCCGAGCAGTCCGCGACCTCATCGAGCGCACTCACGCGATCCAGCGGGACGACCGCACTCACTAGCAGTCGATTCCCTCTGAATATTCGTTTCACAGGCCGACCGCTCTGCGACGCCTTCTGTGTGAGAGGCGTTGCACAAGAGGGCCCAGCGGTCGTCCACACGGAACGGCCTGCGGGGCCGAGGCCATGGGTCAGCCCTCTTCCTTGCCTGTAGGCCTGGGCCCGGGAGGCGGCTCGCGTGCCTCGGTGACGTTCGCTCACGTCCCTTCCGGACCGGAGTGGGTGTCCTGAGCGCCGGTGATGCGGTTGGCTATGCTCCGTTGACCGGGCCCAGGACGGGTGAGGCGTCCTCGGCATCATCAAGGGAGCACGCACCCCGATGGCAGACAAGTCCCTCAACCGCGACACCTCGAAGCTCGACCCCACTACCTGGGACCACGGTTGGGGCTATCGGGACACCAGGCTCGTCGTCCAGCCCGATGAGTGCGTCGTGATGACCGGCTCACGCTACAACCTGTGCGGCTACTCGATGCCCTACTTGATCCCGTTCATCCGGGAGGAGCTGGCCTTCAACATCGACTTCCGTACCACCCGGCCGCGCACCGCTGCGCCCTATGTCTCTCCGGTCAACCGCAACGAGAGCTTCCTCGCAGCCCTGCCAGCCGCGTTGCGGGCCGACCAGTTGAGCACCGACGACCGCGAGCGGCTGATCCACAGCCACGGCCAGACCACGACCGACGAGGTGTCGCGGGTGCTTTACGGCAACCTTCAGCGCGCGGTGGATTTGGTGGTGTGGCCGGAGTCGGAGGACGACTGCGTCACCCTGGTGAACCTGGCGCGCGAGCACGACGTCTGCCTCATCCCGTATGGGGGCGGGACGAACGTGACCGACGCGTTGCAGGTGCCGGTGGAGGAGACTCGGATGGTGGTCTCGCTCGACATGCGGCGGCTGAACGCGATCGAGTGGATCGACGCCGAGAACCAGACAGCGTGCGTCCAGGCCGGAATCCTCGGCGGCCGGCTGCAGGAACTGCTGGCCGAGCAGGGATTCACCAGCGGTCACGAGCCGGACAGCATGGAGCTGTCCACGCTCGGTGGTTGGGTCGCCACCAACGCCTCGGGAATGAAACGAAACCGCTACGGCAACATCGAGGACATCGTCGAGAACGTCACCTTGGTGACACCGTCCGGCGTTGTCGAGAACCTGTACGCCACGCCGCGCCAGTCCGCCGGCGTGCAGGCGTACAAGGCGGCGTTCGGCAGCGAGGGGAACCTGGGGCTGGTCACCAAGGCGGTGCTGCGGATTCACAGGCTGCCCGAGGCGAAGCGCTATGGCTCGATGATCTTCGCCGACTGGGGCACCGGCGTCGCGTTCATGGCGGCCCTGAACCAGACCGGCGCGAAGCCGGCGAGTATCCGGCTGGTCGACAACGTCCAGTTCCGGTTGGGCCAGGCGCTGAAGCCGGCGCCGATTGACCGGCGGAAGGTGCTCACCAGCCAGTTGGAGAAGCTCATCGTCACCCGGGTGAAGGGGTTCGACCCGCACCAGATGGTGGCCGCGACGATGGTGCTCGAGGGCAGTAAGGACGAGGTGGAGTACCAGTACAAGGTGGTACTTGAGACGGCGAAGAAGTTCGGCGGCATTTCCGGCGGTGCCGGCAACGGCGAGCGGGGCTACATGCTGACCTATGCGATCGCCTACATCCGCGACCTGCTGGCTGACTACTACATTGTCGGGGAGACGTATGAGACCACCGTTCCGTGGAACCGGATCCACGACGTCTGCGATGCGGTGAAGCGCGTGGCGGCGTCCGAGCACGAGCGCCTCGGCTTCCCTGGCAAGCCGTTCACCTCACCGCGGGTGACGCAGATGTACCACACCGGGGTCTGCATCTACTTCACCCACGGGCTGCTCCACAAGGGCATCGAGGAGGGCGATGAGCGCTTCGCCGAGTTGGAGAAGAACATGCGGGAGGCGATCATGGCCGCCGGCGGTTCGATCTCCCACCACCACGGCATCGGCAAGCTCCGCCGCCGCTTCGTCGACAAGGTTGCCTCCCCGGAGAGCCTGGACGTCGTTCGCGCCCTCAAGCAGGGCGTAGACCCGCAGAACGTTTTCGGCGTCCGCAACAACATCTTCGCCGGGTAGCTGGGCAGGCACCTTCTGCCTCCCATACGGCCCGGCGGGAGGACGTGCCAGCCGGGTGCACTGTCTGGCGGTTCTGTCGCGGTGGCCGTCTACGACCGGGGCCGTAAAACCTGCCATATCTCCCGCCTGGCACGCCCGTCACGTGCCGTAAGACGGCATGTGCCGTAGGACGACCCACTTACGGAACGTCCCGTGCCGATCCCGAACTCGCAGGCCACATCGGCGATCGTGGGCTCTCCAAGGACCGATACAAATCAATCGCCCGAGCCTTGAACTGGGTATCGGCAGGAGGCACATCCGGCGTCGACAGAAGCACAGCTCTGAGAGCCGCCGCGGGGTCGAAGCCGCGACCCAAGATTACGAGGACCATGGACTGCTAATGCGAGTAGCACAAATGCAGTCTTGACTAGCTGGGGTTCGCTGTGGCAGTTGCTGAGCGACATATGCACTATGGCCGTGCGGCCGTGCTATCCCCGAGATATCTGCGTCCCCGCTCCCGGCGGATCGGGCCTCAAGTAAACGATCAGGCAACAAACACAAATTCCGAGTCCAGCCACTGGATATTTCAGCGCTACAACCGCAGCCGCCCCGAAAAGGCACAAAGTCGTGATCGATCGGAAGTGCATGATCCTGCGTACCGTCGGTGAGACCTCATCAACTGGAGTTCGATCGATAAGCTCCCAAATCAAGCATATGTAAGTCGCGTTGACGAGGAAGAAAACGGCCGCATAGAAGGCAACAGGTTGGGGCGCCAAAGCGCTCACGGCCATCCAAGCGGTAGAGAACGGAAGCAGCGACATGGAAAACAGATGCGCAAAATTGAACCACAATAGACGAGGGGCCGCCTCCCTGGCATAGCGCATGAGATAATGGTGATTGGTCCAGACAATGGCGATGAATAGATAGCTCACCGCGTAACTTAGCCATGTTGGCCAAAGCAACAGGAGCGCCTTAAAGGTGGGAAGCTCCGGTGGCCGCAGCTCCAAAACCAACACTGTTATAAGGACAGCGAACACCCCGTCGGAGAACGCGCTCATCCGCTCCGGCGTCGCCCTACGGAGCACCGTCATATCATTTCCTGTGCATTGAGAACGAGCTGGTACTTGGCACCAGGGTGACAGGTTTTGGCTCGGTGTAAGACAAACAGATCCTCCGACATTTTTCAGCGACGGCGCTGCGCGCGATGATGGGTGAGCGTGGGTAGGCGACCGGAAGTAGGTCTGGCGCGGTGTGCGGCCTCCGATCAGGGGCGGCGGTCCGCAAGGACGCAGAACTCGTTCCCCTCGGGGTCGGCAAGTACGACCCAGCTCTCATCGCCTTGGCCGACGTCGGCGTGTCGAGCACCTAGGTCGAGCAGGCGACGGGCCTCTTCGTCTTGCTCCCTGTCGGTTGGGTTGACGTCGAGGTGGAGCCTGTTCTTGACAGTCTTGCCCTCGGGCACGTGCGCGAATGTCAACGTCGGTGGCACTGGGCCAAGGTGGTTCTTGCCTTCAGGCACCATAGGGGAGCCAATTGTGACAATTCCGTCGTCTTCGTCTTGCACCTCGTAGTCAAGGACCGAGCACCAGAAACGGGCGAGACCGTTGGGATCGGCACAGTCGATCGCAAGCTCGGTGAACTTACTGGTCATGTCAGGACCTCCCAGTCAAGTAGCGAGTCCGCCAAAGGCCACACGCTAATCGCAGTGTTCGCCGGCGAGGTAAGCCGCGCGTGGTGTGCGTTCGTCGAGGCCCTGGTGGGGTTGCAGAGTGTTGTAGGTGTGGCGGAACAGGTTGACTTCGACGGCGAGGGCGTTGCGGTCGCCGATGGTGGCGCGGTAGAGCTGTTCGTACTTCAGCGTGCCAGGGAACCGCTCGACTACGCCGTTGGTCTGTGGGCTCCTCACCCGTGTGCGGACGTGACGGAACAGCGGGTCGTCGCTGGCGAAGGCGTCAGCGAAGGTCACGCCACGAAAGCATGGCCCGTTGTCCGTCACGACAACGATCGGAGCGGGTGCTTCACAGATCACGTAGTCGTCGGTGTCGACGACGTCCATCACGCCGCGGTCGGCACGGAGGTCGTCGAGGTGGAGGACCCGTTCGGCCTCGACAACGGCCCGGCGGAGGCAACCGAGCGCATCCTCGCCGCGAGACGTCGGGGTGACGGTGGCGGCGAGGCAGCAGTTGGTGGCGTAGTCGATGACTGCGCAGATCCGCCAGATCCCGCCGCGGGCGGTCTCGAACTCGCAGAAGTCCATCTGCCAGACCCGGTTCCGCTGGCGTGGTGGGTCGCGGAACACCCGCTTCCGCAGCCGCGCCCACGATCTGCGGTCTGCCCGGAACCCGGTCGGCAGCAGCAGTCCGCGCCGTCGGGGATGTTCAGCTCTTTCCGAGCGCGAGCACGCCTAACGTTGAGGCGATTCGGTTTCCAGCTCCGGCACGGTGGAAGCCGAGATCGCGGGGTGCTGCATTTCGGGGCCGGCTGGCCGCGACCGGAGGGCGACCGATTGGGAGAGAAGACGATGATGGGTTCGGTAAGCCACCTCCAGCATGACTCGGTGGGTAGTAGGCGGCGATGGGGGAGGAATGAGTGACATCCGCATCGGGACGTCGGGATGGAGCTACGACCACTGGAACACCGTCTTGTACGAGCCGTCGCTGGCACCCAGGGATCGGCTCCGCCGGTACCCACAGGAGTTCGACACGGTCGAGCTGAACGCGAGCTTCTACCGATGGCCGCAGGAGCCGACGTTCCGGGGATGGAGCCATCGGTTACCCCCAGGCTTCCGGATGAGCGTGAAGGCACCCCGCGGCCTCAGCCACGGCCGGCGTCTGTATCAGCCCGAGACATGGACCTCTCGGCTGGTGGACTGTTGGCACGAGCTAGGGGAGCGGCGCGGACTGTTGCTGGTTCAGCTGCCGCCCGACCAGGAACGTGATGACGATCGGCTCGACTACTTCCTGCGCGGGCTACCGGAATGGATGCGTGTCGCCGTCGAGCTGCGCCACCGCAGCTGGGCCGTCGATCCTGTCTTCGACCTGTTGAGCCGCCGCCAGGCAATCTATGTGGTGATGAGTGGGGCCGGGCTGCCCTGTGTCCTGCGAGCCACCTCGACAACGGTTTACGTGCGACTCCACGGCCCCGACCATGATCACCTCTACGCTGGCTCGTACGGCGACGCCGATCTGTACTGGTGGGCCGACCGCATCCTCGAGTGGCACCGACAACACCTTGGCGTCTTCGCCTACTTCAACAACGACGGATACGGGCACGCGGTGACCAACGCACGTCGGCTGCGCACCCTGACGAACTCCTAGGCCGGACAGGTCAGGACCGAAGCGGCAAAAGAGACCTGGCGTTTCCAGTCGCTGGACCAGACCTCATCCAGGTCTTTCCCCTAGTCCTCCACGCTACGCCCACAGCCTATCCGCGGTGCTCGCCCTAGAGACCCCTGCACGGCCCGGGCGCGGCGATGATGCTGGAGATGAGTCGCTGGATCAAGGAAAACGGCCTCCTGATCGCCAACCTCGCCCTCTTCGCGGCGTTCTTCGTGGGCATGATCATCTGTGGGGCGTGCAGGTGTACAACGCCGATCAGGCGTGAGCACAGAGAGCCGTCCCGCAACCTGACTGAAGTACTTGACCAGTGGCGACTTCGTCGAGGCGGCTTTAGAGAACTGGGACAGAGAGTTCCTCCGGATGGGAATGTAGGTGGTGCTAACGGCGTACCTCTTTCAGAAGGGCTCGTCGGAGTCCAAGCCGATAGGCGACACGACCTCAGCCGGCGGCTGAGAGGAGTCACACCACGAACGTTCACTGGGCCAGCCGGTGCTCATGCGGATCGGCGCTTCCGGGGTCGACATCGTAGGGTTCCCGGTCCGCACGGATGACGACGATGCGGCCCACCGATTCACCGTCCAGGGCGAGGGTGACGACAGTGTCGGCGACCAACTCGGGCTCAACCAGACCGCCGCTGTCTTGCTTCTCCTGGTCGGTCAGCTGCTCGAACTCGTGCCTGGCCCGATCGAGGCCAATCCAATGCGGGACCACGCAGTTGACCCGGATCCGGTGACCGTCGGCCCAGTTGGCCACGCAGCAGGTGAAGCGGATCAGTCCGGCTTTGGCGGCACCGTACTCAGGTGAGCTGTAGGCACGGGAGCCCATGCCGCTGGAAGAGACGTTGACGATACTGCCGCCGGAGTTGATCATCATGGGAACGGCGAGTTGCGCAGCCAGCATCGGCATGACCAGGTTCAGATCGACACTTCGCCGCCACTCCCTCCCCTCCGGATACTGCGGGCCGGGAAGCCATCCACCGGCATTGTTCACCAGCACGCGCAGCGTCCCGAGGTCGGCCGCCTGCGTCATGAGCCGCTCGACCGCCTCTACGTCAGCAGCGTCGGTGTCTACGAAGACCGCCCCGTGACCACGATGCTGAAGCTCGGTGACGAGTTGGGTGGCCGCAGCGTGGTCGGTGTCGGCAATGACGACGCACAGTCCCCGCTCCGCAAGCCGCTGCGTGATGAATCGGCCCAGACCTCCCGCGCCACCGGTGACCACTGCCAGATCGACGCCCATGGTGCCGTTCTAACAGCGGCAACTGACAGAGGCAGTTCGCAGCCGTCCCTGCTCCGAATGCGAAGGCTGCCAGATGTGTCGACATTCCCGAACCTGGGCCGCCGAAGCTGCACGCGAGTTGCAAGGGACCCTCTACCGGGCTCGGCTCGGTGGTGGCCGCCTATGGGGGAAACCGTCCAGCACGTGCCGCACCGGCGGTTCCTTACTGTCTCGCCGCGGGTTCTTTTGATGCAAGGGAGTCGTCGCTAGGGCCATTAGATGGGCGCTGGCGTCGGCTATCTCCGCGAAGTTCTCGGTCAACTGGGCGCAGCGCAGGGCGCTGTCGAACCGCGCCTCGACGTCGTCGCCGGGCGCGTCGACGATAGTCCACGCCGGCCCCTCAATCCCCACGACCTGTATGTCGGCGAACCCGGCCTCCGCCACCTCTTGCTGCAGCTGAGCGGCGGTGTGGAAGAAGGCGTCGGTGAATCCGAGGGTGGGGTCGTGCACGCCGGTGGGCAGCACTGGCAGCAACTTGGCCGCGACGTCAGCGGTGAGACCGCCGCGCTGCGCCCAGTCAAGGACCGCCATGAACCGTCCGATGGCCGCGGCCAGCAGGACCCCGCCGGGCCGCAGCACCCGCCATGCTTCAATGAGCGCCGCGATCCGCTCAGCTCGACTCACGAGGTGGTAGAGCGGGCCAAGGAGAGCACCGCGTCGACCGACGCATCCGGCTGCGTGGGCCGGCGGGCGTCGCCAACTTCGGCGGTCAGCCCGTGCTGAGCTGCGGCTCGGACATGCTCCGGGACAATGTCGACGAGCTGCACGCGGTAGCCCAGGGCCGCCAGCCAGGCTGCGTGTACGCCGGTGCCGCCGCCGACGTCGAGAACCGCGGCCGGAGGCATTGGCAGCTGACGTTGCAGCAGTTTGCGCGTGCGCAGCAACTCGAGACGGTTGTGGGCAAACCGGAACAGGCGCTGCCCCTCGTCCTGCCCGGCATAGTGGGCAAATAGGTCCTCACGCTCAGACACCAGACGATCGTCAATGAACCATGGAGCGCATCGCAATAGCTTTTTGCCGCCCGACCACTCGTCATTTCGTCTCACGAGGGCGAGGCCCATTGCGGCGGTGCGCGTAATGGGACCGGTCTTCGGTCGCTATCGAACGGTCGAGAGCGAATCGGCGCGCCCGCAAACCGATCGTCTAACGGACAGTCTGTCCCGCTCCCTCGAATTAGACGTGCTGGCCAACCTGCGGCCGCCACGGCTCGTGCTCGTGCGAGAGCCAGACCTCCTCAGGGTCGAGGGCGCGGACCAGCCGCTGGCCTTCGGTGCGCGGCTCGTCGAGCTCGGCAAAGAAGACCGCCATGTCGCCGCCGACGACCACTGAACGCCCGCCCATCTCGACGACGACTACCTGCGAGCCTCGCGTGTGGCCTGGCGCCGGGACGAGCCGGAGCCCCGGCAGCAACTCGAGCGCGCTGTCGACGGGTACATACTGCACGCCGGGCGCCTCGACCCACTCGCGGATCGTGTAATCGTCCTTGCTGCGCGCGTCCTCGAGCTCCCGGCGCTGGACATAGATCGGCCTGTCGGTGAAGAGGTGGTTGCCGCCGCAGTGGTCGAAGTGCAGGTGCGTGTTGATGACGACGTCGATGCTGGCCAGGTCGAAGTCGGCCTGCGCGCTCAGTGGAATCAGGCGTGGATCCATGTCGGCCACCGCCGGGTGCAGCTGCGTCATGCCGGTGTCGACAAGCACGCGCGCGTCGGGATGGTCGATGACGTGCACGTAGACCGGCATCCGCTCGCCCTCGGCGAGCAACTCGGCCACGAGAACCGGGGTGACGGTAGGCGGCGAGACCTCGCTTCCCGCTCCCTGACCCTTCCGGGGTCGTGGATCACGCATCGCGGACAGCTTGTGCAGTTGCCTTGTACCCGGCGCGGTCGCCGTAACCGATGGTCATGAACGTAACCATGCTTGCTCGTTTTCCTTGATGTTGGTGCGCCGCTGGGCGCGGCCGCTAATACTACGACTTCGTAGCTGCACAGAAGTCATCAGTCGGGGAGGGCCGGCGTCGAGTCCGTCCTAGTAGCCGATCCGCCTCCGGCGCGCGGCTGACCAATCGACGTATCGAAAGCCGACCGACTACCGGTCAGCCGCAAATGGAAGGCCCTCCTCTGGCCGGGTTGGAAGTTCGGTTGTCCTCGTCTCCGGCAAGGCAGGATTGTGTCCGACCGGTTGCCGGCGCAAAATCGATATGGACATGCCGTAGCCAATTGCGATGTGGCGTGGGATCGTCAGATTGTGACCAATCAGGAGCAGCTGCCGCCGTCGCCCTTCCGGGATC
>Ga0307409_100001860_pt1 | contig 10740 bp, 12 predicted proteins | sample 322Ometagenome_2_FD_203888 | JGI IMG/M metagenome (GOLD analysis project Ga0307409, IMG submission 203888) | Maize rhizosphere microbial communities from greenhouse at UC Davis, California, United States - 322HYB-O-2 | ecosystem: Host-associated > Plants > Roots > Rhizosphere > Soil | place...
CACCGTGGTTAATGCAATTCTATGGGTCACGCAAGAACGATGCAATTTGATTATTGTTATCGCCTCGGTAACCGCGCTCTATCGGCGGGCCGCGGGGCGCGCGCCGAGCGGCCGCCGCAACCTGTGTGACCGCGCGCGCAGCGACGCGTTCGCGCGTGATAACGTCGTCCGCGTCCCTCGCGAGGCGAGTCCCTGATGCCGCACGAAACGCCCCTGCCCGCCGGCATTCCGGACGCGGGCCTTCCCGTCGCCCGCGCGCTCGCGTCGCGGCGCTCGGTCCGTGGGTTCCTGCCTACGTCGATCCCGCGCGCGACGGTGGAGGCGATCCTCGCGCTGGCCGCGCGTGCGCCGTCGGGAACGAACGTGCAGCCGTGGAAGGTCTACGCGTGCACCGGCAGCGTCCGCGACGCGCTCGCCGCCGAGCTCGTCGCGCTGCACGACGCGGGCGGCGGCGGCCACGAGCAGGAGTACGCGTACTACCCGCGGCGATGGCGCGAGCCGTTCCTGTCGCGTCGCCGCAAGCTCGGTTGGGACTATTACCGGACCGTGGGCATCACGCGCGACGACAAGGAGCGCATGCACCGGCAGCACGGGCGCAACTACGCGTTCTTCGGGGCGCCGGTCGGCCTGTTCTTCACGATGGACCGCGACCTCGAGCTCGGCAGCTGGCTCGACGCCGGCATGTTCGTGCAGAGCGTCATGATCGCGGCGCGTGCGTTCGACCTGCACACGTGCCCGCAGGCGGCGTTCATCGCGTTCCACGCCGTCGTGCGGCGCCACCTGTCGATCCCGCCGGGTGAGATCCTCCTGTGCGGCATGTCGCTCGGCCGCATCGACGAAGGCGCGCCGGAGAACGCGCTCGTCACCGAACGGGTGCCGGTCGCCGAGTTCGCGACGTTCCACGGCTGGTGATGGACGCGAGCGCCTATCGCGCGGCGGTGCGGGCCGGCACGCGACACCTGGTCCGCGCGGACCCGCTGCTGCGCAAGCTCGTTCGTCGCCACGGCGCCTGCGGTCTCGCCCCGAACTGGACGCGAACCCCGTACCAGGCGCTCGTGCAAGCGGTCCTGCATCAACAGCTGGCCGGCGCCGCGGCGCGCACGATCCACGATCGCTTCGTCGCGCTGTTCGCGCCGAAGCGCTTCCCCGCGCCGGAGGACATCCTCGCTGCTGGCGATGCCGACTTGCGCGCGGTCGGACTGTCGCGCCAGAAGTCCGCGTATGTGCGCGACATCGCCGCAAGGGCAATGGACGGCACGATCCCGCGCACCCGCCGCGCGCTCGCCGCGCTCGACGACGAGTCGATCATCGCGCGGCTCACGACAGCCCATGGCGTCGGCCGCTGGACGGCGGAGATGCTGCTCATCTTCACGCTCGGGCGCCTCGACGTGCTGCCGGTCGACGATTACGGCGTACGCACCGGCTATGCGCGAAGCGTGGGGCTCGACGCGGTGGCCCCGCGCGAGCTGCGGGCGCTCGGCGAGCGCTGGTCGCCGTATCGAAGCATCGTCGCCTGGTACCTGTGGCGCGCGGCGGATGCGTGATCGCCCGGATGCGGCGGCGCACGATGCCTGTCGCGCAGCGCGGGCGTAGAGTGGCCTGACAGACGGCCCGGGGACAGCGAACCGCGGTCGCGTGCCATTCGCCACCGGAGAACCACGATGCGCTACCCGCTCGCGGCCGTCGGACTCGCATTCGCCGCGAATGCGGCGCTCGCCGGCGTTCCGACGCTCGCCGAATGCGCCGAAGCCTCCGATTTCATCGCCAACGCCGCACGTGCGCGCGACAACGGCATCGCCCGTAGCGCCTTCCTTCAGCGCCTCGACGACGACCTGATCGTCATCCGTGCGTTCCCCGTGTCGCTGCGCTGGTTCGCGAAGGACGTCGACGACGAGCGCCTTCTGCGCGACGCGGCCGCCCGGGTGTTCGACCGTCCCGGCGCACCGGGTACGCACCACGCGGAGTTCTTCGCGTCTTGCCTCGAACGCGCGATCGGCTGACCGTCTTCGTCGCGACTAGCGTCGCGGGTTCTTGAGATCGAGCATCGTGCCGCGGCAGCGCTTCGCCCCGCAGCGGCACTCGAGGAAGGCGCGCTCGGCCTTGTTGAGGCGCCCGTCGACCGACAGCTTGTAGTCGTAGGTCAGCTCCTCGCCCGCCGCGATGTCGCGTTTCGCGTAGATGAACACCCGGCAGTCGTCGTCCTCCTCGGTCTCGCAGTTGGGCGCGCAGCTGTGGTTGATCCATCGCGCCGCGTTGCCGCGCACGCCCGCGTCGATGACGCGACCGTCGTCGAGCGAGAAGAAGAACGTGTGGAACGGGTTGTCCGGATCGGTATCGGGCAGCTTCAGCGCCTCGTCCCAGCTGATGCGCCGGCCGCGGTACTCGATGATCGCCGTGCCCTTCCGGATCTTGCGCGTCGCGAACACGCCGCGACCGTGGATCGTGGAGTTGCGGACGGCATAGGGGCGTGCGGGGGTCTTGACGGTGGCCATGATCGGTTCGGGTGAATCCCCGATGTTAACCGATCGCGTGCGTTCGAGCGGCCGTGCGGGCCGGTCGCGACGGTGCCGAGCTCACGCCTTCGGCTTGCGGCTGATCGCGAGGAACGCGGTGAGCGCGCCGATGACGAGCGCGATCGCCGCGCCGAAACCGAAGACGTCGCGCTCGCCGTCCCACGCGACGATCTGGCCGAGGAACAGCACGCCGAGCACGACGACGATCACCGCCGTCAGCTTGTTCTTGAGGTCGTCGAGCGTGCGGATCGCGAGCCATTCCGGCACCGGCAGCGAGTCGTCGATGAACAGCTCGTAGAGCCCGATCGCGATGATCTGCATCACGGTCGCGAGGAGGAACAGGTCGACGATCTCGATGAAGGCGAGGGCGAGCCGCTTCGCAGTCTTCGCATCGAAGCCGCCGTGGCGCACCGCATCGACCGTGGCGACGAACGCCTCGACGAGGCCGAACACGAAGAGGACGAGGGCCGCGAACAGCGCGCCGACGACGGCGAGCGCGACCAGATAGCGGCTGCGGACGAGGATCGCGCGCAGCATCGCTTCGTCAGGCGGCGCGCCGCGTCGCCATCGCCCGCGCGATCTCGCGCCCGGCGCGAAGCCCGCTCTCGACGGCGCCGTTGAGGTAGCCGTACCAGTCGGCGGACGATTGCTCGCCGGCGAAATGCACACGGCCCTCGGGCAATCCCTCGATGCCGCGAAACGCCGTGTACTGCCCGGGCTTGACCAGCGAATACGAGCCGCGCGACCACGGATGGCGATCCCAGGCGTTGCGGATCACGCGGCCGTTCCAGCGCGAGCCGATGCCCGGGTAGACACGCTCGAGGTCGGCCAGCGCCTCCTTCGCCCGCTCCTCGGGCGTGCCTTCGCCGGCGCGCGAGGCGCTCGCACCCCCCGAATAGAAGTTGAGGACGCCGAACGGGCCCGGCTGAGCGCGCGACACGTCCCAGCTCACCTGGTAGCTCCCTTCGACGCGCGTCTCGCCGTTGCCGCGATGCGCGAGCCAGGCGCGGTCGGTGAACTGCAGCTGCAGCTTGGTGTTGCGACCCATGCCGAGCTCGCGGATCGCGCGCAGCTTGCGTGGACGAAATCCCGCTTGTCCGAGGTCGACGTCGGCGAGCAGGGGAAAGGGCAGCGCGAGCACCACATGGTCGGCGTCGACGTCGCGTCGCGCGGCGTCGCGTGCGAACGTCAGGCGATAGCGGCCGTCGCCGCGCTGCGCCATCGCGACCAGGCGGCTCCCGGTCTCGATCTGCGCCGCGAGCGGCTCGGCCAGTCGTTGCACGACCTGGTCGTTGCCGCCGCGGACGTGATAGCGCTGGTCGGATTCCTCGTACGGCGACAGCCGGTCGCGCGGCGAATCGCGCAACAGGTCGATGACCGTCACGGCGCTGATGTCGTCGAGGTCGGCGCCGAGCTCCTCGGTGTAGGCGTTCGCCAGCAGGCGCGCGAGCGGGCTCGCGAGCCCGCCTGGCGTGCGCGATTCGAGCCACTGCCGTGCCGTCATCCGGTCGAGCATCGCCTGCTCGCGCGTGAAACGGGCAAACGTCGGCAGGTCGTCGCCGAGCCGGCGCGCGTCGCGATCGAGCGCCGGCCACAGCTTCGCGAGATCGCGCGCGGCCTCGTCCTCGCCATAGCGGCGGCCGCCGATCCACCAGGCGCTTTCCGTTCCCTTGGCCGTGGCCGCGTACAAGTCGTCGAGCACGAGGCCGAGCGACAGCGCGAGGTCGATCAGGTCGTCGTGCGCCGTGTCGACGAGCTCGCCGCCGCGTTCGGCGATCTGTCCGCCGTCGAACGCCCGCCGCTCGGTCCAGCAGCGGCCGCCGGCGCGCGGCGCCGCCTCGAACACCGACGCGCGCACGCCATGCGCCGCGAGCTCGCGCGCCGCGCACAGGCCGGCGAGCCCGGCACCCACGATGACGACATCCTGCTTTCGCCCCGGCGTGGCCGCGACGGCGAAGTCCGCCGCGCCCAGGGCACCGGCGCCGGCAACGGCCAGCCCGCGTCGCAGGCATTCGCGCCGCGCTTCGCGGTGTTCGCGCTCGCGTTCGGCGCGTTGCCGGTTGCGCGCGCGCCGCGACGCTTCGTCGGCGCTATCGGGAGCCGGACGCGTGCGCGCCGCGAGCGCCTGCATCAATCGCATCAGCGAGCTGCGAGCCATGCGCCGTCTCCCACGTGGCGAAGCGGACGATCGGTCGCCGGCATCGACGCCGGCAACGGATTCCATGGCACGAGGCAGCGCGGGCGATGCATGCGGGACTCCGAACGCCGGAAGCGGCGCCCGGATGCTAGCGCAGGCGCGAGCGCCGCGCGAGCGCGCTATCGGCCGCGCAGGAGCACGAGCACGGCGCCGGCGCCGCCGGCGTGCCGCGGCGCTTCGCAGTACGCGAGGACGTCATCCCACTGCGCGAGCCAGCGCCGGACCTTGCCCTTCAGCACCGGCTCCTTGCCTGGCGAGGTGAGTCCCTTGCCGTGGATGATGCGCACGCAGCGCGCGCCGCGCGCACGCGCGTCGAGCAGGAACTCGGCGACGCGGTCCCGGGCCTCATCGCTGGTCGACCCGTGCAGGTCGATCTCGCCCTGCAGCGACCAGTGGCCGCGACGGAGCTTGGCCAGGATGTCGGTTCCGAGTCCCGGACGGAGAAACGTCTGCTCGCCCTCGTGCTCCTGTCCGACCTCCCAGCTGTGCTCGATGGCCTCGCTTCCGTATTTCGAGGCGAGCAACGCCTCCTCTTCGTCGGCGAGGCGCTGCTTGGGAATCGGCGGGGGCGGCGGCGCGCTGATGCGAGCGCGATTGGCGGGCGGCAGGCGCCGCACGTCGCGGAACGCCGACTCGAGGTCGATGTCCCCGTCGGCATGCTTGCTCGCCGCGAGCGCGCGCTTTGCCGTCGTCGCATTGCTGCCACGCACCGGCGAGGCCGATGCTGCGCGTGCCCGCGCCGGTGTCGCGCGCGCCGATTCGTCCTTCGCCCGGCGTGCCTCGAGCAGCGCCTTGAGATCGCCCAGCTTGGCCATCAGGGGTGCAGCGATTCCAGGTACGCCTCGGCGTCGAGCGCGGCCATGCAGCCGGTGCCCGCCGACGTGACCGCCTGGCGATAGACGTGATCGGCGACGTCGCCGGCCGCGAACACGCCAGGAATGCTGGTCGCCGTCGCGTTGCCCTGCGTGCCGCTCGTCACCTGGATGTAGCCGTTCACCATGTCGACCTGGCCTTCGAACAGCTGCGTGTTCGGCGTGTGGCCGATCGCGATGAACACGCCCTGCAGCGGCAGGTCGCGGGCCGCGCCGGTGATCTTGTGCTTGATGCGCGCGCCGGTGACGCCCGAGGCGTCGCCGAGGACTTCGTCCAGCACGTGATCCCAGACGACCTCGACGTTGCCTTCGCGCGTCTTCTTCAGCAGCTTGTCGACGAGGATCGCCTCGGCGCGGAAGCGGTCGCGCCGATGCACGACCGTGACCTTGCGCGCGATGTTCGAGAGGTACAGCGCTTCCTCGACGGCGGTATTGCCGCCGCCGATGACGACGACGTCCTGCCCTTTGTAGAAGAAGCCGTCGCAGGTCGCGCACGCCGAGACGCCCTTGCCCATGAACGCCTGCTCGGAGGCGATGCCGAGGTAGCGCGCCGACGCGCCGGTCGCGATGATCAGCGCATCGGCGGTGTACTCGCCCTCGTCGCCGACCAGTCGCTTGGGCCGCGCCTCCAGGTCGACCGTGTGGATGTGGTCGAAGACGATCTCGGTCTCGAAGCGCTCGGCGTGGCGCTGGAAGCGCGCCATGAGGTCGGGTCCCATGACGCCGTCGGCGTCGGCCGGCCAGTTGTCGACGTCGGTGGTGGTCATCAGCTGGCCACCCTGGGCGAGCCCGGTGATCAGCACCGGCTTCAGGTTCGCGCGCGCGGCGTAGACTGCGGCCGTGTACCCGGCCGGTCCCGAGCCGAGGATGAGGAGGCGGGCGTGCTTCGCCGTTTTTGCCATGTCGATGCCGATCGTGCGTTGAGCGAAGACGGGAGTGTAGACAAGATGAGGGCGCGCGCCCGACTCCTAAAGCGGCCCGCCGACAGCGCCGCTGCCGTATACTGCAGAAGTTTAAGTTAGACTCGCAAGCTGGTGATTGTTAAGACGAACACGCGTGGAGTCCGTGGCGGGAACCGGCGCATCGATGCGCCGGCCAGCCGCGAGTTGTCCCCGCGGTTCGCGCGCCTGCTGCGCGAGTCGCGCTGGCTGATCGTCGTCGCCGCGCTGCTGTTCCTCGCGCTGATCCTCGGCAGCTATGCGCGCACCGATCCCGGCTGGTCGTTTTCCGGCACCGGCGCACCGGTCGTCAACCGCGGTGGCGTGGTCGGCGCCTGGCTCGCCGACCTGCTGCTGTACCTGTTCGGCGTCTCGGCGTGGTGGTTCGTCATCGCCGGCCTCGTGCTGATCGTCCACGGCTACCACCGCATCGCCGATCCCGATCGCGAAAGCGACCATCCGCTGCTCTACGGCACGATCGGGTTCGTGCTCGTGATCGTCGCGTCGGCGGCGATCGAAGCGATCCGGCTCTGGCGGCTTCCTGTCGCGCTCCCCGGGTCGCCGGGAGGCGCGTTCGGCGACCTCGTCGGCCGCACGCTCGCCGGTTCGCTCGGGTTCAATGGCGCGACGCTGATCCTGCTGGCGGCGTTCGCCATCGGCTTCTCGCTGTTCACCGGCGTGTCGTGGCTCAGGCTGATGGAGCGCATCGGCGCCGCCATCGACGGTGTCCTGGCCTGGCTGCGCCGCAGGCGGGAGGAGCGCGAGGATCGCCGCATCGGCGACGAGGCGCGCCTGGCGCGCGAGCAGACGGTCGAGCTGACGCGCATCGACGACGACGTGCGCGAGCCGTTGCTGGTCGTTCCGCCTGCGCCGCTGGCGCCGAAGTCGGACCGCGTCGTCAAGGAGAAGCAGCGGCCGCTCTTCACCGACCTGCCCGATTCGCCGCTGCCGCCGCTCGCGTTGCTCGAGGAGGCGCCGCCCGCGTCGGAAACGGTCGGCGCTGAAACGCTCGAGTTCACGTCCCGGCTGATCGAGCGGAAGCTGGCGGATTTCGGCGTGCAGGTCAAGGTGCTCGCCGCCTACCCGGGACCGGTGATCACGCGCTACGAGATCGAGCCGGCCGTCGGTGTCAAGGGCGCGCAGATCGTCAACCTGGTGAAGGACCTCGCCCGCGCGCTGTCGGTCGTCAGCATCCGCGTCGTCGAGACGATTCCCGGCAAGTCGTGCATGGCGCTCGAGCTGCCCAATCCGAAGCGGCAGATGGTGCGCCTCGTCGAGATCCTTGCCTCGACGACCTACAACGACGCCCCCGGGGCGCTGACGCTCGCGCTCGGCAAGGACATCGCCGGCCGCCCGGTCGTCATGGACCTCGCGCGCATGCCGCACCTCCTCGTCGCCGGCACCACGGGCTCGGGCAAGTCGGTCGCCGTCAACGCGATGATCCTGTCGCTGCTCTACAAGTCCGAGCCGAGGCAGGTCCGGCTGATCCTGATCGATCCGAAGATGCTGGAGCTGTCGGTGTACGAGGCGATTCCACACCTGCTCGCGCCGGTGGTCACCGACATGAAGCTCGCGCCCAACGCGCTCAACTGGTGCGTCGGCGAAATGGAGCGGCGCTACAAGCTGATGAGCACGCTCGGCGTGCGCAATCTCGGCGGCTACAACCAGAAGGTCGTCGAGGCGAAGAAGTCCGGCAAGCCGCTCACCAATCCGTTCTCGCCCACGCCCGACGCGCCGGAGCCGCTCGAGGAGCTCCCGACGATCGTCGTCGTCGTCGACGAGCTGGCCGACCTCATGATGGTGACCGGCAAGAAGATCGAGGAGCTGATCGCGCGCATCGCGCAGAAGGCGCGTGCCGCGGGCATCCACCTGATCCTCGCGACACAGCGGCCATCGGTCGACGTGATCACCGGCCTCATCAAGGCGAACATCCCCTCCCGTATCGCGTTCCAGGTGGCGAGCAAGGTCGATTCGCGCACGATCCTCGACCAGATGGGCGCGGAGGCGCTGCTCGGGCAGGGCGACATGCTCTACATGCCGCCCGGCACCGGGTATCCGCAGCGCGTGCACGGCGCGTTCGTTTCGGACGCCGAAGTGCATCGCGTGGTCGAACACCTGAAGTCCTCCGGCCAGCCGCAGTACGTCGAAGGCATCCTCGAAGGCGGCAGCGTCGACGGCTCCGACGAGGGCGCATCGCTGGAGAGCGGCGATGCCGAAGCCGATCCGCTCTACGACCAGGCGGTCGCCGTCGTGCTGAAGACGCGCCGACCCTCGATCTCGCTCGTGCAGCGGCATCTTCGCATCGGCTACAACCGTTCGGCGCGGCTGATCGAGCAGATGGAACGGGCGGGCCTCGTGTCGCCGATGCAGAGCAACGGCAACCGCGAAGTGCTCGTCCCGGCGGGCAAGGAAGCCTGACGCGGTGCCGCCGGGCCGGGCGGCACGCGTCGCCGCACTCGCCGTGATCGCGCTCGCCGCACCGTGCGTCGCCGGGCCGGTCGAGGTCTATCGCGAAGGCGCGCGCTATTGCCCGCGCGATCGGCCGAAGAACGCGCCCGAGCTCGACGAAGCGCAGGTGGTCGCGCGCGCCCGGGCGCTCGTCCCCGACGACTTCTGCGGCCCGACGCGCTACGTCGCCGGCTGCGACGTGAGCGTCGAATACGAGTACGGCAGCTGGCGCGTGTACGTGCACCAGTATCGCGAGCGAGCGGGGCGGGAGGATTGGCTCGGCCTGACCCACACGTACGTGATCCTCGATCGCGTGGGCAATTGCCTCGCGAACATTCCGGGGACGCCGCTCGGATCGTACAATTAGCGCCCGCGGCGCGGCCCGCCGCATCACGCCGCTCGACGGCGCACCGGATGTCCCGCCTCTCCTTTGTCGCACGAATCCTCGGCCTCGCCGCCGCGCTCTCCGCGCTGTCGCTGCACGCGGCCACGCTCGACCGGCTGCGCGCGTTCGTGCGCGACACGCAGACGGCGCGCACGCCGTTCACGCAAACCGTCACCGATCGCAACGGCCGTGTCGTGCAGAAAGCCAACGGCGAGTTCATGCTCGCGCGTCCAGGGCGCTTCCGCTGGCTGGTCGACAAGCCCTACCGCCAGCTCGTCGTCGGCGACGGCGAGCGCGTCTGGATCTACGACGAGGACCTGAAGCAGGTGGTCGTGCGACGACTCGGGGATGCGCTCGGCAGCACGCCGGCCGCGTTGCTCGCGGGCCGCGAGGACGTCGAGAAGGCGTTCAGCTGGAAGGAGCTGCCCTCGTCGGGCGGCCTCGACTGGCTGGCCGCCACGCCGCTCGCCCGGGACGCCGCGTTCGCGGAGATCCGCCTCGGCTTCGACGAGCGGACGCTCGCCGCGCTCGAGCTCACCGACGGGTTCGGCCAGAAGACCGTCGTGCGCTTTGGCGAGATGGCGCGCAATCCGCAATTGCCGCCGGACGCGTTCCGGTTCACGCCGCCCCCGGGCGCCGACATCATCGGTGACAAGTGACCCGCGCGCCGTGCGCGCGGTGGAGACAGATGAATCGCTTCGTGTGGCTGCTGGCCCTGACATGCGCGCTCGCTGCGCCCGTCACGCACGCGCAACCGAGCGTGACGTTCGACGGCGAGCGCTACGTGCTGCGCGGCGACGCGCGCCGCGCGCCGATCCCGCTCGTCGAGTACGTGCGCGCGGGCGAGTCGCTGCAGAGCTGGACGCGTCTGGTGGCGATCCGCCACTTCGCGAAGCTCGACGATCCGCGCGCGGCCGCGGGCAACCTGGCGCGCATCGTGCGCGAGCACAATCCCAACGCGCGCGCCGACGTGATCGCCAAGGACGACGGCAGCGAGGCGATCGTCGACTTCCTGACCTGGGCGCCGGGAGACGATCGGCTCGAGTTCAACGTCCACCGCTATCGTCGCGTCGACGGCCTGCCGGGCCTCGTCGCCTACCAGTTCGCGTGGCGCTTCCGCATGGCGGAGCTCGCCGATCCGACGAAGACCGTCAGCGCCAACCGCAAGCGCTGGATCGACGCGATGACGCGCGTCGACTTCGGCAATCCGTTCGCCACGGCGCAGAAGCCGCTGCGCTGACGAGATGCGCGCGCGCGCGCCGACCGGGGGGTTCGCGGCAGGCTAGGGCGTTCGTACGCCTCGTGCCGCGAGGAGCTTCGTCACGCGGTCGGGATAGTCGCTGATCAGACCATCGACGTTCGCGTCGAGCATGAGCGCGATGTCCGC
>Ga0307409_100001861_pt1 | contig 10738 bp, 10 predicted proteins | sample 322Ometagenome_2_FD_203888 | JGI IMG/M metagenome (GOLD analysis project Ga0307409, IMG submission 203888) | Maize rhizosphere microbial communities from greenhouse at UC Davis, California, United States - 322HYB-O-2 | ecosystem: Host-associated > Plants > Roots > Rhizosphere > Soil | place...
AGGCGCGCAAGCGCGCCGAGGAGCTGCTGGACGTCGTCGGGCTGGCTTCTATACTCGGCAAGCGCTACCCCTCCCAGTTGTCCGGCGGCCAGCAGCAGCGCGTCGGAGTGGCGCGGGCGCTCGCCGCCGATCCGCCCGTGCTGCTGATGGACGAGCCGTTCAGCGCCGTCGACCCCGTGGTGCGTGACGAGCTGCAGCAGGAGCTCCTCCGGCTGCAGCGGGACCTGGCCAAGACCATCGTTTTCGTCACCCATGACATCGACGAAGCCACCGTCCTTGGAGACAAAGTGGCTGTGTTCGCCACGGGAGGCAAGCTGGCGCAGTACGCCACACCGGAGGAGATCCTCCGCGCACCGGCCAACGACTTCGTGGCCTCCTTCGTGGGCAAGGACCGGGGGTTCCGCCACCTGGCGTTTAGCCCGTCCGACGCCGTCACCCTGCACGACGTGCCAACGCTCAGCCACAGCGACCTCGCATCCGGAACGGCCCCTTCGGGGGGCGGCGACTGGCTGCTTGTGGTCGATGCGGATTCGCGTCCACTGGGCTGGTCCAGCCCTGGTGCGGGGTCCGCGCTCATCCCCGGCGGCTCGCTGTTCCGGAAAGGCGAGACGCTCCGGCGTGCCCTTGACGCGGCCCTGTCCTCGCCCTCGGGCCTGGGCGTCGCCGTCGACGCCGACGGCAGGCTCGCCGGCGTCCTCCGCGCGGATGAGGTGCTGGCGGTCATTGAATCGGCCCGGCTGGTCCGGCAGGGTGCCCTCTGATGGAATGGTTCCTGGCCAACAGCGGACGGGTGTTCGAACTGGCTGGCCAGCACCTGGTGCTGGCCATCCTGCCGATGGTTTTCGGTCTGCTGCTCTCGATCCCGCTGGCCCAGTTCGCGCGGCAGAACAGGACCCTGCGATCCGTGGTGGTTACGGCGACGTCCCTGCTGTACACGATTCCGTCCCTCGCCCTCTTCATCATCCTCCCGTCAATCCTGGGAACCAGGGTCCTGGACCCGGTTAACGTGATTGTGGCCCTCACGATCTACGCGGTGGCCCTCCTGGTGCGGGCCGCGCTCGACGCCTTCGACTCCGTGGATGAAGATCTCCGCCAGGCCGCCGTCGCCATGGGTTTCAAGCCCGCCGCGCGTTTCCTCCAGATCGACCTCCCGCTGTCCCTTCCCGTGCTGTTCGCCGGACTGCGGGTCGTGTCCGTCAGCAACATCTCGCTGGTGAGCGTGGCCGCCCTGCTCGGCATCGGAAACCTTGGGATGCTCTTTACGTCCGGGCTGCAGCGGGGCTTCATTACCGAAGTGATGGTCGGGATTATTGCCATCCTGGTACTGGCGCTGCTGATGGATGCGGTCCTGGTGCTCCTGGAACGGCTTCTGACGCCCTGGACCAGGGCTGCGGCACGGACCGACAAATCCGATCTCACTTCGGCGGCCGAGCGGTTGTCCGATGTCAGGACCGGGGGTGCCTCCGCGTGAGCAACGTCTTCACGGATACGTTCGCGTGGCTGGGCGACCCGCTGCACTGGGCGGGAAGCGCGGGCATACCCGCCCGGCTGGCAGAGCACCTCCAGTACACGGGCCTGGTGATGCTGATAGCTACGGCCATAGCCGTCCCCGTCGGACTTTACGTCGGACACACCGGCCGCGGCCGGGTGGCGGTCGTTGCGCTGGCCGGGGCGCTCCGGGCACTGCCCACCCTTGGCCTGTTGACGCTCTTCGTCCTCCTTGCGGGTATCGGACTGATGCCTCCCATCTGGGCCCTCGTGATCCTCACCGTTCCTCCGCTGCTCGCAGGCACGTACGCCGGGATTGCCAACGTGGACCGGAACGTCGTGGACGCGGCCCGCGCCATGGGCATGACCGAACTGCAGGTGCTGTTCCGGGCCGAATTTCCCAATGCCCTAACGGTGATGTTCGGCGGATTCCGGACCGGCGTGCTCCAGGTGATCGCCACAGTCTCCGTGGTGGCGTACATCAACCTTGGCGGCCTGGGCCGGTACCTCTTCGACGGCCTGGTGCTGTCCGATTTCCCGCAGATGCTGGGCGGTTCGCTGCTGATCGCAGCGCTGGCAATCGCCGTCGATCTGGTGCTCGCTGTTTTCCAGAGGCTGTTCCTGACCAGGGGAGCCCCTGCCACGCCACGCCGGGGCCAGCAGGCGCCGGCCAATCTCACAGACCCCGTGTCCGCGGAGCCTGTTGTTCAAGGAGGTACATCATGAAGGAAACCCACCCTAGTATCCTGGGCCGCCGCGCCTTCGGCGGCCTCGCCGCCGGCGTCGGACTGGCACTGGCGCTGTCGGCCTGCGGTGGCGGCTCGGATCCGCTGGGAAGCGCGCCCGCGACCAGTGGTTCGGGATCGGGTTCTGCGCTCGTGATCGGATCCGCAGATTTCCCTGAGAGCCAGATCATCGCCGAGGTCTATGCCGGTGCGCTGAACGCTGCCGGCGTGACCGCCAGCACCAAGCCGAACATCGGGTCCCGCGAGGTGTACTTCAAGGCGGTCCAGGACGGCTCCGTGGATGTCATTCCCGATTACAGCGGGAACCTCCTGCTGCACGTGGACAAGGAAGCCGCCGAGGTTTCGGCGGAGGACATCTTCAAGGCGCTCCCGGCCAAGTTGCCGGAAGGACTCGCGGTGCTGGAGGCTTCCAAGGCTGAGGACAAGGACGCCATGGTGGTGACAAAGGCGACCGCGGAGAAGTACCAGCTCAAGTCGATCGAAGACCTCGCCAAAGTATGCAACGAGCTGGTGGTGGGAGCTCCGGCCACCTTTGCCGAGCGCGCCTACGGCCTGCCGGGGCTGAAGAAGAACTACAGCTGCGAGCCCAAGAAGCTGGAACCGTTCAGCGACGGCGGCGGCCCCATCACCGTGAAGGCGCTGCTGGAGGACCAGGTCCAAGTCGCGGACATTTACACCACGACGCCGGCAATTGCCGACAATGACCTGGTGGTCCTGGAAGACCCCAAGAACAACTTCATCGCCCAGCAGGTCCTGCCGCTTTACAACAAGGCCAAGATGACGGACAAGGCGAAGGAAGCGCTCAACTCAGTTTCCAAGATCCTCACCACGGAAGACCTGATCAACCTCAACCGCGCCGTCAGCGGCAGCCAGAAGCAGAACCCCAAGGATGCAGCAGCGGCCTGGCTCAAGGACAAGGGCCTGGTGAAATAGCACCGGCTAACCAACACCACCACGACGGCGCCTGCCGGACCTTTGGAGGTCCGCCAGGCGCCGTCCGTCGTTTCAGCTGTGAGTCACGTCTCAGCTGAAGTACATCCTCCATATGGCATATTTGATGGATGGCAGAATTCAAGCAGTCCACCAAGCTTCATAATGTCCTCTACGACATCCGTGGACCGATTCTTCAGGCCGCCCAGCAGATGGAGGCAGAGGGTCACCGCATCCTCAAACTGAACATCGGAAACCCGGCCCCCTTTGGGTTTGAAGCGCCGGACGCCATCCTGGTGGACATGATCCGCCACCTGCCGCATGCCCAGGGATACAGTGATTCCCGCGGCATATTCTCCGCCCGGACCGCGGTCTCGCAGTACTACCAGACCCGCGGCATCCAGAACATCCACGTCGACGACATTTACCTCGGCAACGGCGTCAGCGAGCTCATCACCATGTCGCTCATGGCCCTCCTCGACGACGGCGACGAAGTTCTCATCCCCACGCCGGACTACCCGCTGTGGACTGCCTCCGTGGCGCTCGCCAGCGGGCGGCCCGTGCACTACCTCTGCGATGAGGAATCCGGCTGGCAGCCGGACTTGGAGGACCTTGAATCAAAGATCACCCCGCGGACCAAGGGAATCGTGGTTATCAACCCGAACAACCCCACCGGTGCGGTGTATCCCGAGGAGACCCTCAAGGAAATCGTGGCCTTGGCGGAAAAGCACGGGCTGGTCCTTTTCGCCGATGAAATTTACGAGAAGATCCTGTACGAGGACGCCGTCCACGTGAACCTTGCGGGCCTCACGGGTGACGACGTCCTGTGCCTGACCTTCAGCGGGCTGTCCAAGGCCTACCGCGTGTGCGGGTACCGGGCCGGCTGGATGGCGATTTCCGGGCCGAAGAAGGACGCCGCCGACTACCTCGAAGGCATCAGCCTGCTGGCCAACATGCGGTTGTGCGCCAACGTGCCCGCCCAGCATGCCATCCAGACGGCGCTAGGCGGATACCAGAGCATCAACGACCTGATTCTGCCCGGCGGTCGCTTACTGGAACAGCGGAACAAAGCGTATGACCTGCTCAACGCCATCCCCGGCGTCAGCACCCAGCAGGCCAGGGGAGCGCTGTACTTGTTCCCGAAACTGGATCCTGAGGTCTTCCACATCCGAGACGACGAGAAATTCGTCCTGGACCTGCTCCGCGAACAGAAGATCCTCGTCTCCCACGGGCGCGCCTTCAACTGGGTTCGGCCGGACCACTTCCGGATGGTCACCCTGCCCAACGTGAAGGACATCGAAGAGGCAATTGGCCGCATGGGGGACTTCCTGAGCCGGTACCAGGGGAACTAGCCTGATCTCAGCAGCGCCGCCCGGTGGATCCCGGGCGGCGGCAGCCGGATGCGGGCGCGAGGACGCGGCCCTCCGGACTGGCGGCACATCGGCGGAAGGCTTCTCATGGCACGCATTGAAACATTCGACGAACACCCCTCCGGGACCTTGGCGGCAGGTGATGGATTCAAGCTGGCCGATGTGGACCCCGATTCCACCCCGGGATACCCCGGCGGAAAATCCGACGGGCAGGCCCTCCTGGCCGAACTCGACGGCAAACTTGCCACCTTGCAGGAAAAGTTGTTCGCTGAGGCAAAATTTGGGGGCAGCAAGCGCATCCTCCTGATCCTCCAAGCCATGGACACCGCCGGAAAGGGCGGCATCGTGGCGCACGTGGTGGGTGCCATGGACCCGCAGGGCGTGCAGCTCAAGGCGTTCAAGGCGCCCACCGACGAGGAGAAGTCCTACGACTTCCTGTGGCGGATCGAGAAGGAAGTGCCGGCCGCCGGAATGGTGGGCGTCTTTGACCGCTCGCACTACGAGGACGTCCTCATCCACCGGGTCCGCGGCTGGGCCTCCCCGCAGGAGATTGAGCGGCGCTACGTTGCGATCAACGAATTTGAAGCCAGGCTGACGGACACCGGCACGAAGATCGTCAAGGTGATGCTGAACATCAGCCGGGACGAACAGAAAGCCCGCCTGCTTGCCCGGCTGGACGATCCCTCGAAGCACTGGAAGTACAGCAGCGGCGACCTGAAGGAGCGCGCTTTCTGGGACGACTACATGGCCGCCTACCAGGCTGCATTCGACAACACGCACACCGAGGTGGCGCCCTGGCATGTGGTGCCCGCGAACAAGAAATGGTACGCGCGCATCGCCGTGCAGCAGTTGCTGCTCCAGGCCATGGAAGACCTCAACCTTGAATGGCCCGCCGCAGAGTTCGACGTCGCCCTGGAACGCAGCCTGGTGGAACGGTCCTGACGGGTCCGGGTACCTCCGCGGGGCCCGCTAGCCGAAGCCCGGCGGCCTAAGACTCCGGCCCTGCCTGGTTCCGGGCGGCGGGTTTACGCCTCCGGCCCGGCCTGGTTCCGGGCGGCGGCCAGCCGTTTGCGGGCGCCCTCCAGCCAGTCCTCGCAGCGCCTGGCCAGGGCCTCGCCCCGTTCCCACAGCGCGAGCGAGTCCTCCAGGCTGGCGCCGCCGGCTTCCAGCTTGCCCACGACGGCCACGAGTTGCTCCCGGGCCTCCTCGTAGCTCAGTGCTTCGATGTCCGCATTCGGATTCTGTACTGCTGCCAATGTGTTGCTCCCTGCTGGTGATGAATGGGTGGACGATGCGGTTCGCTTTCGGAGCGGGACCGGTTCAGCTGCTCGTAATCCGGTGGCCGCCCGTGGACCGGGCGGAAAAGCTTCCGCCCGCGACCCGCACGAAAAGGTCCGAGCCCTCCGGAGCCTGCGCGGGGTGCCGGACGACTTCCTGAAGGGCATCTGCTTCCTGGTCCGCTCCGGCGACCTGCACCACGGCGTAGCCACGGTCCAGCGTCTGCTGCGGCGAGAGGGAGCGCACCTGGTTGCGCAGGTGGAGGATCTGGTCTGCGCCCCTCAGGACGGCCGTGCTGATGGCTGCACGGGAGCGGCTGCTGAGCCGTGCCACATCTTCGGCGCGGGAGCTGACCATGACCTCAGGCGCCGCGAGCACGGGCCGCGAATGCAGGGAGGCCAGCCGGTCGGATTCCCGATCCACCAGCCGGTTCACTCCGCGCCGAAGCTGGTCCCGGGCCTGCCGTACCCTCGCGAGCTCCTCCGTCACGTCAGGAACGATCCGCTTGGCGGCGTCCGTGGGCGTGGAGGCCCGAAGGTCCGCGACGTCGTCGAGGATGGGGCGGTCCGCTTCGTGGCCGATCGCGCTGACCACCGGGGTGGACGCGTTAGACACCGCCCTGATCAGCTCCTCATTGCTGAAGGGGAGAAGGTCCTCAAGCGCACCGCCGCCGCGGGCAATCACAATGACGTCAACGTGCGGGTCAGCATCGAGTTCCCGCAGGGCGCCCATGATCTGGGAGACGGCAGTATTTCCCTGCACCGCGACTTCCCGGACCTCGAACTCGACGGCGGGCCACCGGAGAGCGGCATTGCGCAGCACGTCCTTCTTTGCGTCGGAATCGCGTCCGGTGATCAGCCCGATGCGGTGGGGGAGGAGCGGGAGGCGTTTCTTCCGGGAATCCGCAAACAGTCCTTCCATGGAAAGCGCATGGCGAAGCCGCTCAATCCGCGCCAGCAGGTCACCGAGTCCCACCGGACGGATGTCCTTGACCGACATGTTCAGTCGTCCGGTCTTGAGCCAGAACTCGGCCTTCAGCAGCGCCACGACCCGGGAACCCCGTTCCAGGGGAACCTCCTGGCGATCCAGCACATTCGACCAAATGGAGGCGGGCAGGGAAATCTCGGCGTCCACATCCCGGAGCGTCATGAAGGCGCTGCCGCCACGGCGGTTCAACTCAATGACCTGGCCCTCCACCCAGGCCGATGGCGTCCGGTCGATGTGGGCTTTGAGCTTCTGGGACAGCAGCTGCAGGGGCCAGGGATTGTCCGGACTCGTTTCGGCAGCCGTAGCAGGAACCGTGGTGGCCGCGGGCAGGTTGTCAGCCACGGCAGGACCGTGACGGGGAGGGAGCCTGGGGCATGGGAATCCTTTGCGGGTGGCAGTGCATTAAAACGGCAGTGCATCAAAACGGCTGTGCATCAAAACGGAATGGCATCAAACCGAATCAACTCTATCCATAGCTCTACCACTGTCCGCCGACATTTTTTGCTTCCCGGCCGGCACCCCTAGGATGGCAGTACCGCCAACCACAACCGAGGAATCCCTTGCGCACTTTTGTCTCAGCTGCCGCCGTCATCCTTGGACTGCTGCTGGCCGCCGTCTCCGTTCCGGCTATCTGGGTGGACCGGAACATTGTGCAGGAGGACGGCTTTGTTTCCCTCGCCGCCCCACTGGGCAAAGACACCGTCTTCCAGCAACGGCTGGCTTCGGCCGCGGTCGGCAGTATTGATCCGGCAGGGGGGATTCCTGAACCGTTTGCGGAACTGGTCCAGCCGATCCTTGACGCTGCCGCCACATCCCTGACTACGCTCCCCGGCTATCCGGCGGCGTGGGAGGAAACGCTGAGGAAGAGCCACCGGCTTAATTTCCCGGCTTCCGGGGCTGCCACCTCAGAGGCTGAACCGTCCACGTCCCTCACCCTGGACGTGGCGCCCCTGGTCGGCCTGCTGACCAAGCAGATTTCGGACGCCACCAACGTTCCGCTGGACGCGCCGGATCAGACGCTCATCGACATCGGGCAACCGAGCCAGCGTCAACTCGTGGACCAGGTGTCGGCCTATGCCCCCATGGGATACGCACTGGCGGCCGGCTCGGCCATCGCCCTTCTGCTGGCACTCATTGCCGCCCGCCGGCGCTGGACTGTGCTCGTGGGCACGGGCCTCGGAGCGCTGGTGCTGGCTGCGGTTTGGAAACTTGGCTCCGACGCGGCTGGCCTTGCGGTGGGCGGGACGGCCAGCGGCAACGAAGTGGCGGACATCTTCAAGAGCGAATTCGTGGCGGCATCGTCCGAGCGGTTCGGACAGTGGATCGTGGCAACCGTTATTGCCGGTGCAATCCTCATCGTGGCGGGTGTCATCTTCCGCGTTGTTGCCGGCGCCGTTGCGGGCCGCACAGGCGGCGACCAGCGTTCCCGGTAGCATTGAACAATGACCTCCTCAGCTGTCTCCATCCCCATGCCTTCAATTCCACGCAGGCGCCGTTCGCCTGAGGACGTGCTGGCTGCGGCCCCGGTGTCAGGTCCCAAAAAGGTGCTGCTCGCGGCTCCCCGCGGCTACTGCGCCGGAGTGGACCGGGCCGTCATCGCGGTGGAGAAGGCGCTGGAACACTACGGTCCGCCCGTCTACGTGCGTAAGCAGATCGTCCACAATGTCCACGTCGTGAGCTCGTTGGAGGAGAAGGGGGCCATCTTCGTAGATGAGACCGATGAGGTTCCCGAGGGCGCCCTGGTAATTTTTTCGGCCCACGGGGTGTCGCCGGCCGTAGTGCAGTCCGCAGAGGACCGCGGGCTGCGCACCATCGACGCCACCTGCCCGCTGGTGACCAAGGTGCACCGGGAAGCTGTCCGTTTCGCGAAGGACGACTTCGACATCCTCCTCATTGGCCACGACGGCCACGAGGAAGTTGAAGGAACCGCCGGCGAAGCCCCAGAGCACATCCAGATCATCAACGGTCCGCACGAAGTGGACAAAGTGACGGTCCGGGACCCGGAAAAAGTCATCTGGCTTTCGCAGACCACACTGAGCGTGGATGAAACGATGGAAACCGTCCGGCTGCTGAAGGAACGCTTTCCGACGCTGCAGGATCCGCCCAGCGACGACATCTGCTACGCCACCACCAACCGCCAGGTGGCCATCAAGAAGATCTCGCCGCAGGCCGATCTGGTCATTGTGGTGGGCTCCGCCAACTCCTCCAACTCTGTCCGCCTCGTGGAGGTTGCCCTGGAATACGGGGCCAAGGCCTCCTACCGCGTCGACTTCGCCAATGAAGTGGACGAAGCCTGGTTCGAGGGCGTCGCCACGGTTGGCGTCACCTCCGGTGCGTCCGTCCCGGAGGTGCTGGTCAAGGATGTGCTCCGGCTCCTCGCCGACTACGGCTACGGCGCCGTGGAAGAAGTGGTCACGGCGGAGGAGGACCTGCTCTTTTCGCTTCCCAAGGAGCTTCGCGCAACGCTGAAGAAATCCGGCGACGTGACCCGCGCCCTGGGAGGGCGCGGAGCGCGGGTCTGACCGCCGGCTGATTCCCGTTCGGCTGACTCCCGTCCGGCTGATTCCCGCCCGGCTGCGGGCTTCGCGGCCGGGCGGGAAGCGCCGCCGCGGGCTACGCGGCTGACTCCTCCGACTGGAGTTCCGGGGCAGCCACCGACCGGGGCGTCACCTCGATCGCCGGCGGCGTCACCAGCCCTTCGGCTTCAAGGGCGTTGAGCTTGCGCGCCGTGGGAAGGACACGTGCTTCGAGTGTCCCGACCATCGAGTTGTAGCGGTCCACGGACGTTTTCAGCGACGACCCCAGCTTGGTCACGTTTTCGCCGAGCGTTCCCATCCGCTCGTAGAGTTGCCGCGCCAGCTCAAACAGCTCCCGTGCGCTGTCTGTCAGCACGTCCTGGCGCCAGGTGAAAGCCACGGACTTCAGGACGGCCAACAGGGTGCCGGGGGACGCCAGCACCACGTTCTTGGCCAGCGCGTAGTCCAGGAGGCCGGGATCCGCCGCCAGCGCGGCGGCCAGAATGGATTCTGCCGGCAGGAAGCAGATCACAAGTTCCGGCGAATTGCCCGGAATGTCCCAATACTTCTTGTTGCTCAGGGCGTCCACATGGGCTTTGAGGGCTTTGGCGTGCGCTGCCAGCAACGCGTTCTGGCCGTTGAGCGCGGGCCCCTGCTGCTGGCGTCCCGCCGACGTCCCCAGATCCTGGGCCTCAAGGTAGGACGCCAAGGGCACCTTGGCGTCGACCACCAGCTGTTTCTCACCAGGGAGCTGGACCACGAGGTCGGGCCGTACAGCTGCGCCCGTACCGGCGCTATGCTGCTGCTCGTGGAAATCCACGTGGCGGAGCATGCCGGCGGCTTCCACGACCCGCCGCAGCTGGACTTCACCCCACTGTCCGCGGGCGCTGTTGGACCGCAAAGCGGACTCCAGGGCATGGGTTGAGCGGAGAAGCTGCTCGTCCGAGAGACGTGCCTCCTGTAACTGCTGTGCCAGCTGTCCGTATTGTTCCAAGCGGTCGCGTTCGAGCAGGGACACCTGCTGCTGCACCGCGGTGAGCTTCTCCGCCACGGGGGCGAGGGCCCGGAGGACGCTGCCGTCCTGGTTGCGTGACTCGCCCAGCTCCCGGTTCTGTACCGACAGAAGGCGCCGCTCGGCGTCGGCCGCCGCGAACTGCGCGTTGACCTCCGAAAGGCGGGCCGAGACGCCGTCGAAATCCTGCTCCAGTGCTACGGTCCGGCGCCGGAGCATCACGTAACTGCAGGCGGCGCCGATCACCGCGCCGAGAACCAGCATTAACAGGGCAAGTATCAGTGCAAAAGCGTCCATGGGTTCACTTTGGCACGGGCCCCTGACATTTTTGGCGCAGACGCCCGCGCGCCAGGCGGCAGATAAGGGCCGGGCCCGATTACCGGTAGAATTAGTGCTCGTGGCTCTTACTAT
>Ga0307409_100001862_pt1 | contig 10735 bp, 5 predicted proteins | sample 322Ometagenome_2_FD_203888 | JGI IMG/M metagenome (GOLD analysis project Ga0307409, IMG submission 203888) | Maize rhizosphere microbial communities from greenhouse at UC Davis, California, United States - 322HYB-O-2 | ecosystem: Host-associated > Plants > Roots > Rhizosphere > Soil | place...
TCACTTCCGCGGTCGTGAAGCTCTTTCCTCTGCCCGAGGAAAGACGCTACGGCTCAGTGGTGTTCAAGAAGTTCGAGGATGGAGTCGCTTTCATGTACGATCTCGCCCAGAAAGAAGTGTATCCGGCGAGCGTCAGACTGGTAGACAACCTGCAGTTCCAGTTCGGCCAGATGCTCAAGCCACGCTCGAAGGGTGCAAAGAAGCTCAAAAGCAGAATCGAGAAATGGGTCGTCACCGGTCCGCTCGGCTTCAATCCCGACGACATGGTTGCGGTGACACTCGTCTTCGAGGGATCGAAGGACGAAGTGGACAGGCAGGAAAAAATTGTCTACGAGCTCGCGAAGAAGCACAAAGGCTTCAAGGGCGGCGCCGAAAACGGAAAGCGTGGCTACCTGCTGACGTTTGGCATCGCGTACATCCGCGACTTCGTTCTTCAGCATCATATCCTGGCCGAGTCGTTCGAGACTTCGGTTCCGTGGAGTCAGGCGCAGGAGCTGGTGGATCGTGTAAAGCGCGCCATCTACGAAGCGCACGACGAAAGAAAGCTGCCGGGACGACCTTTCGTCTCGTGCCGGGTAACGCAGATTTACGAGACTGGATGCTGCATTTATTTCTACATGGCCTTCTACGCAAAGGGAGTGGCTGACGCGGTGGGGGCGTACCACGAAATAGAGAGCATTGCTCGCAGGGAAGTGATCGCGGCTGGAGGCTCGATCTCACATCATCACGGCGTCGGAAAGCTTCGTCTGCCATTCGTCAACGACATCATGTCGCCGGCAATGCAGGCGTGGCGCGAGCAGATGAAATGCGCACTGGATCCCCAGGGCGTATTCGCTGCGCAGCTCCCGCTCGATGCTCACGAGCACGCGCGCGTCGACAACAGAGTGCAGGTAGCATCATGAGCGGCGGAATGAAAGGCGCGCACATACTCCTTACGGGATCGACAGGCTTTGTCGGGAAAGTCGTGCTCGAAGAGCTGCTGCGCCGTCGCGAAGAGCTTGGAATAGAGAAGATTCATCTCCTCATTCGTCCGCGCGGGCGCAAATCGCCGGAAGACAGGTTCAACAAGTCCACACACTCACGTGTGTTCTCGCTGCTCGAGCCGGGGTGGAAGAAATTCTGCGATCCGGTTGCCGGTGACATGCTGGATGAAGGACTTGGCTTAAGCGATTCCGACGCGAAGCTTCTTCAGAATGAGCTGACGCACATCATTCACTGCGCGGCGTCGATTCGATTCGACCTTCCGATCGCAGAGGCGGCGTCGATCAACATCACCGGTGCTCTTCGCGTCCTCGAGTTTGCCAAGGGATGCAGGCACCTGAAACGCCTCGTCGACGTATCGACCGCTTACGTCACGCCGCATCCCGGTGGGTCAGCGGCGCTCGTCGTCGAGGAAAAGCTGGTCGATCTACCGTTTGAAGCAACTAGCGTCTACGACGAGATAATCGCGGGGCGGTCCAACGAGAAAGCACTTCTCGCGCGCACCGGCCATCCGAACACTTACACATTCACGAAATGTCTCGCGGAGAGGCTGCTCTCTGAACGACGCGATGACGTGCCACTCACGCTTCTCAGGCCGAGTGTTGTTTCAGCGTGCAGACGCCGCCCGTTTCCTGGGTGGATCGACAGTCACGCTGCGTACGCAGCGTTCATATCGCTGCTCGGCGCCGGACATCTTCGAGTTGCGCGCGTGAATCCTGATGCGCGCCTCGACGTCGTGCCCTGCGACGATGTAGCAGACCGCATCATTTCATGCGCGTTCGATCCCGAGCACCAGAAGCCGTTCGTGATTCGTCACGCGGTTGCGGGACTCGAGAACACGGGTGCGATGCCGCAGCTCGCGTACACACACGAGAAGCACTTCAACGCTTACCCGCAGGAGCGCGTTGTGCGCTGGGCGTACGTCGGCGAGAATCTCGCAGCGTTCCGCTTTCACGAGATGATGCATCATCACGTGCCACTGGGCGCGATGCGCGTGGCGACCAAGCTCAAGGGACAAAAGCGCGCGACGGTGAAGCTCGAGCGCCTTGCGCGCGGTCTTGGTTATCTCGACGAGGCATTTCACTACTTCTGCCATCACACGTTCGATTTCCGCACCGAGTTCCCGCCGCTCGAGGATTTCAATCTCGAGACGTATTTGCAGTCGGTATCGGATGGAATCTCCGAACATCTGCTCAAACGTAATCCGGTGCAGGCGCCGCTCAGAATGCACGGCACTGACTGGCGCTGGGCGCTGAAACAACCCGAAGGAAACGGCACGACCCGCGTCTTCGCATACGTGATACGTAAAGCGCTGCGCAAAGCCGCAACGCACATCACGTTCAATGAGCTCGAGATAAAGGCTGCGATCCAGCAGATCCGCCCGAACGATCTCGTCGTTCTCGCTCCGAGTCACCGCAGCTACATGGATTTTCTCGTGACATCGCTGCTGTGCTTTGCGCATCCAGGGCTTGGACTCAAGCTTCCGCGAATCGCTGCGAGCGATGACTTCGCGAAGATTCCAATCATCGGCAGACTGCTCGAGGCCGCCGGCGCTTTCTACATCAGGCGCGGAACTGGTGCGCCCGATCCGGAGCTTACGCGACAGATAACCGACCTGGTAAACGCGGGTCACTCTCTCGAGTTCTATGCCGAGGGAACGCGAAGCCGCTGTCGCAGATTCCTCGCGCCAAAGCGGGGGATTCTTCGCGCGATTCAACAGACCGGCCGCCCGACCGTGGTTGTACCGCTCACCATCAGCTACGATCGCATCGCGGAGGAAGAAGGATTCCTTCGTGAGCTCGACCGCGGAATGAAGCACAAGAGCGGATTGCTGCCGCTTCTTCAGTGGACGCGCAAGCTTCTTCGCGATGAGATAAAGCTCGGACGAATTCATATTCGCGCCGGCATGCCGCTTCGCATTCACGCAGACACGGACATTCGCACACTGAGCCAGGACATCGTCGCCGAGCTGCAGCGTCATTCAGCAACGACGACGTTCCATCTCGCGGCGTTCTGCGCGCGACACAGGGATCTCGGAATCGAGATGAAGTCACTGCGCACGGCGATCGTGCGTCGCGGCGGCGTTGTTCTCGAGAGCGAGCTTGGCGATGAGGACAAAGTTCCGGAGCTGCTCCAGCGAACGTACGATGCACAGTGGATGCATCTCTTTTATCCTGATGCGCTCGCGCGCGTGCCCGGCAACGCGGCCGTAGCATCGCATGTGCGTCGCAACGGGTTCTGGGCGCCGAGCTCGCCGCGCTATGACGACGAAGTGACCGACGCTGTAGTCGAGGCGCTGTTCGAGCCCATCTGCCGCGATTACGAAAGGGTGACGCGCGAGCTAGAGAAGCTTCCATCAAACGGCAGGATCACCGCGCATGAGCTGGTTGCCCGGATGGACGGCGTTTTCCTTGGCGATGTAGAAGATGCGCTCGCGGATCTCGCCGAGCGCGGCGTATTGTCGCGGGATCGTGACATTTATCGGTGGGCAAGCGGCGTTCGCGATCTCACCAGTTACCGCAACGATTGTTCGTGGTGCGGAACCGTGCGCTACGACAAGATGATCTCGTGAGTCGCGCTCCGGAGGCGCGCCGGGCGATCGGATGGATCGAGCGCCGTCGCTTCCGGTACAAGCGTCACGCCGTCGTACCTCTCGAGGAAGTTCGCGGCGCGCTCAAGACCGGCGACATAATTCTCTTCCACAAAACCGCGCGTACGGGAATTCTCGATACACTCGAGCTGGACGTGTTCTCTCCGCTCTTCTTCGAGGAAAACGAGTTTCGGCATTCGGGGATTGTGGTTCGGCGGGGAGATGAATTGTTCGTCGTCGAATGCACTGAAGAGCAACATTCGGGTGCAGCGCACGCCATCTATCCTACCGGCGGGCCGGGAATTCGCGAGGTTCCGCTCGAGCCTCTGCTCGCCGCGTACACCACCGACAATGGCGACGCGCACTTTGGGGTGCGGCTCATTCCCGCCGCGCTCGATGAAGCGGTGATCATGTCTCGCGTGAAGGAGATTGGTCCGGTCGTGTATCTTCGCGCGCGCAAGAGCATATCGCTTTATCTGTCGAGCTTCTTTCTTCCCGTGCGCGTTCATCGAAGAATCATGGAGCGGTACTCGGGAGAGATGATGTGCTCCGAATTCGTTCACAACGTTCTGGCCGCATGCGGTGCTTTGCGCGATTATCCGTCCAAGCTGTTTGCGCCGTATGTCATCGAGAATCCGACTCTGTTTCGGCGGCATGACCTGGCGGGATATTCGGACGTCGTTCGCTTCCTCTGGCGCGACTGATACTTGTTTAAACTAATGTTGACAAACTAAGCAGAGCGGGGAATGATGGGGTATTCTGGCCGCCCCAAACAAGGCATTCCCTTCCATGATTCGACTGGAGTCCTGGCGCGCCCTTTCTGTTGGGTTCGCTGTTGCAATCCCAATTCTTCAAGCCGCATCACAGGAACACACTCACGCGCCTGCCACGCATGATGTCGTTCCTGTCAGCCGTGCACCGGGCCCGCCTGTTCTGCGCAACGAATCACGGGCGCCGCATACCGTAGAAGTCACCATCGTCGCCGAGCCAACGCGACTGAGTTTCATTCCGGGAAAATCCACCGTCAGCTACGCATACAACGGCCGCGTTCCCGGCCCCATGCTCGAAGCGTACGAAGGCGACAAGGTCATCGTTCATTTCCGGAACAATCTCCCCGAAGCGACCACCATTCACTGGCACGGTCTTCATATTCCCGCTTCGTCGGATGGCAGCCCGTTCTATCCTGTCGCGCCCGGAGCAACGTTCGACTACATCTTCACGCTGCAAGCGGGAAGCGCGGGCACGTACTGGTATCATCCGCACCCGGATCACAATACCGGCGCTCAGATCGCGAAGGGACTGTACGGCTCGCTCGTCATTCGTGACCCCAACGATCCGCTGAAAGGGATTCCGGAAAAACTGATTGTTCTTTCTGACAATCGGTTCAAGGACGACGGCTCGATCGACATCGCCGAGCCGGCCTCGCATCAGGGTGGAATCGATTTCGAGAACGGTCGTGAATGCGCTCACGTCTTTGTGAACGGCGAGCTCAACCCGACGATGTCCATTCGCGCGGGTGAGATACAGCGGTGGCGAATCATCAACGCTTCGGCCGCGCGCGTTTATCGTCTCGCAATTCCCGGACAGACATTCCTGCACGTTGGAAATGACGGCGGCTTGTTCGAGCACCCGCAGGAAGTCAAAGAGATTCTGATCGCGAACAGCGAGCGCGTCGAGATACTCGTTCGCGGAACTGGAAAGCCTGGCTCGGTCACCGTTCTGCAGAATCTTCCATACGATCGGTATTCGACTCATACGCGACCGACCGAGTGGGACAGAGTTCACGATCTCCTGAAGATTCAGTACACGGGCGACAAGCCGATGAAAGCACCGGTGATCCCCGCGAAGCTTCGTGCAATTCCTTCAATCGATACGACGCTTGCGGTACGCACGAGAGTGTTCGCGCTTGGCCAGGGATTCATCAACGGCAAGCTCCACGACATGAATCGCGTAGACGAAACCGGAAAGCTCGGCGACGTCGAGATCTGGCAGGTGGAAAACATCGTGGGAATGGATCATCCATTCCACCTGCATGGATTCCAGTTCCAGGTTATCGATCGCGATGGGGTTCCTGAGCCATTCAGGAGCTGGAAGGACACGGTGAACGTGCCAAAGCATTCGTTTGTGCGCTTCATCGTGCGTTTTTCGGATTTTGCCGGAAAGTGGATGTACCACTGCCACATCCTGGATCATGAAGATCACGGGATGATGGGCGTTTTCGAACTCAACTGACCAACCGGGGGCCGCATGAAGCGAGTGGCAAGCGCGGGTGCGCTGATGGCAGGTGTCGGAATAATTCTGGTTTCTGCAACCGCGTGGACGCGCCCCGATCCAAAGCAGGATAAGGCAGCCCAGATTGCCCGCGGAAGGATGGTGGTTATCCAGTCAGACTGCGGAGGCTGTCACGGCGGTGGCGCCGACCCTTCTGCCAAGGGATTTCTTGGCGGCGTCACAAGCCCGCAAATGGAATTCAAGATTGGTCCTTGCGCGACGGACCCAGCCGCGAAGCCATGCTTCACTACGCGCCCGAAGAACATTACTCCCGATCCGACGAATGGCATTGGCCGCTTCACCGAGCGACAGATCTTCAATGCGCTTCGCTATGGATTGAGACCTGAAAAAACTCCCGACGTGGAAATAACTGGAACAACACCGGGACAGGGAAATTTCCCCGCGGAGCCACACTACCTCGCGCCGCCAATGCCTTGGCAGTCGTGGCGACACAAGCCGGATGCGGACTTGTGGGCAATCGCCGCGTATCTGAAGAATGGCGTGAAGCCTAACCCTAACAAGGTTGCGGACAGCGAAGCACCACCAGACGACTGGGCATCGGCGATGGTCCCCGAAAAGATCGGGTCATACCCGGTGGTGGCGTACCCCGCTGCAAGCGAAACGGGAACGCGCTCATCTCAAATCGAGCTGGGAAGGCGCCTTGTGACCAGCCACGCCTGCGGCGACTGTCATGGCGGTGGCAATAGTCCTGCTTCGAAGGCGTGGTTGTCAGGACGAAGGGACGTCGATCAGGACTTCAAGATCGGACCGTGCGCATTCGATCCCAAAGCAACCCCGTGCTTCACTACCCGGCCGAAGAACCTTACACCCGACAACCTGACAGGAACGGGGCGTTTCACGGAGCGTCAGATCTTCAACGCGCTTCGCTACGGGCTTCGCCCGGAGGAAACGCCGGACGTCGAAGTAACTTCGACAACTCCAGGCAAGGGGAATTTCCCGCTGCACCCGCATTATCTTGCGCCGCCAATGCCGTGGCCTGCATGGCGCCACCTCTCAGACGACGAGCTGCGAGCCATCGCCGCCTATCTCAAGAACGGCTTGAAGCCTGTGAGCAACAAGGTGCAGGACAGCGAGGGTCCCCCTGATTTCTGGGCCAGCGAGTACACCGTTGACAAGATCGGGCCGCATCCGGCAAAACCGTTCCCGACAGAGAACGAAAAGCAGTAACCGGTTTCTACGAGTGAAAAAAGAGGCCGACACACTGTCGGCCTCTTTTTTATCGCAGCATTGCGACGCGCACTGAATCCAATCCCTTTCCGCAGCTAGTTGATCAGATACCTGAGCCCGAGCTGAGCGCGCCACCGCGAGAACAGACTCGGATCGTCGACATAGGTCCGTGCAGGCCCGGTGAAATTGAAAACCGGCGCGCCGGCCGCATTGAACCTCACCAGCGTCAACGGTGATGTCGCCGACGCACTCGCAACTTTTCTCACACCCCAGTCGGAGTTGATCAGGTTCCCGACATTCATGACATCGAGAGTTATCTGGAATGCATGACGCGTCCCGCCCCGGTTCAATCCGATGTCCTGCAGAATACGAACGTCCACATCGCTGTACCACGGATTGAGCGCGCCGAAACGCTCGGCGATCTGGCCGCGGTGAGAGCTCAGGTACTCGTCCTGGCTGATGAAGGCGTTCAATCTGTCCCACTGCTCCTGCGCGGATAATGTCTGACCCCCGCTCACGAGCGGATCGAAAATGATTTCTCCCTGACTCGCCGGAATGTAGATGAGATCGTTTCCACCCGACCCGTCGCCATTCACGTCACCCGAGTAGATGAAGGAGTAGCGATTGCCGCCTGCGCCGGCGAATCTGTTTCCTTCTGCGAGCTCGGCGAAGAAACCGATCTGTGTCTTGTATCGCGACGACCAGTTCTTCGAATACGAAGCGGAGGCCACGAACCGATGGCGCTGGCCGAACTCGGAGAAGCTCAGTTCCGGCTTGTTTGGATCTCCCTGCACCGGCTGGTTGGCCCAGAGCACGCTCGCGATCTCGGTGGACTTGAGAGAATTCTTCGCTTCACTGAAGCTGTAGCCAAGCGAAGCGTCGACGTAGCTCGCGAAAGTCTTTCGCAGCTGGCCGGTGACGTTGAACGAATGTCCCTGCTCGGTGTTGTCGATGACGTAGATGCCGGCTCCGCCGTCGGGGTTGAGCTCGTTATTGCCAGCACCACCGTAATACGGCCGGCCGTCAGGCAGGGTTCTCTTTGGCGCGACGAGATCCGCGTTTCGAACGTACACAGCCTGCAGATCCTTCGAATAGATCAGCTCGAGCGTGCCGAGCATTCCCCATGGTAGCTGTTGATCGATTCCGAGATCAGTGGTCCATACCTGCGGCCATTTGAAGTCAGAAGTCATCGCGTTCAGATCGAACGATGGCGCCAGGATCGACCCTTTCTTCGTGGGGATCGGCGCGTTCGGTGCGGCAAGGTTCGGATTGGCGCCGGGGTTGGAAATGACGTTACCGATCCACACAAAAGGAACGCGGCCGGTGAAAATGCCCGTCCCGCCACGAATTTGCGTGCTTCGTTCTCCAGCCGCATTCCAGTTGAATCCAAGTCGCGGCGATAACATTGCGGTCGCGTCGGGCAGCTTGCTCTGATCGACGCTCTCCGATTGTCGATTTTCGTCGAGTGCTGTCAGCGAGCGCGAGAACGGATTGTCGACGGGATCGGTGAAGTACATCGGGAGATCGACGCGCAATCCCAGTGTCACTTTCAATCTGTCAGTTGCAAGCAGCTCGTCCTGCCCGTAGAACGAAAGCTGTCCGACATGAATCTTCTCGCCCTTGAACGGGCCGCTGCCGATCATGGAAGTGAAGCTTTTCTGATTGGGACCGGGTGCAGTCGCGGTGAAGAATTCATCGAGCGAGCCGAACGTGCTCCCGATTGGAATGAATTCAGGAAGGAAGAATACGCCGTGCCTGAAGATGTTGAACGAGTTGAAAAAGTCGAACGACTCGAAGTTTGCGCCAAGCGTAAAGACATGCCTGCCGCGGAAGTAGTTCAGGTTGTCGGTGAGCTGCCACACGTCCTGATCGAGGATGTTGTGAATCGAGAAGGGCTCATGCCCGAGCGTCGTGTACGTTACGCCGCCTTCGCCGATGTCGATCGTTGGAAAATCTTCACTGAACGGCTCCCGGAAATCGCGGAACCGGTTGTAGCTCGCGAAAAACCGGTTCGCAAACCGGCTCGACCTGCTGTTGTGCTCGAGCGCGTAGGAGTTGAGACCGTTGTTGATGGCGTAGCCTGATTTGTAAAATGGAAGGCTCGTCGCATTCGGCCCTCGACCTGTATTCGCGTAGCTCAGCACGAACGGGTGAGGACCGAGATCCCGCTTGGCATCGAGGTAGTTGTACCGGAAGCTCAGCGTCTGGCTGCCCGTGATGTTCCAGTCGAGCTTCGCGAGAACCTTGTTGTTGTCTGTGTGATAGAAATAGCCCTGATACGGTCCCGGATCGTAGTTGTAGGCGCTTATCATCCGCTGTCTGATCGCATCCATCACGCTTGCCTGAACCCGCGATATACCCAGGCCCGACGCTCCGCCGGTGCTCGCGACGAAGTCAGAGCCCGGATCTTTCGTCCGCTCGATTTCACCGTTCAGGTAGAAGAAGAGCTTGTCACGAATGATCGGACCGCTGAGAGATATGCCGCTCTGGTTGTAACTGAGATCGGGATTCGCAATGACTTTAGTGCCACTCACCTCGTTTCCCTGGAACGCATCATTTCTCGCGAACGAGTAGGCTGACCCGCGGAACTGGTTGGTGCCACTTCTCGTAACGGTGTTGATGTTCGCGCCGGTAAACCCGCCTTCCCGCACGTCGAATGGAGCGAGAGATACCTGAAGCTCCGCGACGGCATCGTAGGGAACAGGCTCGGCGTTCGCCTGGCCGCCCGGCGCCGGATCGTCCAGACCGTAGGGATTGTTGAAGTACGATCCGTCCACCGAAATATTGTTGTAAAGCCAGTTGCGACCGGCAAAGCTCATGTTGCCGTCGCTTCTCGGATCCAGCTTCGTCAGATCTCGTGTGCTGCGCTTGATCGACGGAGTGACAGCCACCTTGAGCTGCGTGACCGTCATCGATGCACCCGTGCGTCCGGCGTTTAGCAGCGCATCCTTTTCCGCCGTCACGGTGACGCCCTCGAGTGTCACCGCAGCACGATTCAGCTTGAAATCGACTCTCGATGCCTGACCGAGCGCGAGTGTGATGTCACTTTCCGATCTGGGTTCGTAGCCAATCGAGGTCGCGGTGATTCGATATGGTCCCCCAACTCTCAGATTGGGCAGGTTGTATCGGCCAGTCGATGTAACTGTAGCGCGATACTGCGTTCCGCTCGGTACATGAACAGCCGTCACTGTAGCGCTCGGTATCGGCTGGCCATCCTGACCGGAAACGATTCCGGTAAGAGCAGAGGTGGTAACTCCCTGTGATGCCGCAACAATTGGGGCAAGTGCAAGAACAGGAAGCACGAACGAACAGAAAACGGATCGGAACAGTGTGCGTTTCACAGCTGCCTCCGCGCGAGTGGGATACTTCAATTCCATGACGGTACAGACTATGTCGACCGCGTCAAGGAGCATGCATTTGTTTTCGATTTTCTATTCGACGCAAAGTCGTCAGTACGTCGACCACGTTCCCTGCGTTACAAGTTCGACGGAGTGATTCTCGGGATCGCGGAAGTATAGACTCACACCGCCGCGAGGCCATGTAATGCGGCTCTCGATGTCGATGCCGTGCAATGCGAGGTGAGTCTCCCACCATTCGACGTCGTCGAGTGAGATGCCGAATGCGAAATGAGTGGGACCGCTTCCGTCATGCGCCGGAATCCATCCACCCTCGGTCGACAACCCGTCACGCGTTGCGCCACGCTGA
>Ga0307409_100001864_pt1 | contig 10729 bp, 8 predicted proteins | sample 322Ometagenome_2_FD_203888 | JGI IMG/M metagenome (GOLD analysis project Ga0307409, IMG submission 203888) | Maize rhizosphere microbial communities from greenhouse at UC Davis, California, United States - 322HYB-O-2 | ecosystem: Host-associated > Plants > Roots > Rhizosphere > Soil | place...
GACCTCGAAAAGGAATTTGACGCGTGCCGCGAGCTCGGCGTGGAGGTGGAGTGGACTGACGATGCACCGGTTCGGCTGCCAAACGGCACGCGAGCACTGCGCTTCGCCAACCAGGCCCGGTTCCATCCGCTCAAATATGTCCGCAGCCTGGTCGGAGCGATCGAGGGCCGCGGCGGCCGAATTTTTGGAAGCAGCGCCTACGCCGATCATCAGGAAGCGGATGGCGGAGTAGTCATTGAAACCGACCGCGGCCCTGGCATTCGTGCCAGCGCCGCGGTGTTCGCAACCAACTCCCCGGTCAACGACAAGGTCGCGATCCATACCAAGCAGGTGCCGATGCGCACCTACGTCATCGCCGGCCCCGTCACGAAGGGTTCGGTGCCCGACGCGCTCGTTTGGGATACTCTCACCGCCTATCATTATGTTCGGTTGCAGCCGCTGGGCGATGGCGAAGATCTGCTGATCGTCGGCGGTGAGGATCACCGCACCGGCGAAGAGACCGACATGGATGAGCGGATCGCGTCACTCGAGCGGTGGACGCGCGACCGATTCCCGTCATTCGGGGAGATCCGCTACCGCTGGTCCGGCCAGGTCATGGAGCCTGCCGACTACCGGCCGTTCTCTGGCCGGAACCCGGGCAACGACCATATCTATGTCCATACGGGTGACAGCGGCCAGGGTATGACCAACGGAGTTGCCGGCGCTCTCAATATCGCGGCGTTGCTGTTCGGCCAGAAAGCGCGGTTCGCCGACGTGCTCGATCCCTCGCGCAAGATCACGACGCTGACGAGCCTTGGCGACTTTGTCCGCGCGCGGATCGACGACGTAAAGAATCTGAGCGGTTACCTGACCGGCGGCGAGGTTTCGTCGGTCGACGAACTGAAGGCTGGGCAGGGCGCACTCGTTCGCCGGGGCGCAAGCAAGATCGCCGCTTACCGGAAGGAAGACGGGTCATTGATCGAGCGATCGGCAGTTTGCACGCACGTCGGCTGCCTGGTTCACTGGAACCCGTTCGAGCAATGCTGGGACTGCCCATGCCACGGCTCGCAATTCCAGCCCGACGGGACCGTGATCAACGCCCCGGCGATCAAGCCGCTAGCGGTGGCCGATTGACAAACCTCAGGCGGGTTGCGGCTGCGCCGGCTGGGTTTCGGCGATGAGGCTAGAGTCAATTTCTTTCGCGCGCCGGTACGCGTCTCGGTCGGTCATGCGTTTGGCATAGTCGACGAAGACCGGACGAGGCTCGAGCAAATTGAAGGCCAGCATGAAATTGACGTTTGCGCCGACGAACAGGTCGGCTGCCGTGAAATAGTCAGCAGCCAGGAATTCGCGGCCTGCCAGCGCTTTCTCCAGCGTGCCAATGGCGAGGTCGTAGTTGCCATAGCCGAACATCCGCTGCCGCTCCGGCGTGGGTTCCCATCCGGCGGCCTTGTTGCTGAACGCGGCTTCGATTGGGCCCGAGGTGAAGAATATCCAGCGATAGTAATCGGCCCGTTCCGATGCCGGCGGGGCCAGCTTCGCCTCAGGGAAAACGTCGGCCAGGTAGCAGCAAATGGCTGCGACCTCCGTGACGACCTTGTCCCGATGCTTGATCGCGGGAACTTTGCCCATCGGATTGACCAACAGATACGGCTCACTCTTCATCGTCGAGCCATAGTCCAGAATTTGGGTGTCGTACGGCTGTCCAACTTCCTCCAGCATCCAGCGGACGGTCTGCCCCCGCGACATGGGGTTCGTGTAGAAAATGAGGTCAGCCATTTTGCGACTCCTGATTCGGAACAAAGCGGGAACTACTCTGCTGAGAGCGTCTGCTCAAGCATCTCGAGCATCGCTTTGAGCGACCGCACTCGAACCTCGCCTCGGCCGACCGCGCCGAAATGCTCCTCGCGATGCTTCGTGCCGCCGCCGCGGCGAGCGAGCGCCATGTGTACGAGCCCTTCCTCGCGCCCTTCGCCGGCCGGCCCGGCGAAACCGGTGACGCCGAACGCGATATCCGCCAAGCTGCGCTTCAGCGCGCCCTCGGCCATCGCCCGGGCCACCGCCTCCGACACCGCGTCATTCCGATTGAGCAGATACGGCTCGATCCCGAGCAGCTCGGTCTTCGCCTCCTTGGTGTAGGTAACGAAACCGCGCTCGAAGCCGTGTCCGGCACCTTCGATGTCGGTCAGCAAAGCTGCGAGCATGCCGCCGGTGCAGCTTTCGGCCGTCGCGATCGTCAGGCCTTGGTCGCAAAGGCGGTGCATCAGCCGCTCGGCCTGCTCGTCCAGATGATCGGGAAGAGCAGGCTCGAGCGTTTCGCTCAACCGCGCTCTCCCTTCTTGGGCGGCCTGGCCGGCTGTTGCGCCGGCGGCGGAGCCGTCGCCGCGCCGCGCTCGGCGGCGCTCTGGTCGCGGGTCGCGCGGAATTCGCTGTCCCCCGACCAGTTCGGCCACGCGCGCGAACTCGCGAGGTTGCGGCCGACGAGGTGAAGAAGCCGGGCGTCGCGAACGATGCCGTTCAGGTCCCACCTTGGATCGTATTCGTCGTCGGGCTGGTGATAGCGCTTGGCCGTGTAGTCGGCGGCTAGCGCGGTGCCGCGCGCAGTGCCGCCATTCACCAGGTCCAGACCGGGCTTGAAGCTGATCGCTGGCACACCCTTCTGAGCGAAGGGGAAGTGGTCGGAACGGAAAAACAGGCCTGCTCCGGGATTCTGCTCCGGCGTGAAGCGGCGGCCCTGCCGCTGACCCTCTGCGATGAGCATGTCGAGCAGCTCCAGCTTGGCGTTGCCAGACATCGAGAAATCGTGAGCGGGGCCGTAGACGCCCATCGAATCGGTGTTCAGCACACCCACCGTCGTCGCCAGTGGGAAGATTGGGTTGGCGACATAGTATTCGCTTCCCAGCAGGCCCTTCTCCTCGGCTCCGACGGCGAGGAAGACAACCGAGCGCTCGGTGCGCGGGCCACGCGCGAAGGCGCGCGCCTGCTCAATAAGGTGCGCGATGCCGCTGGCGTTGTCGACTGCCCCATTAAAGATGCGATCCCCATTGGCGTCCGGCTGCCCGATGCCGAGGTGGTCGTGGTGACCGACATAGATGACGCTCTCGTCGGCGTAGCGCGAGCCAGGCAGGTAGCCGAGCACGTTGTAGGACGTGATCGTCTCCGTGCGTGCGTTCACCTGCGCCGTGAAGGTCGACTTGAGGTCAATCGGGCGGAAGTCACGGCGCTTCGCCGCCTGCTTAGCCTGCTCGAAGTCGAGTCCAGCGGAGCGAAGCAGGTTTGCGGCGGCATCGCGCTGGATCCATCCCTCGACCGGCGCGTGCTCGGCCGCGGGGTTCTGCCGGACGATGTCGAACATCGTATTGGTGTTGGAATTCTTGACCGTCGCCCAGCCGTAAGACGCGGGCTCGGTTTCGTGGACCACCAAAACGCCGGCCGCGCCTCGCCGTGCGGCCTCCTCGAATTTGTAGGTCCAGCGGCCGTAGTAGGTCATCGCCGGCCCGCCGAAGTCGCCCTCGCCGCCTTCGAAATCGGGATCGTTGACGAGGACGAGGATGACCTTGCCGCGAACGTCGACATCCTTGAAATCGTCCCATTGCCGTTCAGGCGCCGTGACTCCGTAGCCGGCGAAAACGACCGGTACGGCCTCCAGCGCGACCCGGCTCTGGCCGTTGAGCGGCGAGCGGACGGCGATCTGCTCCCCCTGCGCCAGCGGCACCGGCCCCGTCGGCGTGGTGAACTGCAGACGCGGAGTTCCGACGATATCCGACTTCAGCAGCGGCACGCGCTGGGTCCACGTTCGCTTGCCGTCTACCACCTCGCCACCGGGTTGGAGTCCGGCCTGGCGGAACTGGGTCACCAGATAGTCGACCGTCATCTGCTCGCCGCGGGTCGCGGGCGCGCGCCCCTCGAACGCATCGGACGAGAGCGTGCGGATATGCTTGGTGAGGTGCTGGGTGCTGAAGGCTGGGGCAGTCTGCGAGACGGCAGGAATGGTACTTAGCGCGAGGGCGGACGCGGCGAGCCAGCGGAATGTCTTCATTTTCTCTCCCCATGCATGTGGAGCTACACGCTGGCCGTCCTACGGCCAGCGGCGCGAAAGGTTGCACCGCCGATACTCAGCGCGCCGCGGGTGCGGAAGCCCCTTGGTTCGCGGCGACCGGAGGAGCTGGTTTTTTGGTTCGATATTTGTCGAACCAGGCGATGATCGCCGCCGCTTTAGCGGCGGACTGGCTAGGCCGCGCGGCGATCCCGCCATGGCTCGCGTCAGGCACTTTGACGAACGCGGTCGGCACGCCCTTGAGCTTGAGCGCGGCGTAATATTGCTCGGCTTCGCTGGCGGGCGTGCGATAGTCGTCGCTGCCGACGACTACCAAGGTGGGAGTTTTGACGTTGCCGACCAGGCTGAGCGGGGAGCGCGACCAGTAGGACTGATAATTCTCCCACGGCATGGAGCCCATCCAGTAGCGGCCGAAGAAGGGCACCCCGTCCGAGGTCAGGGCCATGCTGGCCCAGTTGATTACCGGCTTCTGCGCCGCGGCGGCCTTGAAGCGGTCGGTCTTGCCGACGATCCAGGCGGTAAGGATGCCGCCTCCCGACCCACCCGTCACGAACAGGTTGTTCGGGTCGGCGACGCCGCTGGCGACCGCCGCGTCGACTGCCGCCATCAGGTCGGCGAAATTGCTGTCGGGATAGGTCTTGTCGATACCATCGGCGAACGCCTGGCCGTAACCGGTCGACCCGCGGGGGTTGGTGTAGAGCACCGCGTAGCCCGACGCTGCGTAGAGCTGATAGTCGGTCGAGAAGTGCGGACCATAGGCGGCATAGGGACCGCCGTGGATTTCCAGGATCAGCGGCACGCGCTGGCCCGGCTGATAAGTCGGCGGGAGCATCAGCCATGACGGGACACTGCCGCCATCGGGCGCGCGAACGTCGAGCGTTCGCACCGTCGCTAACCGCTTTCCGGCGAGGTTGAGGTCGTTGAGGCGGGTGAGTTGGCGCGTCGCGCCGCCGCTCGAAATGGCTACGTCGGTCGGGCGGTCGACCGGGCTGACGGTGAAGGCCAACATCCCGTTCCTGGCCACGCTGAAGCTGCCGCCGGCGTAGGGCCGATCGTAGGATGAGGTCGCCGCCTCGCGCGCGATCGGCCGGACGCTGCCGTCTAGCCCGACGCGGGAGATTGTCCACGAACCGGCTTCCTCATATCCGACCATCACGGCGCGGCCGTCAGGCGCCCATTCGATCTGGGTGATATCCCGATCGAGACCGGGCGCGATGCGCCGCGCGGGGCCACCGTTCACGCCCATCACGTAGATGTGCGCCTGCTCATAAGCCTTGGGCGTGTCGTCGAAGCCAATGAAGGCAATGCTGCGGCCGTCCGGGGAAACCTCCGGCCCGGCGTCGGGTCCCTTGCGGCTGGTAAGCGCGGTCAGCGCGCCCGAATCGACGTCGAGGCGATAGATCTCGCTTTCGCGCCCGGCGACCTCCCAGTCCCGTGAGCGCAGCGCGCTGAAGATGATCGCACGGCCGTCGCGGGTCCATTCAGGCGCACCGTCGAAATAGGCGCCGAAGCTCAGCTGGCGCGGCGCGCCGCCATCGGCGTCGACCATGAAGATCTTGTCGAAGCCCGGCTTCAGATAGCCGGCGCCGTCGGCACGGTAGGTGACCTTGTCGATGATCTGGAGCGGCTTGGCCCAGTTCGCCCCTTCGGGTTTATCCGGCGCGGCGCCGAGCTTCATCCCTTCGTCGGGCACGTTCATCAGATAAGCGATCCGGCGGCCGTCCGGTGACCAGGCGAGGTTCTGGGGGCTATCCGGCAGCCCGGTGACGCGCACCGTCTGACCGGTATCCATCCAGCGGACGAACAGCTGCGGCGCGCCGCCTTCGGCGGTGGAGACATAGGCGAGGCGCCGACCGTCCGGCGACCAGCGGGGGCTGAAATGATCGCCGGTGCCTGCCGCGAGCGGCCTTTGTTCGCCGCTGGCGACGGTGATCAGCCAGATCGACGAGCGCACCTTGTCGGTCATGATATCGGCCGAGCGGCGGACATAGGCGACGGTGCGGCCGTCAGGGCTGATCTGGGGGTCGGAGGCGGCGGCGAGGTCGAACAGGTCGCGGCCGGTGAAAATGGGGTTGGGCGCATCCGCGGGCGCCGCACTTACGGGTGGTGCAAGACAGGTGGCGGCGAACAGGACGGCGAGCGGCGAAGCCAAGCGGATGCGTGTCACGAAAAGGAATCCCCTCCGGAGTGAGGCGCGCACGATTCAACTTTCGTGAACTTACCGCAAGCGACTTCCTGAGGGCCGGACATCATTCAACTAATGGGTTGACAATGACGTGGTCACCACAATATTAAACCACATGGTTGAAAAACGACTCGACTCGACGTTTCATGCGTTGTCTGACCCGACGCGGCGCGGCATGCTCGCTAGCCTCGCGCTCGGCGAGAAGTCCATTGGCGAGCTCGGCCAACCCTTCCGCATGACCTTTGCCGGGGCGGCCAAGCATGTGAAAGTGCTGGAGGGCGCGGGGCTCATCGAACGGCGCAAGGCCGGCCGCAAGCAGATCTGTACGATCAAGGTTGAACCGCTTGCCGAGGCCGAGCAGTGGCTGCGCCAATGGGAGAAGTTCTGGACGGTCCGCCTCGACCGGCTGCAGGCCCTGGTCGAAGCCGACAAGGGCACCGGCAAATGAGCGCGCCGGCGATCGTCACCGTGACGCGCGATATCGCAGCGCCCGTGGAACGCGTGTTCGACGCCTGGCTCGATCCGCACGAAGCGGCCGAATTCCTGTTCGCGACGCCGGAAGGAAAGATCATTCGCTGCGATATCGACGCGCGGGTCGGCGGACGCTTCCTGATCACAGACCGCCGCGCCGACGGCGACGCCGAGCATCATGGCGAATATCTGGAGATCGACCGGCCGCGCCGGCTGGCCTTCCTGTTCCGCGGCCCCGGCACCGAGGACGGCGAATGGTCGACGGTGACGGTCGATTTTGCTGCCAGGCCGCAAGGCTGCCGCGTGACCCTGACCCACGAAATTCCCGAGAAATGGGTGTCCTATGCCGAGCCCGTGCGGCACGGCTGGACGATGATCCTCGACACACTCTCGCGCCACATGGAGACGAACAATGGCTGAATTGATGACCAAGCCCATCGAACGCATCGCCCCCGACGCCATTCGGCTGGAGCGAATGCTCGATGCACCTCCCCAGACGGTGTGGCGCTACCTGACCGAAGCCGAGCTACGCGGGCAATGGTTCATGGGCGGCACCGACGCCAGGCCCGGAAGCGAGTTCGACCTCCTCGTGGATCATGACAAGCTGTCCGACGAAGACGTGCCCTATCCCGAGAGCTATGCCGCGTTCAAAGGCGCGGTGTGGAGCGAAAAGGTGATCCGCTTCGAGCCGCCCCGTCTGCTGGAGACCAGCTTCCAGAGCGGCAAGAACGGTACTGTAACCTACGAGTTGTTTCCCGACGGCGAGCGCACGCGGCTGGTGCTGACTCACAGCGGCATCGAGAGCGGCACCGGTGCCCAGGATTTCGGCAGCGGCTGGAACTCGCACCTGACTGTGCTGCAGGAACGGCTTGCCGGTAGAAGCGTCCGCGACTTCTGGGCGCTGCACGCGCGGTCGCGCGACGAGGTGGCGAAGGCGCTGGGCTGACCGAGGCCGTCGCGCCGAGCAGTCCCTCGCGTTCGTCGCATCTTTCTGAGCACCGGTTGATGCCGTAAGTAGCGTCCGCTGAAACATCACGCGGGGTTCGCCGATGTCTCCGGCGGTCGACGTCTTCATCTCCTACAAGGCCGAAGACCGCCGGCGAATCCAGCCGCTGGTCGAGGCGCTGCAGGCGGACGGCTATTCGGTATGGTGGGACCAGCATATCGGGACCGGCGACGAATGGCGGGAGACGATCGAACAGCAACTCGACGTCGCAAAATGCGTGATCGTCGCCTGGAGCAAGCATTCAATCGGACCAGATGGTCATTTCGTCCGCGACGAGGCGTCACGGGCGCAACGCCGGCATGTCTATGTCCCGATCCTCATCGATGCGGTCGAGCCTCCGCTCGGGTTCGGGGAACGCCAGGCCACGTCGCTGCGCGGGTGGCGCGGCGATCGATCCGATGCGCGCTACCAGGCGATTCTCACCAGCGTGCGGCGGATCGCGGGCGAAGGCCGCGCACCGTCTCCAGCCATTTCGAAACGGGGGATCGACCGACGCGCGCTTCTCGCTGGCGGAGCGGTTGCGGCTATAGCGGTCGTGGGCGTCGGCGGATGGGTAGTGCTGAAACCCAAGTCGGCGGGCGCGTCCGACAGCATCGCCGTAATGCCTTTCGCAAACCTCAGCGGCGACCCCGCGCAGGCGTATTTTGCCGCCGGCATTGCCGGAGAAATTAGAAACATTCTCACTCGGATTGCCGGTCTGAAGGTCGCGGGCAGCACGTCGTCCGATGCCGTCCGGGAGGATGACGCCCGAACTGCCGCAAAGAAGCTTGGAGTCATCAACATCCTGACAGGCAATGTCCGCCAGACGCCATCCGCGATACGCATATCCGCCGAGCTGATCGACGGCCGCACGGGACTGGCTAGATGGTCCCAGAACTACGACCGTGCGCCCGGCGACGTGATCAGGATTCAATCCGATATCGCAGAAAAGGTCACGCGCGCTCTTGCGGTCGCGCTCGGCGCAAGCGCCCGGAAGGCGCTGGCCGCCGAAACCAGCAACGTTACTGCGCAGACCCTTGCCTTTCAGGCACGGGACCTGAGCTGGCAATTTACTGTTCCGGCATTCCAGCGCTCCCTTCAATTGATCGACCAGGCTATTTCGCTCGATCCGAACTATGGGCGCGCCTATGCGCTGAAAGCCTTTTTCATTAATAATTTGGCGAGTCTTACGGCGACTACGCCCGCTGAGCTGGCGAGCGGTCGCGCTCGGGCGCTGCGATATGCAAAAACTGCGGTCTCAAAGGCGCCAGACCTGCCGATCGCACGGTCCGGGCTGGCGTTTGCCTATGCGCTCACTCTCCAGGTGAGAGAATCGCTGCGCGAACACGAGATCGCGATTTCGCTTCCCGGCGGTGAACCCGATGTCTTGCGCAATTACGGATATGCGATGAGCAGCAGCGGAAAACCGGACGTAGCGCTCCGCTATGTCGATGAGGCGCTCGCGCTCGATCCGCTCAACGCGGGCTCGCATGCAGCCCACGTGTCCGTCTTGATCAGCGCGCGCCGTTACGAGGAAGCCGTCCGCTATTCACTGAAACTGAAGCAGGAATCCCCCGAACTGTTCAATTTCGAGCGCTTGGTCCCGCGCGCGCTGCTGATGCTCGGTCGAACGAAGGAGGCGGCTCAGGCCATCGGGGAAAGCATCAGTGGACAAGCATTGCTGGCAGCAAGAACTGGCAACCGTGACCTTGCCCTCGCCAAGATCACGGAATTGCGTCAGCGCGACGGTGACATGTCGAACTTGAGTTATGCCGTGATCTACGCGCAGTTGGGAGACAAGGAAGCGGCGTTCGCAGCGTTGAATCGCGCGTGGGAAGTTCGCGACGCCTCCCTCCTGGATATCAAGGTGAACCCCTTTCTCGACCCGCTGCGCAGTGATCCCCGCTACGCGGCGCTGGTAAAGCAGGTCGGCTTCGCCCCCTGACATCCGCTGTTCCGCGAGATGGAAGAAGCTTGGAGTCGCTTGCAGTCATTGTTTCGGCCGTTGAGGCCTACTCCGCCGCCGGTGCGTCGTCGCTGGCCTTCTTCTTGACGGCCTTCGCTTTGGATTTGGCCTTCGACGGCTTGGGAGCCGCCGGCACAATCTCGAACGCCGGGGCATTGTCCTTGATGCGGACCTTGACCTCACCGCCGTTGACCAGCTTGCCGAACAACAATTCCTCGGCGAGCGGCTGCTTGATCTTTTCCTGCACCAGGCGACCCATCGGCCGCGCGCCGTAGAGCTTGTCGTAGCCGCGATCGACGATCCACTGGCGGGCCTCGTCGTCGAGCTCGATGTGGACGTTGCGGTCGGCGAGTTGAAGCTCGAGTTGCAGGATGAACTTGTCGACCACGCGGGCGACGACAGCCGGGGGCAGGTAGGAGAACGGCACAATCGCATCCAGGCGGTTGCGGAATTCCGGCGTGAACATCTTCTTGACCGCGTCCTCCTGCGCATCCTCGCGGCTCGACGCGCCGAAGCCGATGCTCTCGCGCGCCATATCCATCGCGCCGGCGTTGGTGGTCATGATCAGGATTGTGTTGCGGAAATCGACCGTCTTGCCGTGGTGGTCGGTGAGCTTGCCGTTGTCCATCACCTGCAGGAGGATGTTGAACAAATCGGGGTGCGCCTTCTCGATCTCGTCGAGCAGCAGCACGCTGTGCGGATGCTGGTCGACCGCGTCGGTCAGCAGGCCGCCCTGGTCGTAGCCGACATAGCCCGGCGGTGCGCCGATCAGCCGGCTGACCGAGTGGCGTTCCATATATTCGGACATGTCGAACCGCTGGAGCGGGATGCCCATCACCGAAGCGAGCTGGCGCGCGACCTCGGTCTTGCCGACGCCAGTCGGCCCCGAGAAGAGATAATTGCCGATCGGCTTGTCGGGATCGCGGAGGCCAGCACGGCTGAGCTTGATCGCCGAGGCGAGCTTCTCGATCGCCAGGTCCTGGCCGAAGACGACGCGCTTCAGATCGGCCTCGAGATGCTCGAGCACCTGCTTGTCGTCCGCGCTGACCGACTTGGGCGGGATCCGCGCCATGGTCGCGACCACCG
>Ga0307409_100001866_pt1 | contig 10727 bp, 13 predicted proteins | sample 322Ometagenome_2_FD_203888 | JGI IMG/M metagenome (GOLD analysis project Ga0307409, IMG submission 203888) | Maize rhizosphere microbial communities from greenhouse at UC Davis, California, United States - 322HYB-O-2 | ecosystem: Host-associated > Plants > Roots > Rhizosphere > Soil | place...
TCCAGATCGGGGCGATCTGCTCCATCACTTTACAATCGCAGTACCCGCCGTTGTTGTTCAGCCAGCTCGTGAATTTCGGAAAATCAAGCTTGCGCTCCATCATGAACTTCATCGATTTCTGGAGGCTATGATTACATTCCGAATCGTAAAGCTCGTCTTCAAGGTAATCGAGAAGTTCGCTTACCGTGTCCGGCCCGGCCGGAAGCGTTTCGAGAAACGCTTCCAGCTCTTGCCCGCTCATCTGTTCTAAATTCTCGATCTCCCGTTTTCGCAAAATTGCCATAGAAAAAAGGTTCTTGTCGGCCTAAGAACCTTTTCATATTACCACCAAGTAGAGCGTGTACAGGTTGCGGAGCGTTCGACGTCTCTATCCATCCTGTGAGTCAATCATCATTACTTGAGCCTCTCCAAAACGCCCTTTCTCTTCATAATATTCTTATAGTCCCACTGTATGGCCTCGGCCTTTCCGAGCCAGCGTTTCAAGTCTTCATTGCTGACTTCGGCAACGCTGTTATAGAAAATAGAAGCATCTTTGAACTTCTTCGCTTTTACGTTCAAACCATCTTCTTCAAAATCAGCCCCGCTCCAAAACATCAGTCTTACGCCCGCTTTCTGTTTGCTGTAACCAACGATCGGATTCCCATCCAGAAACCAAACGGGATGCGCGTGCCAGATCTTGTTCTCCGCCGCTGGCAACCCGCGATCGATCTCGCGGTTAAGCATTTCGCAAATATCCCGATCCTTTTCATTGAGTGCGTCGTTGTACGCCTGAACATCTTCGTTCATAGATATCACTCTCCAGTCGCGGCGGCGGGCGCGTTTTCCGCAAAAAGCCGATCGAGCCGCACGTATCCCATCTCCATCCCTTCGGCCATCGGCGACGCCAAAACGCCGTCACGAGCTTCCTTCGTGGCGTAGGTCATCGTGTTGACGAGAGTGGTTACGCCATCATGTTCTTCCAGTGAGAGCGTGGAGATCGCCTCGCCCGGATACCAAGGATCGTCAAATTGTTCCGTACAGACGATTCGCCCCGGACGCTCTATTTCTCGATACTCGCCGCCAGCGCCCATCTCGATCTCATCCTTTTTCCACACCCACCGGTATTTTCCGCCCACCTTCAGGTCCACTTCGCAAACGTCCAACGACCAGCCGTCGGGTCCGAAAAGCCAGCGTTTCATGTACTTACATTCCGTGTGCGCCTGAAAAACAAGTTCCCGCGGAGCATTGAATTCGCGTTGTATCAACACTTCCCTTTCGCCCCTCGCCTCTACTGTCAGTTTTGAACTACTCATTCTTCTTTCTCCTTTTCTTCATTTTCGTCCCTTGCTCTTCCAATTTCATTTCCTCGAGGAGGTTATCTAGGTTCTTGTATCTCACCTCCCAGAACTCTCGGTACTTTTCCAACCACTTGTTCGCCTCTTCCAACGGTGCCGCCTCGATCCGCCTGGGCCGACGCTGCTTGTCGAGCCCCTTCGAGATCAGCCCTGCGTGTTCAAGCACCTTGAGATGTTTCGATATCGCCGGCTGGCTCATCTTAAAAGGTTTAGCCAGATCGTTGACCGATGCATCGCCGTTGGCAAGTCTCGCCAGAATCGCCCGTCGCGTGGGATCCGCCAACGCCGCAAACGTCATATCGAGCCGTCTGGATTGTGACACTGAATAACTCATCTGTTATATAGCTTGTTGGTTATATTATGAAACAATCGTAAAGGTGTCAAGCCCTATTTTTCAGCAACCATCTCTTCGCGTCTATGCGGCTCTGCAGGAAACTCTTAGGTTAAAATTCGCTTTCCGAAACTCTTAACATCTCCGCTCTCTGAGCTTCTTCTATTTCCTTTTGCTTTATCCCCTCCCGCCCGTCGTAGGTGAAAAACCTCGGCAGAAACACCGCGGTGCCCAGCACCGACACGACACAAAGCACGCCGCCCGAAATCAGTGCCGCCTTTACGCCGAACGATTCCGCCACGATCCCCATTTTCGCGCTCCCCAACATCGGCCCGGTCAGATAGCTGATCATCTCGATACTTGCCAGGCGCCCGCGAAGGTAATTTGGAATTGTCTGGTTCCAGATCGCCCCCCTGAAGATCCCCGAGATCATATCGAAGAACCCCGCAGCCAAAAGAAAGAACAATGCTAGAAAGATACTATCGACCATCCCGAAAAAGATTATCGCGACACCCCAGAGCGTTGCCGCGGCGATCACCAACACTCCGTGCCGCTGCACATTCTTCGTCCAACCGGATGTTAGGCTCGCTAGTAAAGCGCCCGCAGCGATCGCTGCCGGAAACAATCCGATGTACCTCTCTCCGTAGTAAACGGCCAGTGCGGGGTAAAGCGCCTGCGGCATCGCGAAAAACATCGCCGCTATGTCGATAAAATAGGTCCCGAGAAGTTCCTGCCGCGAGAACGCATATCGCCAGGCCCTTTTTACGCCTTCCCAACTAGGCCGCTCAGCGTTCTCCGGCGCCGGGACAGCACTTATCGCATAAACTGCAAAGATAGTTCCCGCAAATGTCACCAGATCGAGCGCATACGCGACTGACGGCCCAAGCCCCACGGCGATTACGCCCGCGATGGCGGGGCTCACGATCGCCCCGATACTCCACCGGATGGAGTTCAACGCCATCACGGCCGACATCAGTTCCGGCGGTATCACCTGTTGGATGAACGACTCGAACGCAGGCCTCTGTATTGCCGCAAGCCCCGCATGAATCGCGACGCAAAGGAAAAGCACCCAGATTTGCGGGTTCGGCAAAAGTGAATTGATCAACAAGATCGCCGAAGCTCCACCCTGCCCAAGTTCCGTCCAACGGAGAAGTGTCCGCTTATCGAAATAATCCGCCAAAGCCCCGCCCACAAACGCCAGGATCACCATCGGCACAAATTCTGCCAGATAGATATACCCCACCATCGCCGAGGACTGCGTCAGCTGATACATCTGCCACGGCACGACGATAAACGTCATCATCGAACCGAAAAACGAGATCAGCTGGCCAAAAAACAGCAGCCGGTAATCCCGCGAAACCCGCAATGGTGATAGATCCAAAAGCATCAAAAACTGGAAAATCGAAACTGAAAACCGGAAGCTGGTCGGAAACGAACTCTCAGGGTCTCAAATAACTCGTCCAATGAAAAAGCCACGTAGCATAAGCGTTGACGAGAATTGAAAAGATGTAAACAACCCACTCGAATGACGAGAGCTTCTTCGGAGCACTTTCCAGCAAGATCACGAACAGCCACGGCAAGCACACCATCCAGTATCGATACCCGAATTGCCATCCGCCCGAATTTCCGTGCATCCACAGCAAAACGGTCATTATTCCGATCGCCGCCCAGGCGCAGTATTTCAGCACTTTATCTCGAGCGCCGAAACGTAACGCAAAAAGCACGAAAGGGCTGCTGAGGAGTATTGACGAACTGAATCCATTCGGAACGATGTAGGGGAAAGGCCCTCGTACTTCCCACAACTTCAAGAGCATCTCCCAGGCTTGCCGGGGAATATACCTCCACGAAAAGATCCCGTAGTTATACCAGGGCTCGTTTAGCACACCCGGTATCCGTGCATAGCCGAAGTCCGTAATCGAATTGAACCGAACGTAATTAAAAACGAGCGTCGCCACCCCCAATATGAACGGCACACCGCAAAAGAGAGCGAGCCGGCCGACTAAGGAAGAACTGCCCGCGTAAGGGGGTGGCATGTCCCCGTCCCCTAATGAATTTTGAGGGGCACAGTTCATCGCAGGCCTCTTACCTGATTCGACTGCGGAAATCGATGTTCTGCTTAAAATCGTTTTCCCGCTACCCGTTAACGCAGTCGGCTCTGCGTTCCGTACCATCAGGTAAAAATATATCGGCGCCGTCAGCAGTACCTCTGTCCGGTTCCCAAACGCCAGGGCGAAAAAAGCGCCGGCCAAAAGAGGCCTGCGATCGAAGACCGTAAAATAGATCGCCCCCAGTTCCCCCAACATCGCGAACCCCAATGCCAACTGCCACGCGCCCCCAAACGTCAGGTTTGTCCACACGAACGTCCCGAAAAGTATCCCGCACGTCATCAAAAAGATCCGCGAAGCCGGCAACTCGTACCGGGAGCCGATGGCAAGAAGGAATAAGCATATCGCTCCCGCGAGCAAACCTGCGATCAAAGCCGCCGGCATCTCCGTAACGATCCCGGCCGCCTTAAGCAAGGCAAACGGCATCATCGACACCACCGACCCAAAGGGGAATACCGAATACCAAAGGCCATCAAAGAACACAAACTCGTTCAACCAGGACGGCGGCTTTTCAGTAAAGCCGATCGACCCCTCCAGCATGTTCTCGGCCACGCGAAATGTGTAATCGTAAAAATGACTAGGTTTGGGATTGGAAAAAAAGTAAACGAGCGCTGCCGCTAAAGCGAGAACTAGATTCTGCTTGGAACGGAGACTTTCACGCACCGTAGATCTTAAGCTTGAACTCGTCGTTGGCGGTATAAACTTCGGCCCGGTGACCGGCGAATCGTTCAGATTGTTTCAAGACCATCGGAAGCCCGCCCCGCGGCACGCTGGTTCCGTACTCCCGACGGCTGAATATTGATGCGATCTGAGGATTGAGCCGTTGCGTGATGCCGTACCTGATCGCGCGCGACGCCGGCGGGACAAAACCCTGTGTGCGGCGGGCGTTGGCCAATTCGATATAGTTGTCGTAGATCGTGATCCGAGTGGCAATGTCCCGCAGCGCGAAATCGCGGTGGATAAGCGCGTTGGCCACAGCTTCCTTGATCGCGTAAATGTGGTAGTGCGACCGGGCAGCGACCGGTGATCCAACGAGATGCAGGGCCTTCTTGGCGGGCTTGTCTTTCGCCAGGTCGCAATAACGCTGAATGAACCGCAGAATCGCCTCGTATTGATTGTGCAGGTTCCCTATTATTTCCAGCTTCTCGACCAGTTGTGCGTTCCCGTTTTCCCCGGAATACCGTGCGACCGTCACTACCGAACGCGGGAAAAGTTCCTGAACGCGTTCGTCCTTCCCGAACAGAATCAAGGCCGCCACAGTCGGGAAAAATTCATCTGCGCTGCCGACTGCGAGAATGAGGTCCTTCTTCAGGAAATCGGCCGTTTGATATAAATTGATCGTAGGGCTGATCTCTTCGAACTCGCCCGCGAATGTCCAAAGCAGCCCGTCGTCAAAATCCTTCTCCTCGGCGGTGAACAGGGGAATATTCTCATACGCGAGCGGCCGGATCTCGTCCAGCCACATCGAAAGCTGTTCCCGGCCGACCTCGCGTTTCTCCGCCCCGAAACGCATGTAAAACCGCCCTTCGCGTGTTCTATATGGCTTACGCCGCGGCTGCACGTCGAGTGCGACTATACGTTTGCCGCTGTCGAACGCTATCGTGTCGATCAGAGGGATGATCGCCGGCACTATCTCTTCGCGGCAAATGCGTGCCAATTCCTCCTGCACCCACTCCGGGTTCGAAACGCCCTCGATTCTTAGCTGATCGTTCACGCCGAAAATGATCGTCCCGCCACTCGTGTTCGCGAGCGCGACGATTCCCTGGGTGATCTTCTCGGAGTTAGAAAGCCTAACCTTTAGCTCGAGGTAAGTGTCCTCCCCGCCTCTTATCAAGCGAAGTAGTTCGGTCTTTGAGGTTAATTGTGCTGGCTGGGAAAAAAGATATTCTTCGTGCGAACGGTCGGCCTGAGTGTCAAAACGCTGACTGTGTCGAAATCGTCGTCGGGCCATATTTTCCGGCGTGTATTTTTGTCAAGACGGACCGCCGCATGTGTCCGCCCGAATGCCCGCCTACGCCGACATTGCTGGATTTCAAAGGCGAATAGCCTGGTTAGATTGAACCACGAAGCCCCACCAAAGTAAACATCTTCGATGAACAGAGAACCAAAAACATTCTTCCATTCAGGCCGACCTTATTTACTTTGAGCCCTTTTTGATCAATTCGAGAGACACCTTTTCTTACCCAATACACGCGGAACAAGTTAAATTGACAACCACCGATCTTTACTTTATTTACTTATTACGCGTAGTCACCGTAATTGTGGAATCCGAACGCATCACAGCATACATAGGTTTGGGGTCGAATCTTGGCGACCGGGCTGGCAATCTCCTTTACGGTGTTCGAGGGCTGATCGAAGCGAGTTTCGTCGTGACGAAGCTATCGCCCGTCTACGAAACGGAACCCATCGGGATCGAAACCGACCTTCCTTTCCTTAATATGGTCGCTGAGATCCGCTCCGAAGCGGTCACCCCTACTCAGATGATGGCCCGTCTGCTTCGGATCGAATACCTTCTTGGCCGGACTGATAAATCCCTGCGAAAGCCGCGCACGATCGATCTTGACCTTCTATTCTTCGGCAACGTCCGAATGGACACTCCTTTCTTGACTATTCCGCACCCTCGCGTGCAATCGCGCCGATTTGTTCTCGTCCCGCTAAACGACGTTGCTCCTCATTTTTTTCATCCTTTAATGCACAAGGACATTCGCGCGTTATTGAACGAATGCGAAGACCGCTCTTCGGTTGTCCGATGGAACCCTATGGGTTGGCCCACCGACGCGGGGGCCTGAACATTTTGGACTTTCGTCGATTAGGTCTATTCTTATTAACAATTTATGGCCTATCTCAAACCGGATAAACCCGAAAAAGTTTTCGTCCCGGCCCTGCGTGAGGCAAAGGAAAAAGGCGAAAAGCTCGTCTGCCTGACCGCCTACGATTACCCGACGGCGCGCATCGTTGATGAGGCGGGTGTCGACATCATACTCGTCGGCGACAGCATGGGTAACGTTATACATGGTTATGGCAACACTATACCGGTCACGCTCGACGAGATCTGCTCCGCGACCAAGGCGGTAAAACGCGGGTCCAACCGGGCCCTGATAGTTGCCGACATGCCTTACGGAAGTTTCCACACCGGCGACGACGAGGCGGTCCGAAATGCCCTCAGGCTGATGAAGGACGGCGGGGCCGAAGCCGTGAAGCTCGAAGGCGGCCGCAACCGCGCGAGGTTGGTCAAACGACTTGTCGATGAAGAGATCCCCGTAATGGCCCACGTCGGCCTGACCCCGCAATCCGTTCATAAAATGGGCGGCTACCGCGTGCAGGCGAAGACCGCCGAGGCCGCAAAAATGCTAATCGAAGACGGCCACATGCTTCAGGAAGCCGGGGCGTTCTCGATCGTGCTTGAATTGGTCCCGCGCGAAGTGGCGGAGATCGTCACACAAGAACTGTCGATCTCCACCGTCGGCATCGGCGCCGGCGCCGCCTGCGACATCCAGGTCCTCGTGCTTCACGACCTGATCGGCTTCACCTTCGGCCGCCAGCCTCGATTTGTCCGACAATACGCCAACGTCAGCGAGGTGATCACCAAGGCGATCACTGCATGGACGGACGACGTTAAATCAGGTAATTATCCGAACGAAAAGGAATCGTACGGTCTGCCGAACGACGTCAAATTATCCGAACCCAGATCAGCCTCAACGAAGAGTTAATGGAGATCATTAATCGCCGACAGCGAATGTACTCGATCTCGCGAAAACTTCGCCGGGAGAATAAGACAGTCGCTTTCGTGCCCACTATGGGTGCCCTGCACGAAGGCCACATCGCCCTCGTAAAGGAAGCTCGTCAGGCCGCCGACGTCGTTGTCGTTTCGATCTTCGTGAATCCCGTTCAGTTTAACGATAAGGGCGATCTTCTTCGCTATCCCCGAGACCTGACCGCGGACGCCGCTACCCTTGCAGAATTTGAAGTCGACTACATTTTCGCCCCAGAAGAATCCGAGATCTACCCAGATGGTTTTTCAACTTATGTATACGTTGAGGGTGTCAGCGAAGGTTTGGAAGGCGCGTCACGGCCGGGTCATTTCCGCGGTGTGGCCACGGTCGTGACGATCCTTTTCAATACCGTGCGGCCCGATCTCGCTTTCTTCGGCCAAAAGGATGCTCAGCAGGTCGCGGTCATCAGACGAATGACGGTCGATCTGGGCTTCGAAACCGAGATCGTCGTGGTCCCCACCGTACGCGAAGAATCCGGCCTCGCCATGTCATCCCGGAACGCCAATCTTTCGGCCGACGAACGTGAAAAAGCAGCGGTGATCTTCAAGGGACTTCGCGAGGCAAAGCTCGCTTTTCGTAACGGTACCCGAAACGCGTCGGAATTGATCGAAATCGTCCGTCAGACAATAGAAGCAGAACCCCTTGCCCGAATCGACTACATCGCGGCCGTCGACGCTGGGAACCTGGAACCCGTTGAAAAGATTGAAGATAACGAGATCATATTGTCAGCAGCCGTGTATTTCGGCAAGATCCGTCTGATCGATAATGTGATCCTTAACCGGAGACAGTAGATGGCACTCCGATTGCATCAAATCACGGTGAATCGCATCGGTTTTGTGATTCATAATGATATGAAAACCCTAAAGCAATTTTTCGCGTTACTTGTGGTCGCTTTTGCGACAGCGGTGATCGCCTCGGCACAGACCTCGCTCCCGTCTCTTAGCGGTGGTTCGGTCGACGTGCAGGCTCAGAAAGGCAAAGTCGTAATTCTCGCGGTGGGAGCAAAATGGCTGCCGCTCTCCGTTAAACAGGCTGAATTTACCACTGCCTTGGCCAAGAAGTACGCGGGCAAGAACGTCGTTGTTTATTTCATCGCGACCGATTCGGTAAATCCAAAGGATCCAAAGTCGAAGAACCGGGCGACCGACGATGAGCTTCGCCAGTGGGCATCCACGAACCGTCTGACCGTTAACGTCCTCCGCGACCCTGACGGAGCCGCGGTAACCGGCAAATTTGCATTGGATCAATTACCGGCCTTCATCGTGCTCGACAAGAACGGTGCCAAGTCCGGCGACGCCTTCGGCGGCATCGATCCGAAATACGACATTACCGTCCCGATTTCGAAAAAGGTCGATTCACTCCTTTAGTTTCGATTTGAAACACTAACATGAAAGCGAGGCGATGGACCTCGCTTTTTTTATTTCTGGTTGGAATTTGACACTGGCAGCTGGGAATTCAAACAAATCGGATATCGGTAAAATCAAACCGGGAAGACCAGTCGGTAAACCAAACTGATCGGCAACCCAACTACGTTCCAATAATCGCCTTCGATCCCTTCGATGAATAGCGCCGCCTGGGCCTGGACCGCATAGGCCCCGGCCTTATCCAACGGGTCGCCTTTTTCCACCAAAAAGTCGATCTCCGTGTCGGTCATCGGCGCAAACTTCACTCTTGTAGACTGCAATCCGATCGTCTCGGTTCCCTTTCTAGAGACCGCAACGCCGGTCAGCACTTCGTGCCAGTTCCCTGCGAGCAACCCGATCATACGGCGGGCGTCGTCAAGATCGATGGGCTTCCCGATTATTTCTCCGTCGATCACGACGGTCGTATCCGCCGCAAGCACGATCCGATCCGCAAAGCCGCCGGAAACCGCCCGTGCTTTTTCACCCGCCAACCTTTGCACGTAATCCTCTGGCGATTCACCCGCGATCACCGATTCGTCGACATCGGGCAGGGCCTTTTCGAAATCCCAGCCGACCGAGGTCAGTATTTCCGCCCGTCTCGGGCTGCCCGACGCGAGCACGATCTTAGGCAGTTCAACCGCCGTTTTCACATCATTTAGCATTTCGTTCTGTTCTCGTTTAAGATGATAGTGCATCGCCGCGAGGATACAAATGGACGCGTTTTTCCGCACATTGCCGGGCGTTTTCGAAGCGATCGACGCTTCCGATGAGGTGCGCTCGGCGTTCGTTTTCGCGGCATGGCGAAGGGTCGCTGGTCACCAGATCGTGGAACGGAGTCAAACTGTCGAGCTGGTTGCAAATCGTCTGGTGGTTGCCGTCGCGGATATCACCTGGCAGCGAAATCTCGAGTCTCTGGCGCCGCAGCTGCTCTTCAAGCTGAATGCTGCCCTCGGACGCGTCACAGTGAATTTCATCGAGTTCCGAGTTCAGCCGTCAGCGATCGAACAAGTGCCCCGCACAATTGATCAGTATGATGAGACAGATAACGATTTGCCATCGGAACTGACCGCCGCGGCAAACGCGATCCGTGACGAAAAGCTTCGAAAGACCGTAATGCTCGCCGCCGCAAACTGCCTTGCGCGACCGACATAATTTTCACTCACGGTGTTTTATGGCGATCACTTCGAATCAATGGACGTTAGAAAAATAGCAAAACTCGCGCATCTCGAGATCTCCGACGAGGAGGTTGCACTTTACACGCCGCAAATGGCCGACATCGTGAAATACGTCGAACAGCTCAACGAACTCGATACCGAAAATGTCGAACCCATGCTCGGCGGCCTGACCGCCGAAGGCGAGACAACCGAAACGCTTCGCGAAGACCAGCCTCGCGGCTCGTTCAACCAGGACGAAGCCCTCAGCGAGGCCCCGTCCAGCGTTGCGGGTCACTTTCAGGTCCCTAAAGTATTATGACGGTCGAAGGCAAAATGCACTTGGCTCAGCGACGGGTTATGCGAGGCATTCTTTACTGCTTTTTGCCCGCCGCCTTCTGCGTGCAGTCCTGCAGCCTTCCCTCATTGGAATCGCCGGCCTGCACGGAATCCAAGAATGCAGTTCGCGAATTTTACTCGCACCATTTCGGCAGCGATATGAAATTCACCCCGGAGTCGCTTAAACCTTTGGAGCGGTTTCTCACTCCCGAATTCAGGCAGACGGTTTCCGCCGCTAAAGAAGGAACCGACCCTTTCACAACCGGCAGCGGTGACATTCCAAAGGCGTTC
>Ga0307409_100001870_pt1 | contig 10720 bp, 7 predicted proteins | sample 322Ometagenome_2_FD_203888 | JGI IMG/M metagenome (GOLD analysis project Ga0307409, IMG submission 203888) | Maize rhizosphere microbial communities from greenhouse at UC Davis, California, United States - 322HYB-O-2 | ecosystem: Host-associated > Plants > Roots > Rhizosphere > Soil | place...
CGAGGCAGGATGGCCCGATTTCGACCTCGACCGACTCGTCGGGGGATGAGAGTGCACTTCGGCAGCGACGCCACTGTGCACTTCGTCCGACAGCGGATGGGCACGCTGACTCTACGCGACAAGTCCGCGGCGTCCGGGCGCCGGCAGCAAGAGGCCGCTCGGCCTTACCCGGGATGACCGCGCGACGCGCGGCCATCGCCGGTGATGGCTGACGCTCGCCGAGCAACTAATACCAGTATCGACGGCCGAGCACTGGCCGATTGACGGAGCCGAGCACCATGAGGACGGCACCGACCACAAGCAGAACGATGCCGATCGTCGTCACGATGCTGATGCCTGTCAGCCATCCGATGAGGACGAGGACTAGACCCAATATCAACACTTCTGGCTCCAGGGGAGAGGACCTACGGGGCTCCGTACCGATACCCAACCGGAGCGGTGTGGAAAACCTCGCCGGTGGCAGTTCGCCGCGGCATGAGAATGTCACCCCTGGTCCTGGTCATCGTCCGGCTGACCCGTGAGCGCCTGGACGTGGGTCCGGAGCACGGTTGTTCAGATCAGTCGACCAGTGGACGTCGATCCGCTCTGGCAGCGACGAGAGCCGCCGTTGGTCGCTGGTGGACAAGGGGCAGGCGATGAGCCGGACCTCGCGGAGCAACGGATGGTCGCCCCGCGACGACAGGCCGCGCAGTCGACTCGCATTGAAGATCCACAATGTTTCCATCCGAGGGCTGTGATATTCGATAGGTCCAGGAGATCGTGCGCAGGGGTCGGCGGTGCGGCCAGTAGGCGGACTTCTCGGAGCGCGTCCAACCCCCGGTCGGCCTTCGGCCCACCCCGAGGGGAGGGCGCTACGGGCGGGGAGTGAGACGGAAGTGGCGGATGTCGCGCCCGCTGGCCCGGGCCACGTACGCCCGGTAGGCCGGCCAGAGGTTCACGAACCGCGCCAGCATCGCCTGTCGTTGCTCGCCGGCCACCAGCTCTGCGCGGACCTGGACATGCCGCCCGTCGACCAGGACGCTCGCATCCGGGTTCGCCAGCAGATTCGTCGACCAGGCCGGATGGTGGTCCTGGCCCCAGTTCGAGCCGATGACGACGAAGTCGTCGCCGTCGCGGATGTAAACGAGCGGCTGATGCCGCGGCCGGCCGGATCGCCGTCCCGTGGTGGTGAGCACGAGCGTGGGCACCAGCCAACCCGCGCCCAACACGGAGAACCGGCCACCGGCCCGCTGGAACACCCAACGATCGAGAGGCACCAACCGGCGGGCAAACGCGGCGAACCAGCGGGTAGCGCTGATGCGTTGGATCAGTCTGCGCACCTGACCATCGTCGCGTTCCCAGGTGGCGCCTGGCAACACCGGCCGCACCCGCTGTACGCCGCCACCAGCCAGCCGCCCTTGACCGGCAGGCGGGCCGATCCTCACCATGTCGTCAACGCCCCAACCACACATCGGGCCCACAAGTACGCTCTCGGCGGCAAAGACGCACGCATTCCGGCCGCCGCCCGTCACCCCAGTGAGGATCGATGGGGAGGACAGGCCGGTCGTGTCGCGCACCGCCGCCAACTCGGGGGCGCCCTTGGCAACGCCCGTAACGAGCAGGGCCCACCCCTCGTCCACAGCCACTGCCGCCTGGTACCGCAGGTTCGGCGGCAGTGTAGGCGTTGAGGTCTTCGACGCCTGGCGGATCCGACGGGTTATCGACGGGCCGATTCAACGGGGGTCGGTACGGCTATAGAGCAGGGATTTCAGCCAGGCGAACGCGGACAGATTCGGCAGCGTCGGGTTGGCCTAGGTCGTCGAGGATGGCCAGGGCGTGCCGGAATGCGTGCCGGGCGGCGTCGCGGTTGCCGACAACCCGGTGTGTGTCGCCGAGATTGGTCAGGGTGTCGGCTTCGCCACGCCGCTGGCCCAGGTCTTTGTACAGGTCGATCGCCTGCTGGTAGCAAGCGACAGCCTCATCATGATGGCCGAGGTTGTGGTGTGCGAAGCCGAGGCTGTCCCAGGTGAGCGCCTCGCCGTGTTGGTAGCCGAGCTCCTGATGCAGGGCCAGGGCCTGCTCGCAGTACCGCAGGGCCTGCTGGTGGTCGCCGACCTGGGCGTGCAGCCAACCGATTCCGTTCAGCGCATTGGCCTGTCCGGTTCTCTTGCCGACGGTCTGATACAGCTCGAGCGCGGCGTGGGCGTGGTCGAGCGCATCCGGCCAGGCGTGCATGCGCGTGAGGACGTGGGAGAGGTTGAGCAACGTGTGGGCCTGCCCGGTTTGGTCGCCGAGCGCCGCGAACATGTCCCTGGCGTGGTGGAGATGGGTGCGAGCGTCGTCGTAGCGGCCGAGCTGGTTGTAGGCGTTGGCCAGGCCGCGATGGGCGTTGGCCTGCCCGGGCCGGTCGGCCAGGCGCCGCGCGGCCTGAATCGCGGTGGTCTGGATGACGACCTGATCGTGCATGAGCCCCCGCAGGTATAGGAAGTTCGCGATGGTCACAGCCAGCTGCCACGTGTGGCGGCCGAACCCGTCCCGCGCCGACTGCTCGACCGCCGCCAGCAGTACGAGGTGTTCGGCGACGAACCAGGCCAGCGCCTGCCCGTAGTCGGTGAAATTCTCCGGCGCGACGCCGGGCTCGGCGGACCCCACCGTGACCGGGTCGCGATGCGGCCCCAGCAACCGGTCGGCGGCGCGGGCTGTGTGCAGGTAGTGGTCCAGTAGCCGGCGAACTGCGGTGGGGCGCTCGTCCGCGAGCGCATCGGCCTGCTCGGTGGCGAACAGCCGCACGAGATCGTGCATCCGATATCGCCCGGGCCTGTGTTCCTGGACCAGGTGTGCCGCGCCGAGCTCGCCGAGCAGGCTTCTGACGCGGGTGGCGGGAAGTGCGGCCAGGCTTGCCACGGCGGCCAGGCCGATGTCCGGACCCGACGCCAACCCGAGCAGTCGGAACATGTCTGCCGCCTCGGGTCGAATCGCTCGGCAGGAACAGGACAGCACCGCCCGCAGGTTGGCCGCCACCTCGCCGGCGTCCAGGGCGTCCATCGTGGACTCCAGCAGCTCGTCGGCCAGTGCCGCCAAGGGCAGGTCAGGATGGATTGTGGCGCGGGCGGCGACGATGGCCAGGGCCAGGGGCAGACCCGCACACCGCCGCAACAGCGCGGCCACGGGCTCGGATTCGGACTCCATCCGGTCCGGGCCGAGATGGCGAACGAGCAGCCGGCGGGCGTCGGCGTCAGTCAGCACATCGAGTCTCAGCGAGCGTGCACCATGGGCGGTGACCAGGCCGCCGAGCGTGTGCCGGCTCGTGACGACGACGGCGCAAGAGGCGGATCCCGGCAGGAGTGGAGCCACCTGTGCGGTATCTCGGGCGTTGTCCAACAGGACCAACATCCGCCGGCCGGCCATCATGGTCCGGTACAGCGCGGCCCGGGCGTCCGGGTCAACCGGGATGCTCTCGCGCGGCGCGCCGAGGGCGCCGAGAAAGGCGCGCACTGCGACGCCGGACTCCAAAGGTTGGCTGGACGGGTCGAATCCGCGCAGGTCCACGTACAGCTGCCCGTCCGGAAACCGCTCGACGTTGTCGTGGCACCATCGCAACGCCAGCCAGGTTTTTCCGATACCACCGGCGCCGCCGATCGCCGAGACCACGACCGTGCCGAGGCGGTCGGCCATCACCTTGTCGAGCTCGGCCAGCTCCAGCGTCCGACCGGTGAACGTTGGCGGGGCGGCGGGCAACTGACGGGGAATGGGGCGTTCGCGTACCGGGGCCGGGGCTGGAGGCGGAGGTGCGGCGAGAGCCGGATCGGCGGTGAGGATCTGTTGGTGCACCTGCCGCAGCGGAGGGCTTGGATCGGCGCCGAGATCGTCGGCCAGTCGATGCCGGATTCGGTCGTAGACATCGAGCGCGTCGGCTTGCCGGCCACTTCGGTACAGCGCCGTCATCAGTTGAGCGGCCATTCGTTCGTCCAGCGGGTGATCGGTGACCGCGGAGGACAGGTCAACGAGCAGCGCGGCGTGCCCGCCGCGACGGAGGAGGCCGTCGTTGCGGTCCAGTTGGGCGCCGACCCGCTCGGCCGCGAGAGCGTCGCGCACGGCGTTCAGCCACGGCGTGTCCGCATCGCCGAACGGCCGGCCACGCCACAGACCCAGGGCCTCGTCCAGCGGGGCCTCCTCGTCGGAGGCCCGTGAGCGCCGCACGAGATCGCGAAACCGATGTACGTCCACGGCCGCCTCGTCCACGGTGAGCCGATAGCCACCCGGAGCCCGGGCGATGCGGCCGCTCGTGCCGGCCAGCGATCGTCGAAGTCGCGACATGTAGCTGTGGATCATCTCGCGCGCCCGCTGCGGCCGGCGGCCTCCCCATACCCGGTCGACCAGGATCTCCACCGATACCGGCCGGTTCGCCTCGAGGAGCAGCACGGCCAGCACGCACCGTTGGCGGGCAGGGCCGATATCGATGGGTACGCCGTCTACCAGTGCCTCGACCTCGCCGAGCACCCGGAACTCCACGGCGCCTCCCTACCCGCGGTGTCCTGCATACCCGGTCTGACCAGCCTAATCAAGGTCTGAGTCAGGTTGTCCCACGGTCGGAAGTTCACGCTGACCGGGTTGACCGTCAGGGAGTGACACATGGCCAAGAGCCGAGCGGGTGAGTGGTTCCGGCGCTACGCGCCGGCCGAGCTCGGCGCGATCGTGGGCGCCGTACTCGCGGCCACCGCGGTGGACCGGTTCGGGTCGGCCGCGGCCACCGCCTACGCCGGGGCCATCGGCGAGACGATCGTGTTCTACGGCGTGCTGTTCATCCGCGACCTGAGCGCGCAGCGGGCGGGCCGATCGCCCGGGCGCGCCATCGGGCGGACCGTTCGGGGTCTGGTGCTGGAGTGCGGGCCGGCCGAACTGCTCGACACGCTCGTCGCCCGGCCGCTGGCGATGTACCTGGCCACCCAGGCGGTCGGATCGGCCTGGCTTGGAGTCGTCCTCGGCAAGATCGTCGCCGACTTCGTCTTCTACACCGTCGCCATCATCGGGTACGAGATCCGGAAGTCGGCGATGCGAACCCCGCCACGGGCGCGAGCCGGCACCATGCCGGCCACCGACCCGCGGGTGCCGCCGGCACTGGACCGGCGTGGCGGACTTCGGCCGCCGTCCGCCAACGAGGTGCCCACGCGTCAGGCGTACGGCCACTCCATCGCCCGCGCCCTGGACCGCGTGCCCCATCGACCTCACGTTGCGGCTGAGCCTGGGCACACCCCGGTGGCCGATGCCGTCACGCCAGGCGGCACCGCGATCGGCACCGCTGTTCCGCGCCGGCGCCCATGGGCGCGTCTCGATGTCGGCGCCTTCATCGGGGTGATGGAGGCCCCCGCTGCGGTGCGTGCGTCCACCTCGACCCCAGGTGTCGACCCGATCGCACCGGTCGCACTCGACGATGTGGCGTACGCGACGCCGTACCTCATGATGGATCTTGACAGGGTGGGTCGCGCGTTCCTGCGATTGGACGACGCGCTTGGCCTGGATGCGATCCACTACGCGGTGAAATGCAATCCGGACCCGCGGGTACTCGCTACCCTGCACCGGCTGGGCTGTGGGTTCGAGGTCGCGTCATTCCCCGAGCTGGCGCGCTTGATGGAGATCGGCGTCGAGCCAGCGGATGTGCTCTACAGCAATCCGGTGAAGCCCGTCGACCACATCCGTCGCGCCCACCAGGCCGGCTGTTGGCGCTTCGCGGCCGACAGCGATGGGGAACTCACCAAGCTGGCCCGGCACGCCCCGGGCGCGGCGGTGTACATCCGGCTGCGCACCACAGCCGCAACTACCAGCGCCGTACCCAGCGAGGGCAAGTTCGGTGTGGAGCCCCATCAGGTTCGCGAGCTTCTACTCGCGGCCGCCGCGGTGGGGTTGGTGCCCTATGGCTTGGCCTTTCACGTCGGATCCCAGATGACCGCGGCCGGCCCCTGGGCGGACTCGATCACCGAGGCCGGCGCGACCCTGGAGGAGTTGGCCGCTGTGGGCGTAACCCTGGAGATGCTCAACATCGGTGGCGGCTTTCCTGCCCGGTACGCCGTGCCAGTGCCGGACCTGACCGTCTATGGAGCGGTCATCCAGCAGGCGCTGCGCCGGCTGCCTTATCGACTGCGTGTGGTGGCCGAGCCTGGGCGGGCCCTGGTTGGCGGGGCCGGGGTGCTCGTCGCGACGGTGATCGGTACGGCGGTGCGCGGGACCCAGCGGTGGGTGCACCTCGACGTGGGTGCCTTCAACGGGGTGATGGAAGCGTTGGAGACCGGTAACACCCTGGCCTACCCGCTGTCCGACTCCCGCCGAGCGGCCACGTGCGTCCGGTGCAACCTCACGGGCCCGACCTGTGACAGCCAGGACACGATCATGTTCGATGTTGCGCTGTCGGCCGGTCTGGCGGAGGGCGACCGCGTCTACATCGGCACGGCCGGCGCATACACCACCGCATACGCGTCCACGTTCAACGGGTTCAACGCGCCCGCTACGTATTGCGTGTCCGGAACCTGACGATGTCACACCAGGGTCCGCACCGACCGCGGCCGACGCCACTTCGGCCAGGTCGACAAGTGCGCCACGCTCGCACGGGCGTCACGGTGACGTTCGCGGTGGCCGGAGCCCTGGTCGGAGTCTTCACGGCACGCATACCGGCGCTGGTGGATACGCTGTCCATGACGACGATGCAGCTTGGCGTCCTGCTGGTTGTGTGGGGCCTGGGCGCCGTCGTCACGATGCAGGTCCTGCGGCCCGTCATGGCCCGCGTCGGCAGCGCCTGCGTGCTGCGCGTCGCCGCGCCGCTGTATGCCGTGTCGGTGGCGCTCGTCGCGTGCGCGCCGACCTTCGGCCTGGTGATGCTCGAGGTGGCCATGTTCGGCGTCGCGTTCGGCGCGGTCGAGGTCTCCGCCAAGGCGCAGGGCTCGGCGGTGGAACGCGCCTACGGCCGACCGTTGCTGAGCGGAATGCACGCGGGGTGGCCGGTCGGGGCCGGCGTGGGTGGATTGTCGGCCGCGCTGTGCGCGCATCTGGGTGTTTCATATGCGACGTGTCTCGGCGGCGCCGCCGTTCTCGCCTTGCCGCTGACTGTTGCGCTGGGGCGTACCCTGCTCGATGCACCACCGGCCGCGCCGTCGGTCCAACCCCGAACCCGTGGACGGGTTCGGCCGGTCGTCTACCTGTTCGGCCTGGTCGCGTTCGCGGCGTTGGTGCTCGAGGGCGCGGTCACGGACTGGACCGGAGTCCTGCTTCACGACGGCCTGGGCAGTTCACAGGCGGTCGCCGCGCTCGCCTACCCCGTGTTTCAGGCGGGCATGCTGACCGGTCGACTCGCGGCCGACCGGGCGCGAAGCCGCGTGGGCGACAGGAACCTCGTCATCGGCGCCGGGCTCGCCACCACAGCGGGATTCCTCGCCGCCACCGCCTCGCCACAGCCGCTGGTCGTCCTGGCCGGCGTCTACGGCGTAGGCGTGGCGATCAGCCCGTTGCTGCCGCTGGCGGTATCGCTGGCCGGCGCCACCGATCGCCAGCACAGCGAGGCGGCCATCGCCCAGCTCAGCGTCATCGGCTACGCGGGCCTGCTCGCCGGCCCGGCCATGATCGGCGCGCTGGCCGACCTCGTGGTCCTGCGCGTGGCACTGGCCGTGGTCGCCGTTCTCCTCGGTTCCGTCATCGTCATGGCCGGCCAGCTCCTGCCCGAACCCGACACGCGGGTGATGGAATCGCCGCGGTCCGGATCCATGACCGACCCGCCGCACCTGGAGGCATGTATGCCCCGCGGACCAGGAGGCTTCTCGTGGCAACCATGAGCATCAATGGGCAGTCCCACGAGCTGCCGCTGTGAATCGACGATACCGTCGCCGACGTACTGCGGAGTCGGCTGCGCCCGACCGGCACCAAACGGGTGCGCGGCGGCGGTGTCTGCGGCGCCTGCACCGGGTCGTTCGACGACGAGCCGGTGGTTGGTCACGAGGGCAACCTCGACCGCGCTTCACAGGCACCCGTTCGGCAGGGCCTCGAACTCACCCCGCCGACGCTTCTTCCGGCCGCTACCGGCCACGGCACGGATGCTAACGGATTCGCACCACGACCAGCACCACGCTGGCTCTTCGAGTGGCTGATTTCGTTGTGGGGCGGGCGGGACTCGAACCCGCGACCGAGGGATTATGAGTCCCCTGCTCTAACCGGCTGAGCTACCGCCCCGACAAGGAGTCCGCGCCCAGGGCACCCGACGTGGAGCCGCACATGCGGTCGCTTGATGGACGGGCTTCATGCGCACCTCCAAACGTCAGCGCGGGGAGATTGGGAGGCTCCCAGCGGGTCACTCAGGATGCGAGTTTACGCGGCCTCAGATCCGGGACGAAGAAGCGCCACCACCTCAAGGAGACCGTGCCGTCCGGGCCTCGCGGCCGAGAGCGGACGCGAACCGGTTTCTGGTTCAAGCCGCCGAGACCAGCACGGCGGGGTATTGCCCGTGGCCGAGCCATTGCGTCCTACTCGGTCGGGCCCGACCCACACGGCCAGGAGCCTGGCCGGCCGGCTCACCTGACCCGTTGGCGCCGCCCGGGCACCGACCGACCGCCCGCGATCAGGACCACACCCCACGGAACGATCACCCAGAATGGCCAGAAGTAGATGACCTCACGGGCGAGCAGAGATGTGGCGGCCCAGATGACGATGCAGAGGACCGCCGTGCTCAGCCAGGGGCGCCAGCGCTCGTGACGCCGGTCGGAGGCGACCGGATGGCGAGGCGGCGGCGCCACGGGAAGATCCACCAGCAGCCGGTCGAGGTCGGCCAGGGTCCGGGCCGCGGTGGCCTCGCCCACCCTCTCCTCGAACTCGGCCAGGGTCAGGCGCCCAGCGGCGGTGTGTTCGCCGAGAAGCGCGACCACCGCTTCACGATCGCGATCGGAGGCCCTCATCGCCCGGCCCACGGGCGAACGGTCCCCAGCAGGGACATCCGCCACTGAGCGGTCCATAGCGCGTGGCGGCCCAACGGGCGCCTCGGTGTCGCTCCGACGACTGCCGCACATGAAGATCACCCCGTCCTCCCACATTGACAGGTCCCCGTGTTCCAAGTTTGCACCTACCACATTGACATGTCAAGGCAAGCGCCGGAGCGCTCGGGTCGTCGCCCGCAACTGCCATTCCCGTACGGACTCACAGCGAGGAGGCCGGGCATAGGGCGCCGTGCCGAGGACGAGCACGCCCTCGCCGGCCTTGGCCGCGGCGAGGCCGTACCGGCAGCCCGTGGAACGGCTCGGAACGGCTAGTGAGGTTGACGGAAGTCGGAGGCCTGTGCAGGCCATAGATGGAGAGGAGCATCCACGATGGTCCGACGAAGGCTGATAGTGGGCGGGGGCGCGGCCGCGATCGCGACTACCATGGCCGCCCTGGCGGGAAGAGGAATCCTTCCGGCCGCCGCGTCGACGGTCGATGCCGAGTCGACGACAGCCGATCATGCCCGGCGCTTGCTGGGTCTGGTGAATGTCGACCCGGGCCTGGTCAATCCCGCCGGTCTCCAGAGTCGATTCGAGCAGGGTTGTGCGGCCTACGCGGCATCGCCCGCGCCGCGTGATACGGAGCCGACCGTGGCAACCGATCTGGAGACCTGGACCCGGCAGCGCATGGTCGATCTATGCGGAACGGACGCCCTTACGGACGCCGTGACGGTCCCGCAGACACGGACCCTGCTCGCGTTCGGCGTCCTGGCCTGCAGCCAGCATCAAGTGGGTGAGCCAGCGCCGGTCTCTCAGGGCATGCCCGTACCCGCGGTGCTGGAGGCGTTGGAACCAGACTTCTTCCCGGTACTCCTGAGCCAGATCGAGGTCAAGAGCAATAGCTCGCCCGACTTCGCGAACGCGCTCCAGGCCGGCTCGGCGCAGTTGGACCAACTCGTCGATGGTCTCGCGGACACCGAATCCGCCTCGACGCAGGCCCGCAGGCTCACCAACATGCAGGTGGCTGCCCTCATCATCATCGTGGTAGTCAATGTCGCCCTGTTCTGCACCGACGGCTGGGACGACGTGTAGCGGCGTTCACCGAGGGCAAGGTCCGTATCGGACGCCGATCGTCCGGAATCCCGGTTACGGTCCCGTTCATGGAGATGCTGACGGGCGACCAGATCGCCGCTGCCAAACTGACCGACTGGCGCAAGCTGGGTCAGGGACTACACGCCAGCTACGTAGTCAGCGACTTCGCGGCCGGCGTACGGTTCGTAGCCGCGGTGGGCAAGGCCGCCGACACGCTCGGCCACCACCCCCGGGTGACGATCGGCATCGGGTCCGTCGATTTCAAGCTGATCAGCGACGACGCCGTCTACCGCGACGGCGAGGGAGCCGATCACATCGTCGAATGGGTGACCCAGCGGGATGTCGACCTCGCGCGACGGATCACCGAGATCGCCGCCGAGCAGGCGGTCGAGGCCGACCCGGGCTCGATCACCGCAATCGAGCTCGCCCTCGACACGGCACACGCCGCGACCATCGCTCCGGTGTGGGCGGCCCTGCTGACCGGCAGCACCGATGCTCGGGGCCGCGGCACGATCGGCGACGACGTTCGGGACGCCACGGGACGGGTACCGATCCTGTGGTTCCAGGACACCGACGAGCACGAGACCCCGCGCCAGCGGTTCCACATCGACGTCTGGGTGGCGCCCGAGTTCGCCGAGCAGAGGATCGCCGCGGCCGTCGCCGCGGGCGGGATCGTCGTCGACGACAGCCAGGCGCCCTCG
>Ga0307409_100001871_pt1 | contig 10718 bp, 10 predicted proteins | sample 322Ometagenome_2_FD_203888 | JGI IMG/M metagenome (GOLD analysis project Ga0307409, IMG submission 203888) | Maize rhizosphere microbial communities from greenhouse at UC Davis, California, United States - 322HYB-O-2 | ecosystem: Host-associated > Plants > Roots > Rhizosphere > Soil | place...
CCAGTCCGCAGTGGGCCGATCCGGTTACTGGATCTTCAGGGATGCCGAGACCAGGTGCAAAGAAGCGGGATACGAAATCGTACCTGATATCCGATGAGGGGGCGGTGACGATCACACCTCGGCATGGAATTCCTGCAATCAAAGTCATATCCGGTGCCAGCGACCTCACGGCGGCTTCCGAGTCCAGTTCCACCACGTAATCGAACACGGTCCGCCCCACCATCGTTGCCTTCCGACCAATAGCCTGCTCGAGCCCTTGGGGGGGCGCTGCGCTGGAGACGGGGGTGGAAGGAAAGTCGAGCCAGATATGGTCGCCACGCCGGGTTGCGGTGAGCAAGCCGCTCCGTGTGTGGAAGCGTGCGTCCTCGGAATACGATAGGTGCCCTTCTTCCCACAGCGCATGTGCACTTGCCAGCGTGGCATGCCCACATAGATCTACCTCGGCTCCCGGTGTAAACCACCTGAGGTCGAAGCCATCTGCTCGGGGCACCAGGAATGCGGTCTCGGCGAGATTCATCTCCGACGCGATCCGCTGCATCCAGTGAGCGTCACGAGGGGAAGGCAGCAGGCAAACGGCTGCGGGATTGCCGGCGAACGGCCGGTCGGTGAAAGCGTCGACCTGGGTGAAGTGTTGCGCCATGCTCACGCGATTACCGCGTCAGCCTCGATCTCCACCAGCATCTCCTGAGAAATCAGGCGGCTGACTTCCACCATGGTGGAGGCGGGGCGGATGTCACGGAACACTTCGCCGTGTGCTCGCCCGATCTCTTGCCACTGATCGATGTCGGTGACGTACATCCTGGTGCGGACCACGTCCGTGAGCGAAGCGCCCGCGGCGCGGAGTGCGGTGTCGATATTTCGGAGGGCCTGGACGGTCTGCGCGTGGGCGTCACCGACTCCGATGATAGAGCCGTCGGGACCAGTTGAGGTGGTACCAGATACGTGGACGAGGTTACCTACGCGAACGGCACGGGAGTAGCCGACGATTGCCTCCCATGGAGCGCCGCTGGAAATGAGGTGCCGTTCCATGGAAAACGCCGGCGTCAGTGGGGAAGTGCGGAAGCGCTTTCGTCGAAGGTCTTCAGGTCCGCCCACACGGCGGCAGCGATCCGATCCGACACGGAGGGCTCGTCGTAGAAGTTCTGCTGGAGGCGATGCAGAATTTCATCCAGCCGGCTCGGCTCGATGGTAATAGCAGCGCGGGGGCCCTCAGGGTGCGACAAGCTCGACCTTTCGGAGTTCGGGTACCATTCCTACCGCAGAAGTTGTCGGTTTGCCGCGGTCGAATCTTGATGTCACCACCAACGTGCCGCACGCCAACACCAGTTTTCATCGCGCCAGTCCGAACATCTTAACCAAAGATCAGCACACCAGCCAGCCCCGGTAACAGGCTCAAGTTGGACGCCTCCCCAACCGATGCTTCTCTGCGAGTTTCTCCGCCCGCCACCCTCTCGGAGCGCTCGCCCGGACCCACGAGGAGATGCATGCTCAGGATAACCGTGCCGGACCGTATTCTGATCGTGGACGATGGCCCCGAGACGCGTGCGGTCCTCGAGACACATCTGGTGCAGCGCGGATATGAAGTGCTGACCGCCGCCTCCGGTACTGATGCCCTGGAAGTTCTAGCCCGGCAAAAGATCGCGTGCATGATTGCAGAGGCACGCTTGTTCAGTGCCGGCGGAGGGGAGCTCCTCTCGAAGGCACTGACTCGAGACTCCAATCTCGTCATTATCGTGCTGAGCTCCCGTCCGGACGTGAGCGATGCGGTTCACTACCTCCACTACGGCGCTCTGGACTATCTCTCGAAGCCTCTCGATCTGCCGAACGTCGAGGCTGCGGTCCAGCGCGCGCTGCGCCGGCGGACCGAGCTGATGAATGAGCGAGCCGCCGGCAAACTGCTGAAGGAGGAGCTCGTCACACTAGGCGCCGAGCTGGCCCGCGAGCGCTCCAAGGTCGAGCATCTGACCGTGGCGACACTCGAGTCCCTCGTGTGCGTCGTCGAGGCGCGCGATTCCTGGTTTGCGGGCCATGGTCTTCGGGTCGCGCAGCTCGCGGCCTCGCTTGCGGCGGAGCTGGGCCGTAACGACGAGGAGGTGGAAACAGTCCGCCGCGCCGGCCTCCTGCACGACATTGGGATGATCTGCGTGCCCGAGGAAGTGATGAGCAAGGAAGGCCCCCTCACTGCCGACGAGTTCGAGCAGATCAAGCGGCACGTGATCGTCGGTTCTCAGATCCTCGCACCACTGCCGCAGCTGGGGCCGGTGGGTGCGTTCGTGCGCAGTCACCACGAGCGCTGGGATGGTCAGGGGTATCCTGACGGAATCGCCGGCGAAGCCATTCCGTGGGGAGCGCGGCTGATCGGGGCAGCGGAAGTTTATGACGCTTTCACCACAGCCAGGCCATATCGGGACCGGCTCATTCCGGAGATGGCAGTCGAGAAGATGCGCGGGCTGATCGCCACCGGGTTAGCTCCAGAGGTGCACAGCGCTCTGAGCGCGGTCGTCGATCGGGGCAGGGCGCTGGTGTTCGTAGACGAAGAACGGAACCGGGAGCCGGGATTGGACGGGTCGCCCCTGCGGGCGGCAAGCTAAATCCCTGCATCTTGCCGACAACTTTGGCCGTTTCAGGACCCCGGGCGCCGGGAGGGTCGCGTGTCAGGGGCTTCACGCTGCGATCGATCGCACCAATCCCGGTCAGCTTCTGGAGGATAAACGTAGTACAGGCATGAAGATGTAGTAGCGCGCAAAAAACTGCACCCTGGTTGTCTCCCCCCGAATACCGCGGCTGGTACAGCGGTTGCCTTTACCCTCCGCCAGACGACTGCGGAGCCGCCAATCGTGCCTCCGCCATCCGCTGACTCTCCAGATCGGATACCAGATGCAGCCTTCCGCGAAGCCTTTCGGGAGTGGGGTGTGACCGCGGTTCCTATGCCGGAATCCGAGGCCCGAATCGATGTTCTGTGGGCGAGATACCGCTCCGCAGGTGATCCTGAGGCCAGGGACCAGCTGCTCGCAAGACACCTGGGTCTCGTGCACCACGTGGCGCGTGAAGTGTCGCGCCGCATTCCCTCCATCGAGCTCGGGGAACTGGTCAGCGCTGGTGCCCTCGGGCTGATGAAGGCGCTCGACAGCTTCGATCTGACCCGAGGTCTGGCCTTCAGCACCTATGCTGTGCTCCGGATCCGCGGAGCCATCCTCGACGATCTACGAAGCCGGGATTCCACTCCGCGCTCCGTGCGAATGAAGCGGCGGAAGATCGAGACAGTTGCAGCGGCACTCGAGGCAGAGCTCGGGCGTGCGCCGGCTCCCAAGGAGATCGCGGAACGGCTGGAAATCGACCTGGCAACATTCTGGAAATGGAAGGACGCCGTGGGAATTCATTGCGAAGCGGAAGTTCCGACCAACTCGAAGGGTCAGCGCGCGTCACGAGATGCGGAGAACCATGCGGACCCCGGTGTTCTGCTGGCTTCACAGCAAATGGTTGACGCCGAGCACGTCGGGCAGCTTCGAAACCTGATCGCCCGCCTTCCCGAGCAGCAGCGTAGAGTTCTCGCGCTGTACTACTATGAAGAGCTCAACCTTCGGCAGGTCGGTGAGGTGCTCAAAGTCAGCGAATCGCGTGTTTCTCAGATTCGGAGCCAGGCTCTCCGCCGCCTCAAGAGCGAGATTCTCGCCGGGTCACTGACCTCCTGAGAACAGCATAAAACAACGACGCCCGGGATGTTGTCCGGGCGTCGGGTCGTTTGGAAGGCCTTAGGCTTCGTCCACCCCTGGATTCGGATCTGCTCGCTGCTTGGCCTTTCCCAGGGCGTCCTGTGCTTTCCCCTTGAGCTCCTGCGCCTTGCCCTTCACCTGCTCGCTGCTGTTGCCGCTGAGTCCCCCCGCCGCATTGCGAACTCTGCCCTCGGCCTGCTTCGCAGAACCTTTTATCCGGTCCGCCGCACCTTCGGTGGCCATGTCCTTTTTATCAGTCATTTTCCACCCCACGAGAGAAAGGGACTTTGCTGTACGTGAGGTACTAATGGTGGGGGAGAAGCAGGAGAAGGACCGTGACTGTGATCACTGCTTCTAGGCGACGCTCATTTCGGACACCCGAGGTGTGCTTTCGGCGTAATGGCATGCTGCAACCGTTCCACCCACGGACCTGAGAGGCGGAACCTCGGTGGTGCAACGGGCGCTCTTTAGCGGGTGGAAGCAACGTGTGTGAAAGGGACATCCGGGTGGCGGATTCGACGGGCTCGGCAGGTCTCCACTTAGTACGATCCGGTTTCGGCGCGCCGTGGGATCGGGCTCGGGGACTGCGGAGAGCAAGGCCACAGTATAGGGATGCCGGGCATCACTGAGAATCTGCTCGGTGGGTCCTTCCTCCACGAGCCGGCCCAGGTACATCACCGCTATACGACGAGCGATCTGGCGGACCACCGCGAGATCGTGCGCGATGAACAGGTACGACAAACCTCGCTGGCTCTGAAGGTCGGAGAGCAGATTCAGTACCTGCGCCTGCACTGACACGTCCAGAGCGGAGACCGGCTCGTCGCATACGATGAAGGATGGCTGCACGGCAAGCGCGCGGGCGATGCCGATGCGCTGGCGTTGTCCCCCGGAAAATTCATGGGGGTAACGTTTCGCATAACTGGGGTCGAGCCCGACTTCCTCGAGTAGCGCCGCCACTCGTCCCGGCATCTCGGACCGGGTGGCGAGCCGATGGATCTCCAATCCTTCCGCAATCGCCGCACCCACACTCATCCGCGGGTTCAGGGAGCTATAGGGGTCCTGAAAGATGATCTGCATCCGCCGGCGCAGTTGACGCAGAGCGGTTCGGTCGAGCGAGAAAATGTCGGCCCCCTCGTAGAGCGCCTGCCCGCTTGTCGGCTCCTGGAGCCGAAGAATTGTGCGTCCCACCGAAGACTTCCCGCATCCGGACTCTCCCACCAACGCCAGGGTCTCACCCCGTGCCACCTCGAATGACACACCGTCGACCGCCCGTACCACCGTGGCCGAACGGCCGAACAGACCTCCGGCCTTGTAGTGCTTCACGAGGTCGCGTACCTGGAGCAGTGGTGTCATCGGGCGGTGCTTTTTCCTGGCTCTTCAGCCAGCCAGCACCGCATCCGGTGATCGGGGCCGACAGAGAGGAGAGGCGGTTCGATCTCACTACGATCGAATGCCTGAGGGCATCGGGGACGAAAGCGGCAGCCGCTGGGCCACGCCGCGGGAGCCGGTACGGTGCCGCGGATGGGAGTCAGCCGCCGCAGTGGTCCGCTGATTCTCGGCACCGACGCGAACAATCCCTGGGTGTACGGATGCGACGGGTTCGCGAATAATGCCGACGTTGGCGCCTCTTCCACTATCTGACCCGCGTACATGACGGCAACGCGATCGGCTCGTCCCGCGACGATGCCGAGGTCGTGTGTAATGAGCAGTACTGCCATGCCGCGCCGGCTCCGCAGGTCATCGAGTACCTCGAGGATCTGAGCCTGGACCGTTACGTCGAGTGCCGTGGTCGGTTCATCGGCGACCAGAATCTCCGGCTCTGCCGAAAGGGCAATCGCAATCATTACCCGCTGTCGCATTCCTCCGCTCAGCTGATGCGGATACGCCTTCAGCCGCTCAGCGGGGTCGGGAATGCCAACCTCTTGAAGTAGCCGGAGGGCACGATCCCGAGCCTCCGCCCTGGAGACCTTGAAGTGCGCGTGAATACCTTCAGTAATCTGAGCTTCGACCGTGAATACCGGATTCAGGCTCGTCATGGGATCCTGAAAAATCATTCCTATCCGACGGCCCCGGATGCGCCGTAGCGCCTCGCCTTTGAGTGCGAGCACATCGGTCTCGCCTAGACGGATGCTGCTTCCGGCTTCGATTCGGCCGGGATCAGGGATGAGTTGAAGAAGCGCCAGGCTCGTGAGGCTCTTGCCGGAGCCCGACTCTCCCACCAACGCCAGCGTTTTTCCCCGCTCCAGGGAGAAGCTCACGCCATCCACGGGACTGAACCTGGTATGGTTTGCGCCCGGGAAGCTGACCCGAAGGTTCGATACCTCGAGGACTGTGGTCATGCGCTTCTGGGGTCCACAGCGTCGCGCAGCGCGTCGCCGAACAGGTTGGCCGACAGGACCGTGATGACGATGGCAAGCCCGGGAAAGATGCCGGTCCAGGGGGCGCTGACCATCACCTCCCTGGAATCCAGGATCATTCCACCCCACGAAGGTGTTGGAGGCTGAATACCGAGTCCCAGAAATGAGAGACCGGCTTCCAGCAGGATCACATCGCCTATAGCGAGGGTTGCCGCCACCAGCAGCGGCCCCAATGCATTCGGAAGCAGGTGGCGAAAGATAATCCGCCGCCGGCGCGCACCGAGTGCCTCAGCGGCCCGCACGTAACCCTCCTCTCGCAGGCGAAGCACTTCGCCGCGAACCAGGCGGCTGGTGGCGAACCAGCCGGTCACTCCAATGAGGAAGATCAGGGGCAAGAGCGGAACCCGTTCCCACACGGCCAGCAAGAGGAGGAGGATAAAAAGGCGTGGGATCGCGAGAGCGCCATCTACCAGCCGCATGAGCGTAGCGTCGACCGCTCCGCCCCAGTACCCCGCGACTATGCCGACTGCGGCTCCAAGGGTCATCGAGAGGGTGACCGCCAGTAATGCGACGCTCAGCGAAATCCTGGCACCGGTCACAACCCGCGAGAGTACGTCCCTGCTGAGCTGATCGGTCCCGAATGGATGTTGCGTAGCAGGAGGCCGGCTCGCGCGGAGCACGTCGGGTTGAGCCAGCGGGTCGGGCAGTACGAGTGGCCCGATGAGCGCGGCGAGTGCAACCACCAGCAGGACGAGGGCGCCGAATCTGCCACGCGGATCACGCCATGCGCCGAGAAGGACATCCAGTGCCTCTGTCACTCGAATCGCACTCGTGGGTCGAGCCAGGCGTACACTAGATCAGTGACCAGTCCGCCGGTCACCACCAGCGCCGCTACCAGCACCGAGGTTCCCATCAGCAATGGGTAATCCCGGCTTCCCACTGCACCGGCGGCCAGAGAGCCCAGACCAGGCCACGCGAATACCGCCTCCACGAACACCGACCCGCTCACCAGAATCGGCAACCATAAACCGAAAAGCGTGATCACGGGAAAGAGCGCGTTCCTCCAGGCGTGGCGCCAGGTAACCTCACGCTCCGACAGCCCCTTGGATCGCGCCGTGATCATGTAAGGAAGGCGCCATACCTCCAGCATTGCGGCACGCTGGTAGCGCATGGTGGCGGCGATACTGACGATCGATAGGGTCATGACTGGAAGGACGAGGTGCCTCAGAACGTCTCCAGCTCTGACGAGCCAACTCGCATCCGACTCCAGCAGGGGGTCCTGCATTCCCGCGGCAGGCAGCAGACGCCATTCTACGCCAACCAGCCATGCGAGCACCAGTCCCAGCCAGAAGGATGGCATGGCGTAGCCGGTGAGGGAGAGAGTGGTCAACCACCGATCTTCCCGTTGACCATGCCGCACTGCCTGCCTGACACCCAGCCAGAGACCCACGGTAAAGTTGAGGAGGAGCACGCTCCCGCCGAGAAGAAGAGTCGCCGGCAGCCGCTCGGCCAGCAACGACATGACTGGGCGGCCATGCTCGATCGAAACGCCCAGGTCGCCGCGAAACAATCCTCGGACAAATTCCAGCATCTGTGTGCCGACCGGCCGGTCGAGTCCGTAGCGCGCGCGCAGCGCCTCGATCGCCTCCGCCGAGAGTGGACGGTCTGCGCTGAGGCGGAAGAGCGGATCTCCGGGGGCTGCGCGCATGAGCAGAAAGAGCAGCGCCAGCGCGACAGCAAATGTGATGAGGGCCTGGACGGAGCGGCGGAACAGCCAACTCCTCACGGGCTGACGGACCACTTCCGAACCGTGATCCAGCCTGAGTGCGGTTTGATTGTCACCGCCCGATAGCGACGGTTCACTGCATACACGAGTGTCGGGGCGTACATGAATACGGCCGGAACGCCTTCCTCGATGCGCCGCAGTGTTTCAATCCAGGTACCCGCGGGATCGCCCCGCCCGAGTATCGCCTCGGACATCAACGAGTCCACTGCCCGATCGCAGTACCGACCGACGTTGTTGGCGCCGGTACAGGTCCAGGACTGAGTGAGCCCCGAAGGCGACGCATCCTGGGTGACGCCGGAAAAATCCAGGTCGAAATCTCCGGCCGAGCGGCGCTCCTGCCAGATGGGAAACTCGAGCTGCTGGATTTCAATCTGAATTCCTATGCGGCGAAGCTGCTCCTGAACCAGCAGCGCCATCTGGCGGCGGATTCCGCTGGTATTTGGCAGCGACAGCAGTAAGCGTAGGGGCTGCCCCTGCCGGTCGAGCGTACCATCCCCATCGGAGTCACCCCAGCCAGTCGATGCCAGGAGCCGCCGAGCCTCCGCCGGGTTTGCGGCTTCTGGCTCCGGAGCACTCTGACGAATCCAGAGCAGCTGTGAAACAGGGCCATAGGGCACGGCCCCATGACGGCCGAACACCGCCTGAACCATCTGACGTCGATTGAGACCCAGCATGATCGCACGACGAACTCTGACATCTGCCAGGATCGGATGTGGGCGCGCACGGTTCTTCGGGTCCCGCTGGTTGAACAAGAGGTAGCCGACTGTCGATGACGGGACGGAGATCAACCGTAAGGCGGTATCGGCACCGACACGACGGATGTTGTCCGGCGGCGGGGGAATGATGTCGATGGCATCGGCCTGTCCGCTCAGCAGCAGGTTGAGCCGGGCCGTCGGGTCGACAGCTGTCCGGAAAATCAGCCGCTCGATCCTGGGTTTGCCCAGAAAGAAATTCTCCACGGCCGCCAGCTCGACGAATTGCCCGGGCACATTCCGAGCCCATCGGTACGGCCCGCTCCCGATCGGGTGTTTGGCAAACTCGGATCGTGCCAGGTCCTCTGGCGCTATCGAGTCCAGCAGATGGGCGGGGAGGGGCGCTACGTGAAAGGTGGCATCATAGAGCTGTTCCGCGTACGGCCGAGCGAAGCGAAACACCACCCGGCTGCTGCCTTCTGGAGTGACAGAGACTATTTGTCGGAGCAGCTCCGACAGCCTGGGGGACACTGCCTGGTTCTTCGCGCGAGCCATAGTGAACACGACATCCCGGGCAGTCAGTGGAGTGCCATCGTGCCACCGCGCGCGGGTGTCGAGATCGAAGGCCAGAGTAACGGAATCCCGGCGAGTCCAGGACTTCGCCAGGCCGGGCGTGAAGTCACTCTCCCCTGAGGTCACCAGCGTCGGCCCGAGCTCGGCCAGGCGCAGGAACAGCTGATCCGCCACGTCGAGGTTGCCGGTACTGTTCTCGGGGCCTTCCATGAGGGTAGGGATGGGTAGCGTCGCCTGCCCCCCTGTGACGATGACGAGGCTCGTGGCTTTGCGGCGGCCGGTCTGGGCGTCTGCGGGCACGGCCAGAAGCAACCCCAGCACTGTCGTGGCAGCCAGACATGGCAGCCAGCTGATGCGGCTACTCACCGCGACCAGGTCCAGGCGTCGGAGCTGTAGTGCGGGTAATGGATGGACGCCTCCTCCAAGAGGGCAGCTTCGTCGGTACCGCGCTCCCAGTCTCCCTGCCAGCGGCGGGTCGCGACGGCGGCAATCGCCTCCGCCACGTCCCCTGCTTCAGCCCAGGACTCCTGTTGAATGAGGATTGGGGCCGGCTTTCGCTCCTCGTTCATCAATTCGCGTACCACGTTCTGGCTGTCCTGCAGCAATACCGAGCCGTGCTGGAGTAACGCGCTTCCGCTGCGAAGTTGCGCGCTGCCGACCACCTTCCGTCCCTCCATCATTATCTCGCCGCCCGCTGAATGCGCGAAACAGGGGCCGGAGTCGAGCGGCGGAGTTCGGCGCCGGTCAGCCAGAGACACCGCGACGCCCAGCATCTTTAGCGCATCCGCGAGCATTAGGTGGATCTCGAGATACGCCGCGTGCAGGGTACCGAACCGGGAGTACGGCGCGGCAACAGAGTACGTCAGCTCATGCGCGTGCCAAACGGCCCTGCCTCCAGTCGGGCGCCTTACGGTGTCGATCCCGCTGGCCGAGATCCGTTCGGCGTCGTACCGCCCGCATGCCGGCTCGTGCCGGCCGAAGGACAAGCAGTGCGGAGCCCATTGGTACAGCCGAAACCAGCTCTCGCCCTGCCGCTCGGCGCGATCCAGCAGTGTGTGATCCATCGCCATGTTGGTCCAGCCGGGCCGGGGCAACTCATCGATCAAGAGATGCCACCTTACGGGAGGCGACGTTGTCGCTGCCCCGCTGCCCCGCTGCCCCTTCGCGGCGCTCAGGGCAGGCTCCGCTGCCCCGCTGTTACCCATACGCTTCGACTGGCGGGCAGCTGCAAACCAGATTTCGGTCCCCGTAGGCGCTGTCGATCCGGCCGACAGTAGGCCACACCTTGTACTCCCGCACCGCCCGGGTCGGGTAAGCCGCACGCTCGCGGGCGTACGGCCGGTCCCACGTGTCTGAAATGACCTGCTCCAGGGTATGAGGGGCGTTGGTCAAGACATTGTTCTCCCGATTTGCGCGCCCGTCCTCGATCTCCCGGATCTCCTCGCGGATCGCAATCAGGGCATCGCAGAAGCGGTCCAGCTCCTCCTTCGATTCACTTTCGGTCGGCTCGATCATCAAGGTGCCAGGGACGGGAAAGGACACCGTCGGAGGATGGAAGCCGTAATCGATGATTCGTTTTGCGATGTCCTCCACATCT
>Ga0307409_100001873_pt1 | contig 10714 bp, 11 predicted proteins | sample 322Ometagenome_2_FD_203888 | JGI IMG/M metagenome (GOLD analysis project Ga0307409, IMG submission 203888) | Maize rhizosphere microbial communities from greenhouse at UC Davis, California, United States - 322HYB-O-2 | ecosystem: Host-associated > Plants > Roots > Rhizosphere > Soil | place...
GCTCCAGGAAGGTCAGCAGGAAGGAGCGGAAGCCGTAGCGGCTGGTCACGTCCATCTCCAGCACCAGCGACCCGTCCGGACGGCGCTCGACCACCCGCACGGACGCCGAGCCCGGCCGCTGGCTGTGGATCGCCGAGGTGGCCGCGTCGGGATCGATCAGGACCCGGGCCGTCACCGGCTGCTCGTCGCCGATCTCCCACTGGTCGAGCTGGATCGGCCGTTGCGCCTCGGGCGGGCGGGTGAACGCCCCCGTCTCCTCCTCCACCTCGACCGAGCCGTCCACCCGGTCGAGCCGGTAGAGGCGCTCGTCACCGCGGCCGTGGTCGTAGCCGGTGAGGTACCAGCGCCCGCGCCGGAAGACGAGCCGCCACGGGTCGACCCGGCGGTCGGTGCCCCGGTAGGCGAACCGCAGCCGCCGATGCTCGAGGACGCCGCTGAACACGGCGGCCAGGTTGGGATCCGACGGCAGGTCGGCCAGCTCGTCGCTGCGGTCGACCGCCGGCTCCCGGCCGCCCAACTTCCACAGCGCCCCCGCGCCGGCCAGCCCGTCCAAGCGGACGGTGGCGGCGGCGAGCTGGAGGGCGGCCCGCTCGTCGGGTTCGAGCCCCGGGTCCCGCAGGTAGTACTCGTCCTTGCGGATGCGGTAGCCCTCGGCCGGCGGGTTGCTGAGCGGCACGGGCTCGATGCGGATGGGCACGCCCATGCTCCGCAGGTCCTCCTTGTCCCGCTCGAAGGCCCGGCGGAAGTTCGTCTTCGCGTCCGGGTAGCCGGGAACCCGGCGCCGCAGCTCGTCGGCGGTGACCGGACGGGGCGCGTCGAGCAGCGTCGCGATGAGGTTCAGGAGACGCTCGACCTTGGCCTGGGACATCTCGGTCGATGCTAGAGGACCGCCCCCCAACCCGAACCTGTCGCAGTTGTTGCCGGGCGGCGGGATCAACCGCAACAAGTTCGGGGGTCGTGGCGGGTCCAAACCCGAATCTGTCGCAGTTGTTGCCGGGAGGCGCGACCTTCTGCAACGAGTTCGGGGGTGGGGGCGGACTACTGCGACGAGTTCGGGGTCGTGGCGAGGCGGGCGGCGACGACGCCGGCGGCGCCGCAGGCGGCGAAGAACGACGGTTCCTGGTCCGGGCCCCGGCCCATCGTGGTCACGCGCAGATCGTGGCCGGCCAGCAGCTCGCCGACGTCCGGCCCCGCCACGACGTCGAGCACCGGCGGCGGATCGCCCACGTCGAGCACCCAGGGCTCGGGCCGCTCGGGCAGTGCCACGCGGACCGTCGAGCGGACCGCGTCGAGGGCGGTGAGCGTGTGGTGGCTGATGCCGCGGTGCCGGGGGCGGGCGTCGGCGTCGGAGAGCCGGGGGCAGACGACGGGCTGCCCGCCCAGCCAGGCGGCGGTGTCGGCGATCGTCGCCACCTCGAGCGCCGTCGTGCCCAGCCGGGTGCCGGTGCCGACGACGCCGGGGCCCATGGCGACCACCACCACGTCGGCCCGCTGCCGGTGCCGGGCCAGGCTCAGCGCCGAGGCCACCGTCACCGCCTCCAGCTCGCCGCCGAAGGCGTGCCCGGCGGTGACGGTGCCGTCGACCAGGTCCCGGTCCCGCAGGGCGACGACGAGATCGCTGAACGCCATCGGCAGGGCGGCACCGTCGGTCATGACGTAGCTCACCCGCAGCGCGGGCTCGACGGCCTTGACCGTCGCCGCCACCCCGGGCAGCTGGCTGTGGAGGCTGCACACCACCACCGGCGTGCCGTCGAGCCCCTCGGCGTCCGTGCCGTCGGACGACTCCTCGGCCGCGCCGGCGTCGACCTGGAGGCTCGTGTAGCGCAACTTCATGATGTGGCCCGGCCCCGGCTCGCTCCAGCCGTCCCGGGCCAGGTTCCAGTGGACGACGTGCCACCCGCCGGTGCCGAGCCCGAGCTCGACCGCGGTCGTGTTGACGATGACGTCGTCGCCCACCGCGACCGTCCCGGTGAGCTGGGTCAGGACGTAGGCGCGGCCCTCGTCCAGCCGCACCCGCTGGAGACCCGGACGGGCGCTCAACACCTCGGCCACCGTGGACCGGCGGAAGCTTGGCACTACAGGGACGCGATGAGCTTCTCGACCCGCTCGTCGTGCGCCTTGAACGGGTCCTTGCACAGGACGGTGCGCTGGGCCTGGTCGTTGAGCTTCAGGTGCACCCAGTCGACCGTGTAGTCGCGGCGCTTCTCCTTGGCCTTGCGGATGAACTCGCCCCGCAGGCGGGCCCGGGTGGTCTGCGGCGGCGTCTCGATCGCGGTGTCGATGTCGGCGTCGTCGCAGATGCGCTCGACCATGCCCCGGCTCTGCATGCGGTAGAAGACGCCCCGGTCGCGGTTCACGTCGTGGTACTGGAGGTCCATCAGCGCGACCCGGGGGTCGGTGAGCGGCAGGTCGTGCTTGGCCCGGTAGGCCTCGATCAGGTTGTGCTTGATGACCCAGTCGCACTCGCGGCCGAGACCCAGCGGGTCGACCTCGATCTGGGTCAGGCAGTGCTCCCACATGGTGAGCGCCTGCTTCTCGATCGGGGTGACGCCCCGGGTCTCGGCGAAGCGGATGGCCCGGGTGAGGTACTCGGACTGGATCTCCAGCGCGCTCACCTCGCGCCCGTTGGCCAGGCGGACCTTGCGGGTGCAGGTGGTGTCGTGGCTGATCTCGCGGATGGCCCGGATGGGGTTCTCCAGCGTCATGTCCCGCAGCACCACGTTGGGCTCCTCGAGCATGCGCAGCATGAGCGAGGCGGCCCCCACCTTCAGGAACGTGGCGTACTCGCTCATGTTCGAATCGCCCACGATGACGTGCAGGCGCCGGTACTTCTCGGCGTCGGCGTGCGGTTCGTCGCGGGTGTTGATGATCGGGCGGCTGCGGGTGGTGGCGCTCGACACGCCCTCCCAGATGTGCTCGGCCCGCTGGCTGATCGAGAACATGGCGCCGCGGGCGGTCTGCAGCACCTTGCCGGCGCCGGCGTAGATCTGCCGGGAGACCAGGAACGGGATGAGCACCTCGGCGTAGTGACCGAAGTCGTCGCGCCGCGACGTGAGGTAGTTCTCGTGGCAGCCGTAGCTGTTGCCGGCCGAGTCGGTGTTGTTCTTGAACAGGTAGATGACGCCGCGGATGCCCTCCTCACGGAGGCGCTGGTCGGCGCCGGACACCAGCTGTTCGAGGATCCGCTCCCCCGCCTTGTCGTGCACCACGAGGTCGTAGATGGAATCGCACTCGGGCGTGGCGTACTCGGGATGGGACCCGACGTCGAGGTACAGCCGGGCGCCGTTGGCCAGGAACACGTTCGAGCTCCGGCCCCATGACACCACCCGCCGGAACAGGTAGCGGGCCACCTCGTCCGGACTGAGCCGCCGCTGGCCCCGGAGGGTGCAGGTGACCCCGTACTCGTTCTCGAGTCCGAAGATTCGCCGCTCCATCGCGACACCGTACCGGCGGGGAGGCCAGATCGGCGTCAGGCTCGCGAAGAGTTCACGTGCCGACGTCGGCGCACGCCTCGTCGGACTCGAGCACCTCGTCCAGCTTGGCTCCGTCCTCGCCGTAAACGCCCTCGAAGTTGTCCAGTGCGGCGGAGATCTCGTCGAGAGCTGTCTGGAAGTCCTCGTTCAGCGCATCGACCTCGTCGCTGAACTCGGTCGGCTCGTCGATGGACAGCTTCGAGACCTGGTTCTTCAGGTCGGTGAGCTCGCCCTGCACCTTGCTGATGCCCTTGCGGATGTCCTTGGCGATCTCCTCGCCCTTCCCGATGTCCGGCGCGCCCAGCTCCTCCAGCGCGTCGCCGAGGTCGTGGGTGTGCTCGGCGGCCTGCCCGAACAGGTCGGCGAGGAGGTCGCGCACCTCGGCGACGTCACCCTCCTCCACCTCTTCGAGCTGGGTGTCGAAGTCCTCGCCGAGCTGGTCGAACCCGTCGGACCAGACCGTCAGCGCGTCGCAGACGTCGGCGCCCCACTCCTCCACCGGCGCCCGTGTGATCTGGGGTTCCGTGGACGCGGTCGTGGTCGTCCCTCCGGACTTCTCGTCGTCCGTCACGCCGCAGCCCATGACGCCGATGGGGAGCAGCAGGGTCACCAGCACACCGGCGAGGGTGGCGGGCCGGCAACGGGGGGAACGGGACATCGGTGGGGCCTCCAGGGTGCGACGGTTCGCCAGTCTGGCGCGTCCGCACCGGCCCGAGCGGGCGGGCGTATCGTGAGGCCGTGGTCGACCCGCCCATGGTGAGGGTCGCCACCGCGTCGGGACCGTTCGAGGCCAAGCTGCTCGCCGCCCGGCTCGGTGCCGACGGCATCGTCTGGGAGCTGCGCGGCGGCGCCGACGGCATCTACCCGATGGGCCCGATCGACGTGCTGGTGGCGGCCGACGACGCCGACGTCGCCCGTGTGCTCCTGGCCCCCGACGACGAGGAACCCGGTCCGGAGCCCGACGACGTCGCGACCGTCCACCATGGTCCGAGGATCCGCCCGCTGCTCCTCATCGCCGCGGTCCTGCTGTCGCTGGTGTTCGTGATCGCCCGAACGGTCGCCGTCGTGCTCGGCTGACCCGCCCGAGCGGTCAGCTCAGCGCTGAGAACAGCGAGGAGCCGGCCACGCCGTCGGCGTTGCCACCCTCGCCGGCCTCGACCGACCGTCCGGCGAGCCGGACCAGCCGGGGGACGGACCAGCGCTCCCGCGCCGGGGTCGCGCCGACGCGACGCGGCACCATGCGCACCTGTGGTCGGACCGTCCGATATGCCGGCATCGTCCCACCCTACCGTCGACCATCACGGCGCAGGACGCCGACGCGACCAGGGTCCGTCGAGGTCAGGCCGGTGCCGCGCCCTCGTCGGGGTCGGTCTGCGGTTCGGCCGTGGACGGCTCGCCCGGCAGGTCGTCGGTCGTCGCGGGCGCCTCGGCGTCGGCCGCCGGGACCGCGACGTCGGTGTCGCCGTCGTCCCGACCGGCGGCGAGGAGGCCGGTCACCTCGTCGTCGGCCAGCCGGCGGAAGGCCCGGCGGCCGCCGACCCGGTCGAGCACGGCCACCTCGAGGTCGGCGGCGGCGAGGGCCCGGTCGGGGCCGGACAGCGCGGCGGTGGCCGCCACGAGCGCCGGGCCGAGGCCGAGGCCCTCGGCGTAGGACGCCTTCATGCGCTCGGTGATCGCCTCGGCGTCGCCGCCGAGCACGGTGAAGAAGTCGTCGTCCATCACGGTGCCGTCGTAGAGCACGTGGAAGAGCTGGTCGTCGTGGGCCGCGCCGGCGACCTCGGCCACCAGCACCTCTACCTCCATCGGCTTCATCTCGTGGGTGAAGATCTGGCCGAGGATCTGGGCGTACTGCTGGGCCAGGCTGCGGGCGTCCACGTCCTCGCGGCTGTAGGAGAAGCCCTTGAGATCCGCGGCGCGGACCCCGGCGATGCGGAGCTGGTCGAACTCGTTGTAGCGGCCGACCCCGGCGAAGGCGATGCGGTCGTAGATCTCGCTGACCTTGCGCAGGGTGCTCGACGGGTTCTCGGCGCACAGCAGGATGCCGTCGGCGCAGACCAGGCCGACCAGGCTGCGGCCCCGGGCGATGCCCTTGCGGGCGTAGTCCGCCCGGTCCTTCATGACCTGCTCGGGAGCCACGTAGTACGGCATGCTCATGACGTCACCCCCGCACCCTCGCTGCCACCGGCGGCGGTTCGCAGCTGACCGAGCAGGTTCTCGAACCGGCCGGCGAGCTCGTCGTCCTCGGCGCGGTCCCAGCCGTGCTCGGTGATGGTGGCGACCACGGGGAAGATGCGGCGCAGCAGGTCGGGTCCGCCGGTGGCCGAGTCCTCGTCGGCGGCGACCCAGAGGGCGTGCAGCAGCAGGTCGATGGCGCTGTCCCGGTCGAGGTTCTCCCGGTAGCCCAGCTTCACGACGGTGCCGGCATGGAGGCTGCCGGAGCCGCTGGCGGCCATGTCGTGCTCCTCGTAGCGGCCGCCGGTGACGTCGTACTGGAACAGCCGGCCGAGCTTGCGGCGGAGGTCGTAGCCGGCGAACAGCGGCACGACGGCCAGGCCCTGCATGGCGGCCGGCAGGTTGTTGCGGACCATCTGCCCCAGCTGGTTGGCCTTGCCCTCGAGGCTGAGGTGGTTGCCCTCCACCTTCTCGTAGTGCTCGAGCTGGAGCTGGAACAGCTTCACCATCTCCATGGCCGGGCCGGCGGCGCCGGCGATGGCCACGCCGGAGTAGCGGTCGGCGGGGAAGACCTTCTCGATGGAGCGGTGGCTGATGAGGTGACCGGAGGTCGCCCGCCGGTCACCGGCCATGACGACGCCGTCGGCGTAGCGGACGGCGACCACGGTGGTGCCGTGCGGGATGGACAGGCTCTCGCCGACGGGAGAGGAGGGCGGCTGGGTGGCCCGGCCGACTCGCCGCAACAGTGCGGCGAAGTCCGGGCCCGGATCGTCACCGGCGGTGAAGGTGGGGAACGTCACGGCGACGAACCTACCGGACGTTCGCAGGACCCGATGTCCTACTGACCGCCCTTCTGGACGTAGGAGCGCACGAACTCCTCGGCGTTGGTCTCGAGGACCTCGTCGATCTCGTCGAGCAGGTCGTCCATCTCGGCCTTCAACTTCTCACCCGTCTCGCTGGTGGCGGGTGCCTCGACCACCTCCTCGTCCGTGCGGGCGGGGGCGGGCTTTCGCTTCTGCTCTCGTTCGGTCATTGGCAGTCCTTCCGCAGTCCGGTCAGGTGCCCAGTCTGGCGAGCAGCTCGGCCGGGGTGGTGCATTCGTCCAACAACGTACCGACGTGCTTGGCGGTACCACGCATCGGTTCCATCATTGGAACACGTCGTAATGGATCCGTTCCGATGTCGAAAACCAGTGAGTCCCAGTTCGCGGCGACGATGGCCTCGGGCCACTTGGCCAGGCACCGGCCCCGGAAGTAGGCCCGGGTGTCGTCGGGCGGGGCGCTGACGGCCCGTTCGACCTCGGCGTCGTTGGTGATGCGGCGCAGGCCCAGCCGCTGCGCCAGCGACCGCTCGGGGCGCAGGTCGTGGTACTGGAGGGCCATGGCCGCGACCCGCGGATCGGTCCAGTCGGCGCCGTGGCGCTCGCGGTAGCCCTGGAGCAGCCGGTGCTTGGCCACCCAGTCGATGCGGTCGGCGCACTTCACGGGATCGTCATCGAGATCGGTGAGGACGCCCTCCCAGAGGTCGAGCACCTCGGCGCCGACCTCGGCCCCGACCATGTCGAGGCCATGGGTCTCGGCGTACTTCTGGGCCTTCTCCAGCAGCGCCCACTGGACCTCGATGGGCCGGATGGAGGTGCCGTCGGTGCGTTCGAGCGGGCGTTGCAGCGTGAGGTCGTACGAGACCCGGCGCATGGCCTGGACCGGCGAGCGGAAGGTGAACTCCTCGCCGATGGCGTCGTCCTCGACCATGGCCAGGATGATGGCGGTGGTGCCCACCTTGAGGTAAGTGGCCACCTCGGACAGGTTGGCGTCGCCGGTGATGACGTGGAGCCGCCGGTACTTCTGGGCGTCGGCGTGGGGCTCGTCGCGGGTGTTGACGATGGGCCGCTTCAGCGTGGTCTCGAGACCGACCTCGGCCTCGAAGAAGTCGGCCCGCTGGGTGATCTGGAACGGCACCTCGGTGCGCGAGACCCCCGGCGCCTCCGAGCCGACCTTGCCCGACCCGGTGAAGATCTGGCGGGTGACGAAGTGGGCGGTGGCGTGCACCACGATCTGGTGGAACGGCGTGGACCGGTCCATCAGGTAGTTCTCGTGGCAGCCGTAGCTGTTGGCCTTGCCGTCCGAGTTGTTCTTGTGGACGACCAGCTCCTGGCCCTCGGGGAGCATCTGGCGGGCGGCCCGCATGGACCGTTGCAGGATGAGCTCGGCCGCCTTGTCCCACACCACCACCGACCGGGCGTCGGCGCACTCGGGCGTGGACAGCTCGGGGTGGGCGTGGTCGACGTAGTAGCGGGCGCCGTTGGTGAGCACCGCGTTCACCAGGTGCGTCTCGATCTCGGGCGGGCTGGCCGGGCCCACGTTGGCGCCCCGGGCGTCGTTGCCCGGCTGCTCGTCCTCGAAGTCCCAGCCGACCTTGGGCGTGGGGCCGACGGCCGTCGCCTGGAGGTCGGACAGGTAGGCGTTGATCAGCAGCGACGACGCCGTGACCGGGTTGGACTCCCCCGCCCCGCGCAGCATGATGCCGAACTCGGTCTCGATGCCGCACACCTTGTGGACGGACACGGTGACCTACAGGTACTGGCCGGTGGCCACCCGCTCGATGGACCGGCCACCCTCGGCGCCGGGCTTCTCGGCCCGTTTGATGAGCGTGCGGACGTAGACGATCCGCTCGCCCTTCTTGCCGGAGATCTTCGCCCAGTCGTCCGGGTTGGTGGTGTTGGGCAGGTCCTCGTGCTCCTTGTACTCCTGGTGGATCGAGGCGATCAGGTCGTCGACCTTGATGCCGCGGGTCCCACCGTCGAGGAGCCGCTTGATGGCGAGCTTCTTGGCCCGGCGCACGATGTTCTCGATCATGGCTCCGGACGAGAAGTCCTTGAAGTACATGATCTCCTTGTCGCCGTTCTGGTACGTGACCTCCAGGAACTGGTTCTGCTCGTCGGACCGGTACATCTCGGCGACCGTCGTCTCGATCATGGCCTGCACGCACTTCTGGGCGTCGCCCCCGCCGAGGTCGCGCACCTCGTCGGTGGCGATCGGCAGGTCGGCGGTCAGGTAGCGGCCGAAGATCTGGGCCGCCGCCTCCTCGTTCGGGCGCTCGATCTTGATCTTCACGTCGAGCCGGCCCGGGCGCAGGATGGCCGGGTCGATGAGGTCCTCACGGTTCGAGGCGCCGATGACGATGACGTTCTTCAGCGTCTCGACACCGTCGATCTCGGCCAGCAGCTGCGGCACGATGGTCGACTCCATGTCGGAACTGATACCCGTTCCGCGGGTCCTGAACATGGAATCCATCTCGTCGAAGAAGACGATGACCGGCCAGCCCTCCTCGGACTTCTCCCGGGCCCGCTGGAACACCAGGCGGATCTGGCGCTCGGTCTCGCCCACGTACTTGTTCAGCAGCTCGGGGCCCTTGATGTTCAGGAAGTAGCTGCGGGCCTCGTGGTCGCCGCTGACCTCGGCCACCTTCTTGGCCAGCGAGTTGGCCACCGCCTTGGCGATGAGCGTCTTGCCGCAGCCGGGCGGGCCGTACAGCAGGATGCCCTTCGGCGCCGGCAGCTTGTGCTCGGCGAACAGCTCGTGGTGCAGGAACGGCAGCTCCACCGCGTCGGCGATCTGCTCGATCTGGTCGTCGAGGCCGCCCACGTCGGCGTAGCTGATGTCGGGCACCTCCTCGAGCACCAGCTCCTCGACCTCGGGCCGGGGCAGCTTCTCGAGCAGGAGGCCCGAGCGGGCGTCCATGAGCAGCGAGTCGCCGGAGCGGAGCTTCATGTCCTTCAGCGCGTCGATGACGTCGCACACCCGCTCGTCGTCGGCCCGTCCCACGATGAGCGCCCGGCCGTTGGGCAACATCTCCTTGAGGGTCACGACCTCGCCGGTGAGGTCGGTGCTGCGGGACAGGACGATGCTGAACGACTCGTTCAGCACCACCTCGTCGCCGCGGCGGAGCCCCTCGGCCACGTCGGGCAGCACCGACACCCGCATCTTCCGGCCGCCCGAGTGCACGTCGACCGTGCCGTCGTCGTTCGAGCCGAGCACGGTGCCGTAGGCGTTGGGCGGCTGCGTGAGCTTCTCGACCTCTTCCCGCAGGGCGCTGATGTGGTCGCGCGCCTCGCGCAGGGTGTAGGTGAGCTTCTCGTTCTGGGAGACCGCCTGGGCCAGCTGGCCCTTCGTCTCGAGCAACCGCTCCTCGAGCGTGCGCACCCGCTTCGGGGCGTCCTGGAGACGCCGCCGGAGGCCGATGACCTCCTCTTCGAGACCCGCCGCCTGCTCCCGCAAGTCGGCCAGCTCGCCCTCCTGCTCGGTCATCCGCCGCTGGAGATCTTTGTCACTGATGGGGACCACCCCCTCCGATCCGGGACCTGTTCGGCGACCCTACACGGGCCGTTCCCCGATCCGTCGCACCTCGGACCCGCAAGGGTTAACGCGGGAGTTCTCGTGTTTATCCAGCGACGGCTATACAGTGGGGCACGTTCTCACGATCGCCGGATCGGCCCCGCTCCGGCACCTCAACCGAGAGAGGCACCCGAACATGAAGGTCTGGATCGACCAGGATCTCTGCACCGGTGACGGGCTCTGTGAAGAGATCGCGCCCGACGTCTTCACCCTGCTCGACGACGGTCTCGCGTACGTGAAGGAAGGCTCGAAGGTCTACTCCGACCCCGGCGGCCCCGAGGGCCTGGCCGTGGTCCCCGCCGGCCAGGAGGAGGCCGTGATCGAGTCGGCCGAGGAGTGCCCCGGCGAGTGCATCTTCATCGAGGTCGCCTGACCCACCTCGGTCAGTTCGTGCAGGGCCCGGCGTCGACCCCGCCCGGTCGCACGTCGGCGAGCACGGCCCGGAGCTCGCTGACGTCGAGGGCGTAGGCGACGCCGTCCCGGTCGGGCGCGATGGCGAAGGCGATGCCGACGACCTCGCCCGCCGGCGTCACCAGGGCGCCACCCGAGTCCCCCGGTTGCAGCGACGCCGCCAGGAACAGCACGTCGCGCTGGCTGCGCTGACGGTCGTAGATGTCGGTCCCGGTCACCGGCTCGCTGCGCCCGATCTGGAACGGCGAGAGCTCGAGCGGCCCG
>Ga0307409_100001874_pt1 | contig 10713 bp, 9 predicted proteins | sample 322Ometagenome_2_FD_203888 | JGI IMG/M metagenome (GOLD analysis project Ga0307409, IMG submission 203888) | Maize rhizosphere microbial communities from greenhouse at UC Davis, California, United States - 322HYB-O-2 | ecosystem: Host-associated > Plants > Roots > Rhizosphere > Soil | place...
ACGCGCCCTGGCGACGTTCGCCTCGGCCGGACTTGCGCCGATTGGATAACTGAAGTTGAGCGACACGTTCCACGACGGGGCGTCGCGCCCTGCGAGCAGCCTGAGGGCATCCGTGTAGCCGCCCGGTACGACGTCGGTCACCGCGCCGCCGAACCCCTGGCGGAAAAACTGCGGCCCGCCGACGCCGGCCACGCCGTAGCTCGCCGTGAGGTCGAGCGCGGGCATCTGCTGGTCGGTGAGGCTTTTCAGAGAGACGTCGTTCGAGGCGAGCTGCCGTCTGGCGGTCTCGAGATCGGTCCGCATCCCGAGCGCACGGCGAACGGCGTCGGCGACGTCAACCGGCGTCGACGAATAGGTGGGCCGGTCGATCGGCTCGATGGTGACGTTCCAGAGCGGGTCGTCGGTGCCATTTACGATCAGCTGCTTCAACGCCAGTTCCGCCGTACGCCGGGCCGCCGCCGTCTGCGCGACCGTCCCACGGCGGTTCGCCTGCTCGGCCTGGGCCTGCAGGACATCCAGCGGCGCGAGCGTTCCGACTTCTACACGTGCCTGATTGTCCTCGACGAGCCGGCTGGCGAGTGACAGCGAACGCTCCGCCACCTCGGCGGAAGCGATGGCATACACCAGGTCCCAATAAGCGTTGCGCACGTTCACCAGCGTGCGGCTGATGGTGGCGCGCAGTGCCGTCTCGGAGATCTGCTGGTTGATCTGCGTGATCTGCAGCGAGGCCCGGGTGCCGTCGATGCGGAAGTTGCGCAGCAGCGGCTGGACGTAGGCAGCGGTCAGGTTGGCGTTGAGAGAGGGATTCCGCGTCGCGAACAGGTCCGACTGCGCCTGACGGCTGTTGTTGAAACCTACCGCGAAGCTGCCGCCGCCCCACTTCATGTTCTGCGACACACCGTAGTTGTTCGTCAGCGTTTCCGTCGTCAGCAGGCCCAGACTGTTGGCGGCACCAGCGGTCTGGCTGCGCTGGAACGCCGACTGGTTGCGCAGTCCGAAGTTCGAGTTGAGCGTCGGCCGGTAGTTCGCATCCAGCGCGGCGATGGAGAAGTCGAAGGTCTGCGGATTCAGACGCTCGACGGCGATGTCGAGGTTTCTCTCCAGCGCGCGGGCGGTCGCGTCGTCGAGCGCCAGCTCCACCACAGTACCCGGCGGGGGCGGCGGAGTGGTCGGACGCGTTTGATCTGCCTCGAGGCGCGCGGCAGCGAAATTCTGCGCCGCCGTGCGGGCTATCTCCTGCAGACGGCGGTCGTCCTCGGCATTCTGCGCGAAGGACAGAGAACTGGTGAGCGCCCCGGCGATTGTCAGGGCGGCAACGGTGCGATAGGCCTTGTACATGGGCATGCCCGTAAATAAATGAGAGTCCTTACTTGGTGCGCTCGGGTCCTTTGGCGGGCGGGTTCTGTGCGGCCTGGTGCAGCGCGGTGAACCTGGCCCACTGATCGCGGGTCAGCACCTTCCGCATCCCAAGCAGCATCAGCGTGCGCGTCTTGTTCAAATCCGCGCGCGCAGCTTCGACGAGATTGACCTGTTCCATCACCTGGTTGTCGTCGCCGCGCTCGACGAGACGTTCAAACTTCGCTTCGGCTTCATCGAGGGCCGTCTTCTGCACCTTCAGCGTTGGCATCGCGTTCTGAAAGATCTCTTCCATCCGGCGCGTCTGTTCCGCCGTGAGTCCGAGCTCTTTCTTGTAGTAGTCCGATTGCCACCACTTTCCGTTCTGCGTGCCCTGAGGAGCCTTCCCCTGTGTGGCGGGAAGCGTCGAGGTCGAGGCCAGTATCGCGATTGCCAACACGGCCATTCCGAAGAGTCGTCTGGAAGATTTCATGTCACTACAAGCTGGAACTACGACGGCCCGGTTGGAGCCGTTTACTGCCGTAGGTGCAAGCAGATACGGTAACACAGGCGAAGAGGAGATAGGAGATCGGAGGAAGGAGATAAGGAGGCAGGGGCAGCCGGCTCCGCTATCTGCGGCTTCCGTCCTTCTGTCCATTGACCAACATCTCGAGCCGGCGGATGACGGATTCGACGATATTGTCTGGCGTCGAGGCACCGGACGTCAGGCCGATGGCAACGGGGCCGGAAGGCAGCCACCCGCTGGTCGTGATTTCCTGCTTTCCGCCGATCGGCTTGTGCCGGATAGCGTCGGCCGATTCGAGTCCGGCGGCGTCGGCAATGTGGTACGTCGGCCGCGTCTCGGCGCAGATCCGGGCCAGATTGCAGGTGTTGCTGCTGTTGTATCCGCCGATGACCACCATCAGGTCGATGGCCTGTTCGGCGAGCAACGCAATGACGGCATCCTGCCGGTCCTGCGTGGCGCTGCAGATGGTGTCGAAGGTGCGGAATCGCGACGGCAGCTGGGCGTCGCCGTACCGGTCCCGCATCGCCTGCCGGAACATTTCACCAATCGCCAGCGACTCGGAGCTGAGCATCGTCGTCTGGTTCGCGCAGCCGATGCGCTGCAGATGGGCGGGTGGATCGAAGCCGGGCGAGACCGCGTGCTCGAACTGCCGCAGGAGCGAGTCCGCATTGCCGTTGCCGCGGATGTAGTCGCAGACGGTCGCGGCCTCGGTGCCGTCGAGTACCACGAGGTAGGCGCCGCCGCCCGCATGGAGCGCCTGGGATGCCGTGGCGCGTGTTTCCTCGTGCCAGTACTTGCCATGGATGATGGCGGTGTAGCCGTCGTCCGCGTACCGCTTCACGTTCTTCCAGACGTTGAGGACGGAGCCGCACGTGGTGTCCACGAGCGTGCAGCCGCGGCCGACCAGGTCTTCGAGCAGTTCGACGGTCGTTCCGAAGGCCGGCAGGATCACGACGTCTTCCGGCGTCAGGCGATCGATCGATTCGGACGCGTCGCTGAGGAACCGGATTCCCTGCGCACGCAGTTCGTTGTTGACGTGCGGGTTGTGGATGATTTCGCCGGTGAGAAAGACCTGCCGTTCTGGAAAACGGCGGCGCGCCTGGTAGGCGTAATCGACGGCGCGATCGACGCCATAGCAGAATCCGAACTCGCGGGCCAGGTGCACCACCAGGCGGCCGGACGCGAACTGATAATTCGATTCCTTGACGGTGCTGACCAGTCCGCTGCCGTAACTGCCGGCGAGCACGTGCGCGACTTCGTGCTTGAGATCGAGGCCCTTCTTGAAGATCAGGGGTGGCACTGAGCTAATGGTAGCTGAGTAGCGGGGTAGCTGGGTTGCCTGGGTTGCCCCGGCCCCCTCCTACCGCACTTCCCAGGCGCGCGGTGTCATCGCATCGAGTGGCCGCAGGGCCGCGGGGCCGTTGCGCGACGCCGCGACTTCAATCTGCCCGAGGAACTCTTCTTCCGAGAATGTCGTCGGCACAGCCCGCAGCGGCTCCTGATCGCCTTCGTTGGCGATGACGAACGCCGGCGCGGCGTCGAAGCGATTGGTAAAGGTGTGCGACCACTGGCCGGTCAGCACGCCGGCGACAAACGCGGCGGCGGCGACGGCAGCGGCCCATCGTACGCGCGGCCGCGATGGGCTGAGAAAGGTGGTGGACGGCTGATGCGCCGGAAACGCGACCAGGCGGCCGGGCCGTCCGTCCTGATCGACACGCTGCAGGATTCGCGCGTGCTGCCGTTCGAGCTTGTCGTCCGGGAACACGGTGCTCGCGTCGGCGGTCGCGGCGTCGTCGAGCTCCGCGAGGATGCCGACGATCTCGACGCGGCGTGATTCGCAGCGCAGGCAGACGGCCAGGTGTGCCTGTTCGCCGGCCACGGCCGGCGCGGCCGTGCACAGGTCAACGAGGCGGTCGTCGGGGATATGTCGCTCGTTCATGCAACCTCACGCGCCGGGGATGCGAGGAGTTTGCGCAGGCGGCGGATGGCGCGGAACAGGTGCACCCGAACCGTCGCTTCACTGACGCCGAGCGCGGCGCTGACCTCGCTGGTGCTCTGCTCGGCGATGTGGCAGAGCGTAAACACCGCGCGCTGCCGGTCGGGCAGCTGTTCAATCGCCGTCGCAATCTGCCGCGCACGTTCGCTCGACATGAGCCGCGCCTCGGGGCCCGGCTGCGGCGCCACGGGATCCGGGACGCTCGAGTCGTATGGACCGGCCGCGGGCATCACCCATCGCAGGCGTCGTGTGCGCGCCTTGCCGATGTCGAGACAGGCGTTCACGAGGATGCGGGTGAACCACACTTCGAAGGGGAGGTCCTCCCGGTACGTCGTGATGTGGGTGAATACCTTCACGAACGCGTCCTGTACCGCTTCATCCGCGTCGTACGCATCACGCAGGTAGTGATACGCGATCCGGACCGCGCGGCGCTGCTGCGTCGCAACGAGGTCCGAAAACTTTTCGCGCGCGGCCTCGCGGTCGCCGGCGAGCACCAGCGCCTTGACGGCCGCGGCAACGTCCGAATCTCTGCGGACGCGTGCCGTTTGAGCGGGGGAGCCGAGCGTCGCGGCGCTGCGCGCCTGAGTTCTCATCGTCAATTACGGGCCGCCGGCCCGGAACGTTTACTGATTCAACAATATACGGTACGATCGGCACTTTCTTTCGAGAGAAACACCGCGGCCGCGATCGGGGGGCCGCTTTGGGCCGCCGGGATGCGCCCAGGAGTCAAGCAGAGATGACCATACAGGTTGAGCGGGCGCATGGGCTGGAGGCCCTTGGCATCGTCCGCGCCGGCCAGGTTCACTGGAACCTCAGCCCCGCCGCGCTCTATGAGCAGGCGCTGTGCCGCGGCGAGGCGCACATGGCGGCGGAGGGGCCGCTGGTGGCCCGGACCGGACAGCATACCGGCCGCTCACCGAATGACAAGTTTGTCGTCCGCGAACCACAGAGCGAGCAGCACGTCCACTGGGGCGCCGTGAACAGGCCGATCGAGGAAGCGAAGTTCGATCTGATCCACCGCGACATGATGGCCTACGCGCAGGACAAGGAACTGTTCGTCCTCGACGCGTGGGGCGGGACCGATCCGAAGTACCGCATGCCGATCCGCGTGGTGAACGAATTCGCCTGGCACAACCTGTTCGCCCGGAACATGTTCCTCCCGGAGGACGATCCGGCGAAGCGGGCGACACATCGTCCGGAGTTCACCGTCATCGACTTCCCGAAGTTCACGGCGGATCCCGCGCGTCACGGCACTCGCTCCGAGGTGTTCATCCTCGTCCACTTCGGCCGCAAGCTGGTGCTGATCGGCGGGACCCACTACGCCGGCGAGATCAAGAAGTCGATTTTCACCATCCTCAATTACACGCTGCCGTTGCAGGGCGTGATGCCGATGCACTGTTCGGCGAACGTCGGCGACGAGGGCGACACGGCGCTTTTCTTCGGTCTGTCCGGCACGGGCAAGACGACGCTGTCGAGCGATCCGCGCCGGCGGTTGATCGGCGACGACGAGCACGGCTGGAGCGACAGCGGCGTCTTCAACTTCGAAGGCGGCTGTTACGCGAAGGTGATCAAGTTGTCAGCCGAAGCGGAGCCGCAGATTTACGCGACGACCAAACGCTTCGGCACCATCCTCGAGAACGTGGTCATCGATCCCGACGCCCGGACGCTCGACCTCGACGACGCCTCGCTCACCGAAAACACCCGCGGATCCTATCCAATCAACTTTATCGACAATGCCGAACTGTCCGGCCGCGCCGGGCATCCGCGGAACGTGGTGATGCTCACCGCCGATGCCTATGGCGTGCTGCCGCCAATCGCGCGGCTGACGCCGGACGGCGCGATGTATCACTTCCTGTCCGGTTACACTGCGCGCGTCGCCGGAACGGAAAAGGGCGTGACGGAGCCGAAGGCGACGTTCAGTACCTGTTTCGGCGCGCCGTTTCTGCCTCTCAATCCGAACGTCTACGCGCAGATGCTCGGCGAGAAGATCGCCAGGCACCAATCGCGCGTGTGGCTGGTGAACACCGGCTGGACCGGTGGTCCGTACGGCGTCGGCAGCCGCATGAAGATCGCGCACACGCGGGCGATGATCACGGCGGCGTTGACCGGCCTGCTCGACAAGGTCGAGTACCGGCGTCATCCTGTCTTCAACGTCGACGTGCCGGCGACCTGCCCGGGCGTGCCGGATGAAGTGCTCGACCCGCGTGGGACCTGGCCCGATGCGGCCACCTACGACGAGCAGGCGAAGAAGCTGGCGGCGATGTTTGCGGAGAACTTCAAGACGTTCGAGAAGGACGTCCCCGCAGCTGTCAAGGACGCAGGGCCGCGGGCCTGATGCTCGACTTCCAACTCCCAACTCCCAATTTCCAAACCGGCGTTTTTGGGAGTTGGAGGTCGGGCGTTGGGAGTTGATATGCAGTACGAGCCAGTCATCGGTCTCGAGATTCACGCCCAGCTCCAGACCCGCACAAAGATCTTCTGTGGCTGCAGCACCGCGTTCGGGGCTCCGCCGAATTCCCAGGTGTGTCCGGTGTGCCTGGGTCTGCCCGGGGCTCTCCCGGTCCTGAACCGTCAGGCCGTTGATTACGCAATCAAGGCCGCGCTCGCGCTCGGCTGCGCCGTTGAGCGCGAATCGATCTTCGCCCGCAAGAACTACTTCTATCCGGACCTGCCGAAGGGCTACCAGATTTCACAGTACGAGCGGCCGCTCGCGCTCGGCGGCGGCCTCGAGATTCTCGTTGGCGGCGAGACGAAGTGGATCGGGCTGACACGCATTCACATGGAGGAGGACGCCGGGAAGTCGCTGCACGAGGGCTTTCCCGACTCGGATCGCCGCACGTACGTCGACTACAACCGCAGCGGCGTCCCGCTGATTGAAATCGTCTCCGAGCCGGACCTGCGCTCCGCCGCGGAAGCGGCGGAGTTCTTCGAGCGTCTGCGCGACATTTTGGTCTGGCTGGGCGTCAACGACGGCAACATGGAAGAGGGCAGCCTGCGCTGCGACGCGAACGTGTCGGTGCGCCCGCGCGGCCAGACGACGCTCGGGACCAAAGCCGAAGTGAAGAACGTCAATTCGTTCCGCTACGTCGAGAAGGCGCTCGAGTACGAAATTGGACGGCAGATCGACGTGCTCGAGAGCGGCGGCCGCGTGGTGCAGGAAACGCGGCTGTTCGACTCGGGCTCCGGCCGCACGCACTCGATGCGCAGCAAGGAAGAGGCGCACGACTACCGCTATTTCCCGGAACCCGACCTTCCGCCGGTAGTGGTGGATGAGGCGCGCATCGCCTGCGTCACAGCTGCGATGCCGGAGCTTCCCGCGGCGCGGCGGAGACGGTTTGTCGAACAGTACGCGATACCCGACTACGACGCTGGCGTGCTGACAGGGTCCGCAGGGCTCGCGGACTATTTCGAAGCGGTCGCCGCTGCGGCCGGAAACGCCAAGGCCGCCAGCAACTGGGTAATGGGCGAACTGCTGCGGACGATGAAGGAGCGGGGCCAGGATATCGGCGACCAGCCGCTCAGTGCGGACCGCCTGGCTGGACTGGTCACGCTGATCGAAAAGGGGACCATCAGCAGCTCGATCGGTAAGGACGTCTTTGCCCGAATGTACGACTCCGGCCGCTCTGCGAAGGAGATCGTCGAGGCCGAAGGTCTAGCGCAGATCGGCGACGAGTCGGCGCTGACGGAAATCATCCGCGGCGTCATCGCCGCCAACGCCGACGCAGTGGCGCAGTATCGGGCCGGGAAGATGCAGACCTTCGGGTTTCTCGTCGGCCAGGTGATGAAGGGCAGCAAGGGCAAGGCGAACCCGAAGCTTGCCAACGAACTGCTCAAGAAAGAGCTCGGCAGTTTCTAGTTGGATAGTTGGATAGTTCGTAGATCCGCCGGTATAATCAGTTCCTCCAGTTTCAAGTGAATAGGCGTTCGGCCGCCCCGGGTGCATAGCGGGTGATAGAGACGCGACACCTCTCGAAGATGTACAGCCGAGGTCTCTACGCCCTCCGCGACCTGTCGCTGACGGTTGCGCAGGGCGAGTTCGTGTTTCTGACGGGACCGAGCGGTGCGGGCAAGTCGACCCTGCTTCGTCTGCTGCTGATGCAGGAGCGGCCGACGTCCGGCGATCTGGTCGTCAACGGGCAGCACCTGGCACGCCTGAAGCGGCGCGACGTACAGGAGTACCGTCGGAACATCGGGTTCATTTTTCAGGATTTCAAGCTGATTCCGACGCGAACCGTGATGGAGAACGTCTCGTTCGTCCCCGAAGTGATGGGCACGTCCGAGGCACAGCAGCGCCGGCGCGCGTTTCAAGTCCTGAAGTGGGTCGGCCTTCAGCATCGGCTGAGCGCCTATCCTTCCGATCTGTCGGGGGGTGAGCAGCAGCGCGTGGCGATCGCCCGCGCGCTCGTCAACGGCCCGAGTCTCGTGCTCGCCGACGAACCGACAGGGAACCTCGATCCGGACCTGTCGCTCGAAATCATGAACCTGCTGCGCGAAGTCAATGCCGGGGGCACGACCGTGCTGGTGGCGACGCACGACAGGGAGCTGATCCGGCTGGTCGGGCGGCGTACCGTCACGCTCGATCAGGGCCGGGTGGTTGAAATGGTATGAGGGCGCTCGCGTATTCGTTCCGTCTCGGATGGGCGGGCGTCCGCCGCAGCGGCGGTTCCGGCGCCTTCGCCGTCCTGGCGATCTCGCTGGCGATGATTGTGCTCGGCGCGCTTCTGCTGATCACGTGGAACGGCGAGCGGCTGCTGGCGCGCTGGTCGTCCGCGGCGGAGTTTTCGGTCTACCTGCGCGACGATGCGACGTCGGAGGAGCGCGGCGCGATCGAGGCGATCATCGATCAGAGCGGAGTCGGCGCCGCGCGCGAGTACGTATCGAAGGCTGAGGCGTTGACGCGCTTCCGCCGCGAGTTCACGGATCTCGCGGCGCTGGCGGCGAACTTCGACGACAATCCGTTTCCGGCCTCCGTCGAAGTCCGACTACGGCCCGAGGCCGAAGCTGACGGCCGCGCAGCGGCGGTGGTGAAGCAGCTGGGCTCGGCGGCCGGCGTCGCTGACGTCGGATACGACAGCGAGTGGCTCGGCCGCGTCGCCGGTACACTGAGAACCGTGCGCGGGGCGGGACTCGGGCTGGCGCTGCTGATGGCTGTGGCGGCCGCAGTCACGGTGGCAACGGTTGTTCGTCTCGGCCTGCATGCGCGGCGCGACGAGCTCGAAATCATGGAGCTCGTCGGTGCGCCGCTGGCGTTCATCCGCGGCCCGTTCGTCGCCGAAGGGCTCCTGCAGGGGGGCATTGGGGCGGTCGTCGCGGTGCTCCTGCTGGCGGCCGGATTTGCCGTCACCGGGTCCTGGTGGGACACGGAGATCCGGACGATTCTCGCCGGCGGCACCATAGAGTTTCTGCCGCTGCCGTTCGTCGGCTACCTGCTCGCCGGCGGGATGATCGTGGGAAGCGTCGGGGGATTTGCGGCGGCGCGCCATGCGGGGTGAGGCCCAAGGCCGAAGGCCGAAGGCCTAAGGCCGAAGGCCTAAGAGAGTACTGAGCCGTTAGTGGGGAATGGCACTTTCGGACCAGATCCGGACGTCAACCAGATACGGTGCAGCCGCGTTGACAGCGGCTCAGCACGGTAGCTAGACTGGAGCATTCAGGTAATGGCTGCGTCGCGGAACCGCTTATCCCGCTTCCTGACAGATTCGCGCCCGCCCTGCGAGCCCGTAATCCATTCCGTATCCAATTTCTATCGTGAAGAATTCGTCAAGCGCCAGCAGCGTCTCGAGGCGCAGCGCGAGTTCTATTCGGAACGTGCGATCCACGATGTCGAGCAGGCGCTGGTGAAAGTCATCGCGCAACTCGATCGCCTCTGCACCAGAGAGAACGCCGACGAGGTCGTCGGCAAGCTCCTCCGCCAATTCGACGTCGTCGCCGGGCTCTCCGCCTGGACCGATCCGCGTCAGATCAACTGACACCACGCAACTGACAGAGCTTCACCGCAGGATCCGCAAGGACCTCACGACAATCATTCGCGCCGCTATCGACGGTGTCGATGCCGGTGGGCTGGTACGGCGCGCGCTGGACGACCCGGACGTCGTTGCACCGCTGCAGCGGGCGGCCGCCGTGGATGTCATCGCTGCGGGCAAAGCCGCGGCGGTGATGTTGAATGCGTTTGCCGCATCCACCGCGGTGCCTTTGCGCCGCATGGTTGGCATTGGTCCGCATCCTCCGGAGCTGCTGCCGCAAGGTGCCGAATGGCACAACGCCGGGCATCCGCTCCCGACGCACGGCAGCGTGGCAGCGGCGCGGCGCGCGATCGAGATCGCGCAGTCGTCCCGGCCCGGGGACCTGATCGTGGTGTTGCTGTCTGGCGGCGGCTCCGCGTTGATGGCGCTGCCGGCGGATGGCATCAGCCTGGCGGACAAACAGCGGACGGCCAGAACGCTGATGGAGCACGGTGCCGATATCTACGAGTTGAACACCGTCCGCAAGCACCTGTCCGCCGTCAAGGGCGGCCAGCTGGCGGCAGCGGCACCGGGAGCGGTGGTGACGTTGGCCGTCTCCGACGTGGTTGGCGACGACCTGTCGGTGATCGCGTCGGGCCCCACGGTTCCCGATGACAGCACGTACGCACAGGCGCTGACGATTCTGAACGCGCGAGGCGGCGTGGCCGCATATCCGTTGGCGGTCGTTGATCGGCTACAGCGCGGGGCCGAGGCGGCAGTGCCCGAGACACCTCAGACCGGTGATGTGCGGCTCCAGCGATCGATGGCGCGCGTGATCGGCCCGCAGCGCGGCGCGATCGAAGGCGCCGAAGCAGCCGCACGAGAGCTCGGTTACGACGTGCTCATCATGCGAGACC
>Ga0307409_100001875_pt1 | contig 10711 bp, 7 predicted proteins | sample 322Ometagenome_2_FD_203888 | JGI IMG/M metagenome (GOLD analysis project Ga0307409, IMG submission 203888) | Maize rhizosphere microbial communities from greenhouse at UC Davis, California, United States - 322HYB-O-2 | ecosystem: Host-associated > Plants > Roots > Rhizosphere > Soil | place...
TGGGCATGACCGAGGTCACCATCTGCTACGGGATGACCGAGACCTCACCGGTCTCCACCCAGACCGGCGCCGATGACGACCTCGACCGACGCACCTCCACCGTCGGCCGCGTCCATCCGCACCTTGAGGTCAAGATCATCGACTCGATGACAGGCCTCACCGTGCCGCGCGGGGACCCAGGGGAGTTCTGTACCCGCGGATACTCCGTCATGCTCGGCTACTGGAACGAAGCGGACAAGACGGCCGAGGTCGTAGACCGAGCCCGATGGATGCACACCGGAGATCTCGCGATCATGGATGACGAGGGCTACCTCAACATCGTGGGCAGGATCAAGGACATGGTGATCCGCGGCGGAGAGAACGTATACCCGCGAGAGATTGAGGAGTTCCTCTACACCCATCCCAACATCGTCGACGCGCAGGTCATCGGCGTACCCGACGAGCAGTACGGCGAAGAGCTGATGGCCTGGGTGCGGCTCCGTCCGGGCGCCGACCCGCTGACGCCGCAGACGCTGCGCGAATTCTGCGCCGGCAAGCTGGCCCACTACAAGATTCCGCGCTACGTCAAGATCGTCGAGGAGTATCCGATGACCGTTACGGGCAAGATCCGCAAGGTCGAGATGCGCCGGATCTCGGTCGAGGAGCTCGGGCTGCAAGCCGCCGCCGCCGTCAAGCACGCCTAAACCGGGTCCTTCGCCGGCGACACGATCGCCGATCACCTCAGGAGCGCTTGGCCACCGTCAGTAGCACAGCGGAGTCTTCGAGTGCCTCGAGGCTATGGCGATTATCGGGCATGATCAGCAGATCCCCGCGGGTGCCCTCCCACGACAGGTGAGCTGCATGGAGTCGGACCCGCCCGTGCAAGATCAGCGCCGTGGCCTCGCCGGGATTCTCGTGCTCGGATAATCGAGCGCCAGCAACCATGCCGATCATGGTCTGGCGCAGCACCTTCTCATGACCGCCGAAGACGGTGTCAGCTGTGTGTCCACCAGCCGCGGTCGCGGCGAGCTTCACCTGTTGCCGTGCGAGGGCCTCAAGGGAGATCTTTTGCATGGCAACAGTGTCGCTTCTCACACGCTGCTTCGTCGTGTGCCACCCGGACTGACAGGCTGGCATCATGCGCCGGTTCACACAAGTCGATGTCTTCACCGACGAGCTGACATTCGGTAACCCCCTGGCTGTCGTCCATGAGGCGGACGAGCTGACCACCCGAGACATGGCCGAATTCGCCAGCTGGATGAATCTGAGCGAAACGACCTTCTTGCTCGAGCCAGCCGACGAGCGGGCCGACTATCGGGTGCGGATCTTCACCACCCGCATCGAGATCCCATTTGCCGGCCACCCCACTCTTGGTTCGGCCCATGCCTGGCTAGAAGCAGGCGGCGTACCGAAGGATCGCGAGGTTCTCATACAGCAGTGCGGAGCAGGACTGGTACGGGTCCGCCGCGATGGAACCCGGCTCTCTTTCGCTGCACCGCCATTGATCCGAGGCGGTCATGTCGCGGCCGAGGATCTGACCAAGATCATCGCCTTTCTCGACATTGATCATGATCTGGTCATGGATGCCCAATGGGCTGACAACGGCCCGGGATGGGTGGCGCTGCTCCTTCCAGACGCCGAAACAGTACTGGCCTTGGATCCAAAGGCTGTCGACGCCGGCCGGTTCGACGCCATCGGCGTGATCGGACCCTATCCGCCGGGCTCGGAGGTGGACTTCGAGGTCAGAGCCTTCACGCCGCTGGAAGGGCAGCGCGAAGACCCGGTGACCGGCAGCCTCAACGCTGCACTAGGTCAGTGGTTGATCGGCACCGGACGTGCGCCGGACTCCTATGTCACCGCCCAGGGAACCGCCCTCGGCCGCCGTGGCCGCGTCTATGTCACCAAGATTCATGATGAGGTCTGGACCGGCGGCGGCGCGGTGACTGGGGTGACCGGGATGGTGCACATCTAGCGACTTCCCGTCAGCTGGCCCGGATACTTGACCGCGTACATATGTGGTATGGCAGTCAGCCCGGGCAGGTCTTTTGATAGGGCAGTGCCGGAACTTGGGCCTTCCACTCACCGGGATTGAAGCCCCGCCCCGTACGGGAGCACGCGTATGCCATGGGGTCTTGTCGAATGGCGTCGAGTTTGGAGAGATCCCACAGCCGCACCGTTTTGTCGTCACTGGCACTTGCCATCAGGCCGTTCGCGCTGATTGTCACGGAATTGACTGCCTCCTGGTGGCCTTCGAGCGGTGGGCCGAGCGGGACAGGTCCGTCCCTTGCAGTTAGATCCCATACTCTGATCGTTTTGTCATCGCTTGAAGTCGCCATTGTCCGGGCGTCTTTTGGACTGAATGCAACCGAGGTAACGGGATCGCCATGTGCCCTGAGCGGAGGGCCGAGAGGCATCACCTTGCGGGGATCGTTGATGTCCCACAGAGTCACAAGACCATCATCAGCGGCCGCTGCGAGGGTCCTACCGTCCGGGCTGAAGGTCACCGAATTGACAGCTTGTTGGTGGCCTGCAACGAATGTGCCAAGGAAAGCCGGCGTTTGGGCAGGAAGTTCCCACAGTTTCACCATGGCTGTACCAGCCGCGGCAAGGAACCTCCCGTTTGGACTGCAAGCGACGGAATCGACTTCGTCGTCATTGCCTTGGAGAGCTGAACCGAGTTGAACGGGACGCGCTGGGTTCGCGACGTTCCACAGGTGAACCTTTCCACCTTCCTCACCGCTGATCAATATGTTCCTGCCTGTACAGAACGCCAGCGATACGACCGCGCGGTCGCCAGATACGAGGGGTTCTCCAAGAGCAGCTGGGTTTGGAGGGTTCTCAACATTCCAGAGGTGGACCGTGCCTTCGCTGCCAGTCGCAAGTATTGGTTTGTCGGGGCTGAACGCCGCCGAAGCCACCTCATCTTCGTGGCGCAGTGAGGCCGCGAGGGCTGGGTGGGCCGGATCGGGGGTCAGCTGCCACAGCTTGACCGTCATGTCCTCACTGGCAGTGGCCAGAAGGTCTCCACTCGGGCTGAACACTGCAGGATCCACTCCGGCCCCATGGCCTGCAAGTGGTGAGCCAAGAGGAGCTGGCAGAGTACCGCCGGCGATGTTCCACAAAATGATCGTGCCGTCGGCAGTCCCAGCAGCAAGCATGCTGCCGTCTGGCGTGAATGCTGCCGAATAGACCTCGTCATGTGCGCCGGTGAGCGGTCGGCCGCGGGCGGTCGGTCGGGGAGTGTCAAGATTCCACTCGCGCACCGTTTGGTCGTCGCTGCCTGTTGCAGCTATGAGTCCGTTCGGACTAGTCGCCACCGATGTCACCTCGTCCTGGTGGCCGGTGAGTGGTGGGCCTATAGGCGCTGCGTGACTGGGGTTGGAGACGTTCCATACCCGTACGCTGCGATCGTCGGAAACGCTGACCAAGCGGAGACCGTCTGGGCTGAAGGCCAAAGAGCGCAACATCCCTCTCTGATGACCCTTGAGAGGTGGACCCAGTGGAACCAGGTGGTTGCGGTCTAGGCTCCAGACTCGCACGTAAGCGTCGACGTCTCCGGTGGCGGCGATCCGCCGCTGCCGACTGAGCGCAAGTGAGCGCACTGGGATGCCCCGGTGCCCTGACAGAGGCGGCCCGACGGGTGAAATGAGCGCTGGGTTGCTGATGTCCCAGACGCGCATCATGCCGTCGTCGCCCGCGGTGACCAGGGTCCTCATGTCGACGAAGTCAATACCTCGTATCTCGCCGTTGTGGGCTTTGACGGGTGGACCTAGACGTGTCGGATGGCCCGGGTCGGCGCTGCCCCATAGTTGAACCGTCCCGTCGGCCATGGCGCAGCTGAGTAGCTGTCCGTCGGGGCTGAACGCGACGGAGTTCACGTCGGCGGGTTCCCGCAGGGGCTCGCCGAGAGGGGTTGGGCGATTCGGATCAGTGAAATTCCACAGCCGACATGTGTCGTCGTCACTACCGCTGGCCATCAGATCACCATTCGGGCTGAACGCGAGTCCGCCGACCAGCCCGCCGTGGCCGGTGAGAATTCCGGCGAAGGGTGATGAGATCAGGCTGGTCACCAAACTGCCCCGGGTTTCGGTGTTGTCTTCAATGCCCTGGGCAGCGATGCCGAGTTGCAGCGCCTCAACTGGGTCGTCCTCAAGAGAGGCGTCCGCCTCAGTGATCAACTGCCGCGCGGTGGCGATTCGAAGCTGCTGTTGGGCATCACGCCTCTGTGCTTGGGCGGCTCGCTGCTGGATCACAGCGACGACGGCAGCGGTCAAAGCAAGAACGAGCAGCACCGACAAGATGGTCGTCAGCCGCCAGCGGCGAATGCGATCCCTTCGAATGCTGCGGCTTAGAAAATCGCGTCCCCGCAGGCTCAGATCAACTTTGTCTGTGACCAGCACCCTGCGTACAGATGGACGAACGTGGGCGGCTTGCGACCACCGCGAGGACGGCTCACGGTGCTGCTGGTTCGAACGACGGGCAACATGATGTGCGCCGGTGTCCTCAACGGCTGCGGCGAGTTGGCCTCCCTCCCACAACCGCAAGACTGGACGGCCAGCTTCATCCCATTCTGCGGCCGCAATGTCCACTGCCCGGCGAGCTTTCAGCGCTGCGTCTTTGGCCGTGATCGCGGCGGCAAGTGGTGGCCAGGCGGAGAGAAAGGCTTCATGAGTTACGCCGAGGACAACGGTGCCGTCATCCCTTACGTCGGCTGTTACCAAGCGCTTCGCAATGAACGCCTCCAGCTCCGCGCGCACTGGTGCTGGCAAGTCTCTTTGATCAACCAACCTTCTGACGGGGCGGCCTTGTTCATCGACTGTGACGAGCTGGAGCAGCCCGGCGAGCACCTGATCACGCGTGCGACGGTTTTTCGCCAGCGCCTCGGCCATGGCCTCGTCAGCTTGTTTGATCAGCGCACCGCGAACGCCGCCGAGCTGGTGATAGCGCTCCATCGACAGCTGACCGCCGCGACTGACACCTTTAGCCAGCTGCTCCAATGTGAACGCCAGAAGGGGCAGCGCCTCACCGGTGCCAGTGTCGTCTACCAGTCGGTCTACCAGCTCATGATCCACGTCAATGTCAGCAAGCCGGGCAGGGCCTTCGATCACCGTAGTCAGCGCTTCGCGGCGCAGTGGCCGAAGTGGGAATGTGCGGGCCGAGAGTTCTTCCAGTTCAGGGCTGGCCAAAAATTGCCCGAGGAATTCCGGACGAAGCGTGCAGATTACCCGTATCGATCCGGCCAGCCCAGAACGCAACAAGCGGGCAAACTGGGCTCGGCCCCGCGCGGGGGCCAGAGTGAGTAGCTCCTCCAACTGGTCTATTACTAAAAGGATCTGGCGTGGGTGGCCGGGAGCATCTCGCAGTAGCTCCTCCGCCAGCGTCGCCAGCCCAAGTCCGTCGTTCCGGTCGAGACGGCCCCTTACCGAATCGGGGGTCCAATCCAGTGGCAATCCCTTTGCTCCGTGGAAGAGCTCTCGGGCCAGTGCGGCGACCGGCTCGGAGCCCGGCTTCAGCGGTGACAAAGTCTGCCAACCCGGCTCGAGGGCCATAACCGGCAGGAGTCCAGCGCGCACGAGTGATGACTTGCCACAGCCTGAAGGGCCTACCACGAGTAACACTCCACGATTTGCGGCATCCACCGGTGATCGCAGTCGCGCCGCCAGTCCAGCCACCTCCTCGCTCCGACCGAAAAAAACGCGGTGTCGATCGGTGTCAAACGGTTCTAATCCGGGAAATGGTGATGCCTCGTCTGGCCAACCCCAGCCGCCTGCCGCGTCAAGGCGACGCAGCGCTTCGCGAAGTGTGGCTCGAGCCGCACGCGGATCGGCTACCAAATCCGCGTACTGGTAGCGGCTGGCCGACAATAGCGGATGGCCTTCACCGGCCTCTGCTCTTAACGGGAGCAGTCGACTTCCCTGCCACCGTGCGATCACCACCTCGGCCGTACACCAGGTTGAGGTCCGGTAGGAACCGGTGATCAAACACACCACCGCGTCGGCCCAACGCAGCCGTTCATAAAGCCGCTGCTCCCACTCATCGCCGAGTGCTATGCCGTCGCCCAGATCCTGATCCAAGAAAACCTCGTGGCCGTCCTGGAGTAACCACTGATGCAGCTTGGCCGCGGCGACGTGGTCTTCACTGGCGTGACTCAGAAATACCCTGGCCACCGACTACCTCTTGGCGTAAAGAAAAACGACGTCCTATTTCCTTACGGAGACAGAACCGGGTGTGAGTTGAACGTGGTCACGCGGTTGCCGCCACAGACTCGATAAACCGCATATGAATCGTCCGTTCACGGCATCTCGTCAGTCTGCTCAAGATGATCGTCGATGACTGCCGTCACCACTACGTCACAGGACCGTGAAGGTAATGTCAAGTGCCAAGCTAACTGGGGAAATACAAGATCAAAGTGGCTCCGACAAGATCGCCGGCCCGGATTCGCGCAACCTCGTTGCTCGGACGGCGATCGGGCATTGCGTGCCAGTACGCTCAGGAGATCGGGCTGACCGTCGGCCGTGGTCAGCTGGCTTTGCGGCGGCGGAACCGAGAACGCAGAGGTCGGGTAATCGACTCCTCGGTGGTCTCCGGCTCCGGCGCCAGCAGCCGTGCGGTGGCGGCAAGCCAGCTGTTCACCGAAGTCCATAGCCGGCTGAGCAGGTCCAGCTGGGCGCCGCGGGCGGCCAACGGCCCGTCGTTGAGCTTGAGGATTTGTTTGCCGAGCTCGATGGAGCCGGAATCGCGCAAGATGACTGTCACGGCCTCGTCGGTCACCGACAGCCCGAGCTGCCGGGCGGCTGCTTGCTCCGGCGTGTCGTCGGCGGTGTCCTCGGTACTGACCTCGTCAAGCTTGGCGGCCAACCCATCAAGATCGATTCCTGCGTCGGTGAGTGCCTTGGCTGCGGCACTGTCGGGCTGCTGCAGGATCGCCTCCAGGATGTGGTGGCTGCCGACCGGCGTGTCACCGGCGAGTTCTGCAGCGATCGCCAGCACGTCATGCGCCGCGGGCGTACGCCCCGCGCCGTGAGTCTCCCTAGTTCCCGGCGAGTCGACCCGCGCCAGCACGTCGCCACGAATTCGATCCAGCGGATGCTTGGCCTCCAAAATCTTCGCGGCGATGCCCTCACCCTCACGGATGAGGCCGAGCAGGATGTGTTCAGTACCGATGTAGTTGTGCTTGAGCTGCAGCGCCTCGCGCAACGACAGCTCAAGCACCTTCTTGGCTCGCGGGGTGAACGGGACGTGGCCTTCGGGGGCACCTTTGCCGCGGCCGACCATCGCCTCCACGCTAGCTCGCACGTCGTCACGCGTGTACCCGAGAGCGGTGAGACTGGTGCCCGCCAGCGAGTCAGATGTAACTAGTAGCCCAAGCAGCAGGTGCTCGGTACCGATGTAGTTGTGGTCCAGCTCGCGGGCCTCTTCCTGCGCGCTCACCACGACTTGCCGGGCCTGGCCGGAGAATCGTTCAAACATGTTTTCATTATGTAAACCCTGTCAATACACTGTTTCTAACATGGTTCTCTAGGAGGTGGCATGGTGCCGTCCGAGTGGGACGATCGCCTCGCCGCATGGCGCGACGAGCTTGAGCTCTTGGCCAAGCTGGACGACACGCCCTGGGTACCGCTGGCAATCGCAGAGGCTGAAGCGGGGGTATCCCGATCGGCGCTGCGAGCCTGGTATCGCAATGGTGAGATCCCATCTCGACTAATCGACGGGCCACATGGTCCCCAACGGCTCGTGCCGCTGCAGGCGGTGCTGGATCGGGCAGCGCAGTCGGCGCGGATTCAACGCCGGGCCGAGCGCGAGATCAGCCTGGAGGCACAGCTCACGCTGCTCCGGCATCGAGTTGATCAACTTGAACTTCGGCTGGCCGCGCTGGAGCGTCGCTCGAGCGAGTGAGTCCATCGGCGGGTCCTTTTGATGGCTGTGCTGGGAAACTCCCAAGCCGCCGGCCAAAGAGCGCAGCGCGACTGTGGAATTGTCTGTGTGTATGACTCGGGGTTCAGTGCTACAGGGGTTCTCGTTCTTCCCGAGGGGCGGCTCAGCGCAGGTCGTGCGCTATCTGACTGCCGCCCTGCTGGCAGCCGGCTGGGCACCACGGATTGTCGCCGGCTCACTGGGTGCTGCCGCGAGTTTGAGCCATGCTGAAACCTTCTTCGCCGGACTTCCGCTATCGGCGGCCGATTTCACTCCCGCTTTCGATGCTTGGCAGCGCGGTGAGGATCCGCTGGATCAGCATGTGCCGCTGCATGCCTCGTACGAGGACAAGCCGGGTGCTCCGGACCGCGTCTTTGCCGCGGTTTCACCTGAGCTGGCCGTGCGGCAGGTGGATTCGTGGCGGCGTCTGCTGCTCCGATTACACCCGTTCGACCCTCAGCTGCTCCACCTTCACCACCTCACGCCACTGCATGACGCTGCGGAGAGCGTTTGGCCCAAGGTGCCGGTGATTACGCACCTGCACGGTACTGAGCTGCTGATGCTGGAGCACATGGAGCAGTACAGCGGCGCCGGCGGCAAGGGATCGCCGATCGGGGTCTCGGCGTCGTGGAGGTACGCCAGCTATTGGGCGGACCGTTTGCGTGCGACCGCTCAGCGCAGCAGCCGCATCCTCGCCGTCTCCACAGACCATGCCGCCAGGGCAGTGCGCGTCCTCGGCGTATCCGATGATCGGGTGACCGTGATACCGAACGGGGTTGACACCGAGCGCTTTCGGCGACTCGACTTCACACCGCGAGAGCGTATGGCGCTGCTGCAACGCTGGCTCGTCGACGACCCGCGCGGATGGGACGAGAGCGGCCGCCCGGGTACCGTCCGATACTCCGCGGCTGACCTCTCCGCCTTCGTCGATTCGACTCAGATGCGTCCGGTGCTGCTATACGTCGGCCGCTTTACGGCGGTCAAACGACTGCCGCTCTTGCTCCGCGCGTACGCGCGGGTGAGGTCTCGACTCGGTCCGGTCGCACCTCTGCTGATCTGGGGCGGGCATCCCGGTGAGTGGGAGGGCGAACATCCGTATTCCCTTGTTGAGAAGGAGCGCATTGACGGCGTGTTCTTCGTCGGCTGGCGTAGTCATGAAGATCTTCAGCTTGGCCTCGGCTGCGCTGATCTGCTCGTTGCGCCGTCGGTTGGGGAGGCCTTCGGGGCCGTCTACCTGGAGGCCATGTCAGCCGGATTGCCGGTGGTCGCCACTCGTACCGGCGGCCCGCCAACATTTCTCAACCTCGATTCGCGTTCACCGGAGGGCTGGCTGATTCCGCCGGACAATGAGGATGCGCTGGTCGAGGTGCTTATCGAGGCACTGACGTGCCCAAGTCAGCGCTTGGCGCGAGCCGATGCAGCACGAGCCTTGGTACGACGGGGGTACTCCTGGCAGGCGGTCGCGGACCAAGTCTCAGAAGTGTACGAGGCGGTACGAAACGGCTGATGCGAGGAACTCGAGCAGCCTCGACTACCTCTTCCAGATCTTCGACACTGGGGATGCGGCCTTGGCACGACCAAGCCGAGGCAGTCCGTACGCGTCCTCGATTGTGCGAAGCAGGCCGTAGTGGTCGAGCCGCTCGGTATAGACACCGGGGCGCACGTTCGCGCCGACGATGATCGTCGGTATCGAATGGGTTGACCCACCCGCGTTCTCATCGAACGTGACGATGAGCAAGCTGTTGTTGCGGGGCGCCCACTGCGCGTACCGGCGGAAGTGCTTCTTCATCCAACGGTCGCCCGTTCGGATTGAGCAATCGTGCATGTCGTGACACATATTCGGGCTCACGAATGCCACCGTCGGGAGCTTGCGATAGTCGCGCGGAAACTCGGTGAAAGGCCTGTTGGTACTTGCTGGCAGCGTGCCAAAGTTGACCCACGGATTGTGCTTGCGAAGGTAGCGACCTGATCCGCATCCGCGGAAGCCGGTCTTCGGCAGAGACTCGGCATATCCGACGAAGGTGCGCCCTGATTTGCGGAGTTGATGCCCCAGATTGTCAGCCTTCCCGAGATTCTGCGGGCAGGCGTTACTGGTCACTCCGTGCGTCGACCCTGAGAACAGTGCCAGATAATTCGGCTGGCTGGGATGGGTAATACCGTACGAGCGGGTCATGCTGGCACCCGTGTCCGCGAGTTTGTCCAGGTATGGCGCCTGCCCGCTGCCAATCACGCTGGGGCGGTGCTTGTTCTCAAAGATCACGACCACGATGTGGTCCGGTGGCGACGCGGCTCCCTTGGGCTTCTTCGGGGACTGCCGCGGCGGTAGCAACTTGGGTTTGGTCGGCGAGAACGGCCGATCGACCGCCTGCAGCTTCTTCGGAGTGGGCTGCACGGCCGCGCCGGTCCCTCTGGGCTGTGCCGGCGCAACTGTCGGAGGTCTCGCGGAGTGCACGGGCGGCGTGGTCCGCGGCGGATTTGCCCCGCCACAGGCCGCGCAGGCGAGCGTCAAGACGCCAGTGACGGCCCAACCGGCGCATTGTGGGAAAGCCCGCACTTGGAACCCCCTCTTGATCCAAGTACTCGCAGACCTCCATTCAACGCATGCCTTAGCCAAAGTGCAACACCGCGAATGGCCAGCGGGAAGAAGTTAACCGGCAATCCGGTAGAGGAGGCTGGCCTCACCGGCGGCCAGCGATACACGATTTCGGTGCCAGAGTTGCCGGTCGAAGACGGCGCTGCGACCGTGTCCAGTGGGCCGATGCGGTTCGCACTTGGGCCCGGCGCCGGTACCGGATGGGACCAGCACTTGATCCTGAAC
>Ga0307409_100001878_pt1 | contig 10709 bp, 9 predicted proteins | sample 322Ometagenome_2_FD_203888 | JGI IMG/M metagenome (GOLD analysis project Ga0307409, IMG submission 203888) | Maize rhizosphere microbial communities from greenhouse at UC Davis, California, United States - 322HYB-O-2 | ecosystem: Host-associated > Plants > Roots > Rhizosphere > Soil | place...
CGGACAGCGTGTTGTGATACAGCGCGAAGTGCGGCGAGGAGCCGGCAATCGCCGCGATCGGCCCGGCCAGGATCACCAGCGATGCCGCGACCTCCGCCTGAACCCGCAGGCGGCGCCGCGATGTCGCTTCCGGCGTCCGCCGGAAGGATCTCGACCACACCACGACGCGCCAAATCCCCACGGCGGCCATGATATCGAGAACCGGAAAGAGCGGCAGGAGATAGCGGACGAACTTGCTCGCGATGAGCGAGTAGGGCAGCAGGATGAAGACGAAGAACACGCGCAGGAACACGAGACCCCGCTCGCGCGGCCGCTGGATCATGGTGACGAGCCCCACCGCCGCCGCGATCACGATCGCGAGCGGCACCTTGGTGAGCAGATAGACGACGTAGAAGTACGACGGCAGGCCGAACGGCGTCGCCGACATCTGGTTCACGTACAGCTTGCCCGCGAACGCATATCCCGTGTGCGCCATCAGCTGTTCCGTCGAGTAGCGGAACAGGTACAGCCAGTTCTGCGGAAGCATGATGGCGACGTTCGCGCCGAGGAACGCCACGAGCATCGCGCCGAAGTAGCGCGGCTTGTCGGGGCGATTGAGGCCGGGCAACGGGTCGGCGGCCCGCGCAAAGATGACGTGCAGGCCGAAGTAGTAGGGCATGTACTTCGTCGCCGCCATCAGTCCGAAGGCCGCGCCGGCCCACCCGAACCACCGCTGGCCGCGGTGGCTGTACGCGCCCGGTGCCGGCGCCGCCTGCTTGCCGCGCTCGTAGCACCACGCCGCAAGCAGCAGGAACAGGACGAGGAGCGAATCCTCCTTGCCGATGCGGCCGATCGCGATCGCGTTTACGTCCACCGCCCAGAGCACGGCGGCCCACCAGGCGACGCCCACGCTGAACAGCGCCTCCGCCAGCAGGAACAGGCAGACCGTGGTCAGCGCACCGGCGAGCGCGTTCGGGAAGCGGAAGGCCGCCTCCGGGGAGATGGCCAGTCCGCGGATCTCGAGCAGGTGCGCGTTCAGCGTCTGCGCCGCACTCATCGACGCGAGCGCCGCCACCTTCATCAGCATCGGGTGCTCCGCGTTCGCGGTGAAGTCGAGGCGGCGATAGGCCTCCACCGCTCGCAGCTTGCTGATCTCGTCTTCGGAGAAGCCGGCGGCGCCGAGCTGCCAGCAGCGAATGGCAAGCGCGGCGAGCGTGAGGAGCGACAGGCAGAGCGCGCGGAGCCCGGGAGCGAAGCGACGCATGGTCGGGCGCAGGGCGCCCGCCTTCATGATGCGACGAAACCGCTAGCTTTCTGCAGGAGGAATTGCCTGCCGCTCGAGCTTGGTCACCGCGAGGCCGACGATCACCGCCGCCGATCCGATGAGCTTGATCGTCGTGATCGGTTCGCCCAGATACACGTAGGCCACCGCCATGGCGACGAGCGGCGTGATGTTGGAGTACATCGACGTGTGCGCGCTCCCGATCGCGCGTACCGCCGTGTACCAGATCATGTAGGACACATACAGCGCCAGCAGCGCCGAGAGGACGAGCGCCACCCAGGCCTCTGGACGCACGGCGCTCCACTCGAGATCGCGAAGACCGGTCCATGCGATCGGCAGGTAGAGCAGGCTCCCGACCGTCATCGTGTAGCCGGTCACCAGCACCGGCGATCGCGTCGCCAGCATCGGGTGCGATCCGACGGTGTAGATGGCCCAGCAGAGCATCGCGCCGGCCGCGAGCAGGTCCCCGGCGAAGGTCGCGCCGGCGCCGCGCCCGGCGCCGACCACGAGGTAGATGCCGCCGAGCGAGATCACCGCGCCAATCCATCGCGTGACCGCGATGCGCTCGTGACCGAGAACCGCCGTCAGCATCGCGACCACGATCGGCGTGAACGCGAAGATGAGCGCGCTGTTGGCCACCGTCGTGCGCGCCACCGCGCCGAGAAAACAGAGCTGGTAGATGACCTGACCGACGATCCCGAGCTGCACGATGCGCCACCACTCGCCGCGCGTGAGTCGCGGGAACCCCTCGCCCAACGCCAGCGTGATCAGGAATGCGGCCGCGGCGACCAGCAGGCGCAGGCTGTTGAAGGGAAACTCGGGGATATCGTGAACGGCGATCTTGACGACGGTGAAGTTGCTGCCCCAGAAGATGGTCATGAGGAGCAGCAACCCGTCGAGCCGCTGGAGGTGAAGCCGGTAGCTCAGTGCCGTTGCGCGTCGAACTGCTCGAGCGTCTGACGAATCAGCCGATCGTTGTCTTCCTTGGACAGGTTGCGGCCCAGGAGCTTCGACGCGATCATCACCGACAGGTCCACCGCCTCCTGCCGGATCTGACGGAGCGCCTGGTGGGTCTGCAGCTCGATCTGGCGCTCGGCGTTCTTGACGATGGTCGCGGCCTCGTTGCGCGCGCTCTGCCGCAGTTCCTGGCGCAGCCGCTCGGCGTCGGCGCGGCTCTGCGACACGATCGTGTCGGCGTCGGTGCGCGCCTGCGCGATGATCTGGGCCGATTCGCGCTGGAGCCGCTCCAGCTCCTGCCGGGCCTGCTGCGCATCGTCGAGCGACTTGCGGATGACGGCCTGCCGCTCGTCGAGCGCCTTGAGGAGCGGCCCCCACGCGAACTTTGCGAGCAGCGTGAGCAGCACCAGGAACGTGGCGATCGTCCAGATGAAGAGCCCGGGATCGAGCTGGACGAGGGGGTTGTTCATGAATCAGTCCTCAATAAGTCCCATCGCGGCGACCGGTCGCCGCGTTGCACCGACGCCGGCGTCGCGGCCGCCTCCTACTTGAGGAGCACGATCAGCAGGACGAACACCTCGGCCAGAATCGCGACGCCTTCGAGGAGGAACAGCGGCAGGTTGACGGCGCCGGTGATCTGCGCTGCTGCGTTCGGCTGCCGCGCGATCCCTTCGGCCGCGGCTGCCGCGAAGCGCCCGATCCCCAGTGCGGCGCCGATGACGATCATCCCCAGCCCGATCGCCGCGCCGAAGAAATGGAGGACCGACCCACCCGCCCCCGCGCCTGCCGCAGCTTCCTGCGCGAACAGCACCGGCGTGTCGATCAGGGTCGCAACGGCAACTGCCCCGATGGCCACCGCCGCCTTGCGCAAAAATCCTGCTCTGCTCATTGAACGTCCTTTCATGTGATTGCAGCCTCAGTGATGGGCGTGAATGGCCATGCCGATGAACACGGCCGTCAACAGCGTGAACACGTATGCCTGGACGAGCACCACGATGATCTCGAGCGCCGAGATGCCGACCGCGAGCGGGATGGACACGGCGATGCCGACGCCGATGCCGGCGAGCGCCGTCTGGAACATCTCGGTGAACAGGAAGACGAACGACAGGATCGCGAGGATCGCGATGTGTCCGCCGGTCATGTTCGCGGCAAGTCGCATGGTCAGCGCGAACGGGCGCACGAACATGCCCATGATCTCGATGGGAATCAGCAGGATGTAGATCGGCCACGCGAGCCCGTGCGGCACGAGGTTCTTCCAGTGCTGGACGAACCCGTGCGCCTTGCTGCCGGCCAGGATGATCGCGCCGAACGTGATGGTCGCCAGCGCCGCCGTGACGTTGAAATTGGCGGTGGCGGTCGTGCCGCCGTGCATCACCTGCTTGACGAAGGAGCCTTCCGCCGAGTGCAGCACCAGGTGATCGAGCAGGCCGAGCACCTCGAACAGCGGGATGAGGCCGATCGCGTTCGCGCACAGGATGAACACGAAGAAGGTGAGGACGAGCGGCGTCCACGTGTTGACCCACTTCCGCCCGACGTTCGGCAGCACGATCGTGTCGCGCACGAACTCGACCACCGCCTCGAGTGCGTTCATGAACCCCGAGGGAATGCGGCGGTCCTGGCTCAGGTAGCGGCGGACGGTGAGGGTGACCACGAGCAACACGAACGCGGCGACCAGCCACAGCATCAGCACGTGCTTGGTCACCGAGAAGTTGATCCCGGCGATGGTCGGCAGGTGGATCAGCGGGTGATCGAGGCCGCTGTTGGAGACGTGGCCGATGATCGTCTCGCCGGCATTGAACCCGCCGGCGGCGGCTTCGGCGCCGTGGCGGGCCGCTTCGGCGCCGTGCTGCGCGGCCTCGGGAGCGTGTTGAGCGGCGAGTTCGACGAGCATAGGGCTAACGGGCGAAGAGGCGTTTCAACGCAAGCGCTTCCGCGAAGTGCAGCGCAACGAAATACGTCGTGAAGCTCGCCATGAACGGCGCCGGCCGCACGTCGAGCGCGGTCACCATGACCGCCACGTAGGCTCCGAAAAATACCAGCTTCCCGGCAAACGCGGCGATCATCACCGGCGTCAGCCGCTCCGGCCGCCGTCGGTAAACGGTCTCGGCCAGCGTCCAGGTGGCGACCGTCTCCGCGAGCGGCCCGACCATCCCGAGCACGATCTCCGGCGCGTATCGCGTCCCGGCGACGCCGACGGCGAGCGCAGCCGAGAGCACGCTCGCGGCCGCCATCCACGCCGCCAGCCTCATCGCGGCCAGACGGTCTTCGCCAGCTCGTAGAACCCGACGACGATCCCGAGGAGCAGGCCGACGAGCAGTCCCCACGGGGACGTCCCGCGCCACGCGTCGAAGGCGTACCCGAGGCCGCCGAGCAGCCCGATCGCGCCAATCAGCGTGTAGCCGGCGACGGCCGCCGGACCGGACCGCCGGATGTTCTCCTGGAGGTAGCGCAGGGAACGTCCGAAATCGGATTGCTGCTCGTCCGGCATGTCATCGTGCCCGGGCGCGGACCAAACCTCGGGAGTATATCAAACCTTGTGAAACCATTGAACAAGTGTGGATCCCAGTCCGCACGTCGGCTCAACCATTGGTGGTCACCGACCGGCTCGAAGATCGATCGACGCTGCTGGCGCGAAGCGTCTAGTGGCTTGCGCGCCGCCGACCCGCGGGAGGTCGACCCCCGTGAGGTGCCGAGCCAGTCACTGAATCAACGCGCGGCGGTGAGGCCGGCGGCCCCGAGCGCGCGCGCCGAGGTTTCGGCGAGCTCGAAGATGGGACGGGGGTAGAGGCCGAAGAACAACGTCCCGGCGAGCGCGATCGCGATGGTCGCCGCGACGCCGGGCGTCATGCGCGGCTCGGACCCCGCGGGCTCGTTCCGCAGCCACATGTAGACGACGACGCGGATGTAGTAGTAGAGCGAGATCGCGCTGTTCAGCACGCCGATGACGGCCAGGCGCACGTACCCCGCTTCAATCGCGGCGCCGAACAGCCAGAATTTGCCCATGAACCCCGCCGTCGGCGGAATGCCGCCGAGCGACAGCATGAACAGCAGCATCGCGAATGCCGCGCCGGGACGGCGGAAGTACAGCCCGTTGAAGTCCTTCAGCTCGTCGCCCACCGTGTCGCTGCGCCGCAGCAGGACGACGACGGCGAACGCGCCCAGCTGCATGAAGGCATAGACCGCGAGATAGATCATCGTCGCGGCAATGCCCCGCGGCGTGCCGGCGACGACGCCGATGAGCACGTAGCCGGCCTGCGCGATCGACGAATAAGCCAGCATGCGCTTGATGTTCGACTGCGTGATCGCCGCGATGTTGCCGACGGTCATCGTCACGATGGCCAGCGCCTCGAAGAGGACGCGCCAGTCCACGCTCATCGAGGGCAGCCCTTCGACGAAGATCCGCAGCAGCATCGCGAACGACGCCGCCTTCGAACCCACGGACAGGAACGCCGTGATCGGCGTGGGGGCGCCTTCGTAGACGTCCGGCGCCCACATGTGGAACGGCACCGCCGCGATCTTGAAGCCAACGCCGGCCGCGATCAGCACGACGGCCAGCAGCAGCATCTGGCGGTTGGCGCCCTCCTGATCGACGAGCGCGGTCGAGATCGCGCGCAAGGTCGTCGCGCCGGTCAGGCCGTAGAGCAGCGACATCCCGTAGAGCAGAATCCCCAGCGAGAATGCACCGAGGAGGAAGTACTTCACCGCCGCCTCGTTCGACCGTGCGTTCGGCTTGAGGTAGCCGGCCAGGATATAGAACGAGACCGCCATCGTCTCGAGGCCGATGAAGATCGTCACGAGCTCGACGCCGGAAGCCATGAACATCATGCCGAGCGTCGCGGCGAGGACGAGGAAGCAGTAGGCGCCGGCCGGCGTCTCTTCGACCTCGAGATACGGGCCTGACATCATCAGCGTCAGCGCGGCGGCGCCGATGACCAGGAGCTTGAAGAAGATGCCGAACGCGTCGATCGACAGCAGCCCGCGGGAGATCGTCATGTGCGGGTTGCCGATGGCCACGATGGCGAGCGCGGTGGCCGCCAGCACTCCTACTGAGATTCCCGTGAGCAGCCCGCGCCTCTCGCGCGGGACCATGATGTCGGCGAGCAGCACGAGCATCGACCCGAGCGTCAGGACGATCTCCGGCAGGATGTAGTAGAAGTCGGCTGGCGAGAGCCCCGGGGGCAGCATCAGTGCGATCCTTCCGGCTTCTTGCTGCCGTCAGCGCACGGCTGCGCGGCCATGAACTCGGCCGCCGCCACCACTTCGGGCGACGGCTTCTCGCCCGGTGCGGGCGGCGTCGCGCAGTCGGCGGCATTCTGCTGGAGGTACTGCGGGCTCACGCGCGCCACCACGCGCTGCACCGACGTGTCGAGCCGCCGCAGGAACGGCGACGGATACAACCCGATCCAGACCGCGAGAACGATGAGCGGCACGAACAGCGCAAACTCGCGGAAGCCGACGTCGGCGAGCGCCTCGTTCTTCGGGTTCTCCACCTTGCCGAACATCGTCCGCTGGTAGAGCCACAGCATGTAGGCCGCTCCGAGGACGATGCCGGCGGCGGCCACCGATGCCCACGCCATGCTGACGGCGAAGATGCCCTGCAGGATCAGTAGTTCGCCGATGAACCCGTTCAGCGCCGGCAGCCCGATGGACGACATCGTCATGACGAGGAAGATGGCGGCATAGACCGGCATCACTTTCGACAGGCCGCCGTACTCGGAGATCTCCCGCGTGTGCCGCCGCTCGTAGACGACGCCCACCAGAAGGAACAGCGCGCCGGTGGAGATGCCGTGATTCAGCTGCTGGACGATGCTGCCGGTGATACCGACCGGATTGAGCGCGAACATCCCGAGCATCACCATCGCCATGTGGCTGACGCTGGAGTAGGCGACCAGCCGCTTCCAGTCGCGCTGCGCCATGGCCACGAGCGCGCCGTAAATGATGCCGATGATCGACAGCGTCACCATCATCGGCACGAACGCGCGGGTCGCCTCCGGCAGGATGGGCAGGCTGAAGCGGATGAACCCGTAGGTGCCCATCTTCAGGAGCACGGCCGCCAGGATCACCGAGCCGGCGGTCGGCGCGTCGGTGTGCGCGTCCGGCAGCCAGGTGTGGAACGGGAACATCGGGACCTTGATGGCGAACCCGAGGAAGAAGGCGAGGAACACCCACCACTGCAGACCTGGCGCGAACCCGTGCGACTGGAAGCGCGTGACATCGAACGTGTAGACGCCGGTCGCGGCGTGATACGCGAAGTAGAGCCCGAGAATGCCGAGCAGCATCACGACGCTGCCGACCAGCGTGTAGAGGAAGAACTTGATCGCCGAGTAGAGCCGGTTCGCGCTGCCCCAGATGCCGATCAGGAAGTACATCGGGACGAGCATCACTTCCCAGAACAGGAAGAACAGCAGGAAGTCGAGCGCCATGAAGGCGCCGAGCATGCCCGTCTGGAGCACGAGCAGGAACATGTAGTATTCCTTCACGCGCTCGGTGATGGCGGTCCACGACGACAGGCACGCGATGAATCCCATCAGCGTCGTGAGCAGGATGAGCAGCACGCTGAAACCGTCCACGCCGAGGAAGTACTCGGCGCCGATCGATGGGATCCACGGGATGCGCTCGACGAACTGGTACTCGGCGTTCTGCGGGTTGTACCAGAACCAGAGCGGCACCGAGACCACGAACCCGGCCGCGGTGAAGACGTTCGCCATCCAGCGAATCACGTTCTCGCTCCGGCGGCTGACGAACAGCAGCAGGATCGCCCCGACCAGCGGAGTGAACAGGATCAGCGAGAGGAGCGGGAAACCGGCGGTGTTGGTCATAGTGAGTGACGTTGGTAATGCACAATGCAAAATGCAGGATTCAAATGCTGCCTCACACTGACAGCGGGGTGACGGCGCCGCGGCTGTCACTCCGTTGATGCGCGCGTCCTATTTGCATTTTGCATCTTGCATTTCGAATTACATGCACTTTCATCTTGCAAACAGATACACGGTCACGAACGCGAAGACGCCGAACAGCATCAGCAGCGCGTAATTCTGCACGAGCCCGGTCTGCATGCGGCGGAACGTGAAGCTCGCCTCCTGCAGCACGCGCGCGACGGCGTTGACCAGGCCGTCCACCACCGACCGATCCGTCAGGCCCGAGAACCACGAGGTGATGACCGTCAGCTTGCCCGTGCCGTTGACGGCGCCGTCGACGACGTTGCGGTCCACCGTCCACAGTCCGCGCGCGCTCGACATCGTCCCGCGAATCACCGTCGCGTCGTACGCCTCGTCCACGTAGTACTTGTTCGAGAGGACCCGATGGGGTCCCGCGAAACGGTCCGCCAGGCGCTGCGAGATCGACGGATCCTGCACGTAGAACCGGTAGGCCAGGCCGATTCCGAGCACACCGATCGCCACGGAGAACGCCATCAGGCCGATTTCCGCCGCGGTTGACAGGTGGTGGGCTTCGCCCTCGCCGCCCTCGTGCGCCTGGCTGCCGCCGGCGGCCGCCGCCGTCGTCTGGCCGTGCTCTCCCGCCTGCGTGGCAGCCTGGCCGTGAGCGCCGGTCGGGGCGGTGAAGCTGGGCTCGAGGAACGTGCCGATTGCGTTGTTCCCGCCGAGCACGGCCGGAATCCCGACGAACCCCGCGACCATCGCGCCGACGGCGAGCGCCATCAGCGGGACGGTCATCGGCCGCGGCGACTCGTGCGGCCCGTGCCATTCGCCAGGACCGTGGCCGTGCGCGGGGTCGGCCATACGTGAGACTGCCGCGGAATCCGCCGTGCCGTGCGTGACCTCGTGGTCCTCCTTGTGCGCGTGGCCGTGCGCGGCCAGGTCGCCGGGGTGCCGCACGCCGGCGGCGGTCGCTTCCTTGACGTCGAGATCGTGGCCGTGTGCGCCGACGCCGACGGCGTGAACGGCGTGCGTCCACTCGGGCCCGCGATAGGCGCCGTAGAACGTCAGCGACATCAGGCGGAACATGTAGAAGGCCGTCATCAGCGCGGTCACCACCGCGATCACCCACACCACCGTATTGCCGAGGAACGCGTTCAGCAGGATCTCGTCCTTGCTGAAGAACCCGGCCAGCGGCGGTATGCCGGCAATCGCCAGCGTCCCGATCAGCATGGTGACGTAGGTGACCGGCATGTACTTCTTGAGGCCACCCATCCGGCGCATGTCCTGCTCGCCCGCCATGGCATGGATCACCGACCCGCTGCACAGGAAGAGGAGCGCCTTGAAGAAGGCGTGCGTCATCAAGTGGAACGCGCCGGCTGCATAGGCGCCGACACCCATCGCGGTGAACATGTAGCCGAGCTGCGAGACGGTCGAGTAGGCGAGGACGCGCTTGATGTCGTTCTGCACCAGGCCGATCGATGCGGCCATCAACGCGGTCAGCACGCCGACGATGGCGACGACCTCCATCACCATCGGCGCATGCGAGAACAAGACGGCGTTGCGGCCCACCATGTACACGCCGGCGGTGACCATCGTCGCGGCATGGATGAGGGCGGACACCGGCGTCGGGCCCTCCATCGCGTCCGGCAGCCACACGTACAGCGGAATCTGCGCGCTCTTGCCGGTTGCACCGACGAACAGCAGCAGGCAGATCAGCGAGATCGTGCCGAACGCCGCCGTTTCAACCGGCAGCGCCGCCGCGCGCTCCGCCACCACACGGAAGTCGAAGCTCCCGAAGGTGACGAACACCAGGAACACGCCGAGCACGAACCCCCAGTCGCCGACACGGTTGGTGATGAACGCCTTCTTGCCGGCGTCCGCGGCACTCTTCTTCTCGTACCAGTAGCCGATCAGCAGGTACGAGCAGAGCCCCACGCCTTCCCAGCCCACGAACATCACGAGGAAGTTGCTCCCCAGGACGAGCATGAGCATGAAGAAGCAGAAGAGATTCAGGTAGCAGAAGAAGCGCGCATACCCGCCGCGCGGCTCGTCCGCCATGTAGGCGGTCGAATAGACGTGAATGAGGAAGCCGATGCCGGTGACGACGAGGATCATCATCGCGGACAGCGGGTCCAGCCTGAAGCCCCACGGGATCTCGAACGATCCAATCCGCCCGTCGGCGAGCTGCAGCGGCAGGCTCGGAATCCAGCTCGCGACAACGACGTCGTGCACGCGCGCGGCCGGCTCGAGACCGAGGAGCTGCCAGAACGCGTACACCGAGACGCCTAGCGCTCCCGCCATCGTCGCGCACGCCACGAGCCCCGCAGCCCGCCGGCTGAAGTAGCGGATGCCGATCAGGCCGTTGATCGCCGCGCCCAGCGCGGGGAGCAGAGGGATGAGCCAGATTACATCCATGTGTGCATATCAAATTGGCAATTGGTGCAATGGATTGGCGTGCTTACCATTTCATCAGGTTCATCTCGTCAATGTTGATCGTCTCTTTGTTGCGGTAGAACGCGACGATGATGCCGAGGCCGACGGCGGCTTCCGCGACCGCGACGGCGATGACGAAGATCGCGAACACCTGCCCCGCCGAGTTGCCCCACTGCTGC
>Ga0307409_100001879_pt1 | contig 10706 bp, 7 predicted proteins | sample 322Ometagenome_2_FD_203888 | JGI IMG/M metagenome (GOLD analysis project Ga0307409, IMG submission 203888) | Maize rhizosphere microbial communities from greenhouse at UC Davis, California, United States - 322HYB-O-2 | ecosystem: Host-associated > Plants > Roots > Rhizosphere > Soil | place...
GGCCGGGGTCGACGGGGTCAGCGGCTACAACACCCACTCGATCGTCCTCCAGGTGCCCATCAGGCAGCTGACCAGGGACAAGAAGGCGCTCACCGGGGCCGACGACCCTGACGCGGTCATCGGCGTGTACGCCGCCTCCTGGCGCCGCCAGACCCGGGTCCTGTCGTCTTCCGGTAACGACCCCATCAGCGACGGCAAGTGGGTCCAGGTCTCGCGCCTGGGCATGCCGCTGGTCAACGAGGTCGTCATCCCGCTGGCCAAGAAGGACCGCTTCAACGCGTCCCAGCCGGCCGACGACGCCCAGTTCGGCAAGTTCGTCCTCGACCCCGAGCCGGCCCGGCTGATCCCGGTGCTGTACCCGGGGGTCAAGGTGCCGGGGGCGCCCCGCAGGGACATCACCACCATCTTCCTGACCGGCATCCCGGGGCTGAACCAGCCCAGGAACGTGGTGCCGTCGGAGATGATCCGGCTCAACATGGGCATCCCGCCGACCAGGAACCCCAGCCCGCTCGGGGTCCTCGGCGGCGACAACGCCGGGTTCCCCAACGGCCGCCGGCTCGCCGACGACTCCACCGACGTCGAGCTGCGCGCGCTGGCCGGGGGCACCCCGTTCACGCCCGACTTCAACATGGCGCCCAACAACAAGCTGGGCGACGGCGTGAACGCCAACGACACGCCGTTCGTCAACCAGTTCCCGTACGTGGGTACCCCCCACCAGGGGTACGCCAGCGACCCGCACTACGTCCGTGGCAGCACCACGACCCCGTAGCCTGCCGCTGGAAGGAGGGGCCCGGGCCTCCGGGCCCCTCCCCACCCCGCGTGCTCGGTCCCCCCGCATCCTGGTGGCCGTGCTCGCCGTGGCCCTCCTGGCCGGGCTGTTGGCCGGCCGGTTCCTGGTCGCCGGCGACGGTGACGGGACCGGGGCGGCCGGGTCGGCGCGGCCGGTCGCCGGCGGCGACACCGCGGCCGTGGTGGCCCGGCTCCAGGCCGAGCTGCGCCGGCGGCCCGACGAGCCCCGGCTGCTCACCCGCCTCGGCGTCGCGTATGTGACCCGGGCCCGGGAGACCGCCGACCCGAGCTTCTACGCCAGGGCGGCCGGGGTGCTGGAGCGGGCGACCCGGCTCGCCCCCGCCGACCCCGAGACCATGGTCGCCCGCGGCCTGCTCGACCTCGGCCGCCACGACTTCCGGGCCGCGCTCGGCTGGGGCACCCGGGCGGTCGCGGCCAACCCGGACCTGCCAGACGCCTACGGGGTCCTGTTCGACGCCCAGGTCGAGCTGGGCCGCTACCGGGCGGCCGTGGCCACCGCCCAGGCGATGGTCGACCGTAAGCCGGCCCAGGGCAGCCTGGCCCGGGTCTCCTACGCCCGCGAGCTGCTCGGCGACCCCGCCGGGGCGGTCGCGGCCATGGTCCAGGCGGCCGCCGCCGGCGGCGACGCGGCCACCGACCGGGCCTATGTCCAGACGCTGATCGGCAACCTGCACCTGGGGGCGGGACGCCTGGCGCCGGCCGAGGCCGCCTACCGGCGGGCCCTGGACGGCCTGCCCGGCTATGGGCTGGCCGAGGTCGGCCTGGCCAGGGTAGCGGCCGCCCGCGGGGACCTGGCCGGGGCGGCCCGGCTGCTGGAGCCGGCGGCCGACCGGCTGCCCCTGCCGGCCACCGTGGCCCTGCTCGGCGACGTCCGGGCCGCCCTCGGCGACACCGGGGCGGCCGCCAGCCAGTACCGGCTGGTCCGGGTGATCGAGCGGCTCAACCAGGCCAACGGGGTGGCCGTCGACCTGGAGCTGGCCCGGTTCGAGGCCGACCACGCCCGCGACCCGGGCGCCGACCCACGGCGGGCCGTGGCCATGGCCAGGCGGGCCCTGGCCGACCGGCCGACCGTCTACGCCTCCGATGCCCTCGGCTGGGCGCTGCGCCAGGCCGGTCGGCCCGGCCTGGCCCTCCTCCACGCCCGGGCCGCGGTCCGCCTCGGCACCCGGGACGCGCTGCTCTGGTACCACCTGGCCGCCGTCGAGGCCGACCTCGGCATGACCAAGGCCGCCCGCCGCCACCTGGCCGAGGCGTTCCGCATCTCCCCCTCCCTGACCGTGCGCGACCGGCCCGCCGCGCTGGCCCTGGCCGGGCGGCTCCACCTGCCCGCCCCAAGCCGGACGAGCGGCCGGTGAGCCCCGTCGCGCGCCGCGTCGCCGTCCTGGCCGCCCTCGCCGCCATCCTGCTGGTGGCCGTGGCGGCCCGGGCGGCGGCCCATCCCCTCGGGAACTTCACGGTCAACACCTACAGCGGGCTCCGGGTCGGGCCCGACCGGCTGGTCGTCGACTACGTGGTCGACCTGGCCGAGATCCCCACCTTCCAGGTCCGCCACGGGATCGACGGCGACCAGGACGGCCGGGTCAGCGGGGCCGAGGCGGCCGGCTGGCGCGACCGGGAGTGCCCCCGGCTGGCCGGCGGGCTGCGGGCCGACGTCGACGGCCGGGGCCTGCCCCTGGCCGTCACCGCGTCGAGGCTGACCTTCCCCAAGGGCGTGGGCGGCCTGGAGACGCTGCGGCTGGAGTGCGCCCTGGCCGCGCCGCTGCCGCCCGGCCGGTCCTCGGGCCGGGCGCTGAGCTACGCCGACGCCAACCAGCGGGGCCGGGTCGGCTGGCGCGAGATCACCGCCGTCGGCGACCGCACCACCCTGGAGACGGCCGATGTCCCCACCACCAGCGCCAGCGCCCGCCTCACCACCTACCCCTCCGATCAGCTCAGCTCCCCCTTGAACCAGCGCACGGCCACCCTCCACTTCCACCCCGGCGGCCCCCCGGCCCCCGGGTGGAGCGGCCCCTCGGCCTCCGGTTCGAGCGGCCCTCCGGCCACGATGCCCGGGGCCACGATGCCGGGTGGCCGGACACGGGAGAGCCCGACCTCCCGCTGCGAGCTCCCCCGGAGGGGGAGCGTAGACGAACCCGGGGAGGGCTGCGCTCGGCTGTCCACAGCCCCGGCGGCCACAACTCCGGTGGCCCGGGGTGGGGTCGACCGGGCTACGGCGGCGTTCACCGCGCTGGTAGGTGATCGGTCGCGGTCGCCCGGGTTTGCGGTGGTGGCGGTGCTGCTGGCCGTGGCCCTGGGGGCGGCGCATGCGCTGGCGCCGGGGCACGGCAAGACGGTGATGGCCGCCTACCTGGTCGGCCTGCGTGGCACGCTGGGGCAGGCGGTGACCATCGGGGCCACGGTGACGGTCACCCATACCGCCGGGGTCCTCATCCTCGGCCTGGTCCTCGGCACCACCCGGGCGGTCGCCTCCGAGCGTGTCTATCCCTGGCTCGGCCTGGGCAGCGGCCTGCTCCTGGCCGCCGTCGGCGTCGGCCTGCTGGCCCGCGCCCGCCCCGGGCACGGCCACGCCCACCCCCACGGTCCGGGCCACGGCCACCCCCACGGCCAGCCGCACGACCATGGGCACGGGCACGGCGACGGGCACCCGCGGGACCATGGGCACCACCACGGCCACGGGCACCCGCACCTCCACGGGGACGGGCACCCCCCGGCCGGGCCCCCGCTGGGCCGGCGGGGGCTGGTGGCGCTCGGCCTGGCCGGTGGACTGGTGCCGAGCCCGTCGGCGGTGGTGGTGCTGCTCGGCGGGATCGCGCTCGGGCGGGCCTGGTTCGGGGTCGCGCTGGTGCTGGCCTACGGGCTCGGGATGGCGGCCACCCTCACCGGGGTCGGGCTGCTCCTGGCACGCCTGCGGACCAGGTTGGACCGGCGGCTCCACCTGCCGGCCGGGTCACTCCTGACCCGGCTGGGCCGGCTGCTCCCCACCGCCACCGCCTCGGTGATCGTGCTGGTCGGCCTGGCCCTCGCCATCCAGGGAGCCTCCCGGCTCTGATCCGCCGGGGTGGCCTCAGCGCAGCCACTCCAGGAGCTGGGCGACCAGGTCGCCGACAATCTGGCCGAGCAGCACCACCAGCACCCCGGCCAGCGACAGCAGCCCGGTCAGGAGCAGGGCGGGCAGCGGATCGTGGGCCAGCGAGGTCCAGTAGGCGTCCAGCAGCACCCCGAGGAGGTTCTCGGGGCGCCGGTGCTCGTCCATGCCGTGCGCTCCGTCGGCGGGTTCGTCGGGCTCAGGATACGCCGGGCGGCTGGCCGTCCGGGGGGGAGGAGCTGGAGCGGACCTACGGGGTCAAGCTCTGACGGCCCCGGCCGGCTCCAGGCCGAGCGAGGAGGCCAGGAACTGGCCGGTGTAGGAGCCTTCGGTGCGGGCCACCCGCTCCGGCGGGCCCTGGGCGACCACCTGGCCGCCGCGGTGGCCGCCCTCGGGGCCGAGGTCGATCACCCAGTCGGCCGTCTTGACCACGTCCAGGTTGTGCTCGATCACGATCACCGAGTTGCCGGCGTCGACCAGGCGGTGCAGGACCCCGAGCAGCTTGTTGACGTCGTCGAAGTGGAGGCCGGTGGTCGGCTCGTCGAGCACGTACAGGGTCCGGCCGGTGGCCCGCTTGGCCAGCTCACTGGCCAGCTTGACCCGCTGGGCCTCGCCGCCGGACAGGGTCGGGGCCGGCTGGCCGAGCTTGATGTAGCCGAGACCGACGTCGTTGAGGGTCTCCAGGTGGCGGGCGATCGGGGGGATGTTCTGGAACAGCCCCAGAGACTCCTCGACCGACATGTCGAGCACGTCGGCGATGGTGTGGCCCTTGTAGTGGACCTCCAGGGTCTCGCGGTTGTAGCGCTTGCCCTTGCACACCTCGCAGGGGACGTAGATGTCGGGCAGGAACTGCATGTCGATCTTGATCGTGCCGTCGCCGGCGCAGGCCTCACAGCGGCCGCCGCGGACGTTGAAGGAGAACCGGCCGGGCTGGTAGCCGCGGACCTTGGCCTCGTTGGTGGCCGCGAACAGCCGCCGGATGTGGTCGAACACCCCGGTGTAGGTGGCCGGGTTGGACCGGGGGGTCCGGCCGATGGGCGACTGGTCGACGTCGATCACCTTGTCCAGGTGCTCGGCCCCCTCCAGCGACCGGTAGCGGCCCGGTGAGGTCCGCGACCGGTACACGGCCTGCATCAGCGCCTTCAGCAGCACGTCGTTGACCAGCGTCGACTTGCCCGACCCGGACACCCCGGTGACGCAGGTGAACACGCCCAGGGGGATGCGGACGCTGAGGTCCTTGAGGTTGTGCTCGCGCACCCCGGCCAGCTCCAGCCAGCGCTCCCCCGGCTTGCGCCGGCGCGCCGGGACCGCGATCGACCGCTTGCCGCCCATGTACTGGCCGGTCAGCGACGCCTCGGTCCGCTCCAGGTCGGCCAGGCTGCCCTCGGCCACGATCTGGCCGCCGTGCTCGCCAGCCCCGGGGCCGATGTCGACCAGGTAGTCGGCGGTGCGGATGGTGGCCTCGTCGTGCTCGACCACGATCAGGGTGTTGCCCAGGTCGCGCAGCCGGACCAGGGTCTCGATCAGCCGGTGGTTGTCGCGCTGATGGAGCCCGATGGAGGGCTCGTCCAGCACGTACAGCACCCCGGTCAGCCCCGAGCCGATCTGGGTGGCCAGCCGGATCCGCTGCGCCTCGCCACCGGCCAGGGTGGCCGAGGCCCGGTCGATGCTCAGGTAGTCAAGGCCCACGTCCAGCAGGAACCCGAGCCGGGCGTTGATCTCCTTGAGGACCCGGGCGGCGATGAAGGCATCGCGGTCCGACAGCTCCAGGCCGGTGAAGAACTCGGCCGCGCCCCCCACCGACATGGCCGCGACCTCGGCGATGTTGCGGCCGGCGATGGTGACGGCCAGGCTCTCGGGCCGCAGGCGGGCGCCCTTGCAGGTCGGGCAGGGCACCTCGCGCATGTAGGACTCGACCCGCTCGCGGACGCTGTCGGACTCGGCCTCGGCGTAGCGGCGGTTCAGGTAGGTGACCACGCCCTCGAAGGTGGTGTGGTAGGCGCGGGTACGGCCGTAGCGGTTCTTGTAGCGCACGTAGACCTGCTCGTCGGCGCCGTACAGGACCACGTGCTGCTGGGTGGGGGTGAGCTCCTCCCAGGGGGCGTCGGGCTCGAACCCCTCCGCCTCGGCCACCGCGACCAGCAGCCGGTCGAAGTACTCGCTGGAGCCGCGGGTGCCCTGCCAGGGCTGGATGGCCCCGCCGGTCACGGGCAGGCTCGGGTTGGGCACGACCAGCTCGGGGTCGACCTCCTGCTTGACCCCCAGGCCGGTGCAGTCCGGGCAGGCCCCGTAGGGGGCGTTGAAGGAGAAGTTGCGCGGGGCCGGCTCCTCGAACGACAGGTTGTCGTACAGGCAGGCCAGGTGGGTGGAGAACTGGAGCTCGTCGCCATCGGAGCCAAGCTCGACCACCACCAGACCTTCGGACAGGCCGACGGCCGTCTCCACCGAGTCGGCCAGGCGGCGGCGGGACTTCTCGTCGGCCTCGGGGCCGCGGGCGACCAGCCGGTCGACCACGATCTCGATGTCGTGCTTGTAGGTCTTGGCCAGCCGGATCGGCTCCGACAGGTCGCGGACCTCGCCGTCGACCCTGGCCCTGGCGAAGCCCTTGGCCGAGAAGCTGCGCAGCAGGGCCTCGTACTCGCCCTTGCGGCCCCTGACCACCGGGGCCAGCAGCTGGAAGCGGGTGCCCGCCGGCAGCTCCAGGATCTGGTCGACGATCTGGTCGGGGGTCTGGCGGGAGATGGGCCGGCCGCACACCGGGCAGTGAGGCTGGCCGATGCGGGCGTACAGCAGCCGCAGGTAGTCGTAGACCTCGGTGATGGTGCCGACGGTGGACCGGGGGTTCTTGGAGGTCGACTTCTGGTCGATCGAGATGGCCGGGGAAAGGCCCTCGATGAAGTCGACGTCCGGCTTCTCCATCAGGCCGAGGAACTGGCGGGCGTAGGCCGACAGCGACTCGACATAGCGGCGCTGGCCCTCGGCGTAGATGGTGTCGAAGGCGAGCGAGGACTTGCCCGACCCGGACAGGCCCGTGAACACGATCAGGGCGTTACGGGGCAGGTCCAGGTGGACGTTCTTGAGGTTGTGCTCGCGTGCGCCCCGGATGACGAGGCGGTCGGTGACGCTCAGGTTCCCTTCCTCGGTTCGGGGGGAAGCTCGATCGGCTCCCACATTGTATGGACGCCTGTGACAACAATGTCCTGCGACGCTCCGACATTCCACAGGAGGGCCCGATGTCCCAGTTCGACCCCGCCCACGTCGACCGGGGCGGTCCCCCCCACCGCTACCCCGGCGGCCCCCTCGAGGTGACCAAGCTGCACGTGGGGCCGTACGAGAACAACGCCTACCTGCTGCGCGACCCCGAGACCAACGACGGCCTGCTGGTCGACGCGGCCAACGAGGCCGAGCGGCTCCTGAACCTGCTGGAGGGGGTGCGGCTGGTCGGGATCGTCACCACCCACCGCCACCCCGACCACATCCAGGCCCTGGCCGGGGTGCTCAAGGCCCACGACGTCTGGAACGGCGCCCACCCGGCCGACGCCGACGCCATCGCCGACCAGGTCGGCGTCACCCCCGACCGGGTCCTGCAGCACGGCGACGTCCTGACCGTGGGCCGCCACGCCGTCACCGTCCTCCACACCCCCGGGCACACCGAGGGCAGCATCTCGTTCAAGCTGCCCTCCAGCCAGGTCCTGACCGGCGACGCCCTGTTCCCGGGCGGGGTCGGCAGGACCGAGGGCCCCGACGCCTTCGCCGAGGCGATCCGCTCGGCCGAGCGGCACCTGCTGTCGCTGCCCGGCGAGACCCGCATCTCCCCCGGGCACGGCGACGACAGCCTGGTCGAGCGGGAGGCCCCCCAGCTCGACGAGTGGAAGGCGAGGGGCTGGTGAGGGCCGGCGTGGGGCTGCTGAGCGGACCGGCCCGGGTCGCCCGTGCCCTGGCCCTGGCGTTGGTCCTGGCCCTCCCGGTCCTGACCGGCTGCGAGGCTGCCCAGCAGGCCCAGCAGGGGGTCGACAAGGCGGCCGACTGCGCCGGGCTGGTCGGCGAGCTGACCGGGATCGACTGGAGCGACGTCCGCCAGGCCCCGGCCCAGGCCGAGCAGGCCGCCCAGCGCCTCGACCAGCGCCTGCGCGAGGTCGACGACGCCGACGTCAGGCAGGCCGGCGAGGCCCTCCGGGACCGGGTCCGGCGCCTGGCCGAGGCGGCCCGCAGCGCCGACGCCGCCGACGCCCAGCAGGCCCTGGCCGACGTCGAGGCTGCGGCCCGGCGCCTGGCCGCCGCCTGCGACGTCAACGTGGACCAGGTCGGCGGCTAGCCCGGGCTGCCAAAGGCGGCCAGCAGGGCCCAGGCCACCCAGGTCCAGCGCCTGCTCACCCGGTGCCTCCTCGTCGACTCGGCGCCTGCTGCTCGGGCAGCCCAGGCCGGGACCGTCCCGGGAGCGTCAGGAACGAACGGGACAGCGGACCCGGATGCCTCGCTACAGGCGGCGCAGGAACCGGGCGGCGGCGGGGGCGGCGACCCGGCCGCCGACGCCGCCGTCCTCGACGATGACCGCGAACGCCAGGTCGCCGCGGAAGCCGATGAACCAGGCGTGGGTGGGCAGGGGGTCGCCGGTGCCGAACTCGGCCGTGCCGGTCTTGCCGGCGACCCCGGCCGGGAGGCCGGCCTGGGCGGCCGTGCCCTGGGTTACCACCTGGCGCATCAGGGTCCGCAGGGTGCCGGCCACCTTGGGGTCGAGCGGGTCGGGGGACCTGGCCGGCTCGACCCGGCCGGAGTCGTTGGAGCCTGATCCATCCGACCCACCGGATGCTGGGGGCCCGCCCGGGTCACCGGAACCCGACCCGGCGGGCGCTGCCGGGTCGCCGGCGACCAGGGTGGGGTGGGGCCAGCGGCCGTTGGCGACGGTGGCGGCGACCAGGGCCATCTGGAGGGGGCTGGCGGTCACCCGGCCCTGGCCGAAGGACTCGGCGGCCAGGTCGGCCCGGTCCGAGGGGGGCGGGACCCGGCTGGTCACGGCCGGGATGCCGGGGGACGGGTCGAGCCCGAAGCCGAACCGGGCCGCGGCCGCGACCAGCTGGTCGCCGTCCAGCCGCTCGGCCGCCTGCTGGACGAAGGCGGTGTTGCAGGAGTTGGCGAAGGCGCTGGAGAACGGGATGCGGCCCAGCACCTCGTCCTCGAAGTTGCCGAAGGTGCGGCCGCCGACCTTGGCCTCCTTGGGGCAGTCGACCGGGTCGGCGGGTCGCAGCCCCCCGGCCAGCAGGGCCGCGGCCGTGACCGCCTTGAAGGTCGACCCGGGCGGGTAGCGGCCCAGCAGGGCCCGGTTGTAGCCGCTGACCGGGGTGTTGACCACCGCCACCAGCCCGCCGGTGGACGGCCGCACCGCCACCAGGGCGGTCGGTTTGGCCACCGGGTCGAGGGCGGCCTCGGCGGCCCGCTGGACCCGCGGGTCGATGGTCGTCTCCACGGCCTGGCCGTCCTTGCCGGCGAAGCGCTGCAGGACCTTGACGGGCTGGCCGTCCTTGCCGGCCAGGCGGACCTCGCCCGACGGGGTGCCGGCCAGCCGGCGCTCGAAGGCCGCCTCCAGGCCGTTGCCGTGGCCGGCCTGGTCGCCGGTCTGGTAGGGGGCCCCCAGCTCCTTGAGGTCGTCGGCGGTCACCGGCCCGACCGAGCCGAGCAGGACCCGGGTCGAGGGCGGCCCGTGGTACTCGCGGCCGACCACCTTCTCGAACGACAGGCCCGGCACGGGGTAGATGGCCTCCCTGACCTGGTCGTAGTCGGCCTGGGGCAGGGTGGTGACCGGAACGGCCTGGTTGGGGCGGCGCTTGGCCTCGGCCAGGGCCTTGCCGGCCGCGTCGCGGGGGACCTGGGCGTGGGTGGCCAGGGCGTCGGCGACCGCGGCCGGGTCCTTGACCCGCTCGCCGACGATGCTGACGGTCACCATGGGCCCGGGCCCGGCCAGCTCCGAGCCGTCGGCGGCCAGGATCGGGGCCCGGTCCGGCCAGATCCTGGTCCGCTGGAAGCGCAGCCCGGGGGCCAGGTCGGGATGCAGGGTGGCCGGGGCCCAGTCGACCCGCCAGCGGCCGTCCCGCCTGACCAGCCGCAGCAGCCCCTGGTAGGACCATTCCCCGAGGGCCCGCAGGGTCAGCCGGGCCTGGAACGGGACCTGGGCCCGGCCGTCGTCGACCGTCGCCGTCCCGGGGGCGAAGCTGGCCTCCGAGACCCGCAGGGCGTCCAGCATGGCGGTGTGCTGGGCGGCGAAGTCGGCCGGCGGGGCGTTCACCTGGGCCTGCATGGCCGCCCAGTCCCTGCGCCCCCAGGCCCCCAGGTAGGCGGCGGCCACCGGGTCGGGCCTGGCCTTGGGCCGCAGCAGCCACCAGGCCCCGCCGCCGGCCCCGGCCAGCACGGCCACGGCCACCACGGCCACGATCACCCAGCGACGCATCGCGGGAGCTTATCCCACCCCGGCGTCGGCCATGGCCCGCAGCTCGCGGCGCAGGTCGCCGACCTCGTCGCGGATCCGGGCGGCGTACTCGAAGCGGAGGTCCTTGGCCGCCTCGTGCATCTCCTCCTCGAGGGAGGCGATGAGCCGCTCCAGGTCGGCCCGGGGCATGCCGCTGACCGCGGGCTCGCCGCGGCGGCCGGCCCGGCCCCGGGCCGGGGTGGGGGCGCGGCCCTTGCGGCCGCGGCCGCCGATGGCCGTGCCCTCCTCCTCGCCCCGCAGGGCCTGGATGATGTCGGTGACCCGCTTGCGGACCGTCTGGGGGTCGATGCCGTTGGCCGCGTTCCAGTCGATCTGGAGCTTGCGGCGCCG
>Ga0307409_100001880_pt1 | contig 10706 bp, 7 predicted proteins | sample 322Ometagenome_2_FD_203888 | JGI IMG/M metagenome (GOLD analysis project Ga0307409, IMG submission 203888) | Maize rhizosphere microbial communities from greenhouse at UC Davis, California, United States - 322HYB-O-2 | ecosystem: Host-associated > Plants > Roots > Rhizosphere > Soil | place...
GGTCGATCACCGGATCGTACTGCCATTGCACGCGATCGGCGGCCGCGTCGCCCGCGACGCTGCGCAGCGCGGCGACCATTTCGGCAACCGTGACGTCGATGCCGGGCACGTTGATCGCACGAAACGCCGGCAGCTTTTCCGCGGGCGCTTCGTGGCCGACGATGAAATTGGCCACCACCGCGCGCGGCGACTGCAGCCACAGGCGCGTTGCGGGCGCGACCGGGCAGACCGCCTCGACCCCCGCCAGCGGCTCGCGGATGATGCCGCTCGCGAACGACGACGCCGCCCGATTCGGCTTGCCGGGTCGCACGACGATCGTCGGCAGGCGCAGCGCGCGGCCGTCGATGAAGCCCTTGCGGCTCATGTCGTTGACGAGCAACTCGCCGATCGCCTTCTGCGACCCGTACGACGACTGCGGTGTCACCGGCGCGTCGTCGGGAACGGGATCGGGAAGCGTGCCGCCGAACACCGCGAGCGAGCTCGCGAACACGAACTTCGGCGGCTTCTTGCATGCGCGGCAGCGCTCGAGCAGCGCGCGCGTCGCGTCGAGATTGACGCGCATGCCGACGTCGAACTCGGCTTCCGCCTGTCCGCTGACGACCGCGGCCAAATGGAAGACCGTGTCTGTTTCGGGACTGACGACACGCTCGACGAACGCCGGGTTGTCCAGGCTGCCCTGCATCGCCTGCACGCGCGGATCGGCGTTCGACGCCGGTGCAGCGACATCCGCAAGCACGACGCGGTCGACGCCGCGCGCCTGGCCGCTTGCGTCGGTCAGCGTTCCTCGCGCGAGGAGCGCCTGGGCGAGGCGGCTGCCGAGAAAGCCGGCACCGCCGGTGATGACGACGCGCATCGGCGACGATCTACAGCGGCTGCCCCGCGGCGGCGACAATCGCCTCCGCCAGCATCTGCGCATGCCGATCGGCGAGCTCGCGCTCGCGCGCTTCGACCATCACGCGCAATACGGGCTCCGTGCCCGACGGCCGCAGCAGCACGCGTCCGGCATCGCCGAGCGCCGAAACAGCCGAGCGCTCCGCCGCCACCACGGCTGCGCTCGTCTTCCAGTCCCAGCCGCGTTGCAGCGGAACGTTGATGAGCCGCTGCGGAAACAGCTTCACGGGCGCGGCCGCTTCCGCGAGCGTCGTGCGCTGCTCGATCAGCGCGCGCAGCACGGCAAGCGCCGCGACGATCGCGTCGCCCGTCGTATGCTTGTCGAGGCAGATCAGATGGCCAGAGTTCTCGCCGCCGAGCTGCCAGCCGCGCTCGATCAGCTGCTCGAGCACGTAGCGGTCGCCGACCTTGGCGCGCAACAGGCGGATGCCCATGCGCGACAGCGCCTGCTCGAAGCCGAGGTTGCTCATCACCGTGCCGACGACGCCACCCGTCAACACGCCGCGCCGCTGGTAGTCGCGGGCGATGACGTAGAGCAGCTCGTCGCCGTCGTAAAGCCGGCCGTCGTGATCGGACATCACGAGGCGGTCGCCGTCGCCATCGAGCGCGATGCCGTAGTCGGCGCCGTGCGCGCGCACCTGCTCGGCGAGGAAGGACGGATGCGTGGCGCCCACGCCGGCGTTGATGTTCGTGCCGTTCGGCGTGTCGCCGACCGCGATCACCTCGGCGCCGAGCTCGTGGAATACCGGCGGCGCGACGTGGTAGCCGGCGCCATGTGCGCAATCGACGACGATCTTGCGACCGCGCAGGTTGCGCTCGTTCGGAAACGTGCCTTTGCAGAACTCGATGTAGCGCCCCGGTGCGTCCGCGACGCGAAACGCCTTGCCGAGGTCTGCCGAAGGCGCGCAGGAAAGCGGTGCCTCCATCTCGCGTTCGATGTCGAGCTCGACGTTGTCGGGCAGCTTCGCGCCGCCGCCGGAAAAGAATTTGATGCCGTTGTCGTCGAACGGATTGTGCGACGCGCTGATGACGATGCCAGCCGACAGCCGCAGCGCGCGCGTCAGGTAAGCGATCGCCGGCGTCGGCAGCGGACCGCAGAGATAGACATCGACGCCTGCGGCCGAGAGCCCCGCCTCCAGCGCCGCCTCCAGCAGGTAGCCGGAAATGCGCGTGTCCTTGCCGATCAGCACGGCCGGACGCTCGCCGCGCGCGCCGTCGGCCTTCGCGAGCGTGCGGCCCGCGGCCCAGCCGAGCTTCAGGATCAGGTCCGGCGTGATCGGCGATTCGCCGACCCGCCCGCGAATGCCGTCGGTGCCGAAGTGGCGGCGCTGCGACGCGCCTTCAGCGCCCTCGCCTGCGGCCGGCGCGCTTTCGGAAACAGGACTCATTCGATCCTTATGGGGCTTTCGTCGAGCGCACTATTCTACGAGCGAATGCAAGCCGCGCCCGATGATCCTCAAACATTCGGCGGCGTGGGTGCCCACAGGCTGACGGAGCGTTTCATTCCGCGCACGAAGCGCGCGCGGCGGCCGACATGCTGCGCGATTTCGCCGCGCATGGCAATCGAAAATCGGCAGGCGGTCCGACGATTCGCGCCGGGCGCGCGGTGCCTCGACGCGCGTCGCATGCAAATGCCGACGATTATTGCTGCGCTTGCTCGCGCATCTGCAGGGCCGGCCACGGCTCGACCGCGTTCCATACGGCAAGCGCATCGACGGTGGCCGCCACGTCGTGCACGCGCACGATCCGCGCGCCGCGCATGACCGCCGCGAGCGCGGCCGCAACGCTCGCCGCCAGGCGATCGCCGGCGCCGCGTCCGGTGATCGCGCCGAGCAGCGATTTGCGGGACAAGCCGGCGAGGACCGGGTAGCCGAGGGTGGCGATCGCATCCAGGCCGCGGAGCAATTCGAGATTGTGCGCGACGGATTTCCCGAAACCGAAGCCGGGATCGATCACGATGCGGTCGCGGCCGACGCCCGCGTCGACGCACGCGGCCGCACGGCGCGCGAGAAACGCGCGCACCTCGGTCACCGCGTCACGGTACGCGGGCGCGTGCTGCATCGTCGCGGGCTCGCCCTGCATGTGCATCAGGCACACGGCCGCGTCGCTCGCTGCGGCGACGTCGAGCACGCCGGGCGCCTGCAGCGCGCGAACGTCGTTGATCATCGCCGCGCCCGCGTCGAGCGCCGCGCGCATCACCGCGGGCTTCATCGTGTCGATCGAGACGCACGCGCCGTCGCGCGCGAGTGCCGCGACCACGGGCAGCACGCGCCGCAACTCTTCCTCTGCATCGACGGGCGTGGCGCCCGGACGCGTTGACTCGCCGCCGACGTCCACGATGCGCGCGCCTTCATCGAGCATGCGGCGCGCGTGAGCGATCGCGTCGTCCGCGTCGAGCCGGCCGCCGTCGAAGAACGAATCGGCGGTGACGTTGACGATGCCCATGACGCACGGCGTCGCGAGGTCGATCGCGTGCGCGCCGGCGTTCAGGATCGTCATGTCATGTCCGTAGTTCAGCACAGGACGCGGGCAATGCGTCCTCGAAGCGGCGATGCTGGTGCGTGGCAGCAATTCGGCATCGTGTCGAGTTGAGCCTCATTGACAAATTAACGCGATGTCCGGGTCGTTGCCGCGAATCGGCACCGGCGTGTCGAGGCAGCCGTCAGCGTGCGGCGCGCGCGGACTGGAAGTGCCGGTCGTCACGGGTGGCGCGTACGAGCGCGGCATGGGCACGATGACACGAAACAACTCGGAAGACGCTGTAAGCGCGCGCGAAGCTAGCGCCGGGACCCGTAGACCGGCGTTTACGGACTTGGAGCGCGCGCCGCACGCTGACGGCTGCCAAGTTCAGATCCGCCATCTTGGCGCAAAAAAAGAGGTGCACGCCGGTGCACCTCTTCGTTGCGCTGCGCGATGCGTCAGCCATCGAGCCCCGATTTGGCCGGATTCGTCGAAGGCGCCGTGCCCCCGACCGTTCCGGGACCGATCGTCGTGCCCGGCGCGGGCGTCGGCACCGGCTTGGGCGGCCGTGGCGGCTTGCCGGCCATGATGTCGCCGATCTGGTCGGAATCGATCGTCTCGAGCTCGAGCAGCGCCTTGGCCATGGCCTCCACCTTGTCGCGGTTCTCCTCGATCAGCTTGCGCGCGAGCGCGTACTGCTGGTCGATGATGCCGCGGATCTCGGCGTCGACGTGGCGCATCGTCTCCTCGGACATGTTGACGGTGCGCGTGATCGCGCGGCCGAGGAAGATCTCGCCCTCGTTGTCGCCGTACACCATCGGGCCCATCAGGTCGCTCATGCCGTAGCGCATCACCATGTCGCGGGCGATCTGCGTCGCGCGCTCGAAGTCGTTCGAGGCGCCGGTGGTCATCTGGTTCATGAACACCTCCTCGGCGATCCGTCCGCCGAAGAGCACCGCGATCGTGTTGAGCATCCGATCCTTGTCCATGCTGTAGCGATCGGACTCGGGCAGCTGCATCGTCACGCCGAGCGCGCGCCCGCGCGGGATGATCGTCACCTTGTGCACGGGATCGGTCTTCGGCAGCAGCATCGCGACGATCGCGTGCCCCGACTCGTGATACGCGGTGTTCCGCCGCTCCTCCTCGGGCATCACCATCGAGCGCCGCTCGGCACCCATGATGATCTTGTCCTTCGCGCGCTCGAAGTCGAGCATGTCGACGAGCCGCTTGTTGCCGCGCGCGGCGAACAGCGCCGCCTCGTTGACGAGGTTCGCGAGATCCGCGCCCGAGAACCCCGGCGTGCCGCGGGCGATGATGTCCGGCTTGACGTCCGGCGCCATCGGCACCTTGCGCATGTGCACGAGCAGGATCTGCTCGCGGCCGCGGATGTCGGGCAGCGGCACGACCACCTGGCGATCGAAGCGGCCCGGACGCAGCAATGCGGGATCGAGCACGTCAGGCCGGTTCGTCGCCGCGATGACGATCACGCCCGCGCTGCCTTCGAAGCCGTCCATCTCGACCAGCAATTGATTGAGCGTCTGCTCGCGCTCGTCGTTGCCGCCGCCGAGACCCGCGCCGCGCTGGCGGCCGACAGCGTCGATTTCGTCGATGAACACGATGCACGGCGCGTTCTTCTTGGCCTGCTCGAACATGTCGCGCACGCGCGCGGCGCCGACGCCGACGAACATCTCGACGAAATCGGAGCCGGAGATGGAGAAGAACGGCACCTTCGCCTCGCCGGCGATCGCCTTCGCGAGCAGCGTCTTGCCGGTGCCCGGCGAGCCGACCATCAGCACGCCGCGCGGAATGCGTCCGCCGAGCTTCTGGAACTTCGACGGGTCACGCAGGAATTCGACGAGCTCGGCCACCTCCTCCTTCGCCTCGTCGCAGCCGGCGACGTCGGCGAACGTGACGGTGTTGTTCGACTCGTCGAGCATTCGCGCCTTGCTCTTGCCGAAGCTGAACGCGCCTCCCCTGCCGCCGCCCTGCATCTGTCTCATGAAGAAGATCCAGACGCCGATCAGCAACAGCATCGGGAACCACGAGATGAAGATCTGCGCGAGGAAGCTCTGCTCTTCCTCCGGACGGGCCTCCACCTTGACGCCGTACTTGACGAGGTCGCCGACCATCCAGATGTCGCCGGGGCTGTACGTGACGTAGCGCTTCTTGTCGGTGGATACCCACTTGATCGAGCGACCCTCGACGACGGCGGATTCGACGCGGCCACTGCGCGCCGACTCCATGAAATCGGAATACGCGACGGAATCCTTGGCCGACTGCCGCGAGTCGAATTGCTTGACGACGGTCAGCACGACGAGCCCGATGACGAGCCAGATTCCGATGTTCTTCAACAAATTGTTCAAGCGTTGCTCCTCGCGGCCGCTAGCGTCGTTCCGGCCGGCCCGCCGGATGATGATGGATGCGCGGCCCGCGAACGGACTGCGCCGATTCCCATTCTACGTGGAATCGCGCTCCACGGCTGCGCCGGGGGCGCAAAGCGTTACAAATTCCGCTGCTTTCGCGACAACGGCGATCCGTCGCCCCGACACGACACTTCAGCCTTCGTCGCGACGCCCGCTGGCCACTACATAATGTTCACGGCTGCGGTCGCGCGAGGCTTTGGGCTTGCGCAGATGCACGCTTTCGAAACGGCGCCGGACCGCTTGCTGGAACGCATCGAGCCCGCTTCCCTGGAACACCTTGACCACCAGATCGCCGCCAGGTTGCAGACGGGTGCACGCGAAATCCAGCGCAAGCTCGGCCAGCCCGATGCTGCGCGCCTGATCCGCGACGTCGACGCCGGACAGATTGGGCGAGAGATCGGAGATCACAAGATCGAGCGGCTTCCCGGCGAGCGCCGCGTCGATCGCGGCCAGCGCGTCGTCGCTCTCGAAGTCGCCGCGGATCACGTTCACGCCGGCGATGGCGTCCATCGGCAGGCGGTCGATCGCGACGATCGTCGAGCGCGCCCCAAGCCGCTCGCGCAGCACCTGCGACCAGCTTCCCGGGGCAGCGCCCAGGTCCACCACGGTGATGCCGGGACGCAGAAAATGGTCGCGCGCGTCGAGTTCGAGCAGCTTGAACGCGGCACGCGACCGGTAGCCGCGCCGCGTCGCCTCCTTCACGTACGGGTCGGTAAGGTGCTGGCGCATCCACGCCTTCCCAAAGCGGTTCTTCTTGTGGCCTGGATTGAGCGGGGATGGCATGACGCGATCTTAGCCGGGTCGGCTGCGAGCGCACCTGCACGGGCTAGAATCCGCCGATGGACCCGTTGACGCCCTCGTTCCGGCGCGAGTTGCGCGCCCGCGCGCATGCCCTCGACCCGGTCGTCACGATCGGCCTCCACGGACTCACGGCCGCGGTGCTGCACGAGATCGACGTCGCGCTGAAGGCGCATGAGCTCGTCAAGGTGCGCGCGTTCAACGACAACCGCGACGAGCGCGAAGCCCTGCTTGCGCGCATCGTCGACGCGCTCGATTGCGCGCCCGTGCAAACAATCGGAAAGCTGTTCGTGCTGTGGCGACCGCGTCCGCCCGCGGAGCAACCCGAGCCTGCGCGGCAGCCGCGGACGCAAGCTGCCCCCAAGGCGCTGCCCCGGGAACGCGTACGCGACGTTGGCCGCGCGCCCGCCGGCGTGCCGCGCGCCGGATCGCGGCGGCGGCGCCGCGCAGTGCACTAACGCCGATCCTCGGCTCGCGCGGCCTGCGGCAGCGTGTAGCCTACAGGATGGCACTCTTCCTAAAGGGATGATGAAACGCCATGAGCGCAAGGAAGCTCCGTAGCGAGGCGTGGTTCGCGCGCCAGGACAAGATGGGGTTCTACTACCGCTCGTGGCTCAAGAACCGCGGCTTTCCGCAGGACCAGTTCGACGGCAAGCCGGTGATCGGCATCTGCAACACCTGGTCCGAGCTGACGCCGTGCAACTCGCATTTCCGCACGATCGCCGAGCACGTGCGCTGGGGCGTGCTCGAGGCCGGCGGCTTCCCGCTCGAGTTTCCGGTGATGTCGCTCGGCGAAGTGATGATGCGGCCGACGGCGATGCTCTACCGCAACCTCGCCTCCATGGATGTCGAGGAGTCGATCCGCGCCAATCCGCTCGACGGCGTCGTGCTGCTGATGGGCTGCGACAAGACGACGCCGTCGCTTCTGATGGGCGCCGCGAGCGTCGACCTGCCGACGATCGGCGTTTCCGGCGGGCCGATGTTGCGCGGCATTCACTGCGGCAAGCCGATCGGCTCGGGCACGAACGTCATCTCGATGAGCGAGCAGCTGCGCTCGGGCCAGATCACGCTCGCGGAATTTCATCAGGCGGAAGCGGACATGCATCGCTCGCACGGCCATTGCATGACGATGGGCACCGCGTCGACGATGGCGTGCATGGTCGAGGCGCTCGGCGTCGGCATGCCCGGTAACGCCGCGATTCCCGCGGTCGACGCACGTCGCAATCTGCTCGCACGCGAGGCGGGCCGGCGCATCGTAGACCTCGTGCGCAACGACACTGTCTTGTCGAAGATCCTGACCCGCAATGCGTTCGAAAACGCGATCCGCGTCAATGCCGGCATCGGCGGATCGACCAACGCCGTCGTGCACCTGATCGCGATCGCGCGCCGCGTCGGTGTCGACCTCGGGCTCGACGACTGGGATCGCATCGGACGCGGCGTGCACTGCCTCGTCGACCTGATGCCTTCGGGGCGCTATCTGATGGAGGATTTCTTCGAGGCCGGGGGCCTGCCGGTCGTGATCCGCGAGCTTTCGCAGAGCGGCCTGCTGCACGGCGATGCGCCGACGGTGAACGGAAAGACGCTCGCCGAAAACAACCGCGACGCGCAGTGCTTCAAGCCCGACGTCGTGAAGAGCTTCGCCGAGCCGTTCAAGCGCGACGCCGGCATCGCGGTGCTACGCGGCAACCTCGCGCCCGATGGCGCGATCATCAAGCCCTCGGCGGCGTCGCCGCATCTGATGCAGCACACGGGGCGCGCCGTGGTGTTCGAGTCGATCGAGGACCTGCACGCGCGCATCAACGACGATGCGCTCGACATCGACGAGCGCTCGGTCATGGTGTTGAAGTACTGCGGCCCGAAGGGCTATCCGGGCATGGCGGAAGTGGGCAACATGCCGCTGCCGCCCAAGCTGCTGAAGCGCGGCGTCACCGACGTCGTCCGCATATCCGATGCGCGGATGTCGGGGACGGCGTACGGGACGGTCGTGTTGCACGCGGCACCGGAAGCGGCAGCGGGCGGGCCGCTCGCGCTCGTGCAGAACGGCGACGCCATCACGCTCGACGTCGCCGGCCGTCGCCTGCACCTGGACGTGGACGATGCCGAGCTCGCGCGCAGGCGCGCCGCGTGGACGCCGCCCGCTTCGCACGGCGCGCGCGGCTACGTGAAGCTGTACGTCGACCACGTGCTGCAGGCGAACGACGGGGCGGATCTCGACTTTCTCGTCGGCCGCAGCGGATCGGCGGTGCCCCGCGACAATCATTGACGCGTATCGCGAGCCTGATCGGCGCTGCGAGGGCTATAGCCTGAAGATCCGCTCCGCGTTCTTCGAGCGGACCGCATCCGCCTGGCCCTCCGGCAGCCGGGCGGTGTTCGCGAAAGCGCCCTTCGTGTCGTGGACCTGGTGCGGCCAGTCCGTTCCGAACATGACCTGCGAAGCTCCCACCACCGAAATCAGGTACTGCAGCGCACCCGGGTTGTACGTGATGCAATCGTAGTAGATGTGGCGCAGATAGTCGGTGGGCTTGCGCTGCATCCGGCGCCGGACGGGAATCTCGACCTCGTCGCCCTTTTCGAAGCGGCCGACCAGGTACGGCAGCGTGCCGCCGCCGTGCGAAGCGATGATCTTGAGATTCGGATGGCGATCGAAGAACCCCTCGAACATCATGCGGGTGATCGCGAGCGTCGTGTCGAACATGAAGCCGACCGACCAGCTCAGGTCGAATTTCGTCATGTCCATCATGTCGACGCCCGGCGGGTCGGTGGGATGCACGAGCACCGGCAGATGCCGCCGGTCGATTTCGGCCCAGATCGGCGCGAGCAACGGATCGGTCAGGCTGCGACCCGCGATATTGGCGAGCACCATGACGCCGACGGCGCCGTTGCCGCACGAGCGTCCGAGCTCCTCGATGGCCTGCGTCGGATATTCCCAGGGGAGCGACGCCAGCCAGCGGATGCGATCGGGATAGCTGGATTGCGCCTCGGCCATCGTGTCGTTCGATTCCCGCGCTGCCTGGCAGCTCACCGCTTCGCCGCCCCAGTACACGTTGGGGCAGGTGAGCGAGACGATCGACACGTCGATGCCGGCGGAATCCATGTGCTTGATGCGCATGCCGTAGTCGAAATGGCCCGGCTGGGGAATCACCACGGGCGTGTCGCCGCGGAAGATCTCCTGCTGACCGTCGGGGCGCGTCTTGATGCTGTAGAGCCCGCCTTCCTTCTTCAGAAGCTCGAGCCAGCGGGCGGTGAACATGTGGGTGTGGACATCGATGACGCTCATGGTGGTTCTCCAGGCAATGGTTTGGTTGACTTGAAGCGTGCCGCGGCTCAATGCGTCAGTACGCGGCCGAGAAATGCGGTGAGGCGTGGGCTCTGCGGCCGATCGAAGAAGGCCTCCGGAGGCGCCATCTCGACGATCTGGCCCTGGTCCATGAACACGACACGATCGGCGACGCGCCGCGCAAATCCCATCTCGTGGGTGACGACGATCATCGTCATCCCTTCGGCGGCGAGGCTTTCCATCGTCTGCAGCACCTCGTTCACCATCTCCGGGTCCAGCGACGCGGTGGGCTCGTCGAACAGCACGAGGCGCGGGCGCGTGCACAACGCGCGCGCGATCGCCACGCGCTGCTGCTGTCCCCCCGAGAGCTGCGCCGGATGCTTGTGCGCCTGATCCGTCAGCCCGACACGCTGCAGGTAATGATGTGCGAGATCCGCCGCGTCGGCGCGGCCCACGCGCGCGCCGAAGACGGGGCCGACCGTCAGATTCTGCAGCACGGTCAGGTGCGGGAAAAGGTTGAACTGCTGGAAAACCATGGCGACTCGCCGGTTGATCGCGTTGCGAGCGGCGCGCGTGATGGCATTCGCGGCGACATCGACACCGCACACGTGCAAGTGCCCCTGCTGGAACGCCTCGAGCAAATTCACCGTCCGCACCAGCGTCGACTTGCCGGATCCCGACGGCCCGCAGATCACGATGCGCTCACCCGGCGCAACCGCGAGGTCGACGTCGCGCAGCGCATGGAAAGCGCCGTACCACTTGTTGATGCCCGCAAGTCGCGCGATCGGACCGTCGTCGGCGCTGCCTGCGGAAATCGTCGTCGTCACGGAGGCAACCGGTTCAGCGTTGCGCTTCCA